>Ga0209901_1000731_pt1 | contig 11606 bp, 9 predicted proteins | sample OrgsoiDNA_201058_FD_185806 | JGI IMG/M metagenome (GOLD analysis project Ga0209901, IMG submission 185806) | Permafrost soil microbial communities from the Arctic, to analyse light accelerated degradation of dissolved organic matter (DOM) -... | ecosystem: Environmental > Terrestrial > Soil >...
AATAAGACGAAAAAGAAATGCCGCCAGCGAGTGGACCCTCGGATGGCGGCAGGAAGGAGTAATGTTATCCGGCAATATTTATACGGTGCCCGTCCAGGACACACGCAAAATCCAGAACTACTGCAATGCAACATTCCCCAAGAGCTTCGAGAGCTGCCCAACTCGGTCGTCTGGAAGTACGAACAGGTCGGCGATAGGCAAACCAAGAACCCATACAGAGAAATGGCATGAAGGCGAAATCGAATTCCCCCAGCACGTGGACGACGTTTGAAGAGGCTGTCGAGGCATCCGCAAACTTCGATGGAGTCGGTTGGTGCGTTCCTCTTGATGGCCCAGTTCATTACTGGGGTTTCGACGCTGACGACGCAGTCGATCCAGACACAGGTGAGTTCAAGACGTGGGAAAACGCGCCGGTCCAGCCCCAAGACTTGCTGGAGTTGGCGTCGTACGCGGAGATCACACCATCAAAGGCAGGCTTCCGCGTCATGGCAAAATCCGATTTCCCCGTGCCGTCAGGCCAACACGAAGTAGCGTTCGGGCCCCGCAACCCAAAGACCGGCAAGATCCCCGGAATCGAAATGTACTGCAAGGGCCGGTTCTTTACGTTCACCGGCGATGTCGTTGCAGCGGCGCCCCGGAACGTTGATCCGGAACCAACCACCAGAGTCATTCGAGCACCAGGCGATCAAATACCTCATTGAGCCTGAAGTGCCGAAAGGCGCGCTCATCTTGGTAACGGGCAGTCCCGGCTCGGGTAAGTCCACGCTGGACAAGCGGACGGCACTAGTGTAGTGCGGCCGAAAATATAATGGTTATTCCAGAGGGGGTCCGCGAGCAAGATCGAGTGGTTGCAATACGCGCCGTCGCATCGAGGCCAGAACATAACCGGTGAAATCAGCGCCGCACTACACTAGGTGAATTCAACCCCGCCTCCCATCTCAAGGACACCAAGTCCGCTTGGACGCCCGTGTTCACGACGCCGACGACGGCACTCGTTGCAGCGCAGCTCCGTATCCCGGTCCCCGCTCGACGGCCACAATGTACTGCAGTGGTCCACACCCGCGCGGCCTAGTGCGGAATGATCGGCAGCAGGTCGTTTTCAAGTTCATGCCCCATCGCAGCGCCGGGCCGCGTGGCTGGCGATTCCAGGCCGACAACACCGCATTTGCTGTTGAGGTTCCCCGCCTTGTCGGGTCACTGCGGCCATGGTGGCCAGAGCTAAAACTGCCGATCATTGAGCTGATAGACATGAATCACATTTCCGATTACGACTTGGAGCGTCATCACCTTGGCACGGTGAGAGATGAAGCTGAACTTGCTAAGCTCGAGGAGCACCTGCTGGGCTGCCTGGTGTGCGTTGGACGAGCCGAAGAAGCCGCCGTATATGTGGACGCGCTACGGGCGGCAATCGTAGCGGGGTACTTCGATCTCAAATGTGGCTCGATCCATTAGCCCCTGTACCGGCATGCACCAGGTATCCTTTACTGCGCAGGCCCGGCAAACGCTAGAAGCGGTGACTTTTGCCGCACCAGGCGTTTGTGGCGCCGGCATGGACCCGGACCACGTCGGCAACCTCCCGAACCAGCCGGTTCCGTGCAGGACCGTTGTTCATGAGCGCGGCGAGAGAATTGCCCAGTGTGGCCCGCATCCGCCGAACGGCGTTCAGAACGGCGGCCCGTCTTCCGTGTTCTGCTGAAGCACTCGCGTGTCTGCCGCTGCCGGATACCCAGGGGGAACCGCACAAGAAACACCAGCGCCGGCGAGCAGCGCGGCAGCGGTGGTTCCGAACAGGCCAAAACAGCGGGGCCGCCCGGAGCTGCGTCGAGCATTCTATTATGGTTGCGCCGTTGGACGCGGCCGGCAAGATCAAACTGGACCGCTGGCTTTGCCCCGGCGTAGCGATAAGGTATGGTTTCAGCGAAAGTCCCTCAGAATGGCCCCTTGAGAATGCCGGCCTGCCGCTCGCGACGCCAAGTGACGAGGTGCGAGGAGTAAAGGCCTTCACGGCGCTGCAAGGCGCCGATGGCACCAGGTTGAGCGGCGCCGGCATCGGCCTCAGCCAGAATCCGCAGTTTGTACTCAGCGGTGAAGGTACGACGCTTGGCATCAGCGACCACCTCCGGGTCTGGTCGCGGCGGGCTGGGCGGCTGGGGCGCGACGGTTTTGCCTGCCGCTGTACTCCGGTCGGTCTCGCTTCGCTCGTCCTCCCTACGTTCAGCGGCAGGCAAAACCGTGGGAGAAGCCGAAGATATTCCGTTGTTCTTCACATTGATTCCTGTTCTCGCCCTGCTCAGTAATTATGACCGGGAGAACTGTCTCATCAATGTTGGCACGGAGGGGTGCGAAACTCGAGCGTACCGACATATCAACAGCGCTGTACGCTGCAGCCTCCGAGCCGGAAGGCGCGGCGGTGGTGCGAAGAGTGTCGAAACGCGCCCATCGAGCGTTGACGGCGGCCTTGGCGGAAGCTGCGGGTGCGACGATGGCCGAGATGGACTTCGTTGCGCTGATTTTGTATTCGGCAATGGCGGGAGCAACTCGCGCGGTGTTGGAGGCCGTGCGCCGGCGAAGACGGTGGTCCGGTTGCGGGAGGAGTTGCTGGTGCTTTGCCAGGAATATGCGGCGAAGTCTGTGCGGTCGAACTGAAGATACCTATCGCGGAATCAGGTTACTCTGCCTCCATGGTCGAGCGGCCTAGCGCAATTTGCCGTCGCTGCCATTACAAGTGCGGCCGGGATTGCGGAAGGCTCGCTGTTTACCTACTTCAAAACAAAGGATGAGCTAATCAACGCGTTGTATCGCGAACTCAAGCTGGAACTAGCGGATGCGATCATGTCCAGTTTCCCGCGAAAACAGAGCGTGCGGCATCGATTGGACCACGTCTGGAGCGGCTACCTGCAGTGGGGCGTCGCAAACCCGGAACAGCAACGGGTCCTCAAGCAGATTCAGGTCTGGGCCGGGCTGACAGAGGAGTCGAAGCAGTCCGGATTCGCCCCCTTCGTTGAAATTCAGAGGATGGCGGAGGATGCGGTGACACAAAAGATATACCGGGATGTTCCGCAGGCCTTCATCGGGGCGGCGCTGGCCGCGCTCGCAGAGATGACGATGGAATTCATGGTGCGGGAGCCAGAACGGGCCGAGATGTACCGGACCGCGGGTTTTGAAATGCTTTGGGCTGGGATTACCCGGCGATAGTCTTGTAAATCTTTGATGAGCGCGTACGCATTCATATTGGTAGAAGTGAGAACAACACGATCGCGGAAAGGAGAGCAACATGAAGAAGTGGACCATTGCTGACATTCCATCACTGCAGGGCAGACTGGCAGTGTGGGACACGGCGGAGGGCCTGACTGGCGGCGCATGGCGTGTCGTGGAACCCCTCTCTGCGTTCGCCGGGCGATGAAGTGCGAGGGGACCTCGATGATTTATTCGAACATAACTAAAAGGAGATTGATATGAAATACCGACTTTTGGGCAATAGCGGACTTCGAGTTTCAGAGGCAGCGCTGGGCACCATGACCTTCGGCGATGACTGGGGCTGGGGTTCGGCAAAGGATGAGGCACGAAAGGTGTATGACGCTTTCCGCGAGGCCGGGGGCAATTTCATCGACACTGCCAACATCTACACGAACGGGACCAGCGAATCGTTCCTCGGCGAGTTTATGGAGGGCCATCGCCAGAGCGTAGTGCTTGCCACGAAATACACCAATGCTTTTCCGGGCACAGACCCGAACGCCGCGGGCAACCAGCGCAAGAATATGATGCAGGCGGTGGAAGCGAGTCTCAAACGACTGAAGACCGACTACATCGACCTTTATTGGATCCATATCTGGGATCAGCTCACGCCCGTCGAAGAGGTCATGCGAGGACTCGACGATCTGGTTCGAGCGGGCAAGATACTCTACACGGGCATCTCTGATGCTCCCGCCTGGTGGATCGCTCAGGCGAATACCCTGGCCCACCTGCGTGGGTGGTCTCCTTTCGTCGGGTTGCAAATTGAATACAGTCTGATCGAGCGAACGGTCGAGCGCGAGTTGATCCCGATGGCGAAGGCGTTGAACATCGGAGTGACGGCGTGGTCGCCGTTGGCGGGCGGCGTACTGACAGGCAAGTATCACGGCCACGGCGGCTCCTCCGTTTCACCCGGCGAACAGGCGCGCATGAACACCGACATGGCGAAAGACTTCATGCCGGAACCACAGCGCACCGCCCGCGTCGTCGCCGCTGTCAAGAGTGTGTCCGACGAGACCGGCGGCAGCATGGCACAGGTGGCACTGGCGTGGCTTCGCTACCGCCCTGTGCCGCTCATTCCGATCATTGGCGCCCGGAAGCTGTCGCAGTTCCAGAACAGTCTCGCGAGCTTCGAGGTGACGCTCTCAGCAGATCAATTGAAGACGCTGGACGAGGCAAGCGCGATTGAACTTGGGTTCCCGTACGAAATGTATGCAAAGGCGATGCCGCGGGCAATCTGCTACGGCGGTCTGCGCGACCAGATTCTGGCATAGGCATTTTGAATAAACGAAGGAAGAAGGGATCAGAAAATGACACAAAAGACTTGGTTGATTACGGGAAGCGGCAGCGGCTTGGGGCGGAACATCGCCGAAGCGGCGCTGAAGGCAGGTGACAACATCGTAGCCGGAGCGCGTCGCACGGAAGAACTGGCGGCGCTGGTGGCGCAGTACGGCGAGCGGTTGAAACCGGTCACCTTGGAAGTGCGCGATGAGGCTGCAGCAAAGGCAGCCGTGCAGTTAGCGATGGACACTTTCGGGCGGCTGGATGTGCTGGTCAACAACGCCGGATATGGAAAGATTGCGCCGTTCGAGCAAATGAGCGCGGAGGACTTCCAGGCGATCGTCGACACCTGCTTCTACGGCGTGGTTTACACGACGCGGGCCGCCTTGCCGGTAATGCGCAAGCAGAAGAGCGGTCACATCTTTCAGGTGTCCTCGGTGGGCGGCCGCATCGCGTACGGCGGCAATACGCCATATCACGCGGCCAAATGGGCCGTGGGCGGTTTCAGCGACGCTCTGGCGATGGAGGTCGCACCGTTCGGGGTCAAGGTTTGCACGCTGGAACCGGGCGGTATTCGGACTAACTGGGCGCGACGGGCGGGGCAGAACGCGCCGGATCTGCTGCCGGACTATGAGGTCTCGGTCGGTTCGATGCTCAAGCTCCTCCGAAGCCACGAGGTAAGTTCGGAAGGCGATCCGCGTAAGATCGCGGATGTGATTGTGCAACTCGCGAACAGTGATGAGGTACCGCTCCGGTTGCTTCTGGGCGTGGATGCGGCGAAGCGTGTGCACCAGGCGGAATCTGCACGCGCAAGCGAGGCCGAGAAGTGGAGGCATCTTACTGTGTCAACAGTGTTCGAGGACGCGGAATCCATTCCTGAGCTGCCGAATCATTAGATCTCACGGCCTCATGTTTCATTGGCCGTTGCTATCGGCCCCTGCACGCGCGTGCCTCTTGGCAGGATAGCCTTTCAATCAGTTCAACACCCAGCCGGCGATGCTCGGGAGTCTGCTTGCCTTTATCGCGTGCCAAGCGCAGCAGGATATCGACTGCCGCATAGCCCATCTCGTATTTTGGTTGATGGATGGTGGTTAGAGGCGGATGCACAATGACCGAGAATTCGATGTTGTCGAAACCGATTAGCGACAGGTCCTCAGGAATACGGAGCCCGCGGCCAAGTACGGCCTGTACGACACCAAAGGCCATCACGTCGTTGGCCGCGAAAATCGCGGTGACGTCCGGGTGTTCATTCAACAACTTCTTTGTCAGTTCGGTGCCGCCGTCAAAATTGAATTTTCCGTGGAGTACGACGGGCTGAACCGGATTCTCCGCGGATTGGAGTGCGCGCACGAAGCCGCGCGTGCGGTCGCTGAGATTGCCGTGCTGCCGCGGTCCGGTAAGATGGGCGATTTTGCGATGGCCAAGACCAAGGAGATACCGGGCTGCTAAAGCGCCTCCCGATTCGTTGTCGGCACAGACCGTGGAAAATGTATGATTCGAAGCGGGACGATTTAGCAATACAATGGGCACGCCTGAACCGGCAAGTTGGGCTTGTTGCTCATGGCTCAACACGGACACCGAATTCATGATGATGCCATCGATACGCTTTTCCAACAGCGACTGGACATACTGCATCTGTTTGTTCGCATCGAGGTCGCTGTTGCAAAGCACCAGGTCACAGCTCCCGGCCCGCGCGGCATCTTCGGCGCCCCGCGAAACCTCGGCGAAAAAGGGGTTTCGGATGTCACTGATAATGAGCCCCAAAGAATGCGACCGCCCGGTTACCAGACCGCGGGCTATGCGGTTCGGGCGATAGTTCAGCCGGGCCGCGACAGCAATCACATGCTCGCGCGTCTGGTCATTTACACCGTAGCCGTTGTTGAGCGCCCGTGAGACGGTCGAAATATTGACGCCCGATTCTCGAGCGACATCCTTAATTGTGACAGGCATAATTGTGGCAGGCATCCGCGCTCACAAGCGTTTCCAATTATGGCTGGCAAGCGCAGTGCTTGTCAACGAAAATGCTCTGTGCGTCGAGAGCGATTGAGTAGTCCCCCATCGGGCGCTCTGCGGCCGGCCTGCCAAGCTGACTTATCTATATACATGAGCGAAGAATGCTCGAAATGGCCCCTCGAAATGTCTCTTGACAGAGATCCACGGCTATGATACCCTCGCTCAGATTCGCAAACGTTTGTGACAATTGTTGCGAGGGGGGAAGAATCCATGATGATTTCAACACACGTTCGCCTCGTTGTGCTGGCGTGGAGTCTGGTAGCGGGCCAGGTTGCGTTCGCCCAGACGTTTGGCTCGGAGAGGCACGCGATGTCACCGGCGCTGCTGTCGCCGGCGTCACGGTATCAGCCACGAACAAAGGTACGAATGCCGCCCGCAGCGCAATCACGAACGATGCGGGCGCCTATTCGTTTCCTTCGCTCGCGCCAGGCGCTTATACGTTACGCGCCGAGAAGCCGGGCTTCAAGACCGTCGTCCGTAATGAGATTGAACTACAAGTGCAACTGGCGGCGCGCGTGGATTTCGAGCTGCAGGTAGGCCAAGTAAGTGAATCGATCGAGGTGCGCGCCGATGCGGCGTTGCTGGTCACCGACAACGCTACGGTGGGTACGGTCATCGAGAACAAGCGCATCGTCGAATTGCCGCTGAACGGGCGCAATTATCTTCAACTGGTTTCCCTGGCGCCGAACGTGTCTACGGGATTCGCGGGCCAGGGGCAAGCTGGCGCGCGACAGGGCGGCATTCGGGCGGCGCAGACCATTGCGGTAGCCGGACAGCGCACCAATTTCAATCACTACACGCTCGATGGCGTGGAGAACACAGACCCGAATTTCAACACGTTCGTGGTTCTGCCCTCCATCGATGCGCTCGAGGAATTCAAGGTGCAGACCGGGGTGTATCCGGCGGAATTCGGTCGCGAGGCCACGCAAATCAACGTGCTCACCAAGTCCGGCACCAATCAATACCACGGCGCGCTCTTCGAATTCTTTCGCAACGACAAACTGGACGCGACGCAGTACGCATTCTCAGCTTTACGGCCTTCAAAGGATCCGTTCAAGTGGAACCAGTACGGCTTCACGCTGGGCGGGCCGGTCTGGCTGCCCAAAGTCTTTAATGGCAAAGACAAGCTTTTCTTCATGGCGAACTACGAGTCCTACCGGAAACGCGGCAGCACAACCGCTCTCTATGGCTTGGCGTCGACTCAAATCCAGGGCGGGGACTTCTCCGCAATCGCCAACAAGATTTACGATCCGAATACCCACGTTCTAGGGCCGGACGGGAAGACCATCACCGCCACTCCGTTCCCGGGAAACATCATCCCGCAAAACCGGATTAGTTCTATTTCGAAACAATTCCTGGAGTTCTACCACACTCCGACGCTGCCGGGCTCTATTAACAATTTCGTGGAAGCACAGCCGCGTCCGGAAAACCGCGACCAGTTCATACTGCGCATGGATTATCTGGAATCGGGGAAATCGAATTGGACGGGCCGGTATAGCTGGGGAGACGAGAACTCATCCAGCCCGGGTCTGAACCTGAATGGCACCAAGCTCCTTACCAATTTCGAACAGTATATGGGCACCAACACCAGGGTACTTTCGCCCACTCTGGTTACCGAGACGCGGTTTGGCTACACGCGATTTTATAACTCGGTCGGCACTCTGCTGGCCGGAGTTCGCAATGTGGTCGATGAACTCAAGATTCCCGGATTGACGGGCGGTGCCGCGGTGGGATGGGGCATCCCCACCGTGAGCATTCCGAACTACCAGGGTATCGGGGACGGTACCGACGGCCCATTTGTGAACACCAACAGTTCCCTTCAGTTTCTGAACAACACCTCCGTGACGAGGGGCAAGCACTCGTTCCGGTTTGGCGGGGAGATCCGGCGCGATCAGTATAACCAGGTGGGCAACCAGTATGGGCGGGGCAGTTTTTCATTCTCCACGACTCCAACTTGGGATCCCGCGACCAGCAGCCAGGGGGATGCATTTGCGTCGTTCCTGCTTGGCAACGTCACCCTGACCGAAGCTGCCGCCCAGATCGCAGCCGTGCAGTACCGGCAAACCAGCTTCGCGGTATATTTTGATGACGTCTGGAAGATCACACCGAACCTGACCTTGTCACTGGGTCTCCGATACGAAAACACTCCTCCATGGACGGACCAATCGGGCAATTTGACCACTGTCTTTTACAACGCTTATGACACCACGCCGAACGTGGTGGACCACAGCCGTTACCCGGTGTTTCTCCGGCAGGGCAAGGGCACTGGCGATCCTTATGCTGGATTAAAGGTCCGTTGGCCAAACATACCGCTCGTTCAGGATGGGCGCCTCGGCGACAGCCTCGTTCATCGCGACAACAACGACTTTGCCCCCCGGATCGGGATCGCGTGGAGCCCGAGCCCAAAATGGGCGATTCGTGCGGCCGCGGGAACGTTTTACAACCAGGACCAGGGTAATCCATGGTTCGATGTCGGCCGGAACGCAGCCGGACGCTCGCGCAATGACGACAATCCATCGTTCCCGACGGAAACATGGCTGAATGGGATTGGGGGAGCGGGCGCCGCCAACGCAATCATCGTTACACCGCAAGCGTTTTCCATGAAATTCGATCGCCGCACGCCGTATTCGAATCAATACTTGTTCAATGTTCAGCGGGAACTCGCCGGCAACCTCACTTTCGAGGCCGGCTATCTCGGGTCGGTCAGCCACCATCTCGAGTCGTACCGCGGGGTCAGCGCGGCTGTTCCCGGTCCCGGAACGGTCGCCAGCCGGTCGCCGTACCCTAACTTTGGCCTGCTGGTGTTGGTGGATGACGGCGCCAACGGGAACTACAACTCGCTGGGGTCGAAATTGACCAAGCGATTCTCCCACGGACTAACAGCTCTGGTGGCATACACATGGTCGAAATCGATCGACGAAACCAGCGGCGTTCGCACCGAAGACAGCGATTCCCTTTTCTCGCAGAACGGCAACTGCCTGCGTTGCGAGCGCGGTCTGTCGGCATTCGACAACCGGAATCGCCTGGTGATATCGGGGCTGTACGATCTACCTGCGGGTACGGGTAGGAAGCTTAACATTCGAAGCAAATTCGTGAATGCCCTGCTGGGCGACTGGCAACTCGGTTCCATCGTTACCTGGCGATCCGGATTCCCGATAAACCCTACTGATGGCGTGAACCGGGCTAATACCAACATCGGGGTTGACCGCCCGAACGCGACCGGCGTTAGCCAGTCTCTGGCCAATCCGACTACAGCGGAATGGTTTAACACCGCCGCATTTGCGCTGCAGCCGCTCTTTAACTTCGGCAATGTCGGCCGGAACTCAGTCATCGGGCCGCCCGGCTTTTATTGGGACTTTTCCACGCACAAGGATTTCCGTTTACCAAATGAGCGTCACGTGCTGCAATTTCGTTGGGAGGCGTTCAACGTGCTAAACCACCCGGCCTGGGGCCTGCCGAACGCAACTCTTACCAGCCCGCAGTTCGGTCAGATTACCTCGACCAACGGCAGCATGCGTCAAATGCAATTTGCCCTTAAGTACGTCTTTTAGGAGTTGTGTCAATGAGAAACTGTCTACTCGCAATTGCGTTGTTCCTGCCGGCAGGCGCCGCGCTCGCGCAAACCTCCGGCTCTATCACCGGTGAAGTTAAGGATCAAAGCGGCGCGGTGGCTCCGAACGCGGCGGTCACCGTTACCAATTCTGAGACCAACGTAGTGCGGTCGACGACCACGAACGCCGCGGGGATTTACAGTTTCCCCGACCTCACGCCGGGAAATTACCAGGCGAAAGTCGCGGCGCCGGGTTTCACAACGGTCGTGAAGACGAATATCGAACTCCAGGTGCAGCAGACGGCGCGGGTCGATTTCAGCCTCTCGCTGGGGCAGGCGACCCAGACGATCGAGGTGAGCGCTTCCGGTGGGTTGCTGAGCACGGAGAATGCGACAGTTGGTACTGTAATCGAAGAAAGGCGCATCAGCGAGCTGCCGTTGAACGGCCGAAACTTTTTCAGCCTGGTCGCCCTGGCTCCCAACGTTGCATTCGGCTTCTTGCCCGCCCAGCAGGCGAGCGGACGTCTCGGCGGTACGCGCTCCGCGCTCACCGTCTCGCTGTCCGGCGCGCGTGCGACATGGGCAAATTACACTCTTGACGGCATCACCAACACCGACGTCGATTTCAACACTTATATTCTTCTGCCTTCCGTGGAAGCTCTGCAGGAATTCAAAGTCCAGTCCGGCGTCTACCCCGCGGAGTTTGGCCGCGAAGCCGGGCAGGTCAATGTCTCAACCAAACCCGGCACAAACGTCTATCATGGGACGTTGTTTGAGTTTCTTCGCAACAACGTTCTCGACGCGAGGGCTTATGACTTCAGCTCCAGCACGCGCAGCGCGGCTAATCCCTCGCCGCGCAGTCAGCCGTATCGCCAGAATCAATACGGCTTCACCCTGGGCGGACCGATTCAGATTCCAAAACTCTTCAATGGCAGGAATCGGCTCTTTTTCATGTCGAACTATGAAGGGTTCAAGTCGCGCCAGGCAACTACGGCATTTGCGACAACCATGACGGCGGCAATGCGGAACGGCGATTTTTCCATTATCCCCACCGTCTTGCAGGACCCGCTCACCCGCCTCGGAACTCCTCCAAAAGTCACTACGTCGCCCTACCCGGGGAATCAGATTCCGCAGAACCGCATCGACAAGACTTCTTTGCTTCTGATGAAATTCTTCCCGTTGCCGAATCAGCCCGTTGTGCCGGGGGCGCCGAACCGGAACTACCAATACACTGTGAATACACCGGTCGATAAGGATCAGTTCAATCAGCGAATCGATTTTAACGAAAGCGCGAAGTCGCAGTGGTTCGGCCGCTATAGCTGGACCGACGAGCTAACCGTATCGCCGGGGCTCACCACCGATGGACAGACTCTATATACCAGGGCCAGCCAGTGGGTATTGTCCAATGTCCGCATCCTGTCATCGACAAAAGTCAATGAGGCGCGATTCGGCTACAGCTCGCTGTTCAACAACATCACCCAGCAACTGGCGGGCACAGAAGATGTGGATGCCGAGCTGGGAGTGCCGGTAA
>Ga0209901_1000741_pt1 | contig 11472 bp, 7 predicted proteins | sample OrgsoiDNA_201058_FD_185806 | JGI IMG/M metagenome (GOLD analysis project Ga0209901, IMG submission 185806) | Permafrost soil microbial communities from the Arctic, to analyse light accelerated degradation of dissolved organic matter (DOM) -... | ecosystem: Environmental > Terrestrial > Soil >...
GTCGGCCTGGTCACCGCCACGCTGCAACGCATCGCCCACCAGGTCGCGCCTGTCGCTTATAGCGACATCGTCGTTATCGGTCGAATCGGCGCGCGTTTCGACAGCTTGCTGGAGTTGCACGGAAAAACCGTGGGCTATATGCGCGGCGCCAGCTTCGACGACGACTTCCAGCGCGACGAGTTGATCCGAAAATACGAGACCTCGTCCATGCCGCAAACCATACAGATGCTGCTCGCGGGCCGACTCGACGCCATAATTGGCACCGGTATCGCGGTCAGTTACGCCTTGAAGCAAATGGGGCTGTCGGACGACGCGCTCGGCGCGCCCCTGCTAATCAAACGTAGCCTGCATTGGCTACATTATTCCAGAAAACGCTATGACAACGTAACGGCGACGCTGCTCAAGAACGGCGTCGAGCGACTGCGTGCGCAGGGCTTTCTCGATGAGGTTGCGCTCCGTTACGCGCCGCTGCCGGAACGCCGCTAAGTTGCGTTTCAGGCCATTGTTTGGACTAGCGAGTCCGCTGTTAGCCCAGATGCTGGCCGAGAACATGCCCGGTGGGGGGCTGGCCCACAATGATGATACTGGCCAATTGCAGATCGGCCACAGGCGCAGTGTGGGCCGTTTCCATATGCGACGCGGTCGCCTGTGTCAGGTTAAAGTGCAGCATCAGGCCGGTGTAGTCGATGCTGCTGGTGTAGCCAGCATTGCCGAGGCTGACGATGCCGCTGGTGGATGACTTGGCGCTGGCCAAACCGCTTACGTTGCTTGGCACCAGTGCCGTGGTGGCAGCGCTGACGGCCAGCGCGGAGACGCCGCCTTGACTGGCCATGCCCAACGTCGTCACATCGGCGCTACCGATGGCGGTGACGCCGCTCACTTGCAAATCAGTGGTTGAGGCGATGGCCACGGCAAGAGGAAGCATATTGACCTGGCTGATGGTGCCGGTCGTTCCATCAGCAGCACCGATGGAGGCGATGTCGCCCACTTGTAAATCGGTGTTTGAGCCTGTGGCCGGCGTGCCGAAGCTGCCTTTGAGTGGCTCGCTAAAGTGCGGGACCGGCATCGGGATGGCGGCATAATTATCCACGCCGCCCTGCTGGGGCGGCGGGATCATCTTGTAGTCGATCTGGCCGTCGATGGCCGCAGGGGCGAACGGCATGCCGAGTCCCGCATCGGCCTGGTGCTGCGCGTAGCCGGACGCCATTTGCACCAGCGTATCCCTGTAGCCGGTCTCGAATTGCAGGGCGGAGCGGTACAGTGACGTCATGGAGATCTCGTCGTCCTGCGCCATTGCGGTCGATACTGTGCTGTGCTCGTGTGCCGGCGTCGTGGCCGCGAGATGGCCATCTGTCTGCGTAGAGGACGAGTGGGCACCATGGTTATTGACGTGAGCGATATCGCCATCGTCGTCCTGTCCCTGTTTGATGAGCGCGTGCTTGTTGGTCAATAGCGTGTAGACGGCGAGCAGGAGCAGCGGATTGATCATTTTTCGATAGCGTGTAACGTTGTCTGGCTGACGCCGCATCAGCAGTACGCTGGAGGTGTAGAGCGCGCGCAGGCTTGCTTCGACGCCGGCGTTGGGGCCGTCGTCATCGGCCTGGTCGACCGCCAGATAGTAAGATGCGGGGACATTCCAAGTGCCCCAAGCTGCGCGCACGGCCAGCGCGGCACCGGCGGCCAGCGCACCCAGCGCCGTGACCGGGAACGGGAATAGCGCGGCGACGTCTTGAACCGGCAATAATTGCGCGGCTGCGATCATGCCGATCGCTGCGCTGGCCAGCACGCGCAACAAGGCAAACAGTGCCTGCTGTGCGCTGGCCCGCGCCATGCTGCCGCCGAGCACGCGGTACAGCGCGATCGCGGGACGTTGCGCGCGTAGCCGCGCCGCAGTGGATTTCAGATAGCCGGCGCCGGCGGCGGCCAGCATGACGGGTGCCGCGACGAACAAGCCCAGCGTCAGGCGGGCGGCTAGTTCCGGCGGCGCGTCGCTGCGCTGCCGCAACAAGCCTTCGAGCAAGGCGCACAGGGCGATGGCGAACAGCGGCTCGACCAGGTCGGCGTACTTGACGGCGGCGCGCCGGTATGGAGCCGACCAGGCTTGGAGTTGTCGCATCATGGTCCGCATCGGCTGATTCTTATGCGCGATGGCGGGCATCGGCGATGATGCGGCCGGCGTCCAGTTGCAGTGTGCGGACCGCGCGCGCGGCGACGGTCGCATCATGGCTGGCGAGAACGACGGTCGTGCCGGCTTGATGAAGCGTGCTCAACAGCCGCATTGCTTGCGCCGCCTGGTGCGGATCGAGGTGGGCGGTTGGTTCGTCAGCCAGCAGCAGGGGCGGGGCGGCAATCGCCGCGCGACAGATGGCGGTGCATTGTTGCTGTCCCAGCGATAGTTGCGCAGGGTGGTGGCCGGCGTGGCGTTCGAGGCCGAAGCGAGCCAGCAGAGCGGCGATGCGCTGCTGCCGTTCAGCCGCATCGAAGGCTGCGCCGCTCAGACCGATGCCGATATTTTCGGCCACCGTGTAACGCTCTATCAGGTGGCAGCGCTGAAAGATGTAGCCGACCTGGCCGGTGCGCGCTTGGTGCCGCTCCGCTTCGCTGGCGCTGTTGATGAGCGTGTCGCGCCACCAGTGTTCGCCAGCGGTAATGGTGTCGAGCATGGCAAGCACGTTGAGCAAGGTCGACTTGCCGCTGCCCGATTGGCCAAGCACGGACAGGTAGTCGCCCGCTTCGATGGTCAGGTCGATGCGGTCGATGGCCTGCGCTTGTCCTTGCGCCATGCTGTAGGTGCGACTCGCATTGATCAGCGTTATCAAGGGCATCGTGAACTGACGTGAAGAATTGTGCAGCGGGTAGTATATCCGCGTGCCCATTCAGGATATAGGCAGGCGGGCCCGATGCCGATGTTAAATGTTGTTATTTCGTGCGTCGAGGCTGCTGCCCGGGGTAGATTGTCCGGTTCCGGACAGTTGCTGGCTGCGCCGCCGCGAATGCGTGCTTTCGCTGGCGGGCGCTGCTAGAATGCGCTCCGTCGCGGCCAGGCGGCCGTTCGGCGGCCGCTCAATCGCAGCGCCATTTTTGCAGTGCCATCTTGAAAGGCGTCGCTCCGCATGGACCTCTCCTCCAGCCATATTCTAGTGCTTGACGATGATGCCGACGTCATCATCGCGGCCCGGGTTTTCTTGCGTCGCAAATACCAACGCGTGCAGACTGTCTCGACGCCGTCGGCGCTGCGCACGGTGCTCGAACGGGACGTGCCCGACGTGGTCCTGCTGGACTTGAATTTCACGCACGGCCGCACCGACGGCGCCGAGGGCTTGTCGGTCCTCGACACTCTGTTGGCGCTGCCGGCGGCGCCGGCCGTGATCGCGTTAACAGCCTACGCCGACGTCGCGCTGGCGGTGGCGGCGCTTAAGCGCGGCGCCACCGACTTCATCACCAAGCCGTGGAACAACGCGCATCTGGAAGCGGCCATTGACGCCGCGCTGAGCCAGCGCGCCGCGCGCCGCGCCGCCTTGCAGGCGCCGGCGATGCCGTCGCTGATCAGCAATTCGCCGGCGATGCGCGACATCAAGCACCTGATCGCGCGCGTGGCGCCGACCGACGCCAACGTCATGATCCTCGGCGAGAACGGCGTTGGCAAGGAACTGGTCGCGCGCGCCCTGCACGACGCGTCGCGCCGCAGCGATGGCCCGTTCTTGGCGGTGGATATGGGGGCCTTGCCGGCGCCGACCTTGGAGAGCGAGCTGTTCGGGCACGTCGCCGGCGCCTTCACCGATGCGCGCGGCGAGCGCGAGGGGCGCTTCCAGGCGGCGCGCGGCGGTTCGCTGTTTCTCGACGAGATAGGCAATATGCCATTGGCGGCGCAGGCCAAGCTTCTGGCCGTGCTGGAGCGGCGCCAAGTGACGCGGATGGGCAGTAACCGCGCCGAGGAGGTGGACGTTCGCATCATCAGCGCAACCAATCTGAGCGAGACCCAGTTGTACGATCCGGCCGTGTTCCGTGCCGACTTGATGTTCCGCTTGAATACCATCGTGATCCGCGTGCCGCCGTTGCGCGAGCGCCCCGAGGATATCGCGCCATTGTGGCGCCACTACCTGGGTCATTACGAGCGCCAGTACGAGCGCCCGGCACGCCAGCCGTCGGCCGATGCGGCCGAACGCCTGCGGCGTTTTCCGTGGCCGGGCAATGTGCGCTCGCTGCGCCATGCCTGTGAGCGTGCGGTTATCGTCGGCCACCGAGCAGAATACGGCTGGGACGACTTCGGCGTAACCACTGTCGTCGCTGGCGCTGCCGCAACGGACGCGATGACGCCGGCCCCGCCGGCGCCGGCCAGCCTGGAGCTGCAGGTGCTCGAGCGCGAGGCCATCGAGACCGCGCTGGCCATGGCAGGCGGTAACATCAGCCGGGCGGCACGACTGCTCGGTGTGAGCCGCGCCGCGCTCTACCGCAAGCTGGAACGCCATGCTCTCTGAGCGCAAGCTCAAGGTGCGCTTGTTGGCCAGCGTCGCCGTGCTGGCGGTGGCGTCGACCGAGGTCGGCGTGGACTGGTGTCTGCAGCAGCGGCTGTCGATCTGGCTGTTGGCCGTCGTGCTGGCCGGGCTAGAGCTGTTGCGTAACCTGAGCATGCTGACTGTGCCCGGCGTGGCGACGCCGTCGCGCGCAGCGCCGCCCACGGAAGCGCAGGACGATCCGGCCGCGACGTGGCTGCGCTACGCGCCGATCGCCTTGTTTCGTATCGACGCCGACGACGCGGCCGCACCGGCCATCGCCCTCAACGCCAGCGCGCACCGCGTGCTGGCGCACAGTCACGGCGCCGATCGCGGCGTCCTGCATGAGACGCTGCGGCGCCAGCAGGTTGGCCAGCGTACGCTAGTGTGGTTCGACGGCGAGCATGGCGCCGAGCGCGTGCTATTGACGGCGGCGGCCCTCACCACCGGCGAAGGCCGCCAGCAATTACTGGCCTGGATGCCTGTCGAGAACGAACTGGAAGCTGAGACCTTGAGCGCTTGGCGCGAACTGACGCATGTGCTCACGCACGAGATCATGAATTCGCTGACGCCGGTGGTGTCGCTCTCGCATTCCGCTCAGGAACTGCTGGAGACCGTGCACGCCTTGCTGCCGGAGGATGTCAACGAGGATTTGTCGATCACCTTCGCCACCATCGAGCGGCGGGCCACGAGCTTGCATGCTTTTGTCGATAGCTATCGCACGTTGTCGGCGATGCCGGAACCCCGGCCGGAAACGATGTTGCTGCGGCAGGTCTTCGGGCGCCTGGCGACGCTGATCGGGGCCGATTGGCTGGCGCGCGGCGGTCGTGCCGAGTTCATCGTCGAACCGGACACGCTGACGCTGGAGGTCGATCCAGGCCAGTTCGAACAAGCGATGATCAATCTGCTGGCCAACGCCGCCGACGCGACCGCCGGCGGCTCCGGGCCGCTGGTGCGGGTGACGGCGCGCCAGCACCGCGGCGGACGGGTGCAGATCGACGTATGGGACAACGGCCCCGGTATTCCAGACGAGCTGGCGGCGCAGATCTTCGTGCCGTTCTTCTCGACCAAGGAACGTGGCAGCGGCGTCGGACTGGCGGTGGTGCGCCAGCTCTTGCACGGCAACGGTGGCGCGGTGCGTTACGTCAAGCCGGTGCGCGGCGGGGCGCAGTTCAGCGTGACGTTCTGATCTTGCCATCGCATCAACGTCCATATGCGGACAAAAAACCTGCTTCGCATCCGATCACCTGTCCAGATACGGTCAATCCATGGATGTGCTAAGTTATTGATTTTAATTGGTATTTTATCTGGCACTCATATTGCTCTACGTGTCTGGCCGCGTCGCTTTATTTGCGAGCGGAAATTAAACACGCGATATAGAGCCAGAGGGATAGACCATGAAAATTAATGTAACAACGTTGATGGCGCAAGTCGCCAGCGCCGTGCGGCGCGGCGCGGCGGGCGATGCGCTGCGGCGGGCCTTGCTGGTCGGCGGCGCGGCGCTGCTCAGCGCCTGCGGCGGCTCGGACAGCGAACCGGCCGGACAGCAGCAGGCTGCGCCCCTTGCCAGCGGCGCCACCATACTGCAAGTGGGCGCTGGCGCGGTGCCAGCCGACGTCGCGCAGCAGGCGCTGCAGCCGACATTCCATGTGGCTCCGGTATTGCTGGCGCCACCGGAGCAGGCCGGCATAGGCGATGCGCTGCGGCTCGCCGCCCGTACCCAGGTGCCGGCCGACTTGCAGAATCTTTCGCCGCGGCGTTTGACGGTGCAAACGCTGCAGGCGCGTCACGCGGAGGTCATGCGTAGTCTTGCGCCCGGCGCCGCTGTCACGCCGCAAGCTGCCGCTGGCGTGGTGACCACCTATACGCCGGCGCAGATCCGGGCCGCCTACGGTCTGCCGGCCCTGCCGGCTACCACGGTTCTGACCGGGGCCCAGGCGGTGGCGCAGGGCGCCGGCCAGACCATTTATATCATTGATGCCCAGAACGATCCGAACTTGATCGCTGAGCTGGCGGCATTCAATCAGAAATTCGCCCTGCCGGGCTGCGCCACCAAGGTGATCGCTAGCAATGCCAGCTTGCCGCTGGGCGCCGCCTCCGGTACCAGCTGCGAGCTGTCGGTGGTCTACAGTACCGCCGCCGGTGCAATGACGAGTCAGCCTCCCAGCTATGATGCCGGCTGGGCTACCGAGATCACACTGGACGTCCAGTGGGCGCACGCGACGGCGCCGCTGGCGCGCATCGTGTTGATCGAAGCACCGGACTCGAGCATCAATAGTCTGCTGGCGGCAGTTCGGCTGGCCAACGCCATGGGCCCTGGAGTAGTATCGATGAGTTTCGGCGGCTCCGAAGGTAACTGGACGGCAGCGGCGGATAGCGCGTTCACTGTCGCCAATATGAGCTATTTGGCTGCCACTGGCGACGCAGGCGCTGGCGTGTCGTGGCCAGCCGTATCGTCACATGTGCTGGCGGTGGGCGGCACCACGCTGTCGTATGGCGGCGCGGGCGCGCGGTCGGAGCAGGTATGGTCCGGCACGGGCGGCGGCGTTAGCCAGTACACGCCGGCACCGAGCTACCAGGGCAGCGCCGTGCCGGGCATGGGCAGCACCAGCGGTCGCACGGTAGCCGATGTAGCGTTTAACGCTGATCCGTACACGGGCCAATATGTCGCCGTCATCCCTGCCGGCGGTGCAACCGTCAATTGGATCAGCGCCGGCGGTACCAGCTTGTCGACGCCGCAATGGGCGGGCTTGGTGGCCATCGCCAATGCCACCCGTTCGTTGGCCGGCAAGGCGGCGCTGGGCGCGCCGCACGCCGTCCTGTACGGCCAGATCGCGACGGCGCCGGACAGTTATGCCAGCGCCTTCAGCGACATCGTCAGCGGCAGCGACGGCCTGTGCGCGGCCTGCTCGGCCAAGGTCGGCTATGACCAGCCGAGTGGCCTGGGAACGCCGAACGCGGCCAACCTGCTCGGTGCGCTGAGTGGCGTGGCACCCGTCTCTGCGCCGGTGGTGACGCCGGCGACAATCAGCGGCCAAGTCGGCACGGCGCTGTCGTTCAACGTCTCAGTGTCGTCCGTCAATCCGGTGAGCTTTGCTTTAAGCGACGCGCCAGCCGGCATGAACATCAGCGGCGCCGGCGCCGTCTCATGGCCGGTGCCGGTGGCGGGTAGCTATGCCATTAACGTGATCGCCACCGACAGCAAGAATGGCTTGAGCGGCCAGGGTGTGTACACCGTCGTCATCGCGGCGCCGACGGCGCCAGTGCTGACGGCTGCGACGATCAATGGCAAGGCGGGCGTACCATTATCGTTCACAGTGCCAGTGACTAGCGTCAATCCAGTCAGTTTCACCTTGAGTGGCGCGCCGACGGGGATGAGCATCGGCAGCAGCAGCGGCGTGATTAGCTGGAGCAAGCCGGTACTCGGCAACTACGCGGTGACGGTGGTGGCGCGCGATACCAAGACCGGCATGAGCGGCCAGGCCATGTACATGTTCAGCATCGCCGCAGGCCAGGCCGGGCCGGTGATTACGGCGCCATTCCTGACGGGCGTCGCCGGGCGGCCGCTGACCGGCGCGATCGGCTTCACGGATCCCAACGGCGGCGCGATTTCGGTGTCGATCTCCGGTGTTCCGATGGGCATGATGTTTTGGGTCAATGGCATGAACATCATGGCGTCCTGGGGCACTCCGTTGCCTGGCAATTATCAGTTGAAGATCACGGCCACGGACTCGACAGGCGCCACTGCCCAAGCGACGATGCCGATTACTGTGTTTGCGCGGTAAATTCCGCGCGACGGTCGCCAGCCGGCGAGTTGCCCCTCTTAGAACCTGATAGTTACCCGGTGAAAAGGCGGGGGAATGGAGCTAAGCCAGATAAGCTCGGAGGTGTAGTTTTCCAATTTAAAAAGCAGCCAAGGGCTGGGTTCTGTATCGAACAGAGCTCAGCTCTTTCGTTTTTTATCTTGATGGAGGTGTGATTGCCGTCCTTCGCATGCGCAGGAATATCGGCGAGTTTATGTTTTGGAGCGGGGAAGAATGAGCCTCATAAGTGGCTCACTCGTGGAATGCACAGAATCGGCGAGGTTTAGCTATCTGTTCGTTTGCGTTTGTGAGCGCCAATAAAAAGGAGCGCTATTTAGTTGCGCTTAGAGGTGGCGCGGTCAATTGCGGAATATTCTTCAGGGCCCAGCGTGATACCGGCGGCCGCAATGTTCTGCTCCAAGTGGGCGATTTTCGAAGTGCCCGGGATTGGCAGAATTACGGGACTACGCTGCATTAGCCAAGCAAGCGCGATCTGACCGACAGTTGCACCATGGCGTGCTGCTACCAGGTCGAGGAGGCCGCCAGGACGAGTCAGCTCGCCTGCGGCCAGTGGATACCATGGAATGAAGCCTATCTTGTGGGCTTCACAGTATTCCAGTACGTCTTCGCTGCTGCGGTCGCCGAGGTTATAGCGGTTTTGCACGGTCGCGACATCGAAGACGGCTGATGCTGCTTTAATGTCGCTGACTGAAACTTCGCTGAGGCCGGCATGGCGGATAACACCGCTGTCGAGCAGATGGCGAATGGCGCCGAACTGCTCGTCACGAGGCGTGTTCGAGTCGATGCGGTGCAATTGCCAAAGATCGATTTGTTCGACGCCTAGGCGGCGCACGCTACCATGTGCTTGCTCGATCAGGTACTCAGGACGCCCAAGTTGGGACCATTGATTCTGGCCCGCGCGCGTAAGACCTGCCTTGGTTGCGATGACCATTTCCTTGCCATATGGATGCAAGGCGGTGCGTATCAATTCCTCCGATACGTTCGGACCGTAAGAGTCGGCTGTATCGATGAAGTTGACTCCCAGTTCTGGCAAACGTCGCAGCATTTCAAGTACTCCGTTGCGGTCTTCCGGCTGGCCCCAAACGCCTGGTCCGGTGATACGCATGGCCCCGAAGCCGAGGCGATTGATCTCGAGATCGCCGCCGATCTTGAAGGTTTTTGTGGTCGTGTTCATATGCATTTCCTCTGTAATTTCCATTGAAATACGCCTTTGGTTAACGCTGGCCCTGGCGAAAAATCTCATCGCTCACGAAATTGATCAGCCCAAAAAATCGGAATTTTCCCTAGCGTCAGATTTTAGATAAGGCTCATGATACTTCAAAAAAAGAAGTGATACTATACGACGAAGAGACGGCTCTCTCTCTCGAGCGTGCTTTCACTCAACATCTAGCCTTTTACGGCATCTGCACTGGCACGCAGAATTTTGAACTAAGTCAATAAATTTATGGAGTCATAATGAAAAACGCCACACAACTCTTCAACGAGTTTCTTCCTCTCTTTAGCAATCCCTCCGAGGCGGCGGCCTTGTTTGCGGAAGATGGGATCCTAGAGATTCCGTATCTAGAGGATCTTGGTATGCAATGGCAGTATCGCGGCCGCTCGGAAATCAGCGGCTTGATGACCAGGCTCCATGAACTTATTCCAGACTGGAAGTTTACTGATGCAGAAATCCTCATCAGTACGCCAGATCAGGTGTTTGCCGAGTACCACGTTCGAGCGTTTGCCGTCCATACTCAACGCCCTTTGCATCAGCATTTTTTCGGGCGCTTGGTCGCAGAGCATGGTGAGATCAAGCTTTTACGCGAAGCATTAAACATCGTGGAAACCGCACGAGTGCTCTTTCCCAACGGGCTAGCTGACATCCCGGCTCGGCACGGATGATTCAATAGGGGAAAGGCTTTTGACTCTTCCGATCAGGTTTGATTGACGCCGCATGCGGGAGAGTCTGCTGGCTTTCTGAGGTCAGAGATTTTCTCAGGTTTGTAGCGTTGAGCACGAACGTCGTTTGTTCGCCTCCCAGCATATTGAGTCCGTAATTGATCTGCGATTCGGAGCAGTTCAGCTATCAGACCGGCTGAATGCCAAAGGGGCGTGCCGAATAAGCAGTGGCGTACTATCGAACACATCCACGAGGATCTTAAAGGGCAATACTATGAGGGGGCATACGATCGCATGGCGATGTTTGCCAAGAAGTAAAGGGCGGGGCAATCTGACTGGAGCAATTCGGCGAGCAAACGATCAGAGCACCGGCAATGCCGGTGCACTGATGGTTAGCGGCAGCGTGTCAGTGCACTAGCAACGCGTTGACCGGGCCCAGGTCGGCTGGTTGCAGCGTGCCGGCGGCTGCCTTCAGGCGCAGGCCGTTCATGATGGTGTCGTAGCGCGCCTTCGACAAATCCTTCTGGGTCGCGTACACCAGCTTTTGCGCATTCAACACGTCGATGTTGACGCGCACTCCGACCTGGTAGCCTAGCTTGTTCGATTTCAAGGAAGTCTTGCTTGACACCTCGGCCGCTTCTAGCGCCCTGACCTGTGCGAGACCGCTGTTCACGCCCAAGAAGGCTTCGGTGGCGTTAAGCGCGGCGTTGCGGCGCGTCGCCTCGAGCTCGTTGCGGGCCTTGCTTTCCAGCGCGATCGATTCACGCACTCTGCTGGTGACGGCGAAGCCGCTGAACAAGGGCACGCTCCACGACACGCCGATGGCGTTGCTGTTGTTGGTCCCGTAGCCGGTCTGATAGTTGTGTGTTTTGCTGGCGGTCAGGGCTGCCGTCGGCATGTGGCCGGCGCGGTCGACCTGGATCTGGCGCTTGGCTACTTCCAGAGCCAGCTGGGCGCCGACGACGGCATAGTTTTGTGTTTCGGCCGAATCCACCCACGGCTCGATGGCGTCCGGCTCGGGCGCGCTGACGCTCACGCCCGGCCGCAGCGGCGCCAGCTCGGGCGGCTTGCCGCCGATGATGGCGCGCAGCGCGGCGCGCTTGTTGCCGAGGTCGTTGATGGCGGCGAATTCTTGGGCCAGCACCTGGTCAAACGCGGCCTGCGCCTCGTCGGCGTCGGTGATGGTCTGGGTGCCGATCTCGTGGTTGCGTTTGGCCGAGGCCAGCTGCTCGGTGGTCGCCACTTTTTGGGCTTGCGTCACGCTGAGGTTGTCCAGC
>Ga0209901_1000744_pt1 | contig 11464 bp, 9 predicted proteins | sample OrgsoiDNA_201058_FD_185806 | JGI IMG/M metagenome (GOLD analysis project Ga0209901, IMG submission 185806) | Permafrost soil microbial communities from the Arctic, to analyse light accelerated degradation of dissolved organic matter (DOM) -... | ecosystem: Environmental > Terrestrial > Soil >...
TCGCGGCCCGCCAGCTGGGCGAGGCGGTCACGCGCGCCATGCAGGAGCTGAACATGACGGGCGGCAGTTTCGAGGTCGCGCTGAACGCGGGCGAGCCGGGCAGCAGCGGGCTGGAGCAGGTCGAGTTTCTCGTCGCCGGCCATGCCGGCGTGGCGCCGCGGCCGCTGGCCAAGGTGGCCTCGGGCGGCGAGCTGGCGCGCATCGCGCTGGCCATCTCCGTCATCACGTCGAACGCGACGACGACGCCGACCTTGATCTTCGACGAGGTCGACAGCGGCATCGGCGGCGGCGTGGCCGAGGTGGTTGGACGCCTGCTCAAGCGCCTGGGCCAGCAGCGCCAGGTGCTGTGTGTGACGCACTTGCCGCAGGTGGCCAGCCAGGCCGGCCAGCACTTCCAGGTTGCCAAGAGCACGCTGGCCAGCGGCAAGACGGCCTCGCGCATCGATGTGCTCGATGCCAAGGCGCGCGTCGAGGAGGTGGCGCGCATGCTGGGCGGGCTGGAGATCACGGCCACCACGCGCAAGCACGCGCGCGAGCTGCTGGCGTCTTAAATCAGCCGTGCGCAGCGGTGAGCGCTGGGGCGCTGGCCTGGCCCGGAACGCTTGCGGCGGCCTGTGCCGTGGCACCGCGCGGCAGCCTGCGATCGGCGGCCGCGTTAAAAGCGCGGTGCGCGGCGTTTTCCGGCGCCGCTTTCACTATAATGGCAGGCTGACCCTTCCACGCTCGCATCGGCCCCCATGTCCTTCTTAAAAGAACCGCCCCACACCCACGGCACCGTCGGCGGCAGCGCCGTCGTGCTGGTCAATCTCGGCACCCCCGACGCGCCGACGCGCGCGGCCGTGCGGCGCTACCTGAAGCAATTCCTGTCCGACCCGCGCGTGGTGGAGATTCCGCGCATCGTCTGGTGGTTCATCCTCAACCTGATCATCCTGCCGTTCCGCTCCGGCCAGTCGGCCAAGAAGTACGCGGCGATCTGGACGCGCGAAGGCTCGCCGCTGAAAGTGCACACGCAGCAGCAGGCCCACGCGCTGTTCGACGCGCTCGGCGCGCGCGGCCACAACGACGTGACCGTGGCGATGGCGATGCGCTACGGCTCGCCGTCGCTGCCGGAGGTGCTGGCCAAGCTGAAGGCCGACGGCGTCGGGCGTATCGCCGTGCTGCCCGCCTATCCGCAATATTCCGGCACCACCACCGGTTCGATCTACGACGCCGTGTTCGACCACTACGGTTCGGTGCGCAACGTGCCGGAGCTGCGTTTCGTGCGCAACTACCACGACCACGACGCCTACATCGACGCCTTGCGGCATGCGGTGCTGGAGCATTGGGAGGCGCACGGTCGCGGGGAAAAGCTGGTGCTGAGTTTCCACGGCGTGCCGAAGCGCACGCTGATGCTGGGCGACCCCTACCACTGCGAGTGCCTGAAGACGGCGCGCCTGCTGGCGGCCAAGCTCAAGTTGACGCCGGAGCAATATGTGGTGACCTTCCAGTCGCGTTTCGGCAAGGCCGAGTGGCTGCAGCCATACACGGCGCCGACCTTGCAACAGCTGGCGCGCGACGGCGTCAAGCGCGTCGACGTGATCTGCCCCGGCTTCACCAGCGACTGCCTGGAGACGCTGGAAGAAATTTCGATCGAGGCGCGCCACCTGTTCGAGGCCGCCGGCGGCCGCGAGTTCCACTACATCGCCTGCCTGAACGAGAGCCCGCGCTGGATCGCCGGCCTGGCCGAAATCGCCGAGCAGCACATGATAGGCTGGCCGACGATGATGACACCGGCCCAGCGCGACGGCGTCAAGAAAGACGCCGAGACCGGCCGCGCCGCCGCCTTGACGGCGGGCGCGGCGCAGTAGCCGTCGGCGGCCGCGTGAAAACGCGCGGCGGTCGCGCATAGCGCGGCTGTATCGCTTTAAAAAGAGACAAATTCGCAGGAATGTATCTATTCGCCAACAATCAGCACTTGGCGTCGGTGAGTGCCAGCCTGTTAAAATAGCCGGCTGGGAAGTTCCCTGGGGTTCAGTCCGGCATCAATTCCGTATAGCAGATCCAGGCGGTTGCCAGCAGTAAATAGGCGACGACGGATGCGGTGATCAGTGGCAACTTCATGATGATGCTCCCCGAACAGCAGCCAGTCCGACCGCTTATGTTTCATCTTAGTCGGTCCGATGCTAAAAATGAATCTCTCTGTGGTGAGGTGCGCGCCATATTTTTGTAACTTTTGTTACATAAGACGGGGCCGCAGAGGGGCCGGCGCTGGCTGTTGAAATGACAAGTGGAATACCCCTTGAAATGGTAGGGGATCGCCCCATGTGTGGCCAGTGCGGTCGATTAGTAATGTCTAACAATACGATAGTAGGAGTCTCTCAGATGCAAGATCAGGAAAATTCAGCGGTACCGAATCCAGAGGCTGAGCCGGCGGTTTCCGCCACGGCGCCCGATCAGTCCAGTCTGGAACAGCAGCTGGCCGACACCGAAGCGCGCCTGGCCGAGATGCATGACGCCTTCATGCGCGCCAAGGCCGATGGCGAAAACATCCGCCGCCGCGCCCAGGAAGACGTGGCCAAGGCGCATAAATTCGCCGTCGAGAGCTTCGCCGAGGCCATGGTGCCGGTCAAGGACAGCCTGGAAATGGCGCTGAAGGTTGAAACACCGTCGGTCGAGTCGCTCAAAGAGGGCGTCGAGATGACCTTGAAGCAACTCTCTTCCGCGTTCGAGAAAAACCGCTTGCTGGAAATTTTGCCGGCCCAGGGCGACAAGCTCGACCCGAACAAGCACCAGGCCGTGGCCGTGGTGCCGGCCGAGCAGGAAGCCAACACGGTTGTTTCCGTACTGCAAAAAGGCTATATGATCGCGGACCGCTTGCTGCGCCCGGCGATCGTGACGGCGGCGCAGGCAAAATAAATTCAGCTTTCCGAATTTTATTTATAGCTAAGCACTTGAAAACATACAGCTTTTCCACATATTAGTACCATCTGAACTTAAGCAAAAAGGAAGAAATATCATGGGTAGAATTATCGGTATCGATCTGGGAACGACAAATTCCTGCGTTTCCATCATGGAAAATGGTCAGCCAAAGGTAATCGAAAACGCCGAAGGCGCGCGTACGACGCCCTCGATCATTGCTTACCAAGAAGATGGCGAAATCCTCGTCGGCGCGCCGGCGAAACGCCAGGCCGTCACCAATCCGAAGAACACGCTGTTCGCCGTCAAACGTTTGATCGGCCGCAAGTTCGACGAAAAAGAAGTGCAGAAGGACATCGGCCTGATGCCTTACTCGATCATGAAAGCCGACAACGGCGACGCATGGATCGGCGTGCGCGACAAGAAACTGGCGCCACCGCAAATCTCGGCCGAAGTGCTGCGCAAGATGAAAAAAACGGCGGAAGACTACCTCGGTGAAGAAGTCACCGAAGCGGTCATCACCGTGCCGGCTTACTTCAACGACTCGCAGCGTCAAGCCACCAAGGACGCCGGCCGTATCGCCGGTCTGGACGTCAAGCGCATCATCAACGAGCCGACCGCGGCCGCGCTGGCTTTCGGCCTGGACAAGACCGAAAAGGGCGACCGCAAGATCGCCGTGTATGACTTGGGCGGCGGTACCTTCGACGTGTCCATCATTGAAATCGCCGACGTCGATGGCGAAAAACAATTCGAAGTGCTGTCGACCAACGGCGACACCTTCCTGGGCGGCGAAGACTTCGACCAGCGCATCATCGATTACATCATCGAAGAGTTCAAGAAGATCAACGGCCTGGACCTGAAGAAAGATCCGATCGCCCTGCAGCGCATCAAGGCTTCGGCCGAGCGCGCCAAGATCGAACTGTCGTCGTCGCAGCAGACCGAGATCAACGAGCCCTACATCGCCATGGCCAACGGCGCGCCGGTCCACCTGACGCTGAAGATGACCCGCGCCAAGCTGGAATCGCTGGTCGAGGAACTGATCAACGCCACCATGGAGCCATGCAAAATGGCGATCAAGGATGCCGGCGTGAAAGTCTCCGACATCGACGACATCATCCTGGTCGGCGGTATGACCCGTATGCCTAAAGTGCAAGAAAAGGTCAAGGAGTTCTTCGGCAAAGAGCCGCGCAAGGACGTCAATCCGGATGAAGCCGTCGCCGTCGGCGCCGCGATCCAGGGTTCCGTGCTGTCGGGCGAGCGCAAGGATTTGCTGCTGCTGGACGTGACGCCGCTGTCGCTGGGTATCGAAACCCTGGGTGGCGTGATGACCAAGATGATCCACAAAAACACGACCATCCCGACCAAGTTCTCGCAAGTGTTCTCGACCGCCGACGACAACCAGCCTGCGGTGACCATCAAGGTCTTCCAGGGTGAGCGCGAAATCGCCGCCGGCAACAAGGGCCTGGGCGAATTCAATCTGGAAGGCATCCCGCCGGCATCGCGCGGCACGCCGCAGATTGAAGTGACCTTCGACATCGACGCCAACGGCATCCTGCACGTCGGCGCGAAAGACAAGGCCACCGGCAAGGAAAACAAGATCACGATCAAGGCCAACTCCGGCCTGACCGAGGCGGAAATCCAGAAGATGGTGAAAGACGCCGAAGTCAACGCCGAAGAAGACAAGAAAGTCAAAGAGCTGGCCGAGTCGCGCAACCAGGCCGACGCGCTGGTCCACTCGACCCGCAAGTCGCTGACCGAATACGGCGACAAGCTGGAAGCGGGCGAGAAAGAGAAGATCGAAGCGGCCATCACCGACCTCGAAGGCTCGATCAAAGCCGGCGACAAGGCTGAAATCGACGCCAAAGTGGCATCGCTGTCGAGCGCGTCGCAGAAGCTGGGCGAGAAGATGTACGCCGACGCGCAGGCGCAGCAAGCCGCCGGCGGCGCGGGCGAAGGCCAGCCGCAAGGCGCGCAGGAAGCGCCCAAGCAGCAGGACGACGTGGTCGATGCCGACTTCAAGGAAGTCAAAGACAGCAAGTAATTGCCGTCTTCCAGCAAGGCAAGTAGTCTGCGATCGCGCTGTTCTTCAAGCGCGATCGCTGCGGTTTGACCGCAGGGACTCCGCCGGGCCGAGTCGCCGTCCCCCCGGCAGCCGGCTCGGCTTTTTCGCATAATCAGTACATCAGTATCAATACAGCAAGGTGCCGACAACATGGCAAAGCGTGATTTCTACGAGACACTTGGTGTCGCAAAAAATGCGTCGGAAGACGAGATCAAGAAGTCTTATCGCAAACTGGCGATGAAGTACCATCCGGACCGCAATCCGGACAGCAAAGAGTCGGAAGAAAAATTCAAGGAAGTCAAAGAAGCGTACGAGATGCTGACCAATCCGGAAAAGCGCGAGGCCTATGACCGTTACGGTCACGCCGGCGTCGATCCGAACATGGGTGGCGGCGGAGGCGGCTTCGGCGGCGGTGCCGGCGGTTTCGGCGACGCCTTCGGCGACATCTTCGGCGACATCTTCGGTGGCGGCCGCAGCCGCAACGCCGGACCGCAGGTGTATCGCGGCGCCGACCTGCGCTACAACCTGGAAATCACGCTGGAGCAGGCCGCCCACGGCTTCGACACGACCATCCGCGTGCCGTCCTGGGACAAGTGCGACACCTGCCACGGCTCCGGCGCCAAGCCGGGCACCGCGCCGAGCACCTGCTCGACCTGCGGCGGCCACGGCCAGGTGCGCATGCAGCAGGGCTTCTTCAGCATCCAGCAGACCTGCCCGAAATGCCACGGCACCGGCAAGATCATCACCGATCCGTGCGCACCGTGCGGCGGCGCCGGTCGCATCAAGCGCAACAAGACGCTGGAAGTGAAGATCCCGGTCGGCATCGACAACGGCATGCGCATCCGCTCGTCCGGCAACGGCGAACCGGGTACCAATGGCGGCCCGTCGGGCGATTTGTATGTGGAAATCCACATCAAGCCGCACGCCGTGTTCCAGCGCGAAGGCGACGACCTGCATTGCGAAATGCCGATCTCGTTCAGCAAGGCGGCCCTGGGCGGTGAAATCGAAGTGCCTACGCTGTCCGGCAAGGTGTCGTTCACGATACCCGAGGGCACGCAGTCGGGCAAGACCTTCCGCTTGAAGGGCAAGGGCATCAAGGGCGTGCGTTCCGGCTACGCGGGCGATCTGTTCTGCCACGTCGCCGTCGAGACGCCGGTCAAGCTGACCGAGAAGCAGAAGGACATGCTGCGCGACTTCGAACGCCTGACCACCGAAGGCGGCGCCAAGCACAGCCCGCAGAGCAAGACCTGGAAAGACAAGGTCAAGGACTTCTTCGAGTAAGATAGCTGTCATCGTCGGCGTGTAAAATCGCCGAGGCATCCCGGTGGACGCGGCTCGCGTCCACCGGACTACAGACCGCCGTCCGGCCTTTCAAGGCCGGGCTGGCGGTCTTCTTATGTAGAGAGGACTACCATGAGCGAAGCAAAGAAGGACCAGAGCGCGGCATCGCTGCAGCATCTGTTGAACAACAACCGCGTCTGGGCCGACTCGCAAGTCGAGCGCGACCCCGACTTCTTCAACCGGCTGGCGCAGCAGGCGTCGCCGGAATACCTGTGGATAGGCTGTTCCGACAGCCGCGTGCCGGCCAATGAGCTGCTGGGACTGGCGCCGGGCGACGTCTTCGTCCACCGCAACATCGCCAACGTCGTCGTCCATTCGGACCTGAACTGCCTGTCGGTGCTGCAGTTCGCCGTCGACGTGCTCAAGGTCAAGCACGTCATCATCGTCGGCCACTACGGCTGCAAGGGCGTGCACGCGGCCATGACGGGCACCCGCATCGGCCTGGCCGACAACTGGCTGCGCCACGTGCAGGACGTGCACCAGAAGCACGAGCGCTACCTCGGCGACGTCCTGCCGAGCAACAAGCGCGCCGAACGGCTGTGCGAGCTCAACGTGGTCGAGCAGGTCGCCAACGTCTGCCAGACCACCATCCTGCAAGATGCGTGGGATCGCGGCCAGAACGTCACGGTGCACGGCTGGGTCTACGGCCTGAAGGACGGCCACCTGCACGACCTGGAGATGACCGTCAGCGCCGCTCACGAGCTGGCGCCGCGCCACGCCCAACGTCTGAGCCAGTACGCCGACGAGCAGGGCTGATACCCGGCGGTGCGGTGGGGGCCTTATCCGCGCGATGGATAGCAGGATCGAATTTATTGGTTTGATTCTTGCTTGTATCATGGGAATGAATACACCACCGCCTTGAGATGACGTCTCCGACCCGCACCGCCGCCATGCGCACACTCCGTATCATCGTCGTCCACAACCTCGTCCGTGCCGCCGACGAGGACGACGCGGCGCTGCGCGCGCAGGCCGCGCGGGCGCATGCGCTGCACCTCGGCCTGGTCGAGGCGGGCTACGACATCGTCGCCTCGCTGCCGGCCGACATGCACTTGCCCGAGCAGATCGCCAAGCTGCAACCAGACATGATCATCGTCGACGCCGAATCGGACGCGCGCGACGTGCTCGAACACATCGTCATCGCCACGCGCGACGAGCGCCGCCCCATCGTCATGTTCACCGAGAGCGAGGACACCGGCAGCATGGAGGCGGCCATGGCGGCCGGCGTGTCGGCCTATATCGTCGCCGGCCTGCACGCCGAGCGCATCAAGCCGGTGCTCAACGTGGCGCTGGCGCGCTTCAGGCAGGACCAGAAACTGCGCAGCGAACTCTCCGACACCAAACTCAAACTGGCCGAACGCAAGGTGGTCGAGCGCGCCAAGGGCGTGCTGATGGCGCGCCACCAGATGTCGGAGGAGGTGGCCTATCAAAAGCTGCGCAGCATGGCCATGAACAAGAATATGAAGCTGTCCGAGATCGCCCAGCGCCTGCTGGACGTGGAAGACCTGCTGGGATGAAGCGCTCCCCCACAATGGTGCGCGGCACAGGCATGGTGCGTTTATCGGCCGGCATAGCGAGGGTTTGCCCCGGCGCGGGCGTGGCACGCTCCTTGCAAATCAAGCGATCAACACGGATGCGGCCAACGGCGGCCGCACCGCGACAAGACAAGGGCGTCTTTTCCTGCGATAGTGCGGCGCGGGCGAAGGCGTTTTTTTTATGGCCGCCGCGAGACGGCCGACTCCAAAGGACCGCCATGAGCAGCACACAGCAACCGGCCGCGCAGGTGCCGGCATGAACATCACGACGCGGCCGGAAAAGGACAGCGTCAAGGTCGGCTTCAATCCCTTGACCGATTGCGCCTCGGTGGTGCTGGCGTCGCTGCTCGGCTTCGACGAAAAATACGGCATCAAGATCGTGCTGCGCCGGGAGTCGTCGTGGGCCGCCGTGCGCGACAAACTGGTCAACGGCGAACTCGATGCGGCCCATGTGCTGTATGGCCTGATCTACGGCGCGCAGCTGGGCATCGGCGGCCAGCAGAAGGACATGGCGGTGCTGATGGGCCTGAACCAGAACGGCCAGGCCATCACGCTGTCGAAGCGTCTGGCCGAGCAGGGCGCCACCGACGGCGCCTCGCTGGCCGCGCTGATGAAGGCCGAACCGCGCGGCTACACTTTCGCCCAGACCTTCCCGACCGGCACCCACGCGATGTGGTTGTACTACTGGCTGGCCGCGCACGGCGTCGACCCGCTGCGCGAGGCGCGCGTCATCACGGTGCCGCCGTCGCAGATGGTGGCCAGCATGAGCGAGGGCCAGATGGATGGCTTCTGCGTCGGCGAGCCGTGGGGCCAGCGCGCCGTGGCCGACGGCGTCGGCGTCACGGCCGCCACCACGCAGCAGATCTGGCCCGACCACCCGGAAAAGGTGCTGGGCGCGTCGGCCGATTTCGTCCGCCATCACCCGAACACCTGTCGCGCGCTGGTCGCCGCCGTGCTCGACGCCAGCCGCTGGATAGCCGCGTCGCCGGCCAACAAGCTGGCCGCCGCCGAGATCCTCGCGGCGGCGCCCTACCTCAACACGGGGCGGGAGGTGATCGCGCCGCGCAGCCTGCAACATTATCAGGATGGCCTGGGCAAGGAATGGGACGATGCCCACTGCCTCAAATTTTATGATGGCGGCGCCGTCAACTTCCCCTATCTGTCGGACGCGATGTGGTTCATGACGCAGCAGCGCCGCTGGGGTTTGCTGAAGACCGATCCCGATTATCTGACCGTGGCCACCAGGGTCAATCAGGTCGGCCTGTATCGCCAGGCGGCCGAGATGAGCGGCACCGGCGTCCCGGCCAGCATGCTGCGCACCTCGACGCTGATGGACGGCATGGTGTGGGACGGTCGCGACCCTGTCGCCTACGCGGCCTCGTTCGAGATCCGATATCGCCCGTAGCTAAAGGCGAAACGCGGCAGTCATCGGCCGCGTGCGGCGCTTTGGTGCGGACCGGGCGCACCGCCAGCGTGCAATCGTGCACCGCAACATGGCGCGCATGCCGCCGGCACGCCCCGCGTGGCGGCTCGGCGCAGGGCTGCTCCCTCTGCAGCGCCGCGTCGGCGGCACTGGCACAACTCTTGCAATAGAAGCAGCAAGGGATCAATGGCGATCCCCCCTAATGTGCTGGTCCAACGACGGACCGGCACAGGACAACGGCGTCCGCCCGGCTCGGTTTTTCAACCCTGCCGCGCGGACGCTTTTTCGTTTCTGAACCGGGGGTAAAAAATGGCCAATAAAGCTGACAGCATCAAGCTCTTCTCGATATCGACGCCGCAGATGCGCGCGTTCCACCTGACCTGGATGGCGTTCTTCGTCTGCTTCTTCGCCTGGTTCGCCTGCGCGCCGCTGATGCCCGTCATCAAAGGCGAATTCCATCTGAGCGTGGCGCAGATCGCCAACATCAACATCGCCGCCGTCGCCATCACCATCCTCGTGCGGCTGCTGGTCGGCCCGTTGTGCGACACCTTCGGCCCGCGCAAAACCTACACCGGCCTGCTGCTGATCGGCGCGATTCCCGTCATCGGCGTGGCCTTCGCGCACAGCTACGAAAGCTTTTTGATTTTCCGGCTCGGCATCGGCGCGGCCGGCGCCAGCTTCGTCATCACGCAATACCACACGTCGGTGATGTTCGCGCCCAAAGTGGTCGGCACCGCCAACGCGGCCGCCGCGGGATGGGGCAACGCCGGCGGCGGCGCGGCGCAGGCGCTGATGCCCTTGCTGATGGCCGCCATGATCATGCTCGGCGTCGACAACGCCCTGGGCTGGCGCGCCGCGCTGCTGGTGCCGGGTGTGCTGATGGTCGTCATGGCCGCGCTGTACTGGCGCTATACGCAGGACTGCCCGCAGGGGAATTTCAGCGAACTGCGCGCCGCCGGCGTGACCATCGAAGGTGGAAAGAAAGGCGGCTGGGCGAGCTTCAAACTGGCCGCCGCCAACTACCGCGTGTGGCTGCTGTTCGTCACCTACGGCGCCTGCTTCGGCATCGAGATCTTCATCCACAACATCGCCGCGATCTACTACGTCGAACACTTCGGCTTCTCGCTGCAATCGGCCGGCCTGGCCGCCGGCAGCTTCGGTTTGCTGGCGCTGTTCGCGCGCGCGCTCGGCGGCTGGCTGTCCGACAAGGCGGCCGCGCGCGGCAACCTGAATAGCCGCGTCACGCTGCTGTTTATCCTGATGATAGGCGAGGGCGTCGGCCTGCTGCTGTTCTCGCACGTCGACGTCGCCATGTTCGCCGTCATCGCCATGCTCGGCTTCGGCCTGTTCACCCACATGGCCTGCGGGGCCACGTACGCGCTGGTGCCCTTCATCGACAACCGCGCGCTTGGCGGCGTGGCCGGCATCATCGGCGCCGGCGGCAATGCGGGCGCGGTGGCAGCAGGCTTCCTGATGAAGGGACTGGGCAACACGCAGCAGACCTTGAGCGTATTGGGCTTGCTCGTCGCCGCATCGGCCTTGTGCGCGATCGCCGTGCGCTTCAGCAGCAACACCGTGAACGAGACGGCGCTGGCCGCCGCATAAGGACATCACCATGAACATCATCGTCATCGGCCACGGCATGGTCGGCCAAAAATTCCTGGAAAGCCTGGGCGAGCGCGCCGACCTGCGCGTCACCGTGCTGTGCGAAGAAGCGCGGCCGGCCTACGACCGCGTGCACCTGTCCGGATTTTTTTCCGGGACCACGGCTGAACAGCTGTCGCTGGTGCCGGCCGGTTTTTTCGAGAGCGGCAACCGGCTGCTCAGATTGAACACGCGCGCCATCGCCATCGACCGCGCCGCCAAAACGGTGACGGTGGTCAGCGGTGAAGTCCTCGGCTACGACAAACTGGTGATGGCCACCGGCTCCTTCCCCTTCGTGCCGCAGCTGCCCGGCAAGGACCGCAAGGACTGCTTCGTCTACCGCACCATCGACGACCTGGAACGCATGCTTGAATGCGGCCAGCGCTCCAGGACCGGCGTGGTGATCGGCGGCGGCCTGCTCGGCCTTGAATGCGCCAAGGCGCTGCGCGACATGAACCTCGACACCCACGTTGTCGAATTCTCGCCGCGCCTGATGGCGGTGCAGGTCGACGACGCCGGCGCGCGCGTGCTGCGCCAGAAAATCGAAGACCTCGGCGTGACGGTGCA
>Ga0209901_1000748_pt1 | contig 11415 bp, 9 predicted proteins | sample OrgsoiDNA_201058_FD_185806 | JGI IMG/M metagenome (GOLD analysis project Ga0209901, IMG submission 185806) | Permafrost soil microbial communities from the Arctic, to analyse light accelerated degradation of dissolved organic matter (DOM) -... | ecosystem: Environmental > Terrestrial > Soil >...
TACCCCTCGCACCAAGGCCATTTTCTTCGCCACGCCGTGCAATCCGACCGGCGTGGTGATGCCGCGTGAAGATCTTGAACGTATCGCCGAACTGGCCCGCAAGCACGATCTCTGGATCGTCTCCGATGAGGTCTATGCCGACCTGACTTTCGAGCGCGAGCATGTGAGTATTGCGTCGCTTGCAGGAATGGCTGAGCGTACTGTGACGATTGGCAGCTTGTCCAAGTCGCATGCCATGCCGGGTTGGCGCGTGGGCTGGGTGATCGGGCCGACGACTCTCATCGAACATCTCGGACGGCTTGCGCTCTGCATGCTCTACGGCCTGCCGGGCTTTATTCAGGAAGCGGCATTGACCGCACTCGAGAACCGGACGCAGATTGTGGCGGACATGCGTGAGATCTACCGGCGGCGGCGCGATGTCGTGTTCAACCGTCTTCGTGATGTGCCCGGCCTGCATTGTTTGTTGCCCGAGGCAGGCATGTTCATGATGGTCGATGTGACCGGCACGGGCCTCGATGCCTATGAATTCAGTTGGCAGTTGTTCCGCGCGCAAGGCGTTTCGCTACTCGATGCCAGCGCGTTCGGCGAGACGGCGAACGGTTACGTGAGGCTGGGTTTTGTCGTCGAAGAAACGCGGCTCGCGCAGGCTTGCGATCGTATCGCGGCGTTTGTTGCGGGCTTGAGGCGGGTTTGAGGCGGCCTTGACCCGAACGGCGAAGGGTTGAACTACGCTTACGCCTTGATGACTGGCGGAATCGGTGAAGCAATGCTCAAGCCGATCCGCTATCCGGTCCGCGGGAATATCCTAAAGAGCGGGCCCGGTGATAGCCCGTATATGCGAGGGAAGGAAAGCCGCCGAAAAGGAACATGCAGGTCTCCCGCCACAATATGGGGTTGCCACCGCTTCCATCCTTGGCCAGTTACATAGGCTTTGTATGCGAATCATCGAAATGAAACGCTAACCAATCGTATCGATCTTAAAAACGCTGACGATCTGCGTAAGCTTGCTACTGTGTTCTTTTAGCGAACTCGAGGCGGCCGCAGCCTCTTCCACCAAAGCGGCGTTCTGCTGCGTGACCGTATCGATCTGCAGGATCGCCTGGTTCACCTCCTCGATGCTGATCGACTGCGTCTGGCTGGCAGAGGATATTTCACCTACCAGATTTTGAACATGCTTGATTTTCTCCACTACCTCGAGGATCGTCTTTCCTGCGCGTTCGACGAGGTAAGTGCCAGTGTCCACCTTGCTGACCGAATCACTGATGAGCGTCTTGATTTCCTGCAGCAGTCGCGCTGCGGTGCGCGAGACCCCGTACCTCGCTCGCCACAACGGCAAACCCTTTGCCTTGCTCGCCGGCCCGTGCTGCCTCAACGGCTGCATTCAAAGCAAGGATGTTGGTCTGAAACGCGATGCTGTCGATCACACTGATGATGTTGACAATTTGCTTGGCAGAGTCGCTGATGACGGCCATCGTCGCAACGACTTCCTCCACTTCCATGCCGCCACGCAGTGCCACGTCGCTCGCTGCCTTGGCGAGTTGATCTGCTTCACGCGCATTTGACGCGTTGTTTCTCACTGTGTGCGTTAGACTTCCCATCGTCGCGGAGGTCTGCTCCAGCGATGCGGCCTGTTCCTCGGTACGCGCCGACAGGTCGATATTGCCCGCTGCAACCTCCGAAGACGCGACTTCTATCATGTCCGAACCGGTACGTACTTCCGCGACAATTCCCCGCAACGTGACACTCATCTGATCGAGCGCATCGAGCAGTTGTCCTGGCTCGTCCTTCGCCGAGTTCTGGATGCTCGCGGTTAGATCGCCGTCTGCCACGAACCTGGCCATCCGTAATGCTGACGATAGTGGCCGCGTAATACTCAACGTCAAAATCAAGGCGACGAGGCCGCCTGCGAGCATCGACAACACCGCCATGATGATCAGTGCGTTGCGCGTGCTGAGCGCCGCCGCATCAATCTCATCGGAGACATGGTCGATACTCGTCCTCTGTGCGTCGAGCAGATCGCGTAAGCGCAGTTCGTATTCTTTTGCCGTGGGAACGAAGGTTTCATCAAGCATTTTGCTCGCGAGTTCGTTCTGCCCGTCTCCCTTTGCCTTCCTGATTGCATCGCGCGATTTGGCATACTTACTTCTCGCATCAATCAGGGCAGTGTAGAGCGCCTTCTCCTGATCCGTTTCCAGCAATGGCGCGATCTTGTTCTGCATCTCAGTCGCAAGCTGTAAAGCGTCAGCGGCATCCTTGGCAAAGAAGCTGTCAAGCGACGTGTCGTTGCTTTTGGCGATCGCCATGGTCCGCCGGATCGAGCCGTAGGTTGCGCGGTACCAGTCACTGATCATGCGTTCTTTGGCGAGTGAGGTATGCATCATTTCGTGCGTCGTCGCTGCCACGTCATGCAGACGCCAGATGCTCACGAGCGAACTTGCCAATGAAACGATAAAAATCAAAGCGAATCCGACAGCCAGTCTTTTGCCGATCTTCATGTCGCGAAGCATGTTTATCACTCTCTTCTGGTATTTGACCGCCGTTCGACTTAGTTCTCACCAAGCAACTGGCTTATCCGTGCGCTTATTGCGACGGAACCAACCAACGTGCAGACCTGACGCTGCGTCCGAAGGCCATCGTGAGCATGGCCGCGAGAAGCAGAAATCCGGACAGGGCCAACAGCGAGCCGCTATAACCCGGCGTGGTCTGCTTGAGCCAGCCGACAAGGTAAGGGCCGAAGAACCCCGACGAATTGCCGATCGATAAAATCAGGCCAAAACCGCCAGCGGCTGCACGGCCCGTGAGAAACGTCGACGGCAGAGCCCAGAACGTCGCAAGAAAGCCGAACGCGCCAATCAGCGCCACCGTGAGTCCGATCATGATGAAGACGCCGTCGTGCGCCAGGCTGCTGGCGGCCATGGCGACCGCGCCGAGCAGACATGTCGCGGTGACGTGCCAGACCCGCTTGCCGGTGCGGTCGGAACTCCGGGCCCAGAGGATCATGGCGACTGCGCCGAGGAAGTTCGGTATGGCGCTGACGAGGCCCACCTCGACATTGCTGAGACCCAGCGATTTCACGATCTGGGGCATCCAGTAATACACCCCGTTGAGCCCGATCAGTCCCGTCAGATACGTGCATGACAGGATAACGACGCGCACGTCCGTGAGCGATTGGCGCAGCGTCATGTGACCCGTGGTTTCGATCCGGGCGCGCTCGAGTTGAAGTTCCGATTCGAGCCAGGCCTTTTCTCCGGGACTCAGCCATTTTGCTTTCGACGGAGAGTCCTTCAAGGTGAACAGGCAAAATATCCCGAGTGCCACTGCAGGGATACCCTCGAGCAGGAACAACCACTGCCACTGCTTCAGGCCACCGATACCGTGCAAGCTCAGGATCGCACTGGACAGCGGACCGCCGATCACCGCCGCCAGCGGAACCCCGAGAAGGAACGTGGCGATCGCCTTGGCTCGCCACCGCGCGGGGAACCAGTAACCGAGGTAGATGAAGATGCCCGGTGCAAACCCGCCTTCGGCCACGCCGAGCAGAAACCGCGCGATGGTCAATTGCGTGGGCGTGCGCGCGAATGCGCATACGACGGTCATGATGCCCCAGGTGATCATGATCCGGGCAATCCAGATTCGCGCGCCGAACTTCTGCAGCGCCAGATTGCTGGGAATCTCCGATATGCAATAACCGATGAAGAAGACGCCGACCATCCATCCGAAGCCGGTGGGCGTGATGCCCAGGTCCTTGTTCATGGTGAGCGCGGCGAAGCTTATATTCGTCCGGTCGATGTAATTGACAAGAAAGCAAAAACACACGAACGGCAGGATGCGACGGGCGACCTTCCCCATTGTTCGCTCCTGGCTCACAAAATCTTCGCTAGCGTCCGCTGATACTGAATTCACGACACGTCTCCCCATTGTCTGGATTATCTTTGCTTGCTTGCCGGCTGTCCGTTACCGGTCTTCAGTCCGGCTGGTTTCTGGCGCGACAAACGGAATCGCTTCTTCGACGGTGTCCCAAATGAACCGTCCAGACGGACAGTCCTGTTCTTCGACAATGTGCGAGACCAGGCCGGCGGCCCGCGAGATGACGGCGAAGCCTCGCATGGCATCGGTGCGAACGCCCACTTCGCCCAGCAACGCGGCTACTGCACCCGTCGCATTGATGGTGATGGGGCGCCCAAATACTTCGTTGATAGCGGCGGAAAACAGCTCGAGCATGGCGACCTTCTTGCCCGCGAGTTCAGGCTCGGCCTTGGCCAGTTCCAGCAGCTTGTAAGCACGCGGATCGACGGGCTTATGGAGATGGTGGCCGAATCCTGGGATCGCCTTGCGTGCCTCTTTATGCTCACGTGCGATAACCAGTGCTTCCGCATAGGCGTCGTCAGAAGCAAGTAAATGATCGAGCAGGCGAGAGCAATTCTCCATCGTACCGACAAACTGGCTGCCGACCGCCAGCAAGCCGGACGCGACTGCGCCTTGAAGGTTCTCGGGTGCGCTCATGTAAACGAGGCGCGTGGCGATGGAGCTCGGCGTGAGGCCGTGCTCCATCAGCACGACCAGCACCATGTCGATGATCCTGACATCGACCGCACGCACGGGGCGGCCAAGAATCTGCATCAACAGGACTTCGGTAAAGGTTTTTTTGCCGATCAGGTCGTCGACGAGATTGGCTTGGCCGTAGTGGAGTGTCGTCAGCGTATGCGTGCAAAGTCGCGTGACGGGCGGCTCACGGTCGGATGGTTTAGCAGATTTGGCAGAGGATTTGGTAGCGGATGTCATGGCATTTCCTTAGGCGTCTACATGTGACGCGATGTTCAATAAAACGTCTTCACGCACGGCGCTCTTAAGCACTTTCCCAATGGAGGAGCGTGGCAGGTCATCGTAGAAATAGACATGCTTCGGCGTGTGTACGGGACCCAGTTTCTCCCGCACGAATGCGGTCAGTTCAGCCTCCGCGACAACCATTCCGGGGCGCAGTTGTACTGCCGCCTGGACTGCTTCTCCCCATTTGTCATCAGGAATGCCGAATACAGTGCACTCATGCACAGCCGGATGCTGACCCAGTGCATTCTCGACATCGACCGGATAGACATTGAAGCCGCCGGTGATCACCAAGTCGCGGATTCGATCTTTCAGATAGAGGAAGCCGGCCTCGTCGATAAACCCACGATCGCCCGTATGAAGCCAACCATCGACAAGCGTTTCCGCTGTTTTCTCAGGCAGATTCCAATACCCCGTCATTAGCAGATCACCGCGGGCCACCACCTCACCCACTTCGCCGGGAGGCAGTAGTTGGCCTTCGGGCGACATGATCGCGACGTCGCTGAACCAAGCTGTTGCACCAACGGACGACCATCGCGCTGGGTCTTCGAAATCTTCCGGGCGCATGACGGTCAGGATCTGCGGCGCTTCGGTCTGGCCGTAGGTGGTCCCTAATACCGGGCCAAAGAATTCGCGTACTTCACGGATCTTTTCGGAAGGCATTGGCGCACCGCCATAGATCAGGCGACGAAGCTTCGGAAAGTCCTCCCGCGAGACACCGGGGAGGGCCATCAACATGTAGATCATGGTGGGCGGCATGAAGCTGACCGTTCCGGCACGGTCACGAAAAGCGTTGCGCACAGCTTGCGCGCCCGCTTCCGCGAGAATGACGTGGCATCCGCCCTGGGCAAGAATGGGCAGGATGTAGGTAGAGGTTCCGTGGGTGATCGGCGCACCCACGATGTAACGGTCATGTTCGTCGAACCGCCATGTCTGGATTTGGTTCGTTACGTTGGCCATCCATGCGCGGTAGGGCTGCATCACGCCCTTAGGCGTGCCCGTTGTGCCGCCGGTAAACTTGATGGCTTGCGTGGCGTTGTCGGGTAGATCGAACCGACTTGGAGACAAACCCGCGTAGGCAGTAACGAGATCGTGCAATCGAGGTTCGAGGGCTTCCTGATTCTCATCCCCGCTCGCATGGTCACCGTGGCCGCGACAGAAGATTCGGCTTGCCGTTGCGCCTGCTGTGAGGTCGACGTGTGCCGTATCCACTACCAGGATGGTGGGCTGCGTGGTGTCGATAATCCGCTGGATCTCCGGTTGAGTGCTGCGCGGATTGAGCGGCACCCACACCTTGCCGCTGGCAAGCACGGCGAGCAGCGCGATCAGATGCTCCGTGCTGTTGCCCGCGCAGATGCCAACACGGCTCTGCAGGTTCGGATCGATTGCCTGAAAGGCCGCGGCCAGTGCCGCAACCTGCACCGCGAGTTCGTCGTAAGGAATCTTCGCATCGGGTGCGTCGATTGCAATGCGTGTGGGCCACCGCCGGGCAGCGCGCCAGAAAAAATCGATTGGATACATGCTAAGGAATCCTTTGAGATGCCGGGTGACTGTCTGTTGTTGTGCCGGCTTGACGTTCGGGAACGATCGACGGCTTATGTTCCTGTGCCGTCGATGTTCGCTCCGAGTGGTAGCCATTCTCCACATGAACAGCGCGATGGGAAAACTGTATCGTCCGATGGATGGACGTTTTAAGAGACTTATCGGCCGTCAAGGAGTTGGTGTTTTCCCTGCCTTTGGAGAAATTTCACGGATTGTGAGGCCATCAATTACCCTTAATTACCAATGGAGTATGGAATTTCATCTGGCATACTGGCTCGCATCCTCCACGCACCCATTCACGCCATGTCTTCAAGAGTCGCCAGCCTGAACGTCCGTCAAACGGACACTCTGAACGACCCGGAGAACACAAGTTCAAGGACTCTGCGCCGGGGTTTGGATGTGCTTGAAGTGGTGCTGAGCGCGGGGAGCGAAGGCGTGCGTGTCATTGATATCTGCCGCCGCTGCGCACTGGAACGCGCGACCGTGTACCGCTTGTTGCAGACGCTCATCGACGAAGCTTATGTAGAACCGAGCGGCCGATATCGATACGTGCCGGGGGGGAAGGTGAACCAGTGGAGAGTCGACAGCATGCTGACCCAGTCAGGCATCGCGGCGCGCCTGGAACCTGTTCTTCAGCACGTCAGCGCGGTCAGTGGCGACGCCGCGTTCGCGGTTGTTCGCGAGGGTGGCATGTCGTCCTGCATCGCCCGGCAAGTGGGAACCTACCCCATCCAGATACTTGCGGTGCAGGTGGGGACGCGGCAACCGCTGGGTGTCGGCGCCGCTGGCCTCGCGTTGCTCGCGGCTCTGCCGGAGGACGATGCGGAAGCGGTCATCGCGCAACACGACGCCATGTTGTCGAGCTACGGCGGCATGACGCAGGATCGGTTGCGGATTCTGGTCAAGGCATGCCGGGAGCGCGGGTGGTCGGTGATCGGGAATCATGCGGCCAAGGGTGCCATTGGGGTGGGGATGGCCGTCAACGACCGTCGGGGAAACCCGGTCGCTGCCGTGAGCGTGGCTGCGCCTATCGACCGGATGCCTCGCCCAAGACAGGAGTTTATTGTCGGGGCGATTCGATCCGCGCTTAAAACGGTGATCGGGCAGGGTCTTTGAAGTGCGATGATCGCCTGCACAGTTCCGCAAACCGACGGCGCCGGTCCAGGCTCGTAAATAGAATCAAACTATCGAAGATCGCGCCTTAGGTGAGATTTTTTCTCAGCCGATGATTCCTATACTGGAGCACAGCAGGAATCGAGCTGACACGGGGAGAAACACGATGGACACAAGCAGCGCAGCGTCTGACTTCGATCGTCAATTGACGCAATGGCGACACCGCTTTCATCGCGCGCCCGAGACCGGTTTCGAGGAACACGAGACGAGCGCCTTTGCGGCGGAGGTGCTTGAGGGCTTCGGGCTTGAGGTGACGCGGGGTATCGGCGGAACGGGATTTGTCGCGAACCTGTCTTGTGGCGACGGTCGCGGTGTGATCGGGTTGCGTGCGGAGATGGATGCGCTCAACATCCATGAGCAAGCACCGGAACGCAGCCACGCGTCCGTTCGCGCCGGCAAGTCCCACGCTTGCGGCCACGATGGCCACATGAGCATGGTGCTCGGCGCGGCAAAGCTTTTATGCGAGCGGCGCGATTTCAACGGGACCGTGCGTTTCATCTTCCAGCCCGCCGAGGAACACGGCAAGGGCGCGAAGGCGATGATCGCCGACAAACTGTTCGAGCGTTTCCCTGTCGATGAAATCTATGGTGTTCACAACATTCCAGGCCTGCGAGCGGGAGCCGTCTCAACGCGGGCCGGTGGCATCATGGCGAGTGAGGATAATTTCGTTATCCGTATCAATGGCCGTGGCGGTCACGCTGCGAGACCGCATATGACCATTGATCCCATTGTGATTGCGGCAGAGATCGTGCTGGCTTTGCAGACGGTTGTATCGAGGAGTGTCGACCCCGGTGTGCCCGCGGTGATCTCCTGCACGGAGTTGTTCACCGATGGGATTCGGAACGCGATTCCCGGACAGGTGATCATCAAGGGCGATACACGCAGCTACACGCCTGACGTCCAGCGCTTGCTCGAGAACCGGATGCGCAGCATCAGCGAGGGTATTTGCGCGGCTCACGGCGCCGACTGTTCATTCGAATACACGCATGAGTTTGTGCCCACGGTGAATACGCCGGAATGCGTTCCGACAGCGATCACGGCCGCGACAGCGATCGTGGGCGCCGCGAACGTGGACGGCAACGTGGCCCCGATGATGATCTCGGAAGACTTCGGCGCGTTCCTTCAGGTGGTTCCCGGCAACTTTGCGTTCATCGGTAACGGTGCTGAGGGCGAGCCGGGTGCAACGCCGCTTCACAACGCCCGCTACGATTTCAACGACGCTGTCTTGCCCATTGGCGCGCGTTATCTAGCCGAGATCGTGCGCACGAAACTACCGGTCGTTGATAGCCATAACCCTAACCAGAACCAGAGGAAAGTTTGATGCTGCAACATAACACCAGCGCGCGCCGGGGGCGTTACGATGAATCGCTTCGCGACATCCTGAACATTCAAGCCGCCGATGAAAGCCGCGCGTGGTTATCGACATGGGACGGATTGAATGCCGGTCCGACACCGTTGTGGGATCTGCCGGATCTTGCTGCACGGCTGGGGGTTGGGTCGATCAGCGTGAAGGACGAAGGCCATCGTTCCCCGCTTGGCAGCTTCAAGGCGCTAGGTGCGCCAATTGCGCTGATCCGTTTGATTCGTCGCCTTTGGCCTGAGCAGGACTTCGTTCCGGCGAAGTTAACAGCAGGGCATTACAAGGCGTTGCTGCAGGATTTCACGGTCATCAGCGCGACCGATGGCAATCACGGTCGCGCGTTGGCTGCAGCCGCACGCAGTATCGGTTGCCGGTGCGTGATCGTGCTGCATCGTCACGTGAACGACGAACGGCGTATCGCCATAGAACAGTTGGGTGCGCATATCGTGCAGATCGACGGTAACTATGACGAGTCGGTGAAGGAGGCTGCGCGTCTGGCAGAAGAGCATGGCTGGGAAGTCGTCTCCGATACCTCATACGACGGCTACGAAGCCATCCCGCGCGATGTGATGCAGGGATACGGGACGATCGCAGCCGAAGCAATCGAGCAAGGTAGCGAAGGTCCTTATACACACGTGTTCATTCAGGGCGGCGTGGGCGGACTGGCAGCCGGTGTCGTCAGCTATTTTGCTGAGCGCTTTGGCGAACGGCGGCCGCTCTGCGTGATTGTCGAACCGGGTCAAGCGGACTGTCTATTGCAGAGCGCGTTGCGAGGCCGGGCGGCGCTCGCTACCGGCTCCGTCGACTCGATCATGGCTGGCCTTGCCTGCGGAGAGGCGTCGCCGCTGGCGTGGCGTTTCCTGGCCGTTCTCGCCGATTTCTTCATGACCATTCCCGACGATGCCGCCGTCGACGCCATGCGGATCTTCGCCGAAGGTGCTGATCGCGATGTGCCTATCGTGGCGGGGGAGTCGGGCGCGGCGGGTCTTGCTGGACTCATCCAAACGAGCAGCAGCGCGGAAGATCGCGCTGCGCTCGGGCTCGATGAACGCTCGAACGTGTTGCTGCTGAACACAGAGGGCGCTACTGCGCCGGCGTTGTATCAGCAGTTGACGGGATTCCCTGCCGATGAGGTGCTAAGGGCGCAGCGACGCTGGCTGCCAGCCTAGGCGACTACCGTGACCGCGGGATCGGCCGCGGCGAATGCCGCTGCGCGATCGGCAGCAGGCGGATAGATCCACTCCGTGCAAATCTGCCGCTTGAGCGCTTTCGCCTCCGGGCCGACGAGCTTGATCTGACGATCCCAGCCTTCGGTATAAACCGCACCCCACGATCCGAGATCGAGACACGTCACATAGACAGGCTGCCGATAAGGCGACAGGTCTGCGCCGATCAGATCAGCCGCCACGTTGTGGCCCGCGAACCGGCCCATGTTCATCGCGTGCTGGCATGACATGAGTGCGTGATTTCCCGCGTCGTCGGTAGCGGCGAAGGCGACATCGCCGGCGGCGAAGATGTCTTGCGTTCCCAATACACGCAGGTCCGCATCTACATGCAAGCGCCCGAGCCGGTCGCGCTCGGCGTTAAGCTTTTTCGTGAGCGCGTTGGCGCGCATGCCCGCTGTCCAGATCACCGTCTTTGCGTCGATGCGTTCGCCCGTCGATGTGACGATCCCATCGGTGTCGATGGCGCTCACCGCGGTGTTCAGATGCAGCGTTATGCCGAGTTCAGTCAATGCCTGCTCAATCACAGGCCGGGGACCGAGGCCAAGATCCGGGCCTACTGCATCGGCTTGTTCTATCACGATCACGTTGACGGACGCGTTGCTTCCCAACAGGGAGCGCAAGCGCGCCGGAAGCTCAGTCGCTATCTCGATGCCCGTAAATCCGCCGCCCACCACGACCACCGTGTTGCGCGCCGGCGTATCGGGCTGATCGGCGAGCTTGCCAAGATGCGCTTCGAGAAGCGCAGCGTCCCCGATCTGGTCGATGCTGAACGCGGCCGTAGCGAGGCCGGGCACCGGAGGACGAAAGAGCGAACTTCCGCTAGCCAGCACAAGCTTGTCATACTGGACCGTGAATGTGTTTCCATCCTCGCCGACGGCCTCGACTTCGCGGGCCGCCGCACGAATTTCGCTCACGCTGCCCTGGATAAAGCGAACGCCGGTTGCCTCGAAAAGTGGCAACAAGGGTGCTTTCATACCAAGCGGATTGGACTCGTGAAGACGCGGCCGGACATGCAGCATTGGCTCCGGCGCAATCAAGACCACTTCGATCCGCTCTCCCGATTTGTTTGCGATGTCCAGCAGACGAGCCGCACCAAGCGCGCTCCACATGCCGGCGAAACCGGCGCCGACTACCAATATTCTCTTGCCGCTATCAGTCATTTTTTCAATTCCATTCATTGATCAGGTCATTTCACTTCGATGCCATGCGTGTGGTTGCACGACGAAACCGAGCGGTTTTGTCGTTTCGCATAACTACGACTATAAGTGTCGTAGTTATATTTGGCAAGCG
>Ga0209901_1000751_pt1 | contig 11375 bp, 10 predicted proteins | sample OrgsoiDNA_201058_FD_185806 | JGI IMG/M metagenome (GOLD analysis project Ga0209901, IMG submission 185806) | Permafrost soil microbial communities from the Arctic, to analyse light accelerated degradation of dissolved organic matter (DOM) -... | ecosystem: Environmental > Terrestrial > Soil >...
GTACCATAAATACGATTTCGTAATGACGCATAGAATTGCTCCTTACGGATTATTCAGCCTCCTGTCAGGGTCAACCGCGGCCCATGGAAGCAAGGAACGTGTTATGTGTGCGGTCGAAAAAATGACGCGCAATTATATGTACAGCCAGCGGGAAACTCAAGGAATAAGACAGATTAATTATTCGCCCGCCGCCAGCCCGGCTTTTAGAGGTGCTGACGGAAGAAAGCGGTGGCTTGCGCCGACGCGTGTACGCTGACTCTGTGCTTAGCACCCGGCTCGGCGAGAAAAGTCAGATTGGCGTCATTTCCATTCGCTTTCATTTCATCGCGCAGCCGCTGGCTTTCACCAAAAGGCACCACATCATCTTCTTCGCCATGCCAGACAAACAGCGGACGTTCAGTGAGCAGCGCCGTTTTTCCGCTGATATCCCAGCTCAGCAGCGGTGCATGAGCACGCTGAAAAGCCTCGCGCTGCGCGATGTTGCCCGCGGTATAAACGGGAAACAAATGTTCAGACAGCGCGTTGAAGTAACCCGATCCCATCAGGCAGGCGGCGACTTTTACCCAGGGGAAGCGTACCAGAGAAGCCATGGTGACCATGCCACCCATCGACACACCGCCCACGCCCAGGCGGGCAGGATCCGCCAGACCACGGCTGACAAAGGACTCTTTCACTATCCCGAGCTCATCAACATTGTTTTGCAAAATCGGCCAGAAGTTTGCCAGCAGGCGGCTTTCGCCACCATCAGCCCGCGCTCCGTGCAGCGGTGCATCCGGCAAAATGACCCGATACCCCACCTGTGCCAGCAGGTAACCAAAGTAGGAATAAATCTCTTTCGAGGAGGTAAAACCGTGATGGAAGAAAATGGTCGGCAGTGAATGGTGATATTGGCCTGCAGGTACCGCGTGGATTAGCTGTATGCCCTGCACTTCTTCCTGATACATCTCAATCATCAGACCACTCCCGTTTCAATCAATGGGGATAAAATCCCGGCAAGAGCGTTATTTTATCCCCCTCAGCAAAAGCTACCACTCCCTTTTTGGCATGATTTATAACCACATCGCGCAGCGACAGGTGTGATCACCCCTCTCGCCAGCAGCGGGTATTAAGCGCTACACTGTTTATATTGCCCTCATGCCGGATAACTTGATGAAAATCCATCTCCTGACCCTGTCCCTGCTCTTGATTGCCACGCTGAGCGGTTGCAGCACGCTGACACAAACGACGCCGATCGCTCCCCCGGCCCCGACGGCCAAAGCGCAGCAGATCACCCGTGCGCAGACGTCAACGCTAACCAAACTGGGTAGTATTACCGCTGAAGCGATCGGCAGCCCGATGGATGTCGAAGCCGAGATCCAGCGCAAAGCTGACGCCGCGGGTGCGCGTTATTACGTGATCATGTTTAACAGTGAAACCATTATTCCCGGTCGCTGGTACTCTTCGGCCACCCTGTACCGTTAAACGTTATTCCGCACCGATGGCCCGGTTTAACAACTGCTGACAAAGCCTTTCCGACAGCTGGCTTTCACCACGATCGTCCAGTGCCATCCGGCACCAGGCGTCTGCCAATGGGGGCGGGGAAAACGCCAACATCTGTACACCGGTCAGTAAGTTAAAGATTTGCGACGTCAGCCAACGTGCCTGCGCCTCATCCGGTGCACGTAAACGTTGCAACAGCTGGCGCGCCGCGCGATCAAATAATCGGTTCTGGCCCCGCGCCTGATGCAGAACCTGATGGATCAGCTCTGTCGCGGCAGGCAGTTTTTTCAGTGTCCGCAGCACATCAAGACACATAATATTCCCTGAGCCTTCCCAGATACTGTTCACCGGCATTTCGCGGTACAGGCGTGGCAGTTCGCTCTCTTCGCAATACCCCATTCCGCCCAGCGCTTCCATCGCTTCCGCGACAAATGGCATCCCCTGTCGGCAGACTTCAAATTTAGCCGCCGGTGTCAGTAAGCGGCATAACACCTGTTCAGCAGGGCTTTGAGTATCCCCCGTCGCTGCAGCCAGACGCATCAACATTTGCGTCTGCCCCTCAAGGCGCAGCGCCATTTTGCTCATGACCTGCCGCATTATCGGCTGGTCCACGAGAGCCTTGCCAAAAGCCTGCCGCTGGAAGACGTGATAAAGCGCAACCGACAATGCACGGCGCATCATTGCGTGGCTGCCCAGCGCGCAGTCAAACCGTGTATGCGCGCCCATGCGCAGAATGTGACGTATTCCCTCACCTTCCTCGCCCAACAGCCAGCCGGTGGCATTGCGGAACTCTACTTCGCTGCTGGCGTTAGACCGGTTCCCCAGTTTGTCCTTCAGCCGTTCGATGTGGATGGCGTTGCGTTCGCCATCAGGTAAAACGCGTGGCAGGAAGAAGCACGACAGGCCACCTTGGGTTTGCGCCAGCACCAGATGGGCATCACTTTGTGGAACGGAGAAAAACCATTTGTGGCCGATCAGTCTATAAGCTCTGCCAGGGCCGCGACCTTCCAGCGCGGTGGCCCGCGTGGTATTACTCAGCACGTCTGACCCGCCCTGTTTTTCAGTCATGCCCATGCCAATCAGCACACCTTTCTTCTGCGCTCCCGGCTGTAAATGCGGGTCGTAACGATCGGAAAGCAGCGGCGTCAGCCAATGGCTGAATTCAGCTGGCAGAGTCTTTTGTAATAATGGAATCGCACCAAAGGTCATGGTTATCGGGCATAAGGTGCCCGCTTCAACCTGGGCATGCAGAATAAAACGGGCCGCCCGCGCTACCGAAGAACCTATTCTGGCATCCTCTTCCCACGGCAAATTATGCACGCGGTTGGCGATAAGCCCCTGCATCAGCAGGTGCCAGGCCGGGTGAAAGCGCACGTCATCAAGACGCTCGCCGGTAGCATCAAAACGCAACAGTTCAGGGGGATTAACGTTGGCCAGGCGGCCGAGCTCAAGTGACTCTGCTGAACCCAACTGCTGGCCGAGCGAAGCCAGAACATCAGCATCCCATCCGGCCTGATGGCGACTCACCGCTTCACGCAAAGGCGAGTCAGAAAGAAATAAGTTACTGTTGTTTAGAGCTTTTGGCTGATTAAAAACCCGATGTGTTTCCCAATCCATAGTGTCCTCCCTGCCGGGTTGCTAAAGGCAATGTGGTTACGGGATCAAGTATGGTAAAAATTGGGGGATTTACAGGCGAATAGATCACAAAGGCAGGAATGTAAAACGGGAACCCTAGGGCTCCCGCTTAGTTCCCGGACTGCAGATGCCTGTAATCAGGCTTTCAGTGCACGCTGACGCACGGCTTCGAACAGACAGACACCGGTAGCCACAGAGACGTTCAACGAAGAGACAGAACCGGACATTGGGATGCTGATCAGCTCATCGCAGTGTTCACGGGTCAGTCGGCGCATACCTTCGCCTTCCGCGCCCATGACCAGCGCCATCGGGCCAGTCATTTTGCTCTCGAACAACGTATGATCTGCTTCGCCAGCAGTACCAACGATCCAAACATTGTGCTCCTGTAACACGCGCAAGGTACGCGCCAGGTTGGTCACGTTGATCACCGGCACGTTCTCAGCAGCACCACTGGCCACTTTCTTGGCAGTCGCATTCAATTTGGCTGAGCGATCACGCGGAACTATCACCGCGTGCACACCGGCAGCATCGGCCGTACGCAGACAGGCACCCAGGTTGTGCGGATCCGTCACGCCATCGAGCACCAGCAGGAACGGGCACTCCAGACTTTCCAGCAACGCTGGCAGGTCATTCTCCTGATACTGACGTCCTTCGCGAACACGAGCGATAATGCCCTGATGCACAGCGCCTTCGGACTTCTCGTCCAGCCACTGGCGGTTCGCCACCTGAATCACAATACCGCTGGCTTCAAGCTCATCGATCAGAGGTTTCAGGCGTTTGTCATCACGGCCTTTTAGAATAAATACTTCCAGAAAGCGCTGCGGATCGTTGTCGAGTAAGGCTTTAACGGAATGAATACCGTAGATAATTTCGCTCATGATGCTCTTTAAAATAGACTTGCGGACAGCATGCTGTCCGCAATTTAATAAGGTTGTGGGCGATTCTATCATCGACTGAATAAAGCATCAGTGAATAAATCGTCGCCCGGAGCCGCAAGGCAAAGACCGTTAACTCTGTTCCGGCTTTTTCTTTGCACGTTTAGCTTTAGTGGCCGACGCGATTTTCTGCGTCTGCTCAGAAGGCTTTTTGGCTTTCTTCGGTTTGCCATCTTTGCCGACTGCACTCACTGCTTTCTCTTTCTTCGGCTTCGCGGTCTTGGCGGGTTTTGCTGCTTTCACATCCTCTTTACGGAAAGCGCTGTCCGGTTCGAAATTCGCACTCTTCTTACCGGAACGACGGCGCCCTGCGTTGGCAGGACCGTTCGGGCGCATAGCACGTTCACCCGGATTTTTAGCGCGATCGCGGGCCGTTTTGCCTTCACCGCGTGGTTTACGGCTGCTGGAAACCAGGGCGAAGTCAATTTTACGTTCGTCCATATGCACAGCTTCTACGCGGATTTCGACGGTATCACCGAGGCGATATACCATCCCGGAAGACTCACCGATCAGACGTTGGCCGATGTTGTCATAACGATAGTAGTCGTTATCCAGCGTAGAGACATGCACCAGGCCATCAATAAACAGGTCATTCAGTCGCACGAAGAAACCAAAGCCGGTCACGCTGGTAATAATCCCGCTGAAGACTTCACCGACATGATCCTGCATGAAGTCACACTTCAACCAGTCCGCTACGTTGCGGGTCGCTTCATCCGCACGGCGTTCTGCCATCGAACAATGCTCGCCCAGTTGCAGCATGTCGTTGTAATCGCTATGCCAGCCACCCGTTGGGGTCCAGCGCTCTTTCAGATTGCCATGCTCTTTCGCCAGCAAATACTTGATAGCACGGTGCAGTGCAAGGTCGGGATAACGGCGGATTGGCGACGTAAAGTGACCGTATGACTGCAAGGCCAGACCGAAGTGACCCCGATTTTCCGGATCATAAATCGCCTGTTTCATCGAACGCAGCAGCATGGTTTGCAACATTTCGCGGTCAGGGCGATCGGCCAGCTCATCCATGATTTGGGCATAATCTTTTGGTTCAGGCTTCATACCGCCGCCCATGACCAGTCCCAACTCTCCCAACACGCTTTTCAGCGCAGAGATATGGTCATCACTTGGACGGTCATGCACACGGAACAGCGCTGGCTCGTTATGTTTTTCAACAAAGCGCGCTGCTGCAATGTTTGCCAGGATCATGCACTCTTCAATCAATTTGTGAGCGTCATTACGCACGGTCGGTTCGACACGTTCGATACGACGCTCTGCATTGAAGATAAACTTGGCCTCTTCAGTTTCGAAAGCAATACCACCACGTTCTGCACGTGCCTGATCCAGCGCTTTGTACAGGTTATGCAGTTCCAGCAGGTGAGGTACCAGCGGACCATAATGCTCACGTAACTCTTCGTCGCCCTCGATAATGCGCCAGACTTTGTTATACGTCAGACGGGCATGAGAACTCATCACCGCTTCGTAAAACTTCGAGCCAGTCAGTTTACCCTGAGCGGAGATAGTCATCTCGCACACCATACACAGGCGATCAACCTGCGGATTGAGCGAGCATAAACCGTTGGATAGCACTTCCGGCAGCATGGGGACTACCTGCGACGGGAAGTAAACTGACGTCGCACGGCTGCGGGCTTCGTCATCAAGCGCAGTACCAGGACGGACGTAGTAACTGACGTCAGCAATCGCGACCCATAAACGCCAGCCACCACCGCGTTTTTTCTCGCAGAATACGGCGTCATCAAAATCACGCGCATCTTCGCCATCAATGGTCACCAGCGGCAGACTGCGTAAATCGACGCGACCTTTTTTAGCCTCTTCGGGTACTTGCTCGCTCAGGCCTTCGACCTGTTTAAGCACCTGTGGCGGCCAGACGTGCGGAATTTCATGGGTACGCAGTGCGATATCCACTGCCATGCTGGTACCCATTTTATCGCCGAGCACTTCAACAATTTTACCCACCGCTTTGGTACGGCGCGTCGGGCGCTGGGTCAGTTCGACCACGACCATATAGCCCATACGCGCGCCGTTAATAGCGTCGGCAGGGATCAGGATGTCAAAACTCAGACGGCTGTCATCCGGCACAACAAAACCAGCGCCAGCGTCAGTAAAGTAGCGGCCAACAATCTGGCTCATTTTAGGCACCACAACGCGAACGATACGGGCTTCGCGGCGGCCTTTGCGGTCCGTACCGATAGGTTGCGCGAGCACGACGTCGCCGTGGATACACATTTTCATCTGTTCAGCGGACAGATAAACGTCGTCTTTTTTCACGCCTTCAAGGCGCAGGAAACCGTAGCCATCACGGTGGCCAATGACGGTGCCTTTCAACAGGTCCAGACGCTCCGGCAGCGCATAGCACTGGCGGCGGGTGAAGATTAACTGCCCATCGCGTTCCATCGCCCGAAGGCGGCGACGCAAGGCTTCCAACGCTTCCTCACCGGATAAATTCAGTTCATTAGCCAGCTCTTCACGGCTGGCCGGCGCTTCGCGTTTGCCCAGATGTTCAAGAATAAATTCACGGCTGGGAATAGGTGATTCATATTTTTCTGCTTCTCGTTCCAGGAATGGATCTTGTGACATAGCGGTTCCTCCGTTGCCATCAGCAGTTTGTTGAAGCTCTTTCATTCAACAAGCAATAATTTGTAGAGCGGTGAATTGTCCCTGACCATGTCAGCCAGGGTGTATTCATTCAGCTCATCAAGAAAATGTTCAACAGCAGTGTGTAATACCTGCTTAAGTCGGCATGCGGGCGTGATATGGCAGAAATCCCCTGCGCAGTTCACCAGCGTCAGCGGTTCAAGTTCACGCACCACGTCGCCAATGCGGATAGTTTCAGCGGGTTTACCCAGCTTAATACCTCCGTTCTTACCCCGTACGGCAGTGACCAGTCCGGCACGGCTTAACTGATTGATGATTTTCACCATGTGATTTCGCGATACACCATAAACATCAGTGACCTGCGAAATGTTGGTCATCTGATCATTTGGCAGCGATGCCATATAGATCAGAGCCCTTAAACCATAATCAGTGAAGCTTGTTAACTGCACACATACCTCTGGGCCGTAGTTTACCCGGTCTTTCTACGTCAACTATGACAACAGGGTGAAGAAGATTGTTCTAATTTGCTATTAGATGATAAACCAGCCACGAAGTTTGCGGCTAATCATTTAGATAGTGGATGCTTTAAGGAAAGTAAACAAGCACAGGCGGGCAGAAAAACTTTTCTATAAACAACTAACCGGGCACATGGCCCGGTTAGGATTCTATTGCAGCATTTACAGCCAACAGACAGGTCTGTTATGCGTCAAACGGGTCGCGCAGGATCATGGTTTCGCTACGATCCGGACCGGTAGAGATGATATCAATCGGCACTTCAGTCAACTCTTCGATGCGTTTGATGTAGTTACGTGCCGCCAGTGGCAATTTGTCTACTTCTTTCACGCCAAAGGTGGTATCGCTCCAGCCCGGCATGGTTTCGTAGATAGGCTCGATACCTTCCCAGCCTTCTGCTGCCAGCGGTGTCGTGGTCATTTCGCGGCCATCTGGCATACGGTAACCGATACACAACTTAACTTCTTTCAAACCGTCCAGAACGTCCAGTTTGGTCAGGCAGAAGCCTGATAAGGAGTTGATCTGCACCGCGCGGCGTACGGCAACAATGTCCAGCCAACCACAACGACGGCTACGGCCGGTCGTTGCACCAAACTCGTTACCTTGCTTACGCAGGAATTCGCCCGTTTCGTCGAACAGTTCAGTTGGGAACGGACCCGCACCTACGCGGGTAGAGTAGGCCTTAACGATACCCAGAACATAATCAACGTAACGCGGGCCAATACCGGAACCGGTCGCAACGCCACCAGCGGTGGTGTTGGAGGAAGTCACATACGGATAGGTGCCGTGGTCGATATCCAGCAGAGTGCCCTGCGCGCCTTCGAACATGATCAGATCGCCACGCTTACGCGCGCCGTCGAGCAGTTCGGACACGTCAACCACCATGGCTGTCAGGATGTCGGCGATAGCCATAACATCATCCAGCGTTTTCTGGTAATCAACCGCTTCCACTTTGTAGTAATTTACCAACTGGAAGTTATGGTAATCGATGATTTCTTTCAGCTTGATAGCGAAAGTTTCTTTGTTGAAGAGGTCGCCAACGCGCAGACCGCGACGGGCAACTTTGTCTTCATAAGCAGGGCCAATGCCACGACCGGTTGTGCCGATGGCTTTATCGCCACGCGCTTTTTCGCGCGCCATGTCCAGTGCAACATGGTAAGGCAGGATAAGCGGGCAAGCCTCAGACAGTAACAGACGTTCGCGTACAGGGATGCCACGAGCTTCAAGTTGGCCCATTTCTTTCATTAAAGCGTCAGGCGCCAGTACAACACCGTTGCCGATGATGCTGGTGACGTTTTCACGCAAAATGCCAGAAGGAATTAAATGAAGAACGGTTTTTTCACCGTTAATAACCAGAGTATGACCGGCGTTGTGACCGCCCTGATAGCGCACAACATATTTAGCCCGTTCAGTCAGCAGGTCGACGACCTTGCCCTTCCCTTCGTCACCCCATTGAGTGCCTAGTACGACGACGTTCTTACCCATCTCAGAATCACCAGGTTGCTTAAAAAAGGATTCTAACATCTCAATCCTGGGTTTCCAGCACTTTTAGCATACGGTTGCGTGAAAAATTCAGAATACGTGCTACGCGTCAGAGTGAGAAGTGACAGGAAGGATGTAACCTCTCCTCAACCACCGCCATGATTACGCAACATGTAGTAAATTACGAAGCCAGCAACCACAAGTGCCCCGCCAAAACGGCGTAAAATACTATCGGGAAGTTGAATCATTGATTGGATCATTTTTCTCCATACTTTCGGATAGAGCATCGGCCCCAGGCCTTCAAAAACCAAAACTAATCCCACTGCTAACCAAATACTCGAGTTCATTTTGCGTATTTCTCAGTGTGTTTATCAGGCCCACATAAAACAAAAGGCCCGGTTAAGGGCCTTTTGGCGAACGCTAAACCATTACGGTTTGGTTTTATCCGGCGACTTCATAAAGCGGAAGAAGTCGTTATCCGGACTCATGACCATTACATCGTTACCGCTGCTGAAGCTCTCTTCATAAGCACGCAGGCTTCGGATGAAGGCATAGAAGTCCGGATCCTGGCTGAATGCATCCGCAAACAGTTTAGCCGCTTCGGCATCACCTTCACCGCGGGTAATACGTGCGGTACGTTCAGCTTCTGCCACGGTACGGGTTCTTTCGTAGTCGGCAGTCGCACGCAGTTTCTCAGCCTCTTCCAGACCCTGAGAAATGTGGCGCAAAGCAACCGCATTACGTTCAGCACGCATACGATCATAAATAGCGCTGGACACTTCCTGCGGGAGGTTGATTTGCTTGAGACGAACGTCGATAACCTGAATACCCAGTGCCGCCATGCTGTTCGGGTTCACCGCAGGCTGTTTGCCATTGGTTTCCTGCTCAACACGTTTAGCTACAGAGGCAATCGCATCATCGGCTTCTGTTGTCGCTTCAACTTCCTCAGCAGAACCGTTGTTCAGTGCATCACGGACATCCAGCGTCAGACGACCACGGGAATCCGTCACGATGTCTTTCACATCCAGACGGCCGATTTCAGAGCGCAAACGGTCACTCAGTTTACGTTTCAGCAGCACTTCTGCCTGAGAGACGTCACCGCCGCCCGTTGCCAGATAGTAACGGCTGAAATCGCTGATACGCCACTTCAGATAGGAGTCAACGATCAGGTCTTTCTTCTCGCTGGTTACGAAGCGGTCAGCCTGGTTGTCCATAGTCTGAATACGCGCATCCAGAGTTTTCACTGATTCAACAAAAGGCACCTTGAAGTGTAAGCCCGGGGCATAAACCAGCGGTTTGTTTTCGTTGTCACGGAGTACTTTACCGAAACGCAGAACGATGCCACGTTCGCCTTCCTGGACAACAAACAGTGAGGCATAAAGCGCCACCAGCACCACAACGACGATAAGTAAAAATGACTTACGCATTGTTATTCTCTCCCTACGCGAAGTGTATCGTCACGCTGCGCATCAGCACGGCGTTGGTCCATGACACTGCCAGACGAACGGGAACCGCTGTTATTGGCACTGCTGTTCAAGCTACCCAGAGAAGTTGACGACTTAGGTGGCAGAAGGCCGCCCTGATCGCTTCCTTTACCTGCGGCGGCGTTGCCGCCACGCAGCATCTGGTCCAGCGGCAACATCATCAGATTGTTGCTCTTGTCGCTAACCAGAATTTTACGGGTGTGGCTGAGAACATTTTGCATTGTTTCGATATAGAGACGCTCACGGGTAATTTCCGGAGCAGCTTTGTATTCAGGTAACAGTTTAGCAAAACGCGCCACTTCACCCTGCGCTTCCAAAATCGTACGATCTTTATACGCTTTAGCATCTTCCAGCTTACGTTGTGCTTCACCGTTCGCCTGTGGCTGAATCTGGTTGGCATAAGCTTCTGCTTCACGAATAGATTGCTGCTCTTTCTCACGAGCGGCGATCGCATTATCAAACGCGGCTTTCACTTCTTCAGGCGGGCGCGCCGTCTGGAAGTTCACGTCCTGCACCGTGATGCCCATTTTGTACGGACGAATAGTCTCTTCCAGTACACGTTGGGTATCACTACGAACCGTAGTACGACCTTCGGTCAGGATCTTGTCCATGGTGTACTTACCGATTACACCACGTAGCGCACTGTCCGTTGCCTGGCTCAGGCTGTCATCCGCGTTGGCAACGCTGTACAAATAGGCCTCAGGATCGGTGACGCGATACTGCACGTTCATTTCAACGCGCACGACGTTTTCATCGGAGGTCAGCATGACGCCAGAAGCGGCAAGTTCGCGGACGGATTCGACGTTAACCGCACGAACCTGATCGATAAACGTTGGCTTCCAGTTCAGACCAGGCTGTACCAGGTGGCTGAATTTACCAAAACGGGTGACGACACCGCGCTCAGCTTCTTTAATAGTATAGAAACCACTGGCAGCCCAGATAACCACCACTGCCACTGCGGCAATGCCGATAATACGTCCGCTCATGCCATTTTGCGGACCGGATGTATTACCTGTTCCATTACCATTGTTACCCGAACCTTTACCGCCGAAACTGCTCAGCTTTTTGCTAAGTTTACGGAAGATATCGTCAAGGTCCGGCGGGCCCTGTTCTCGGCCGCCTTTATTGTTATTACCACCAGAATTATTTCCACCAGAGTTGCCGCTATTATTGCTGCTGCCCCAGGGGTCGCGGTCCTGTCCGTTATTACCGGGCTGATTCCACGCCATGTTATAGCTCC
>Ga0209901_1000752_pt1 | contig 11375 bp, 8 predicted proteins | sample OrgsoiDNA_201058_FD_185806 | JGI IMG/M metagenome (GOLD analysis project Ga0209901, IMG submission 185806) | Permafrost soil microbial communities from the Arctic, to analyse light accelerated degradation of dissolved organic matter (DOM) -... | ecosystem: Environmental > Terrestrial > Soil >...
ACTCCGGTTATCCTCAACTACAAACTGACGCCATTCGAAATGAGCAGCGTCATCAGTATTGCCCGGCCGACGCTGGTCGTGACGACCGAAACGCTATTCGAGCAACATAGCGAGACATTTCAGCCTACCTACGGCGTTCAGCACTCCTTGGTGTTGAACACCGCAAGCGAGCCATCCTCTCCCCTGCCCGACAACGCAACGGCCGATTCACAGCTTCCTCGACAGACCGAACCTTTGTTACTGCCCGAAGGCAATCCGATCGTCTCGGTACAGTTCACGTATAGGGGCACCGGTAAACCTCTGGCCGTTTCTCACCGCTACCTTGACCTGACGCAATCGAGCGATGGGCTGCATGAGCAGTTTCATCTTCAAGGGGTCGGATCCGTTCATCTGGTGACGCTGCCGCTGTATGCCATCTTCGGACTGTCCGTGATGATGGTCTTTCCATTGAGCGTGGGCGCCACCCTGTTAATGACCAACACCCTGCTCAATAGGGATCTGGCGGAAGTCTTGTCCCAGCATCAGGTCACCTTTGCCTGCCTGGTGCCTGACGTCATTCGCTACTTCAATACGCGACTGGCCAAACGCAAAGGCGCGCTATTGCCGATGCACCCACAACTGATGATTTATTCAGGTGGCAGCCATCTACCGGCCGACGAAGCCGAGAAACTGGGAAGGCTGCTGGGGTGCAATCCGGTGCTGCAAGGCTATGGATTGACCGAGAGCATGCCAGTGATAGTCCAGAGTTCGATTGGCAAGGTCCATCGAGGCGCCATGGGGCAGCCGATTCGTAACGTAGAACTGCGGGTCGTCGATGCTCAGGGTCGAGACGTCGCAACTGGGCGTATCGGCGAACTGTTGATACGCGGCTCGATGGTGATTGACGGATATAACGATGCAGCAGACGCCAATGCCCGGTTCTTCCGTGATGGCTGGCTACACACGGGGGATCTGGTCTGGCGGGACGATGATGGACATGTGTTCTTCTATTGCCAACGCCTGCGAATCTCGAAGATTAAAGCGCAAATGGTCGACCTGACCGAAATCGAATCCATTGCCCTGAAGCATCCTGGCGTGGTGCGCGCAAAGGCTTACATCGTCCCTGACAACAAGGAGGTCAACGTATTGCACCTGTGCGTTGAAGGGAGCGGTGACCTGACCCAGAGCGCTATCTCCACCCTGCTCTCGCGCTACCTCTCAGGCTTCAAACTGCCCAGAACTATCGAGATTATCTCTCTCAAGGAAGAGATCCATGCAAGCAAATAGCACACAACCGGTACTGGCCGTTTTCGACTTTGACGGCACACTGACCGACAGGCATACGTTCTGGCGCTACATGCGTTTTATCGTGGGAACCAAGTCGTTTTGGCTAAGGATCGTTCCCCTACTGCCCAAAATGCTCAGTGTGATCCTTGGTATCACACCGTTGATGCAGGCGCGCCTCGCGTTCATTGCCTGCTATCTGGGCGGCCTGTCAGTTGAGCAAGAGCGCGAACATGCCAAATATTTCATTACCGAACAGCTACCGCTCTGGCTCAGGCCCGAGGCCTTGCGCCGGCTGCAATGGCATCAGTCCATGGGACATGTCACGGCGCTGGTCAGCAACTCGCCGGAGAACTATCTGATTCCCTGGGGGCAGGCAGCAGGTTTTGACTATGTATGCGGCACCCGCCTGGCGACTGCGAAGAACAAACTGACTGGCGGAATATCAGGTACCAACTGTGTTGAGAGAGAAAAAGTCACACGGCTGAAAGGCTGTTTGAGCAACCTTGATGACTTTTACATTTATGCCTACGGAGACTCATCAGGTGACGATGCCCTGCTCGGCATTGCCAACTCTCCCTTCTATAGAAACTGGTACTAACAGATGAACACTCTGAGCACGTTGGCACCCAAGCACTTCGGCCCCGGTAACACTCCGACAGTAATGATCGTCGGTGCTGGCCCTATTGGCCTGTCCCTGGCAATCATGCTGAAAAAGTGGGGCGTCTCTTTTCGCATTATTGAAAAGAACGCCGGCCCCTCGACCGCTACCAAGGCGATGGCCATCCATTCCAGAACCCTGGAAATTTTTCGCGATCTGGGTGTTGCCGATCAGGCCATCAACGACGGGTTCACGATCAACCAGTTTTCGGTGCAGTCGAACGCCAAACGGGTGCTGAACTACAACTTCTCCTACCTGGATACGACCTATCCCCTGCTGCTCAGCCTGCCACAGCCGCAGACAGAAAAGATTCTGCTTGAGCGACTTAACAAGTTGGGTGTGGATGTCGAGTGGAATACCGAACTGGTCGATATAGAAAACCAGCCGGGATCCGTGCGAATGACGCTCCATCATGCGGATGGCAACGACGAATCCTTTACCAGTCGGTGGGTGGTCGCGTGCGACGGTGCTCGCAGCAACATTAGAAAACGTCTTGAGATGCCCTTCGAAGGATCGTCCTACGACCGTTTCTTCATGCTGGCCGATGCCGATATCGAGTGGTCTGGAAGCAAGGACGAAGGGGCTTTCTTCCTGGGTGCGCAGGATGGTTATGTGGCGGTCGCACCGATCAGCGCCCAATCCCGTTATCGACTGTTCATCGAGATGCCCTACGACCTGCCGCCAGAAGATGAGCGCCCTTCCTTGAGCCTGGAGAATTTTCAGCGGTTGTGCGAAGGACGCGGGCAAAAGATGACGCTGTCCAATATTTCATCGACCACCATCGCCTCCTTTCAACATCGTCGCGTGCAGTCGCTGCAACAAGGCTCTGTGTTTCTGGTGGGCGATTCGGCTCATATCGGCAGCCCGATCGGCGGGCAATGGATGAACCTGGGTGTTTCCGAGGCCTACAACCTGGCGTGGAAAATGGCCTATGTCGATCAGGGCCTGGCGGATCAATCACTGCTGGAAAGCTACAACGAAGAACGCTACCCGGTCGCCCTGGAAGTCGAGAACACGGCACACCGACTGACCGCACTGATAACCCTCAGGCATCGCGCCCTCGTTTGGCTGCGCGACAATGTTCTGCCACTGCTGAGCAACAGGCGCAAGGTTCAGCGCAAGTTGCCCACGATGATTTCCGGTCATCAGTACCACTATGGCAAAAGTGAGTACATTCAAGAATCGCTGACGAAAAAGCAGCGCATGAATTGGGACAAAAAAGGGAAGAAACCCGAATTCCAGACGTCTGCGCCTCGCGCAGGTCAACTGGCTCCCGATGTTGAATTGTGGCAACTGCAAGGTCTGCCGCCAAAACGCTTGATCGACTTGTTCCAAGGAACCTTCACGCTGCTGATTTTCAGCGCAGCCGATCAGTTTTCCCCTTTGCTACCGGGCTACTACTCGCTGGCCGAGTCGGTGGAGAAGGATTACCCAGGCATCAAGGCTTATTGCGTCATTGATGCTTTGGGTAGCTCCGAGCTGCCTTTCTGGCACTCAACGTTGTTGGACCCCGATTGGCGGCTGCACAAGCGCTACCATGCCAAAGAGGGCACATTGATGCTGATTCGTCCTGACGGCTACATCGCTTTTCAGGGGGCTGATGCAATCACGCTCTTCACTTATCTGAACGTAAGATCCGGGCTGCTCAAAGGGGCCAGAAAAACAACATCTTCCGAGATCGACGCAGTGGAACTCCAATTTTAAGTCTCTATATGGCTACTGCCTGTTTGCTTCATTGAGTGACACAAGGCCCAGCCCTGGGCCATGACTTTTGATTTCTTGTTGATAGAAAACATATACCGACTTTGGTTAGGAGAACCCCATGCGCGTCCAACTCAACGATGTTGTGCAGGAATTCATCGTGTCCAATGGAAAAATAGCTCATAGCTATTTCTCTCTTTCAGAAAAAATCATTGATTCACTTTGCGATTCCAATATCGAAAAAGAATCAATATTGATGCGTGTGCTGGAGCAGGCCGAAACTGTCACTGCGCATTACTTCAACGCTCATCAACAAGTCCTGGAAGGCGTTTATGCCAACGGGGTTGAAGCCCCCGTCAATAGAAGCCTGCCCGTCCTGGAACCCGTACACTCGAACCCGGTAGTGCTGGCATCGGCACCCGTTGCGCAACAAACGCCTGCGCTCAGCTACGGGCAATGGTTACGCGCCGAAATAAGTTCGGTCACTGGTTTCAAAAAAGAACAAATCGACTTCGATCAAAGTTTCGAGAGTCTGGGCATCGACTCCCTGGGGCTGGTCGATATTTTCGAATCCCTGGCTCAGCACTTTCCGGAAAAGAAAGAACTCACTTCGTCGCTCTTTGATGCGCCCTCGCCTACCGTCTTGCTGGCACGGCTTGAAGCCAATCCGCAGGCACCTGCCGTGGATGTCGAAGCATGGGTACTTGAACAACTGGCGAATATCACCGGTTTTACGGTTGACCAGATCGACCAGAAGCAAAGCTATGAAAGCCTGGGCCTGGACTCCTTGGTGCAACTGGATTTCCAGGAAGCGATCGTCGCTTTGTGGCCGCAACTCAAGGCCAACAGCACTGAGCTGGTCAACGCCAAGTTTCCACACGAAACAATCGCATTGATTAAAGTCGCTCTGGCCACTCCCGATTCGACCTCAGTAACACCCTGCGAAGCGCAACCAACCAGCACAACAGCCCCCCAGGAGCAGATAAGCAATCTGCTTTTAAACACCCTGTCCCCCCTGATCCCCGATGCCCCAAAGTCGATCGACATCGAGACGCCTTTCGCACAGTTGGGGCTCAGCGGTTTTGCCCGAGAAACACTCTGCCAATCAATGGCGCAGCAGTGCCCTGTCAGCGAATTTGCAGGTGAGGCGCTGATGTCGCGTCGTACGCCGCAAGACGCCATGTCGTTGCTGACAAGACTGGGCTGAGCCACTGTAAAAAATGGAATGGAATCCGGGTGATCGCAAAGATCACCCAGCATTTTGACAACCAGGAGAACGGGTATGAGTGGCGCGGTAACGACAGAGGGCGATTTTTGCTTCAGTGCAATGGCTGGAGAGTTTCCCGGGGCCCCCTCAACGGATGCGCTTTGGCACTTGCTCTCGCAGGGACAGGTAGCGCCCATCCATTCGATGCTGACACGCTGGGAACTGGATAAGGCGTCAATCTATTCAGCAAAGAAAGGCGAAAAGGATCGTACTTACCTGGACAGTGCTTATTGCCTGGCCGATGACGCATCGACCCCGTCACGCCATGAAGGACGGCAAGTCGCCATCGGCAAGAAAGTACTCCAGACACTCCTCACCCAGCTTGCCGCACAAGGCTCGGTATTGATCAAGGAGCGCACTGCGTTGGTGGTCGCGACGTCTTGGAGTGATGAGAGTTACTTCGTCACCGGAGTCTGCGCAACAGCCGATGCACCACGGGGTTATACGCCGGGTGAACAAGTTGCTGAACTGGCGGCGGCTTTGGCCTTGGGTGGCCCTGCGTTATCAGTAGACACCGCCTGCAGTTCGTTCCCCTATGCAATCGATATGGCTCAAGCGCTGGTCAACAGCGGACAGGCGGATAACGCGATTGTCATGGCACTGAACACCGTACTGCCGCCGGCGCTGTTTCTGGGGTTCTCGCAGTTGACCGCCTTTTCCTCCCGAGCCCAAATGCAGGCGTTCGGCCAAGACGCTGACGGCATTGTGCCGGGCGAATGTGCGGTCGCCTTTCTGGTCGAGCCTGTATCGCAGGCCCTGATTGCGAAGCGCCGTCCCCTGGGTGTTTTGCGGGCATTGGGACTTTCGGCCGACGGCGCCGAAGGCTCAGTGTTTGCGCCTGGCAAACAGGCTCAGTGCACGGCTTACCAGCGTGCCTATATCGGTCTTGACCCCAGCAACGTGGACTACATCGAGACCCATGGCACCGGTACACCGCTGGGGGATGCGACAGAGCTGGACTCTTTGAACAGCTTCTTCGCCCCTCATCGCACTGATGGCAAAAAGATAATGATCGGTTCGATCAAATCCGTCATTGGTCACCCATTGGCTGCCGCCGGAGGCGCTTCACTCGCCAAGGCGCTGATGATATTGCGTCACAAAGGTATTCCACCTCAGCCCGACTACCGCCCCAGCGCAAAAGTCGATGAGACCTGCCTGCAGTTGGCCACAGAGCAGGTACAGCCCCTCGCTGATCGTCAGTCGGCGATCCGGGTAGGCATATCCAGCTTTGGTTTTGGCGGCGCCAATGCGCATCTGGTGGTGGATGAATACATTCCCGACAACCGCCCTGCCGTCCCCCGGGTCGCCCCCGGCGTGCTGATGCTGGACCTTGCCATTGTCGAGGCTGAAGCGGCGATCGGCAGTCACTTCTCATTACAGGCTCTCAAGCAACAACTCGATCAGCCAGCAGCACCGTCAGTCAGTTTCCCTTATGGGCGCTTCGTTGATTGCGCCGCCACTGCGGGTCAGCCGTTACTGGGAAAATTCCTGGCGCAGGATCGCGTCATTGATATCGACGGTTTCGGCATGGGCCCCAAACATCTGGCCCATGTCGATCCGTTCAAGCTGTTGATCACCGATCGAATCAATCATTTGCTGCAACGCCTGCCGGGTGTGGCCGGCTCACCCGGCACCGCGATGGTCATGTGCTGCAACATGGGTGGGGAGCGCTTCAGCAATGCGTATAGCGGCGCCCACACGTTCTACTCCCAGGCTCAAGGCATGCCGCCGGGTGTGGAGGTGACAGACGTGGCAACCATGTTGCCGAACATGTTGTCCGGCTACCCGGCGAAAATTTTTGACTTCAAAGGTTTCCATCAAACTCTGGTCGGCACCCCTGGCTTGTTCTGGCAAACCTTGCTGGCATCGCAGCAATGGTTCAAGGACGGCGTGACGACGCTCTTGCTCGGCGCGGGGCGTTTTATCAGTGGCGAAATAGAGATCGAACGCGCCCGGCACTCAGCGACACTGCAAGGCGAAGGGTTGGGGGTGATTGCTCTGCGCCCCTATCTACCAAACTCCAGCGACAAGCCTTTACTGGTGATCCGCGCGGCAGTCTTGGCCCATGCCGCGAACTCGCTGGAAGAGGCTTGCCAACTGCTGGGCAACGCGCGGAGTCAATACCAGAACATTGAAGTCTGCGAGCTGCAGCCTGATGCAACTCATGCCAGCAGCTCACTGCAAGAAATGACCGGCTTCCTGGCTGAAGCCAGTGGCATCGAAACCCTGTTGGCGGTGCTGTTAAGTACCTCGGCTCACACGGTGATCGAGGTGCGCGAGGCCGGCAAGGCAGTGATGTGGTTATTTACTGAAAAGCTTCAGGAGTGGCGCCCGGCCGCAGCCGAACCCGCCGCTGCCGTCAAGCATCCCTTCACGTTGCGTTTCGCTCACTCGGCGCCCCAAGAACTGCAGCAGGTCATCCTGCCTGCACGACCTGTCAGCCTGGTCAGGGAGCCGCGACACGACGGCGTCGACGTGCTGGCGCTCAGCGATTTGCTGACCAGCACCCTGCTCTCAGGGTTGCGTGTCAGAACTCGCGCCATGGAGGGCCTTTTCGCCCTGCACCGTGGCTCTGAAGCCCAGCGCCCCGTGCACTGGCAACGTCGCCCGGAAAATATCGTGATCGCCAACGTCCAGCGTGGCCCTCAGTCACTGCACGCCCAGCTCGTGGTGAATGAAGCGCACCCTTACTTCTTCGACCATCCCCTTGATCACATCCCCGGCATTTTATTGCTCGAGGGCGTGTTGCAACTGATTGAACTCGCTATGCCCCCACTGAGCGGCCGAGTGGCCTATGTCAAAAATCTGAGCATCAAGTTCCAGCAATACGTACAGAAGCAGGGTGCGATTGATCTTCATCTGGAACAAGGCAAAGACCCTCAGGTCTTCAATGCCAAGGTCATGCAGGCCGGAAAGTTGATGTGCACGTGCATCCTTGGCATGGCCTACAACTCGGCGTTCGAGACATCGCCCGCCGGCGAGTTCACGGCTGTTCGCTGCCGCGACAAGGCTTTGCTGCACAAGGCCAGAGAAGAAAACATCATCGTCAGTGACATGAGCGGTATCGCCCAGGGCTTGAGCGTGGACACGCTCAAACTGCCGGATGAGCACATCTTCCAGGAGGGCGACCCCGAGCACTATTCGATGGTCTATTTCCTCGAAGTTGCCCGCCAGTGCTACATGCAGATTGCCCACAGTTATCTACGAATCCCACTCAATACCCCGATGAACCTGCTGGCCTTGAGTTTCACTCTGGATCGACCAATCCCCAGGAACAGCCCGCTGTCGTTGGCACCGCAAGCCGGTTTTGACGGGCAGGATCAGCTATTCAAAACGAACCGTATCTACATCGACCTGTTCAACCGGGGCGAAAAAATCGGTCAAGCCAGTATTACCGCTCAAGTGCTGAGTCAATCCGCGCCTGCTGCGTGAGGCTTTGAGTTGATCTCACTCTCCAGCATGACAGCGCCCCACACAACAAAGGTGTCGCCGTGAACGATGTAAATGTGCAAGTCCGAGTCAAATCGCCGCCTTCTGAAATCTGGAAGATCTGGAGCAACTTCTCAGAAGCGCCGTTATGGGATACCGACGTCAGCCATTGTGAACTCGATGGCCCGTTCCAGCCTGGAACGCGGGGCAAGTGTGTCCTCAAGAATGGCCTGAACATGCCACTGAAACTGGAAGCGGTGAGGATGCATGAAAGCTATCGGAACACGGCAAGACTGCTTTGGATCGACCTCGAGTTCGATCACCAGATGCATAGACTTTCTCCGCATGAAACCCGGGTCACCCACAGCGCGAAGATCTCCGGCCCCTTAAGTTTTTTATACCGCGGGCTATTACGAAAAATGCTGACGGCAGCAATGACCACCGCACTGGACAACCTGAGCACTCTGGCGGAACAACGGGCGAACGCGATGAACAACCTCGTGCTCGACAAGCCTGGCACGCATTTGCAGCACTAATGAAACATCCCGGGAACGGGCGTGTTGAACGCTCGCGCCTGAGCACGCTTCGCTTACTTATCGATAACGGCACACTTCGGACCGAGCATGAAACTACTAAAAAACACTCAGTATCTTGTGATGGGCGTCATTGGCATGGGCTTTATCAGCCCTGCGTCCAGTTCCGCCGACACGCTCGGCCCCTACATCAGTGTCATGGGCGGCCTGAACTGGGTTGCCCCGCAGGACCTTAACCAGAACAACCTCGATTTTGTCGAGATGCAGTTTAACCACCCGTTAGACTCCGGCTACGCCACTGGACTGGCATTGGGCTGGCGATTCCCCGTCGGGCTCAGACCTGAAGTGGAACTCAGTTACCGCAAAAACACCCTGACCCAGTTCAATAACCGGGTCTACGAAGGCGGCGGAAGCATCTCGGGCAAAGGCAAAGAGGAAGTCACCAGCCTGATGGCCAACCTCTGGTATGACTTCCTGAATCTCCCGGCGCCCTTCAGTCGGTTCACTCCCTACATTGGCGGCGGCCTGGGCTACAGCACCGTGTCAATCAGTGGCCTGGAAGCCGGCGGCGTCCACTTCGGCAATACTCATCGTGACAACGTATCGGCCTATCAACTCGGAGCCGGGGTAAGTTTCGAGCTCACCGATCAATGGTCCACGTCCCTGGATTATCGATACCTCAAGACTCGCGATGCGCACTTCGGTGACATACAGGGCCTGCCCCAAGGCGATGTGCGCACTGACTACAGCGCCCAGTCATTGATGCTCGGCCTGCATTATTGGTTCTAAGCGGTTAAACAGATCGGCGCCTTGCAAGGCGTCACGACGACAAGCCGGTGAAAAGCTTCGACCCAGGGTCTCACCGGCTTGCGCCCCACAACGTCAATCTTGCGCACCACCGCCAACACATCCTCAGACTCAACGCCTTTAAATCACGTCAATGCTCAAAGACCGCTTCGAAGGTGTTTTCTCCGTGGCAAGGCGCAAGATTGGTTGACCTAAGGCAACGGATCGAACTTCAAGTTGCCAAGACTCTGCACTTTGTCTTCACGAACCATTTTGTGCGTCACGCTTCACTGCGCACCGGAGTGTCCACACAACGGGACAGCGATGAGCATCGGGTGATCATCAGCTATCCGCTGAACATCCTGTAACAGCCGGGCGCACTGGATGATGCGCATCGTCATCCAGTGAGGTGCTGAGGTTGAGGCTACTCGCTGCTGCTCTGTCGGAAATGAAGGCAGCGTTCATAGGCCCCTTCCTGAGTCATCAGAAAATCCTTAGCCACTACGCGACAAGCTCGACGTAGCTAGACTCCCCACCTCCAGTCGCGCCCGACAACCAACCCCATACGAAGGCCAGCGTCGTACGTCCTGCGTGATCAACGCCTACCGTGCCACGCGACCAGCCGGCAAGAATTTCGCCATCCGTAGTCAAGCACTGAAAAAGAAGCTCAATGGTATCGGGGCCTGTCGCACGCCCGACTTGATTACCCCAGCGAATCCGGCCGCCTTGGTAAGTGCTCGAAATGGCGTTTTCCTCAACATGGTAATGAAATACTGTGCCTGCACCGGATAGCCCCTGGGCGTTGTCCGCTACCGCAAATCGGCGATTGTGCAAACGGTCGCGGATTTGAGAAAAGGGAATTTCCATAAATGTCACGTCCTTTGGTAGAGATGGTCCATTCAAGCCTTCGATTATCTTAAGCCAGTGCATCGGGGTTCTGATCTATAACCTGCGCAGAGCAAGTTCGGGAGAGTCGAAAACCTGATCAATCAGTGCTGGATCAATGCGCACCAGGTTTTCAGGTGCGTATTTCAGCTCCTTCCCCCACGGCTGGCCGGTGGTCAACGGCTCCTTCAGCCGGACCACCACGGATTCATGCACCGAGACTTTTTGCCCTGGCTCAGGCTGCATCACCCGCGCTCTGGGTTTGCCGAACGGCGGCATCGAACCAAACCTGAGGATTCGGGTGTGGGTCTTGGTGTCCCACCTCAGGCGCGGAAACCACTCGGCGATCATCCACAGCCGAGACAGCGATTGGTGGGCTTGTGCCAGCGGATCCGGCACCGGGCAGGACGGTGGATACAGCTCACCACGACACGATGCGACGTCGATGTTCAACCCGGCCTCCAGGCTTTCGCCGATCATCCAACGCAAGGTAATCAGGGCAAGCTGCGATTCTTCCGGCGGGTAGCCACCACCGATATCGCAATGCACGCCGGCGAACCACACCTGCCTCAGATCTGCGGCCTTGGCGGCATTCCACAAGTTCTGGCGGTAAAAACAGCGTCGCTCGTCAATGGACACCGCATGACGGATGGTGCGCACACCAGGGTTGTTTGCGGTGTAGGGAACAGCCAACGGGTCATACACCCAGCCCACCGAACTCACGGTGTCGAACAACCCCAGAAAGTGGACATCGACATCCTGGGAAAACGTTGCCTTGAACTGCGCCATCAAGGAAAAGTCCGGTCGTTTGCGCGCGGTCAGACGCCACCAGATATAGCTCCATGCCCGC
>Ga0209901_1000755_pt1 | contig 11310 bp, 9 predicted proteins | sample OrgsoiDNA_201058_FD_185806 | JGI IMG/M metagenome (GOLD analysis project Ga0209901, IMG submission 185806) | Permafrost soil microbial communities from the Arctic, to analyse light accelerated degradation of dissolved organic matter (DOM) -... | ecosystem: Environmental > Terrestrial > Soil >...
GGGGGCGAGGTAGCCGTCGTCGTTACTGATAAGGATTCTCATGCGCAGATTTTACCCGAAGCAACGGCCGCGCTGCGCATGCGGCCGGGCCGGCGAGCAGATAAATTTGCACGGCGAACAGCCGGCGCTCGGGACACGGCTCGGGAGGGCGGCGCGGCAGCGTGGTAACACCGGACGCAGCCTGGCCCAGCCGATGGCGCGGGACGGCGGCAACCAGCGGCTGCACGGCACGACGCGGCAACGGCGACGGCGACGGCGACGGCGACGCATAGTCGCACGGCGCGATAGCGAGGCGGCGTCAGCGCGGGTCGGGCAATTCCTCGGCGTCGTCGAGGCGAGCCGGCGCACTGCCGATGCGCCGCCACTGCGCCGCGCGCGCCAATTGGCGTTCGCCGTGACGCAGCTGACCGAGATAGGACGCGCCAGCGTTGTTCTGCTGCAGTTCGAGCACGGCCGGCGGCTCGCCCAGCGCCAGCAGCACGTCGTCGAGCTCGGTTCGCACCGCCTCGGTGTCGGCGTGGCCAGCGCCTTGGCGCGTCAGCCGTGCCCGCATCACGGTCTCGAACAGGCTGCGCGCGCCGGCGTAGTCGCCCAGCCGCACCAGCGCCCGCGCCAGCGCGGTCTTGCTGCGCAGCGTGTCGGGATGCTCGGAGCCAAGCAAGCTGCGGCGGGCGCTCACCACCTGCTCCCACTCGATCCGCGCGCCCTGCCAGTCGCCAAGCTGGAACAGGATGTGGGCGTGGCCATCCTTGCCCGCCAGCGTCAGCAGGTGGTCGGCGCCGTATTGGCGCTGGTAGGCGTTGAGCACGGTTTGCTGCAGCGCCAGCGCATCGCCGGCCAAACCCTGCTGGGCCAGCGTCGTGGCCAGGCTGGCCTGGGCCGCCAGCGTGTCGGGGTGGTCCGGCCCTTGCAGGCGGATGCGCGCGTCGACGATGCACTCTTGGAGGAATTGCGCCTCGTCCAGCCTGCCCTGCTGGCGCAGCATGCCGGCCAGATTGCCTTTGCTGTAGAGCGTGTCGACGTGATCCTCGCCCAAGCCGCGCAGGCGCAGCGTCAGACTTTCTTCGAAACAGTCGTAGGCCTGGACCGTCCTGCCGTCGCGCCGGTACAACTCGCCGAGCCGGTTCAGGTCACGCGCCATCGGCAGCGCCACGGCGCGCGCGCTGCCTTCGGCGATGGCGGCGCGGGCTTCGGCGATGGCGCCCAGCAGGTAGATTTCACGGCTCGACTGCCACGGGAAATAGCCGCCGGCCAGCCAGTCGAGGAAAGCGTCGAAGGTACGCGTCAGCGAGAAGCGGTCGCCGCCCTGGTCGAGGCGCACCGCCAGCTGCTCGCCGTAGGCGAAGGTCTTGGTCTGCTGCAACTGGACTTCGTCGAAATAACTGTCCAGGCTCAGCTGCGACATGCCATAGCATTCGGCCAGCAAACGCTCGAACATCGGCTGGTAGCCGGCGATGCCCAGCTGCGGATCGCCGTGGCGCCACTGGGCGCGCTGGGCGCTGTCGCCCATTTCTATGCGCGACGGCAGGGGATAGACCAGCAGCGGGCGCTGTTCATCCTCGTGGCTGCCGCGATAGCCGGTGGCGCGCCGCACCAGCGCCTGCACGCCTTCCAGGCTCTGGCGGTTGGGCGTGAAGATCACCACCAGTTTTCTGGGCAGCAAAGTGGCGCAGATGCCGGCGCTGTCGGTGCGGCCGGTACGCGAATCGACCAGCACGTAGCGGAAGTGGCGCGCCAGATTGTCGGCGAAGCAGCGAAACAGCGCCGGGCAGCTGTCGAACAGCTCGTTCCAGTGCAGATTGGCCAGCCGCTCGCTGTAGCTGTCGTCGAACCGGCCGGCGCGCATCAGGTACAGCGGGCTGCCCTGGTCGACGCGCGTCACATAACGCTCCCAGTCGATGGCGGCGAGGACGTCGTGGGCCAGCTCGTCGTCGTCGAGCGCGGCGGCGCTCTGGCGGCGCAGTCTCAGCTGCTCGCGGCAAGCCTCGAAAAACTCCAGCACCCCGGGGCCGGGTTCGTGCTTGTCGAAATAATGGTGCAAGCCGGGCGCTTCCAGGTCCCAGTCTATCATCAGGATAGGCACGGTGGCGTTCTGCCGCCGCGCCAACATCACGGCGATATTGGACAGGGCCATCGTGCGCCCGGTGCCGCCTTTGTACGAATAGAAGGTGATGACTTCGCCGGGAGCGGTCAGCGGCGGCAGTGACAGGTGATTCAGTTCCATGGCTTGGCCTTTAGCGTGGGAAATGAGGGGGCGGAGAGGCGCGCCATTCCGGCGGTATCTCAGGCAGCACAAAGCGGCTGCAATCGTGCCCGCTAGGCGTGCAGTTTTTCAGGCAGATATAGTGGCTGACGATGCGCTGCACGATCTTCTGGATATCCGGCAGGAAGTCGGGATTGGTCTTGAAATCGCCGCTGGCCAGCGTGTAGCGCGAAAAATCGACATACATGCCGGGGCCGGTGATTTGCGGCGGCAAACCGTGCGGGTGGCGCGTCATGACGATGGGGATGATCAAATGGCCGGGCAAGCGGTACCAGAGCTGGCGCTCGGCCTCGATCAATTGCATGGCGGCAAATTCGCGCCGGGTGTAGCCGTGCGCTTCGTATTTGGGCGTGTAGATCATGATCATGCACGCGCTTTCGCACATGGCCTCGGCGATGCGCTGATCGAGGTCATCGCCGCCGCCGAGCTGCTCGCTGTCGACGAACAATTCGTTTTCCGTATCGAAATAGGGTTCCAGATAGCATTTCAGCGCTTCGATCAAATCGTTCTTGAACTTGCTCATGTAAGCATGCTGACCATGGGCGTAACTGAGGAAACAGCCGTAGCGGACGGTCATGGCATCCTCCTGTTTCCTCGGCCCTGGCACTGGTGCGCTAACCAACTCTAACAATCTGCACCGTGGCCACTTTGCGCGCGCGCAAACGTGCGCAAGCAAAAAGCTTGTCGCGGCCGCTAGACTTTCGGGCATAATTAAAAATCAAACGGTCGTACTATTTTTATAAAAACCACTGGAGACGCTGAAATGAAAGCCATCGTGTGCAAAGCCTGGGGCCTGCCGGACAGCCTGGTCGTCGAAGAATTGCCGGACCTGACAGCCGCGCCCGGCCATGTCGTACTCGACGTCAAGGCCGCCGGCGTCAACTTTCCGGACGTGCTGATTGTTCAGGGCAAGTATCAATTCAAGCCGGCATTGCCGTTCACGCCGGGCAGCGAAGTGGCCGGCGTGATCCGTGACCTCGGCGCCGGCGTGGACGGTTACAAGGTCGGCGACAAGGTCATCGCCTTCACTTCCATCGGCGGTTTCGCGCAACAATTGTCGGTCCCGGCGCAAGCGCTGATGCCCATGCCGCCCGGCATGGATTTCGACACGGCCGCCGCCATCACCCTCACCTATGGCACCTCGCACCACGCCGTGGTCGACCGCGCCGCGCTAAAATCTGGCGAGACCATGCTAGTTCTGGGCGCGGCCGGCGGTGTCGGACTGGCCGCCATCGAGATCGGCAAAGCCCTGGGCGCCCGAGTGATAGCGGCCGCTTCGTCCGATGAAAAGCTGACCGTGTGCCGCGAGCACGGCGCCGACGCCGTCATCAACTACAGCAAGGAGGATATGCGCGAGGCGATCAAGGCGGCGACCGGCGGCAAGGGGCCGGATGTGATTTACGACCCGGTCGGCGGCGACTATTCAGAACCGGCCTTCCGCTCGATAGGCTGGCGCGGCCGGTATCTGGTGGTCGGTTTCGCCAACGGCGAGATTCCGAAATTGCCGCTCAATTTGACCTTGCTCAAAGGTGCGTCGTTGATAGGGGTGTTTTGGGGCGAATATGTCAAACGCGAGCCGAAAGCGAATCTGGCGGCCATGCGCCAGTTGCTAGGTTGGTTGGCGGAAGGAAAGATCAAGCCGCGCATTTCGGGACGTTACGCGCTGGAAAATACGGCCCAGGCGCTCAACGATATGGCGGCGCGCAAAGTCACCGGCAAGGTCGTGATAGTGCCGAACTGAGCGCCGGGCTGCTTGCTGAAAACGAATGCGCCGTCATCGCAGCAGCCGCCGCGATGACGGCGCAAGCCATCTTTGATTGCCAAGAATAAAAACTAAAAGTTACATCGTCGCATCCTCAACGGCGGCGACGCCATCCTGATCCTGGAAGAAAGCGATCACTTCCGCCTCCTCGCGCGTGCGCTTGAACGATGGCAGGCTCTGCCAAATCCGCTTGCCGTACGGTTTGGAAATGACGCGCGGATCGCACAACATCAGCACCCCGCGATCGCCTTCATCGCGGATCAGCCGGCCGGCGCCCTGCTTCAGGTTGATGATGGCTTCCGGCAAAGTGTGGTGCATAAAGCCATTCATGCCCTGCTTTTCCATCACCTCGATGCGGGCCGCCAGCACCGGATCGTCGGGCGGCGCGAACGGTAACTTGTCGATAATCACCAGCGACAAGGCGTCGCCGCGCACATCGACGCCCTCCCAGAAACTCTGGCTGCCGATCAGCACGCCGTTGCCGGCCTTGCGGAACTGGTCCAGCAACTCGGTGCGGCCACGGTCGCCCTGCACGAACAGCGGATAATCGAGGCCGCGCTTGGCGAACTCGTCGCGCAAGCGCTCGGCGGCCCGCTTCACGGCCCGCAAGGTCGTGCACAGCAGGAAAGTCCGGCCGCCGGCCGCCTCGATGATGGGCAGCGCCTTGTCCAGCACCGCATCCGTGTAACCCAGCGAATTGGGATCAGGCAAGTTCTGCGGCACGTACAACAGGCCCTGCTGTTCATAATTGAAGGGGCTGGGCCAGGATTTGGCCGGTTCGTCGGTCAAACCCATTTGCGCGGCGAAATGCTTGAAATCGTTTTTGACCGCCAAGGTCGCCGAGGTGAAGATCCAGCTGCGCGGCACGCCCTCGCGCTGGCCATTGAAAATCGGCGCGATCGACAGCGGCGTCTTGTGCAGCTGCAAGGACGTGGTATAGGCCTCGACCCAGAATACCGCCTCCTCGCCCGCGTTGACCTTGGCTTTCGGGTCGAATTTCCACGCGGCCAGCTGCTGCGCCAGTTCGACGCCGCGCACGCGGCACTGCTCCAGCGTTTCGGCGCGGGCGGCCTGGCCTTCGAGCACGGCAATGATGCCGTCCAGCTCGTCTTTCAATGTCTGCAGGGCCGGGAAGAAATCGCTGGACGGCGCGATTTGCGGCAGCGACAGGCGCACGATATCTTGCGGGAACGTCAGCCGCAAATCGCGCGCCGCCTTCTCGACGACGGTGACGACCTTGCCCCAGTCGGCGCCGTCGCGCGCGTGAGACAAGCCCTCGGCCAGCACGTCGCGGCACAGTTCCAGCACTTGCGACGTGGAAAACGTGTCGCCGAAGAACAAGGTGGCGGTGTCAGGCAGCTGGTGGGCCTCATCGAAGATGATGGTGTTGGCTGACGGCAACAGTTCGGCCACACCCGTGTCTTTCAAGGCCACGTCGGCGAAGAACAAGTGGTGGTTAACGACGACCACGTCGGCCTGCTGGGCCTCCTTGCGCGCCTTCATCACGAAGCAATCCTGGTAATACTGGCACTCCGCGCCCATGCAGTTGTCGCGCGTTGACGTCACTAAGTTCCAGATAAGCGCATTTTCCGGGACTTTCGCCAATTCCGCCTTGTCGCCGGAGCTGGTCATCTTCAGGAAGCGCGAGATTTCGCGCAAATGGCCGACGTCGTCGCGCGAGGTCATGCGGCCGTTTTGCAGCGTGCGTTCCAGGTGGTAATGACAGACGTAGTTGGAGCGGCCCTTCAGCAAGGCCACCGACACCGGCGCCTGCAAGGCGGCGCGCACGGTGGGGATGTCGCGCGAAAACAGCTGGTCCTGCAAGTTCTTGGTGCCGGTCGAGACGATCGTCTTGCCGCCCCACAACAGCGCCGGCACCAGATAGGCAAAGGTTTTACCCGTGCCGGTGCCGGCCTCGGCGATCAGCGTGCTCTGCTCGGCGATGGCTTGCGCGACGGCCTTGGCCATTTCGGTCTGCGAGCGGCGCGGACGGTAGCTGCCGACGGCTGGACTGAGCGGCCCTCCGGCGCCGAACAGGCGGTCGATTTCGGCGTCGTATTTTCCCGGCGGCGCGGTCGGGGCGCCGTGCGTGGCCGGCGTCGAAGCGTGGGACAGGTCGGGCGTGGGCGCGGGCGTTGAGTGGTCTTCGGTCAAAATATACTTAGTTGAGGCTGGCGGCGCGCGGCCGCTCAAGCCGGGACATCGGGCACGAGCTGCATTTTCAGCAGGGTGATGTAGTCTTTCAGCTGCAATTTGCGCTTTTTCAGGCGGCGCAGCTGCAATTGATCGTGGTGGCCGTCGAGGGTCAGCATGTCGATCACGGCATCGAGATCGCGATGTTCCACGTCCAGTTCGATCAGCCTGCGCTGAATTTCTTGTACATCAGTCATGATACTCCGCGATTTTCCGTGACAAATTACCGGGCGCGCAACGGGCAGCTGCGCATACTATGGAATTAGTTTCGTCCTGCCAACATCAAAGCTTGCAACAAAACTGCATACCGGTGCATAGTTTAATCTACGGCGGCCCCGTCGCCAACCAGATTGATTCCTCGCAACACGGGCGCGCGCCACCAAGTCGCCGCCTAGGATACAGTGTATTTATGAGCGCATATAAAATCGAGGCAGGAACCGCCCAGCATATCGGGAACCGGCCGCAACAGAATGACCGCGCCGCGCTGTACACGGCGGCCAAAGCGCCCGGCTATGTGATGGCGGTATTGGCCGACGGCATCAACGGCGGCGCCATCGCGTCCGAGCAGGTACTGCACACAAGCAAACATTTATTTGATGAATTCCGCGTCGGCGACGCGCCCAGCCTGCCCCGGCTGGCCGAGCTGCTGCGCAGCATCGCCCGCGAGGCGCACGACATCATCCAGATGAATCCGATCGCCGCCACCAGCGAACCGCAAAGCACGATGGTGATCCTGATCCTGACGCCGCTGGGCCAGGCGATCTGGGCGCATGTGGGCGATACGCGGCTGTATCGTTTCTTCAACGGCAGCTGCGCGCTGCGCAGCAACGACGCCGACTACATCGAGCATCTGGTCAACACCGACAAGCTGCCGCTGGAGGCCGCAAAGAAGCACCGCAACTCCAAGCTGCTCAGCAATACGCTGGGCAGCCAGTTCAAGCTGCCCCACGTCACCATCGGCACGCACGAAGGCTTGCGGCCCGGCGACGCCTTCCTGCTGTGCACGGACGGCTTGTGGCAGTACTTCACCGACACCGAACTGGCCGCCGTGGTGGCGCGCCATGCGCCGCGGGCGGCCTCCGAAAAGCTGATCAACAAGGCCATAGAACGCTCGCACGGCAAGGGCGACAACTGCTCGATGGTGATCGTCAAGCTGGTGGCGCCGCCCAAAGAGCCGCCGCCGAATTACACGGTGCAGAAAATGGGCCGCGCGGTTTAGCTCGCGGCATTTGAAACGCTAGCGGACCGCCGCGACTCCCGGGCGGCCCGCGACGCACAGCTTATTGCTTGGGCGCGGAAGCGGCCGCTGCGGAAGCTGCCGCGGCCGCTGCGGCGGCATCGGCCTTCTTCTTCGCGTCGGCTTCCTTGACCGCTTTCTTGGCGGCCAGATCGGCCTGATGCTTGACCGTCTCGGCCTGCTTGCGCTGGAATGCCGCGACATTGGCGGCGCGCTGGCCCACCTTGGCCGCGTCGTCGGCCTGCTGGCGCTGCTCCTTGGCGTCGTGCTCGGCGATGCGCTGGGCCACCGACGGCCCGCTGGCCGGCTTCGGCGGCGGACCCGGCGTGTGCGGGATGTCGGCCGGCTTGGCCTGGCGCTGCGCCTCGTCCTCGGCATCCTTGCGCGCGCGCTCGGCCAGGTCGGCGTCGCGGCGCGCCACTTCATCCTCACGTTTGAAGTGATTGGCCTCGATCTCGATCGCCCGCAGGCTGACCAGCGCGGCACGGCGTTTTTCCTTGGCCTTGTCGAGGCAGATGGTGGTGAAGAATTTGTTGTAGCAGATCGCTTCGGCGGCCGCGTACTCGTTGGCCACGACGGCGCGGCTGGCGGCCACCTCGGCCACCTTGGCGTCGGCCTCGGCCACCGAATGCGTTGCCGGCACCGAATAGACGCCGGGGCTGTGGTTGGCCAGCACGGTGGAAGTCAGGCTGGCGGCGTCGACCGCTCGCAGCGGCGCCGGCGCAACCGAGGATGCCCTCGGCAGCGGCGTGGCGGACGACGCCGTTGGCGCGGGCGCCGGCGCTGACGCGGCGGGCGCGTCCGCCGGCATCGGTTCGGTCAGGATCGCCGGCGTCTGCGCCTGGGTGGTCGTCGCCGTCGTCGGCGGCACGGCTTCGGGCGCTTGCGCCAGCGCCGCCGCAGCGGTCATGCTGAAGGCCAGCGCCAGCATCGTTGTTCTTATCGTTAGTGCCATTGCTTTATCCTCAATTACGTCACGCCAGCGCGTCGGCTGCGCCGCGCTGCTCTTTATCCATGTACTCGCGCGACTGCATCTCGACGATGCGCGACACGGTGCGGTGAAACTCGTTGGCCATCATGCCGTTGGTGTACAACTCTTCCGGCGCCACTTCGGCCGACATCAGCAGCTTCACATGCTGGTCGTAGAACACGTCGATCAGCCAGGTGAAGCGGCGCGCCTCGGACGACATCCCCGCCGACATCATCGGAATCCCGGACAATATCACGGTATGGAAGCGGCTGGCGATTTCCAGGTAATCGTTTTGCGAACGCGGTCCGCCGCACAAGGTCGCGAAATCGAACCAGATGATGGAGCCGGCGCGGCGCAGCGCGCGGATTTCGCGCGCCTCGATCATCACGCGCGGGTCTTCGTCGGCGCGGTCGGCCAGTTTGGCGTAGGCGGCGCGCAGCGACTTGTCGGTGGCCGCGCCCAGCGGCGTGTAGTAGGACTCGACCTGCTCCAAAGCGCGGCCGCGGTAGTCGACGCCGGCGTCGACGTTCATCACATCCATCTTCTCCTTGATCAGCGCGATGGTCGGCAGGATGCGGTCGCGGTGCAGGCCGTCCGGGTACAGCAGCTCGGGATCGTAGTTGGAGGTCATGATGAAGGACACGCCGTTGTCGAACATCGCCGACAGCAGGTTATACATGATCATCGCGTCGGCCACGTCGGAGATGTGGAACTCGTCGAAGCAGATCAAACGGTATTTCTTGGCGATGCGGCGCGCCACTTCCTGCAGCGGATCGGCGATGCCGGTCAGCTCGTCGAGCTGGCGGTGCACGTCGCGCATGAATTCGTGGAAGTGCAGCCGCGTCTTGCGCACCAGCGGCACCACCGAATAAAAACTGTCCATCAAAAACGATTTGCCGCGCCCCACGCCGCCCCACATATACACGCCGCGCGGCACGTCGGGACGGTTGATGAGGCGCTTGAAACTGTTCGAGCGCTGCGCCTTGAACGCGACCCACTCGTCATAAGCGATTTGCAGCCGGTCGACCGCGCGGCGCTGGGCGGCGTCGGCCTTGAAGTCGCGCTGCTCCAGCGCGTGCTCGTAAAACTCTTGGACGTTCATGTGATTCGATTCAGGACAAAGAGGCTGCGCATGAAAAAACGGCGGGCGCCGCACCGTCCCGCAGGGGACGACGAGGCAGCCCGCCGCATGCGGCTTAGAAGTTCAAGGTGCGCTTGTCGATCGCCAGCGCGGCTTCCTTGGTCGCTTCGGACAGCGATGGGTGGGCGTGGCAGATGCGCGCGATGTCTTCGGCCGAGGCCTTGAATTCCATCGCCACGACAGCTTCCGAAATCAGCTCCGAGGCCATCGGTCCGATGATGTGCACGCCGAGGATTTCATCGGTCGTCGCATCGGCCAAGAACTTGACGAAGCCGGTGGTGTCGCCCAACGCGCGCGCGCGGCCGTTGGCCAGGAAGGGGAAGCTGCCCGCCTTGTAGGCCACGCCTTCGGCTTTCAGCTGCTGCTCGGTCTTGCCGACCCAGGCGATTTCCGGCGAAGTGTAGATGACCCAAGGGATGGTGTTGAAGTTGGTGTGGCCGTGCTGGCCGGCGATGCGCTCGGCAACGGCAACGCCCTCTTCTTCGGCCTTGTGCGCCAGCATCGGGCCGCGCACCACGTCGCCTATCGCCCAGACGTTCGGCAGATTGGTTTTGCAGTCGTGGTCGACGGCGATGAAGCCGCGCTCGTCCAGCGCCAGGCCGGCCTTGTCGGCGGCCAGGCCATCGGTGTTCGGCGTGCGGCCGATCGAGATGATCAGGCGGTCGAAGGTGGCGCTGACGGCTTCGCCCTTGGCGTTTTCATAGTCGACGGTGACGTTGTCCTTGCCGGTCGTGATCTTGCCGATTTTGCAGCCGAGGTTGATCGACAGGCCCTGCTTGGTGAACTGCTTCAGCGCTTCCTTGGCGACTTGCTCGTCGACGGCGCCGAGGAATACCGGCAGGCCTTCGAGCACGGTCACTTCGGCACCCAGGCGGCGCCACACGGAACCCATTTCCAGGCCGATGACGCCGGCGCCGATCACGCCCAGCTTCTTCGGCACCACGCCGGTCGACAGCGCGCCGTCGTTCGACAGGATCAGTTTTTCATCGAACGCTGCGCCCGGCAGCGCGCGCGCGTTGGAGCCGGTGGCGACGATGACGTGCTTGGCGCTGATGCTGTCCGAGCTCGGACCGGTGATCGTCAGCGGATAGCCTTCGGCCGTGGCGGCGCCGGCAAATGCGGCGCGGCCGTGGAAGAAGGTGACCTTGTTTTTCTTGAACAGGAACAGGATGCCGTCGTTGTTTTGCTTGACGACGGTCTCTTTGCGCTTGAGCATTTGCGGCAGGTTCAGCGACAGGCCGGCGACGTCGATGCCGTGCTCGGCGAACGAATGGCCGGCGTGCTCGTAGTGCTCGGACGATTGCAGCAGCGCTTTCGACGGGATGCAGCCGACGTTGGTGCAAGTGCCGCCCGGTGCCGGGCCGCCCTTGGCGTTTTCCCAGGCGTCGACGCAGGCGACGGAGAAGCCCAGCTGTGCGGCGCGGATGGCGGCGATGTAGCCGCCGGGACCGGCGCCGATGACGACGACGTCAAATTGTTTTGGAGTGCTCATTATTTTAATTCCCAATCATGTCTTCGTCCGGGACGAAGATCCATAGCAGTAGGTAAATCACCAGTCCGAATCCGAACGAGAGCGTGAACAGCACGAAGATCAAGCGCCAGATCCACGACTCCATGCCGGAGGCGCGACCGAGGCCGCCGCACACGCCGCCCAGCCAGCGGTCGTTGCGCGAACGCCGGAAGCGGTTCAGGTCGCTCGCGAATTCCGAGTCCGGGTTCGGCGGCGGCGCGCCTTGCTGGCTCG
>Ga0209901_1000756_pt1 | contig 11303 bp, 9 predicted proteins | sample OrgsoiDNA_201058_FD_185806 | JGI IMG/M metagenome (GOLD analysis project Ga0209901, IMG submission 185806) | Permafrost soil microbial communities from the Arctic, to analyse light accelerated degradation of dissolved organic matter (DOM) -... | ecosystem: Environmental > Terrestrial > Soil >...
AGGGTCTGCTGCGCAGACGCAGGCCGCCAATTTTCAGCAGAGCCTGTTTGCCGCGCAGCAGACCCTCACCGCGGCGGAGAACAATCTGAAAGCGTTGATGCTGGCCAGCCGCGGCGACCTTATGTGGGGAGCGGCGCTGATACCGGAGACGCCGCTCGATATGACCGTAGCCATTCCGGCGCTTGACGATGCCGTCAAACAGGCGCTGGCGTCGCGCCCCGAGGTGGCGGAGACCTCACTGGCCCTCGACATCAATTCGCTCGATGAGCGCCTGGCCCGCGAGGCGGCGCGCCCGCGCATCGACGCCTTTGCCAACCTCACGTCGGCCGGGCTGGCGGGTACCGTCATACCGCAGGGGAATAGCCCCTTGGCGGCCTTCTTCCCCGGCGGACTCGGTACCGTGCCGGCCATCCTTAGCGGCGGCTACGGGCAGTCGCTCAATAACCTCATGCGTGGAAACTTTCCGTCGGCCCAGGTCGGCGTCCAGATGTCGCTGCCCATCCGCAACCGGACCGCGCAATCGCAGGCAGCCATCGCAGTCGCCGAAGGCCGCCGGCTGCATGCCGTGGAAAACCAGATCGGCATGGCGGTCGAGGCCGACGTGCGCAACGCGCTGCAAGCCGTGAATTCCGTCCGCGCGCGCCTGGATGCCGCCGGCCTGGCGCGCCAATCCGCCGAAGAGCAGAATTCGAGCGAACAGCGCCAGTTCCAAGCCGGCACGTCCAGCGTCTTTCTGGTGCTGCAACGCCAGACCGACCTGATCGCCGCCCGCAATCGCGAAGTCCGCGCGCACGCCGACTTTGCCGAAGCCCTGGCCAATCTGGATCGGGCCACGGCGAGCACCATCGAGGCGCGGGGCATCAAGCTGCAGTAGGCATGACGGGTTGAGTCGTTCGACCTGTGGTACCTTTCTGTAATCGGCACGGGGCAGTGGGAACAACTATGCGCGTTGCGTCTTCAGACAATCGTTCGCTCTTGATCGTTGCCGCGGCCTGCCTCGGCGTTGCCGGCCTGGTATGGGCGCAGGGACGCGGCGGCGAAGCAGCCCCAGCGCCGCCACCCAACGCCACCACCGATCCGGATCTGCGCGGCTTTGAATTTCGCTCCATTGGCCCGGCCACCATGATGGGCCGCGTGGACGATATCGCCGGCGCCGAAAAGGATCCGATGATCGTTTATGTCGGCTTCGCCACCGGCGGCTTATGGAAGTCCACCGACGGCGGCAACCACTGGCATTCGCAATTCGACAATATGCCGGACGAGTCTATCGGCGCCATCGGCATCGCGCCCTCCGATCCAAACGTGGTCTACGTGGGCACGGGCGAGGCCAACAACCGGCAAAGCTCATCCATTGGCGATGGCGTCTGGGGCACCACCGATGGCGGCCGGCACTGGAACCACCTGGGCCTGGAAGACACTCAATCCATCGGCCGTATTGTGGTGGACCCGGCAAATCCGAACATCGTTTACGTGGCGGCCGGCGGACATCTGTTCGGCCCCAACGCGGAGCGCGGTCTGTATAAATCCACCGACGGCGGCAAGAACTGGAAGAACGCCAAGTATATCGACCCGGACACCGGCTTCACCGACGTGGCTATCGATCCCGCCAATCCCAAGATCCTCTATGCGGCCTCATTCCAGCGCCGGCGCACCTGGTGGGGCTACAACGGCGGCGGCCCTGGCTGCGCGCTTTGGAAAACCACGGACGCGGGCGACCACTGGAGCAAGCTGGAAGGGCCGGGCTGGCCCAAACCCAAGGACGGCATCTACGGCCGCATTGCGATTTCGATCTTCAAGGCGAAGCCCACCACCATTTACGCCCAGGTGGAGGCGGGCGCCAGCGCCGGCACCGGCGGCGGCACCACGGCGGAAGGCGGCCCGGCCCGTGGGGGCCGCGGCGCGGCCAACGAATCGGCAGCGGCCGAAACGCCGGCGGGCGCGGCCCCTGGCGGTGCCGTTCCTGGTGTACCAGTCGGTGGCGGAGGAGGTGGCGGAGGCGGTGGTGGCGGACGCGGAGCCCCTGCCGGCCCGCCCAATCCTAACGCCAGCGGCGTGTTCCGCTCCGACGATGGCGGCCAGACCTGGACGTTCATGAGTAACCAGAACCAGCGGCCCACTTACTTCAGTCAGATTCGCGTGGACCCGGTCAACGGCCAGAAGATATTCGTGGGCGGCAACCCCGCCCAGATGTCGCTCGATGGCGGCAAGACCTGGCAAGGTCTCACCGGCTCCCATACCGATTACCACGCCTTCTGGATCAATCCCAAAGATCCGCGCATCGTCGCCGTGGGCCACGATGGCGGTCTCGATATCAGCAACGACGGCGGCCTCACCTGGGATTACCACAACGATATCGCGGTGGGGCAGTTTTATCAGGTCTCGGCCGACATGCGGCGGCCGTATTACGTCTGCGGCGGGCTCCAGGATAACAACGCCTGGTGCGGGCCGAGCGCCCTGCGATCCACCACCGGGGCCGTGAATACCGACTGGTACACCGTTGCGGGCGGCGACGGCTTTTATACCCGGCAGGATCCTACCGATTGGGCCATCGTCTACGCCGAATCGCAGGACGGCAACATGACCCGTCACGATCTTCGCGGCGGCACGCAAAAGAACATCCGGCCAAGCGTCGGCGGACGCGGCGGCGCACCTGGGACTCAAACACCACCGGCGGCAAGCACGCCTGAAGCCGCGCCAGTTGCAGCGGAGGCAGCGGGCGGCCGGGGCGGCGGATTTGGTGGGCGGGGCGGCCCGCCGAACATGGTCAATGCGCCCGCCAACGTGGACCCATTCCGTTTCTACTGGAACGCGCCCATCGAGATATCGCCCCACAATCCTTCCGTGATCTACATGGCCGGGCAGTACTTCTTCAAGTCCACCAACCGCGGCGATTCGTGGTGGATGAATCCCCAGGATTTAACCAGGAACATCAATCGATGGGCGGCGGAGATGCCCATCATGAACGTCGCGGGCGACAAGCCCATGGCGGAAAAGCACGACGGCTACGCGGCCAGTTCGACGGCCACGCAGGTGCGCGAGTCGCCTTCGCGGCCGGGCGTCATCTGGGTCGGCACCGAGGATGGCAATCTTCAGGTGAGCCAGGACGGTGGCGAGACCTTCACCAACGTCTATAACAACATCGCGGGCGCGCCCAAGGGCTACACGCATATCGCGCGCATCGAACCCTCGCATTTCGACCCGGGCGCCACCTACGTCGCCATCGACAATCATCGCAGCGACGATTGGAAGCCGTACCTTTTCAAGACCACGGACTATGGCAAGACGTGGGTCGATGTCGCCGGCAACCTGCCCTCAAAGGGCAATATCAACGCCCTGCGCGAGGATTACGACAACCCGGACCTGCTCTTCGCGGGCACGGAGTTTGGGTTGTACGTCAGCTTGGACGGCGGCAAGGAATGGAAGAAGTTTATGACCAACCTGCCCAGCGTCCGGGTGGACGACATTCTGATCCACCCGCGCGATCGCGACCTCATCGTGGCCACGCACGGGCGATCCATCTGGATCGCCGACGACATCACGCCCCTGGAACAATTCAAGCTGCCGGGCGACACATCGGGCAATCGGGACCTGGTGCTCTTCGATCCGCGTCCGGCCACCCTGTGGAAGAACGATGTGCAAGCCCAACGCCGCGCCACCAACCGCGAGTTCAAGGGACAGAACCCACAGGGCGGCGCCGCCATCGGCGTTTGGGCTAAGTCTGACGTGGGCGCCGGCAAGCTTGAGTTCCTGTTGAACACTCAAGTGGTCAGTACCATGGACGTGCAGATTAAGGCCGGAATGAATCGCTTCCAGTGGGCCATGCGCGGCCCTGTGCCGGCGGGCGTGGGCAGAGGCGGCCGCGGCGCCGCGCCCGCCGCTAACGCCGATGCACCGAACGCGCCCGCGGTAACCGGCGTTCCCTTTGTGGCCGGCGGCCGTGGAGGAGGTGGCGGTGGTGGGGGTGGAGGAGGAGGCGGCGGCGGTGGCCGCTTTGGCGGCGGTATACCCGTGGGCCCGTTGCTCGAACCCGGCACTTATATCGTGCGGCTCACCGCCGGCAGCCAGACACTGACCTCCTCCGTCACGGTGCTCGAGGACATTTGGATGCGGCCGCAATAGCCACCGCTGGCCGCGCGCCGCTTGCCGCACACCGCTTGCCCTACACCAGGCCGCTATACTACCCCTGTGCGCCTCACTCTGCCCAACTTCGCCTGGCTGCTCCGGCAAAGTATCGTGGCCACCATCGATGACGGCTGCTTCGGAATCGCCAAAGGCGCCGCCTATTCCGCCATGCTGTCGTTCTTCCCGGTCCTCTCTTCCGCCGTCACCATCCTGGTGCAGACGCGCGCCGATTTCGTGGCCCGCACCCTCCAGGATGTCCTCTCGCAGGTGGTACCGCCCGGCACCGAGGACCTGGTGGTCCAGCGGTTCCGCATCTCGGGCGCCCGGCCCCTGGGGCTGCTGATCGGCGCCGGCCTGATCTCCCTTTGGGCGGCCTCGAGCGTCATCAAGAGCCTCATCGACGGTTTCGAAGCGGCCTATCGCGTGCCGCGCAGCCGCGACTTTTTTCACCAAAGCGGTATGGGCATCGCGCTGGTGCTGCTCTCCCTGGTTCCCCTGCTGGCCGCTTCCCTGCTGATCGTTTTCGGCGGCCAGGTGGAACGCGTGGTTCTCCACTGGATGAAAGTGGACCCGTTCCTCAATCCTTTCGCCTGGGCCTGGCAGTGGATCAGCCGGCTCGCCCGGTACGTACTGGCCTTCGCCACGGCCGTGACCGTCACCGCCATCCTTTACTATTTCGGACCCTACCGCCGGCAGCGCTGGCGATTCGTGTGGCCGGGCGCCATCCTGGCCACCGTGCTCTGGTTGCTGGCCACCACCGGATTCGCCTGGTACGTCCGCAACATCGCGCGCTACAACGCCATGTATGGCTCGATCGGCGCCGGCATAGCCCTCCTGGTCTGGCTCTACCTGATCTCCGCCATCGCGCTGATCGGCTGCGAATTTAACGCGGAGTATGAAAGGAGTTCCGGATAGCCCGAATGGGCCATTTTCTCCACCGCGCATCCGCTACAATCTCAATAGTGAACGCAGCGGTCTATCTCATCGCGATCGCGTCATGCGCCCGGGCGACCGGCATACCCATGACGCTGGTCTCCGAGGATGAGGCCGAGCCGATCCACAGCGCTATCGTCCGCAAAGAGGCGTGGACGCAGGATTCTGTCCGCCGGTTGCGCGCCGATGCCGACCGCCGCATGAAAGAAGGCCCCTGGACCGTTACCTCCGACCGGCCCAAAGGAACATTCGACATCCACGATTACTACAGCGAAGCTCCCTATTGGTGGCCGGTGCCGGAGGACCCCACGGCCCCCTACGTCCGCCGCGACGGCCAGGTGAACCCCAACCGTTTCCTGGCCAATAAGAGTGCCCTGAACTCCATGAGCGACGCCGTTTTTTCTCTGGGAACCGCGGCCTTCCTGCTGGACAGCCCGCCGTATGCCCAGCGCGCGATCCGGGTGATCCATACCTGGTTCATCAACCCGAAAACGCGCATGAATCCCAGCCTGGAATACGCCCAGGCCATCGCCAACGTCAACCAGGTACGCGGCGCCGGAATTGTCGATGGCCGCGTGTTGATCCGCGCCATCCAGGGTATGGAGTTCCTGGCGCAGACCGGCGCCTGGGATCCCAAGGATCAGGCCGCCGTACGCAAATGGTTCGAGGATTATCTGCACTGGCTCACGCAAAGCCAGAATGGCGTTGACGAGAAGAACAGCGGCAACAATCACGCCTCCTGGTGGACCGCCCAGGTGGCCGCCGTGTCCGCCTTCGTGGAAGACGACAAGTCCCAGCAGATGGCCTACAAGTATTACGGCGACCGCATTTTCCCCGGCCAGATCAAGCCCGATGGCAGCGCCCCGCGCGAGGAGGCGCGCACGCGGTCTCTTTCCTATTCCGCCTTCAACCTGGAAGCCTTCACCACCATCTGCCGCATCGCGGAGGTGCACAACGTCAACCTCTGGACCGTGCAGGGCAGGAACAAAGTCACCATCGATACCGTCATCGATTACCTGGAACCCTATCTGGCCGACCCTAAGAAATGGAGCCAGGAGCAAGTTGCCGAATTTCAGAACGACGGCCTCTATTATCTGGCGTTCGCGGGCATGGGGCTGAAGAAGCCCGAGTATGTATCCCTCTTTCGAAAACTCGAGCGTCCCGAGGGCGCCTGGCTCAGCGTGGTAGACCTGATGGTCGGCCGCTGGGAGGCCGCCGGTCATCAGACCCGGCATTAAATTGCGTCCGTTGAATTGTTGCACCCGATGAATTGTTGCACCCGATGAGCTACCAAGCCGCCGCGCTGCTTCTGCTATCCGCTCTCCCGCTCCACGCCCAACTCTACCCCCGCGCCTTCCTCATGGAACAAGCCTCCGGCACCAGCACCAACCCGGGTTCCTCCGGAATGGAAATGATTCACTTGCAAGAGAGTTCCTGGATGCTGATGCTGCACGGCGCGGCCTTCGTCACCGATATCCAACAGACCGGCCCGCGCGGAGACGACAAGTTCGTCTCCACAAGCTGGTTCATGGCGTCCGCCATCCACTCCGCCGGCGGAGGCGAATTCGCCATCCGCGCCATGCTCAGCCTTGACCCCGCCACCGTCACCAACCGCAGCTACCCGCTGCTCTTCCAAACCGGCGAAACCGCCTACGGCCGCCCCCTGGTGGACGCCCAGCATCCGCACGATTTCATCATGGAACTGGCGGTCGAATACGCCCACGCGATCGGCGAAAAAACGCTCGTCGATTTCTACGCCGCCCCGGTGGGCGACCCCGCGCTCGGTCCCGTGGCCTTCCCGCATCGCGCCTCCGCATCGGAGCTTCCGCAGGCCACTCTGGGGCACCACTTGCAGGATTCCACTCACGTCGCCAATGAAGTGATCGCCGCGGGAATCGAGCGCGGCATCTTTCGCCTGGAAGCCAGCGGCTTTCATGGCGCCGAACCCAATGAGAACCGTTGGAACATCGATCATGGCGGCATCGACTCCTGGTCCGGCCGCCTCTGGATTTCGCCCACCGCCAATCTCAATGGCCAGGTCTCCGCCGGCCGCCTCGCTAAACCCGAAGCCGCCGAAGCAGGCGACGTGGTCCGCACCACCGCGTCGGTCGCGTACAATCAGCCGCTATCCGCCGGAAACTGGACCACCAGTTTCATCTGGGGCCGCAACCATAGTACCCACACCCTGCGCAATCTCAATTCCTACCTGGTCGAATCCGTGCTGCATTTCTCGCGCAAAAACTATATCACCGGCCGCCTGGAGCAGGTCGACAAGGATGAACTCGCCGTCCCCGGCCTCTACCGCATTGGCGCCTACACCCTCGGCTATACCCGCGACATCGCAAGCTTCCGATACCTCACCACAGCCCTGGGCGCCAACCTGACCGCCTACACCTTCCCCGCCACTCTGCAGCCCACCTACGGCCGCCACCCGCGAGGCTTCGAATTCTTCCTCCGCTTCCGACTCAAGAAATCCTGACCTATGAAACCTCTCCCCGAATACGAGTCCCTGGCCGCCCAAGCCCACGGCCATCTGTGCGCCGGCCAGATTCTCGGGCTCCGCATGGCGCTTTACGGCGTCCGCCTGCTGGGCCTTGAAGACCCTGCCGGCCGCGACCGCAAACGCCTGTTCACTTTCGTCGAGATCGACCGCTGCTTCACCGACGCCATCCCCGTCGTAACCGGCTGCCGACTGGGCAAGCGCACTCTCAAGTTCCGTGACTTCGGCAAAGTCGCCGCCACCTTCTGCGACGTTCAGGAAAACCGCGCCGTCCGAATTGTTGCGCGCGAAAGCTCGAAACAGCGCGCCCGCGAAATGCATCCTGAAATCGAAGACAAGAACCGCCAGCAGATGCAGGCCTATCGCGAAATGCCGGATGACGAACTTTTCGATATCCAATGGGTCCGCGCGGCCATCGGCCCGGAAGACCTCCCTGGCTGCAAATCCCCGCGCGTAGTCTGCGCCGAATGCGGCGAAGCCGTCAGCTTCGGCCGGCAGATCGTTAGCGGCACGCGCACGCTCTGCCGCGCCTGCGCCGGCGGCTCCTACTACACCCCGCTCTGATGCTGCGCTATTACATCACCGGCCGTCACGCAGCCGGCGGCACGGAAGCGTTGCTGGGTTTCGTGGAGCGCGCGCTTTTCAGTGGCATCGAGCGCATTCAGATCCGCGAAAAAGACCTCACCGCGCGCGACCTCTGCGCGCTCACACGGCGCATTCTGGCGCTTCCCAATCCTCACGCTACCCGCATCCTGGTGAATTCACGGATAGACGTCGCCCTGGCCTGCGGCGCCCACGGCGTGCATCTCCCCGGCAATTCCATCGCTCCGAAACAATGGCGCGCCATCGCATCCCGCGGCTTTCTGATCGGTGTATCCGCGCATACCGTCGCCGAACTTCGCGCCGCCGAAACCGAAGGCGCGGATTTCGCCGTTTTCGGCCCCATCTTTCACACGGAGTCAAAAGCCGCCTATGGCCCGCCGCAAGGTCTCGACCGCCTGCGCGAAGCCGTACACGCCGTCGCCATTCCGGTCCTCGCATTGGGCGGCATCACGCACGGCAACGCCGGTGAGTGTCTGGCCGCGGGCGCCGCTGGAATCGCCGGCATTTCCCTGTTCCAGCACTGACTGCCCCAATCTGACTGCCCCGGCAGGCGTCTATAGTAAACTGAGAGACGGAAGCTCAATATGGCCGCCAGGACTGGTAAACAACACGACCTGTATACCAGCGACTTCTACCGCTGGGCGATGGAGACAGCCACCGCATTGCGCCACAATAAGGTGGAGTCTGTCGATTTCCGAATTGTAGCCGAGGAACTGGAAGACTTGGGCCGCACCGAACAAAGAGAGCTGCGCAATCGTCTAAAGCAACTGATGCTGCACATTTTGAAATGGCAGTACCAGCCCGCCAGGCGTGGTCTCAGTTGGCGCGCCTCGGTGAACGCGCAGCGCAGGGAGATTCAGCGGCTCCTGAAGGACAATCCGAGCCTGAAACGTCAGGTGAAAGCGCAAATGGCGGATGCCTACTCAGTGGCCCGTGATTTGGCCGTCAGCCAGACCAGACTCCCGTATGACAGATTTCCAGCGCAGTGTCCATTCACTTTGGAAGACCTGATGTCCAAGGAACTGGATCGGCTTTAGCCAATTGGCGCATTACCAAACACACCGCACCGGGTACTGGTGAATGGTTTCATCCTTCGTGAGGAGCGGCATATCCTCAACCAGAGCCTGCGCCACCAGCATCCGGTCAAACGGATCCCGGTGGATGCCCGGCAGCCGGTCAATCGCATACGCATGCGCCGCTTCAATGGGAAGCACGCGCGCTTCAAGCCCTGCGATCCACATCGACAACCGCTCCACCGGGAACAAGCCGCCGATACCCCGCGGCATGGGAAAGGCCCGAGCCTTAATGATGATTTCCCACAAGGAGACTACGCTCACCACCAGCGATTCCTTCTCGGACTCGCAGATGCGGCGCGCCTTCACCGACAACCTGCCGGGCTCGCGCGCCGCCCAAAGAAGGGTGGACGTATCCAGTAGATAGTTCACAGCTCAAGATAGTTCACAGCTTCCCGGCGAGGAAAGCGTCAACTTCCGCATCGGTCATGGGCCGTTCCCAACCTTCGGCCAATTCGAAGGGGAGGGTGTCAAACCCCAGCCGCCGCTTCTTGCGCCGCGGCTCGCGGTACGGCGCCAGTTCCGCCACCGGCTTGCCGTCGCGCATGATGATCACCTGTTGGCCGCCCGCCATCTCCTTCAGCAGCCGGGAAAGGTTGGTTTTGGCATCGTGGATGTTGTAGCTCCGCTGCATGGCCATTTCCCTATGTTAGTCCATCGACATTAGCTAAAGCAAGCCCTCACACCGTCTTCAACGCCTTCACCCGATCCCGCAACTGCGCCGCCTTCTCGAACTCAAACCTGCGCGCCGCCTCGCGCATCCTTTCTTCCAACTCGCCGATGAACCGCACGCGCTGCTCCGGCGTAAGGGCCTCCACTTCCTCATCCGCCTCCAGAGGCACCGTCACGTAGTCCCCTTCCGCCACGGCCACCAGGCTCATGTCGATCGGCTTCACAATCGATTGCGGCGTAATGTTGTTGCGTTCGTTGTACTCCAGTTGCACCGCCCGCCGGCGCCCCGTCTCGGACAGCGCCTTCCGCATGCTGTCGGTCATCACATCGCCGTACAGAATCGCGTGGCCTTCCACATGCCGCGCCGCGCGCCCGATGGTCTGGATCAGCGCGCCCCACGATCGCAGAAATCCCTCCTTGTCCGCGTCCAGAATCGCCACCAGCGAAACTTCGGGCAAGTCGAGGCCTTCGCGCAGCAGGTTGATGCCCACCAGCACGTCGAATTCGCCGCGCCGCAAGTCGCGCAGAATCCGAATGCGGTCGAAGGTGGTAATCTCCGAGTGCAGATACCGGCAGCGCACGCCGACTTCGGAATAGTACTCCGCCAGATCCTCCGACATGCGCTTGGTCAACGTAGTCACCAGCACGCGTTGATTGGCGTCCGCGCGCTTGCGGATCTCGCCCAGCAAATCGTCCACCTGGCCTTTCACCGGACGGATCTCCACCGTCGGATCCACCAGGCCCGTCGGCCGGATGATCTGCTCCACCACCACGCCCCCGGCTTTCGTCAGTTCATACGGCCCCGGCGTCGCCGAAACGTACACCAACTGGTTCACGCGATGCTCGAACTCCTCGAACGTCAGCGGCCGGTTGTCGAGCGCGCTCGGCAGCCGGAACCCGTGCGCCACCAGCACCTCCTTCCGCGACCGGTCCCCGTGGTACATCCCGTGCAGTTGCGGAACCGTCTGGTGGCTTTCGTCCAGGAAGATGATCGAATCGTGCGGCAGGTAGTCCAGCAGCGTGGGCGGCGCCTCGCCCGGCAGCCGTCCCGAAAAGTGCCGCGAATAGTTTTCGATCCCGTGGCAGTACCCGATCTCCTTCATCATCTCCAGGTCGAACATGGTGCGCTGGTGCAGCCGCTGCGCCTCGATGCTCTTGCCCTGCTTCTGCAGCTCCCCGCGCCACCACTCCAGCTCATTGCGGATGCTGTCCATGGCCGCTAGTTTCGTCTCCTGCGACATCACATAGTGCGTCTTGGGATAAATCGGCAGGCGCTGGTACGTCTGCTTCACCTGCCCCAGCAGCGGGTCGAACTGCGCCAGGCTCTCCACCTCATCGCCCCACAGCTCGATGCGATACGCATTGTCGTCGTACGTCGGATAAACTTCGATCACATCCCC
>Ga0209901_1000760_pt1 | contig 11287 bp, 8 predicted proteins | sample OrgsoiDNA_201058_FD_185806 | JGI IMG/M metagenome (GOLD analysis project Ga0209901, IMG submission 185806) | Permafrost soil microbial communities from the Arctic, to analyse light accelerated degradation of dissolved organic matter (DOM) -... | ecosystem: Environmental > Terrestrial > Soil >...
AAAAAAAGGACCCGAAGGTCCTTTCAGATTGACAGGGCGCCGCCCGCGCGGCGCGCCGCCATCAGTACGACTTCGGTCCCTTGTGATGCGGCTTGGCCGATTTGAACTTGCTGTCGGCGGCCTTGCCCGGTGCCGGCTTTTTCGGCGGCGTGGATTTGAAGGACTCGGGTGGCATCTTGTCGGCGTGGCTGATGCGCAGCTGCTGGCCGCCGACCCACACTTTGCCCAGGTGCGCGAAGACGTCCGCCGGCATCCCGTCCGGCAGCTCCAGCATGCTGTAGTTGTCGAAGATCTCGATGCGGCCGATATGCTTGGCTTCCAGGCCCGCCTCGTTGGCGATGGCGCCGACGATATTGCTCGGCGTGGCCGCGTGGTCGTGGCCGACCTCGATGCGGAAGGCGCTCATCGGCAGGACAGCCTTGCCCGGCTTTTCCTTTTTCTTCTTCGGCGCTTCGTCGGCATGGACCGGGGCCGCGTGCACGGCGGCGGTCAGCGGCGATGCCGCTGGGCCGGCAGGCTTGCGCGGCGCGGCGGCCGGTGCGTGCGCTGCATGTGTCGGCGCTGGAGCATGGGCGGCCGGTGCGGCTGCGCGTGGCGCCGGCGCACGGGCCGGTGCCGGCGCATGGGCATGCGCGGACGCCGGCGCGCCCTCGCCGTCCGGACGCAGGCGCAGCATCTGGCCGGCCACCTTCAGCGTACCGAGATGCTGGATCACGTCGGTCGGCAAATCGTTGGGCATATCCAGCACGCTGTAGTCGTCGTAGATCTCGATGCGGCCGATGTATTTGGAATCGATGCCGCCTTCGTTGGCGATGGCGCCGACGATGTTGCCCGGCTTGACGCCGTGCTGGTAGCCGACTTCGATGCGGAAGGTCAGCATGCCCTCATCGGGCGCGCGCACGATGCGTTCCTTTTTCGGGAAACGCTCGCTGCGGTCGGGACGCTCGCCGCGCTCCGGACGGTCGCCGCGGTCGAAACGGTCGCCGCGATCGCCGCGCTCCATGCGCTCTGAACCGATCTGTCGGCCCGGGCGCTCGTCCCACTGCACCGCCGCCGTCTGCGATTTTTTATCCAGCAGCAGCGGCACGTCGCCGCGCGCCATCTTGGCCAGCGCGGCGGCGATTTCTATCGCCGGGATATTCTGTTCGCGCTCGAAGTCCTCGATCAGCGACTGGAACTGTTCCAGCTCGCCCAGCGCCAGCGTCTCGCTGATCTGCGATTTGAACTTGGCGATGCGCACGTCGTTGACGGCCTGGATAGACGGCAGTTCCAGCATCGAGATCGGCTGGCGGGTGGCGCGCTCTATCGATTTCAGCAGGTTTTTTTCGCGCGGCGTGACAAACAAAATCGCCTCGCCGCTGCGGCCGGCGCGGCCGGTGCGGCCGATGCGGTGGGTATAGCTTTCCGGATCGTGCGGCACGTCGTAGTTGATGACGTGGCTGATGCGCTCCACATCGAGGCCGCGCGCGGCGACGTCGGTGGCGACCAGGATGTCGATCTTGCCGTCCTTGAGCTGCTGGATGGTGCGCTCGCGCTGCGCCTGCTGGATGTCGCCGTTGATGGCGGCGGCCGAGAAGCCTCTCGCCTGCAGCTTGCCGGCCAGTTCCTCGGTACCGAGCTTGGTGCGCGAGAAGATGATCATGCCGTCGAAGTTTTCCGCTTCCAGGATGCGGGTCAGCGCGTCCAGCTTGTGCATGCCCGACACCAGCCAGTAACGCTGGCGGATGTTTTCGGCGGTGCCGGTCTTGGCGGCGACGGTGATTTCCTTCGGCTCGCGCAGATAGGTGTTGGCGATACGGCGGATGGCCGACGGCATCGTGGCCGAGAACAGCGCGGTCTGGCGCGTGTCCGGCGTCTCTTGCAGGATGCGTTCGACGTCGTCGATGAAGCCCATGCGCAGCATTTCGTCGGCTTCGTCGAGCACCAGCGTTTTCAGTTTCGACAGGTCCAGCGAACCCTTGTCGAGGTGGTCGATGACGCGGCCCGGCGTGCCGACGACGACGTGCACGCCGCGGCGCAGCGCCGACAACTGCGGGCCGTAGCTTTGGCCGCCGTAGATCGGCAGCACGTGGAAGCCGGGAATGTGCGCGGCGTAGGTCTGGAAGGCCTCGGCGACCTGGATCGCCAGTTCGCGCGTCGGCGCCAGCACCAGCGCCTGCGGGGAAATCTGTTTCAGGTCGATGCGCGACAGGATGGGCAGCGCGAAGGCGGCCGTCTTGCCGGTGCCGGTTTGGGCCTGGCCGAGGACGTCGCGGTTATCGAGCAGCAGCGGTATCGTCGCGGCCTGGATCGGCGATGGCGACTCGTAGCCGACATCCTTCAGCGCCTGGATAAGCGGGGCGCTGAGGTTCAAATCGGTGAAAAGGGTAATGGGGGTATCAGACATGGCGTCACTCACAAGTATGTTCGAATCGCCTAATTGCGAAAGAAATTTGCACGTAGTTTACTCTCTTCGGACACTTTCGGCCGAACTGCATATATAAATAGCAGTTTTCTGCGCGCTGCCACGGTGAAATGAGCTAAACGATATGCTTCATAAAATCTGAACGGACCGTCCAGCGCGCGGCCATTGATGGCGGCAGCGCGGCGCCGCATATTGGTGGACAATGCGCTGGCAGCGCGGCGGTGTCGCCGCGTTCAACCCGCGCCACCAGGAGTTTTCGATGTCACGCACCATGCTCAAACTGCTCGCCGCCGCCGCGCTGGCCGCCGCTTTCGCCTCGCCCTCCCTGTACGCCGAACCGGCCGCGCCGGTCTACGGCATCGAGCTGCAAGGCTTCGACTATCCGCATCCGCTACAGCATTTTCACTTCAAGTCGCAGGGCCAGGACCTGCAGATGGCCTATATGGACGTGGCGCCCACCGGCCCGGCCAACGGCCGCACGGCGGTGCTCATGCACGGTAAAAATTTCTGCGGCGCGACCTGGGACGACACCATCACGGCGTTGAGCGCGGCCGGCTACCGCGTGGTGGCGCCGGACCAGATCGGATTTTGCGCGTCCACCAAGCCGACGCAATACCAGTACACCTTCCAGCAGCTGGCCGACAACACGGCCGCGCTGCTCAAGCAGATCGGCGTGGCGCGCGCCGTCATCGTCGGCCATTCGACCGGCGGCATGCTGGCGGCACGCTACGCGCTGATGTATCCGGACGCCGTGTCGCAGCTGGTGCTGGTCAATCCGATCGGGCTCGAAGACTGGAAGACGCTCGGCGTGCCTGGCCGCACGGTCGACCAGTGGAACGAGCGCGAACTGAAACTGTCGGCGGCCAGCGTGCGTGCGTATGAAAAATCGACCTACTACGTCAACCGCTGGAAGCCCGAGTACGAACGCTGGGTCGCCATGCTGGCCGGCTTGAACGCGGGTCCAGGCCATCAACTGGTGGCGTGGAATTCGGCGCTGATCTACGACATGATCTTCACCCAGCCGGTCTGGTATGAGCTGCCGCTGCTGAAGGTGCCGACCACGCTGATGATAGGCACCTCCGACACCACCGCCATCGGCAGCGACATCGCGCCGCCGGACGTGAAGGCCAAGGTCGGCCACTACGACGTGCTGGGCAAGCAGAACGCGCAGCGCATCCCGGGCGCGACGCTGATCGAATTCGCCGGCCTCGGTCACGCGCCGCAGATGGAAGAGCCGGCCACCTTCAACCGCAAGCTGATCGCGGCGCTGGCGCAAAACCGTTGATGGCTTGAGCGCTACCTGCCGTCGCTGCGGGCCGAGGCGGACGACGGCGGCAGCTCGAAAGTGCTCATCATCTCGGCCGCCGTGAAATATTTGCGGGTGCGTTCGAGCACCGCGTTTTCGCGGCTCAACTGCCCCAGCAAGGCATGGACCTGCGCGGCGTCCGCGGGCGACAGCTTGCGCGACACGTAGACGCCGCTGGTCGAAATGGGTATCCCGCTCAGGTGCGAATAATGGATTTTGGGACCGAGCGTGGCGCGCAGACCCAGTTCGTCCAACGCGCCGACGAAGGTGTTCGATGGCATATACGCGTAGTCGACGCGGCCGGCCGCCATCTTGCGCACGATGGTCTGCGGATCGGGCACGTATTCGACTTTGTCGAGCCGCTCCAGGTTGGCCATCATCGCCATATAGGCCGGGCCGAAGTTATAGCTGCGCACTTCGTTGAGGCGGATGCCCGGCCGCGCCAGCAGCTCTTCGACGGAGGATGGCGGCGCGTCGCTGCGCATCGTGATCAGCACCCACTCCGAACCTATCATCGGCACATAGTCGCCCCAGGCGTCGCGCTGCGGCGACCTGGGGCTGGCCACCAGCAGATCGGCGCCGCCTTCGCGCACGGCCGCCTCGGCGCGCACGCGCGGCATGGCGCGGAAAACGAATTCGCAGCCTGCGGCGGCGCCGCGCGCGCGCAGCAGCTCCGGGTAGACGCCGGAGACTTCATTGGTGGCGGGATTGACGATCATGACCTTGCCCATCTGCGACACCGGCACCACGATGGGACGCGAGCATTTCGCCTGCGCCGCGCCGCCGAGCATGGACATCATCACCAGTATTGCGACGCGCTGTGACACTACCGCCCCCACGTGTAGACCATGCGTCAAATGTTAGCACGGCGCGCGCGGATGCGACGAACGAAAAAAAGACAGGGCGCACCCTGTCTGGTCTTGAAGCGCCAGCGGATTACTTGGCCACTGGAGCGGCTGGAGCCGCGCCGGCTTTGACTTCGGCCTTCGCTTCCTTGTTGGCCGCGTCGGTTTTGGTCTTGGTGGCTTTGCTGTGCGCCTTGACCTTGGCGACTTTCTGATCGGCCTTGGCGTCGGCGACTTTTTCGTTCGCATTCGCGTTGGCGGTGGTTTCCTTGGCGTCGGCTTTCACGACGGCCTTGGTCTCTTTCGCATCAGCCTTGGCATCGGTCTTGGTTTCCTTGGCCTGGGCCTTGGCGACTGCCGGCGTGACGGCCGGAGCGGAGCTGGCGGCGGGAGCCTGGGCGAAAGCGGCGCTGGCGAACAGGGTGGCGATCAGGGCGGTGATGAGCTTGTTCATGGTGAAATCCTTTTATATGGTTTATATCGTTTATACTATTTTAAAATTCGGCGTATTTCGGCTTACTTTGCAACGCTGGCGGCCGGCGCGGCGCTGGCTGGCGCGGTCTCGGTCGCTGCTTTTTTAGCCTTGTGGTGCTTGGCCTTTGCCACCGGTGCTTCGGCTTTGGCGCTGGAGCTGGCGGCCGTTGCGCTGGCTGGAGCCGATGCGGCTGGCTTGCTGGCGGCAGCGCTGGCGGCTGGAGCGGGAGCTTGTGCGAAGGCTGCGGTAGCGAACAGGCCGGCGATCAGGGTGGCGACGATTTTGGTCATGATGTGTTCCTCTTTGCTTTATCTGGGCAGCGGGACAATTCCCGTGTCTCTGAGCAGAAAACGCCGGCCGGGCCGCTATCGTTGACGCGCATTACATCCGCTTACCGAGTCTTACATCCGCTTACAAGCTGCTGAGATCTAGTGCGGCTTGACGTCGTCCTTCAACGCCGCCAGCGCGAGCCGCTCCACCAGGCCGGGCGCGATCAATTTCAGCCAGCGTCCCAGCTTGCCCTTGGCCGACATCACCACATCGCGCCGGCGCCGTTGCATGCCGTCGATGATCAGCCGCGCGCACTCCTCGACCGGCATCGCCTTGTCTTCCTTCAGCGCGCTGCTGCCCATGGCCGCACCGTCGGCGTTGAAGCCGCGATAGCGGATCTGCGTCGCCACCACGCCGGGATAGGCGATCGTCACGCTGACGCCGGCGCCTTTCAGCTCCGCGCGCAGGCCTTCAAAGAAACCGGCCATGGCGAATTTGCTGGCGTTGTAGGCGGTGCGTCCCGGCACGCCGATCAAGCCGGCCAGCGACGACACGGCGACGATGCTGCCGCGCGACTGCTTCAGGTAGGGCAGCGCGGCGTGCGTACACCACACGCTGCCCCACAGATTAATGCGCATCAGTTCCTCGTACCACGCCAGGTCGCGCACGTCCTCGAACAGCGCGTGGGCAGAACGGCCGGCGTTGTTGATCAAGGCGTCGATGCGGCCGAAGCGCGCCACCGTCGCGCCGACCAGCGCCACGCATTGCGCCTGCAGCGACACGTCGGTCGGCAGCACCAGCGTTCGCGCACCCGATGCGGCGCAGTCGCGCGCCACGGCGTCGAGCGCCGCCGGGTTGCGCGCGGCCAGCACCAAGGCCACGTCCTTGCCGTGCCCGCGCGCCAGCTGGCGCGCCACTTCGGCGCCGATGCCGTCGGAACTACCGGTGATGATGATGACTTTCATTAGGTCTCCTTTTTTATCAGTGATGCCGCCAGCGATATTCGCACACGCTTCGATGCAGTACTATAGTCGGCGGCCGCGCGACCGCCACTTTCGGCGCCGCCGTCACACGATCACGTTCAACCACTTTACGGAGTTCCCATGCGTCGTCCCTTGTTCGCACTGACCGCAGGCCTGGCGCTGGCCGCCGGCCACGCCGCCGCCCAGCAGCAGCCCATCGTCACCGAAGCACCGATACGCGCCCACATGGCCTTCCTGGCCGACGACCTGCTCGAAGGCCGCGGCACCGGCCAGCGCGGCGGCGACCTCGCGGTGCGCTATCTGGAAACGCAGGCGGCCGTCATGGGACTGAAGCCGCTGGCCGGCGGCGGCTACCGGCAGTCGGTGAAGATCGAGGGCAGCAAGCTGCTGCCGGGCAGCGTGGTGCGCTTCACGGCCGGCGACAAGGTCATCGAACCGGCGCTGGCCAAGGACATCGTCTACGGCACCGCCAGCGGCAAGAGCGACGTCACGCTCGATGCGCCGCTGGTGTTCGTCGGCTACGGCGTGCGCGCGCCGGAGGAACGCTGGGACGATTACAAGGGCGTCGACGTGAAGGGAAAAATCCTCGTCATGATGGTCAACGATCCGCAGCCGACCGCCGAGGAGCCGAACCGCTTCGCCGGCAAGGCCTACACCTATTACGGCCGCTGGCTCTACAAATATGAAGAGGCGGTGCGCCAGGGCGCGGCCGGCGTGCTGTTGATCCACACGACGCCGTCGGCATCGTATCCGTGGAGCGTGCCGGCCAATGGCTTCAGCCACGAACGCTTCCACCTGAGCGGCGCCGGCAACCCGATCGAGGGCTGGATGCAGGAGGAGACGGCGCGCGCGCTGTTCGCCGCCGCCGGCCAGGACCTGGACGCGCTGCGCGCCCGCGCCGAAACGCGCGCGTTCGCGCCGGTCGACCTGCACACCAGCGTGCACGTCGAGCTGCACAGCGCGATCCGCCAGGTCGAACAGTTCAACGTGGTCGGCATCGTGCCCGGCACCGATCCGACACTGAAAGCGCAGGCGGTGGTCTACTCCGCGCACTGGGACCATCTGGGCATGGACGAAGGCGCGGCGCATGACGGCAAGGACCACATCTGGAACGGCGCCATCGACAACGCCTCCGGCGCGGCCGCGCTGCTGGAGATGGCGGCAGTGGCGGTCAAGCATCCGGCCAAACGCACGCAGGTGTTCCTGTGGCCGGCCGCCGAGGAACAGGGTTTGCTCGGCAGCGCCGCGTATGTGCGCGAGCCGGCGTGGCCGCTCAAGCAAACCACCGCCGACCTGAATCTGGACAGCATGAACTTCGTCGGTCTGACGCGCGACATGGGCGTGGCCGGCGCGGAGCGCAGCAGCTTGTACGAGACGGCGGCGCAGGTGGCGAAGAAAATGGGCTTGAAGCTGGCGCCGTCGGTGCCGGATCTGTCGGGCGCCTACTTCCGCGCCGACCACTTCAACTTCGCCAAGGCCGGCGTGCCGGCGTTTAACGTGGGCTCGGCCGTGTTCTCGGGCGACGGCCACTTCGAATTCCAGCAGGATCAGGAAAAATCCAGCGCGCGCATGGTCGCGTTCAAGAACGACTACCACCAGGTCACCGATGAATATCACGCCGACTGGGATTTGTCGGGCATGGTGCAACAGGCCCAGTTCACGCTCAACCTGGGCTACGCCGTGGCCAACGCGCCGGGCATGCCGACGTGGAAAGCGGGCGACGCGTTCGGACAGGTCAAGCGCTAACCCTGATTGTTCACGCAGCCAGCTTGAGCTTGAGTTCTTCCAGGCCGCCCTGGTAGATCGCCGTGAACAGCGCCTCCATCTGCGCCTCGGCCTCCGGCGCGGGGTAGAAATTGCTGGACCACTCGACGATGCAGTGCTCCTTGCCGAACACCGGTATCACTTTCAGCGTCGACTGGTAGTTCGTCACCGGCAGCGGCGACTCGAGGATCGAGTAGCAGTAAAACTTCTCGCTGTCGTTGAACGCTTCGAGGCGCTCGACGATGACGGCGCCGTCGGCCGTCACCAGCCGGCGCACGCGGCCGCCCTGCTCGGCCGTGCAGCTTTGCAGGCCGCCGGCCCATTCCATCAGGCCCTGAAAGCCGCCCGCCACCTGCCACGCGCGCTCGGCGGAAACTGCCAACTGCATCGACACGGATACTTTGGACATGCTCGCTCCCTGGTGGCCGGGAAGCCGCCGGTTTGCCGCTTCCCTGAACGTGACAGTAGCACGAATCGGCGCGCGTCAGTCGACCTGCGCGGCCGCGCGCAGCGCCACGCTGGCTTCGTTTTCGGCCAGCAGCAGCGCGAAGGCGGCGGCCGCCACCGGCCGGCTGAAGTAATAGCCCTGCATCTGCCGGCAGCCGTGCTCGCGCAGGAAGGCCACCTGCTCCAGCGTCTCGACGCCTTCCGAGATCACGTCCAGATTCAGGTTGGCGGCCAGCGCGATGATGGTGGCGACGATGGCCGCGTCGTCCGGGTCCACCGTCAGGTCGCGCACGAAGGTCTGGTCGATTTTCAGCACGTCGACCTCGAAGCGCTTCAAATGCGCCAGGCTGGAATAGCCGGTGCCGAAATCGTCGATGGCCAGTTTGACGCCGAGCTTTTTCAGCTCGTGCATGACGACGATGGCGTGTTCCAGGTCGTTCATCACCAGCGTCTCGGTCAGCTCCAGCTCCAGGCAGGCGGGCGCCAGGCCGGTCTCGGCCAGCACCGCCGCGACGGCCCGCACGAAGCCCTCCTCGGCCACCTGGCGCGCCGAGATGTTGACCGCCATGCGCAAATGCTGACGGCCCGCCGCCTGCCACGCCAGCAGCTGGGCGCAGGCGGTGCGCAAGACCCAGGCACCGATCGGCAGGATCAAGCCGGTCTCCTCGCACAGGCCGATGAAGCGGTTCGGCGCCACCATGCCCAGCTCCGGATGCTGCCAGCGCACCAGCGCCTCCATGCCGACGATGCGCCCGCTGACGATGTCGATCTGCGGCTGGTAGTGCAGCACGAATTCGTCGCGCTCCAGGGCGCCGCGCAGCGCGCCTTCGATCAGCACGCGCTCGCCGAGCTGCTCGTTCATCGCCGCCGTATAAAACTGGAAGTTGCTGCGGCCGATTTCCTTGGCACGGTACATGGCGATGTCGGCCCGCTCGGACAGCTGGTCGGGGTCGGCGCCGTCGTCGGGATAGACGGCCACGCCGGCGCTGCAGGTCAGGAACAGCTGCTGGTCGTCGATGGTCAACGGCGCGGCGATGTCGTCGAGCAGGCGCTGGACCTGGTGCGCGCCGGGCCGGCCGGCGCCGTGCTCGGGCAACAGCAGCAACGCGAATTCGTCGCCGCCGATGCGCGCCACGGTGTCGGTCGGGCGCACGCTCACTTGCAGGCGCTCGGCGACGGCTTGCAGCAAGCGGTCGCCGCCCTTGTGGCCAAGCCGGCTGTTGGTGAACTTGAAGCGGTCCAGGTCGATCGACACGATCCACACCGCGTGGCCGCGCCGCGCCGCGTGGGTGATGGCCTGTTGCAGGCGGTCGTGCAGCAGCACCCGGTTGGCCAGGCCGGTCAGGCCGTCGTGCAGCGACTGGTGCTGCAACTCGTTTTCGTAGGCCTTCACCGACGTGATGTCGTGCTGGATGGTGACGAAGTGCGTCACCGTGCCGTCCTCGTCGCGCACCGGCGACAGGTAGACGTCGTTCCAGAACATGGTGCCGTCCTTGCGGTAGTTGCGCAGCACGGCGTGGCCGTCGCGCTGCTCGCGCACGGCGGCGCGGATCTCGTGCACGCCCTGCTGTTCGATGTCGCTGCCGTACAGCAGGCGCGGGCTCTGGCCCAGCATCTCGGCGGCGCTGTAGCCGGTGCTGCGCTCGAACGCCGGGTTGACGTAGACGATGGGGTTGTGCGGCGTGGCCAGCGTGATGATGATGGCGTTGGTGCTGGCCGCCATGGCGCGCTCGCGCAGCAGCAGGGTCTGGTTGAGCGCCTTGAGCTGGCCGGTGCGCAGGTCGACGTGGCGCACGATGTCGCGCGTGCGCGTGGCCATGGCGCGGGTCAGCGCGGTGGCCAGCGCCGTCAGGATCAGGCCCAGCGCCAGCGCGCACAGCGAGGCCAGGTGGTCGGCGGCCTGCCAGGCCGGAACGCCCGACGTGACCAGCAGCCAGGGCTGGCCGGCCACGTCGAGCCGCTGCGCCAGCCGCGCCGCGCGCGCCGACGGTTCGGGATAGAGCCAGCGCTGCCATGCCGCCGGATGCGCGTCGCGCGGCAGCACGGAGGCGAACACCAGCGCGGCCGGGTCTTCCTTGTCGGCCGCGTACAGGCGCAGGTCCATGTGGCCGCGCGTGAGCAGGCCGGAGTTGGCGTAGATTTTCTGCACCAGGTCGGCCGGCCGCAGCACGATGGCCGTCTCGCCGACCAGCGCGGCGCGCCGCGCGGCCACGTCGGCCGGCGTCGCGCCGTAGCGGTAGACCGGCATGGCGATCACCACGCCGAGGCGCGGCGCGGCGCCCTGCGCCAGGCGGGTCAGCGCGCCGGCCTGCGGCTGGCCGCTGTCGTAGGCGCGCTGGCGCGCTTCGGCGTTGAAGGCCGGGTAGGCGGTGTCGAGGCCCAGCGCGCCCAGATTGTCGGCCTGCGGTTCGATGTAGTCGATGACGCGATAAGCGGGCCGCACGGACGCCGGCACCGGCCGGCCAGCGCGCATCTCGGTGAGCACCAGGCCGGGCACGACGCGGCCCAGTTCGGCCTCGGTGGCGGCGCGCTGGTCCTGGCTGATGAAGCGCAGATGGCTCATGGCCTGCAAATACGGCGCGCGTTGCAGCAGTGGCGCGGTGTAGCGCTGGAACTGCTCGCGCGTGACCTGCGGCTGGCTGCTGAACAAGGCATTGCTGGCGCGCAGGCTGTCGATGGCGTTGGCCACGCCCTCCTTGAGCGCGAACAGGCGCAGCCGGGCGCGCTGCTGGAAGGCCAGGTCTTGCTTGTCTTGTTCCAGCTGGCGGGCGCCGGCGAACAACAGCGCGGTCA
>Ga0209901_1000763_pt1 | contig 11256 bp, 9 predicted proteins | sample OrgsoiDNA_201058_FD_185806 | JGI IMG/M metagenome (GOLD analysis project Ga0209901, IMG submission 185806) | Permafrost soil microbial communities from the Arctic, to analyse light accelerated degradation of dissolved organic matter (DOM) -... | ecosystem: Environmental > Terrestrial > Soil >...
CCGACCTGGGCATGCCGGACCGCCTGCACCAGGTCGGCGTGACGCAGGACGACTTCGCGCTGATCGCCAAAAACGCCATGCTCGACCGCTGGACCCACAGCAACGCGCGCAAGCTGCAAGGCCCGCAGGACGTGCTGGAAATCCTGCGCGGCGCGGCCTGACAGCAAGCTGTTTGAAAACCGTATAAACCAGATATATCGTTTATACGGTTATCGCCTCCGACACCGGCACCTCATCGTCCGCTGAACACATCAGCTGGAGCAGGATGTCGGCATCGCGCTGCAGCCCCTCTGGATTTCCTTCTATTTCCCCTTCTATTTTGTTCTGCATTCTTCTATTTAGCCCTGCAAAAATGGCGGGCATCGGGACGAACGGAGGGCGAAGTTCAAAATAGAAGAAAGCAGAACCAAGCAGAAGAAAATAGCAGCCAAAATAGAAGGTTTGCCACAGGGGCGCGCAGGCGCATGCCCAGCACATCGACCGGCCAGCCGGCGGCGGCCTGGCCGCCTCATCCTGGAAGTACCTTAATTTTGATTTAATCACACTGCTGTGGCAGGATAGAGCAAGCTATTCCACGACACGCCAAGCAGAAGATGGACGAGATTTTATTACCCGGCTTCGAGCCGGAACCGCAACCGAAGGACCGGCTGTTTTTCGCCGTCCTGCCCGACGCCGACGCCTGCGCGCAAATACAGCGGCTGGCGCAGGGTTTGCGCGCGCAACACCAACTTCAGGGACGCACGCTGGACGCGGCCCGCCTGCACGTCTCGCTACTAGCCCTGGGCGATTATCCCGACATGCCGCATGCGCTGATCGGCCGCGCCGCCGAGGCTGCCACAGCGCTGCGGCTGGCGCCATTCCGGGTGCGCCTAGCCCAGGCGCTGAGTTTTTCCGGCAAGGTCCGTTCGGCCCGCCCGCGCGCCGTCGTGCTGACCGGCGACGAGGGCGTGACCGGGCTGGTCCAGCTGCATCAGTCGCTGACACGCGCCATGCACGGCGCCGGCCTGCCGCACACCTCGACCAGCATCACGCCACAGCTGACGATGTTGTACGACGCTGCCAGCGTGGCGCCGCAGCCGGTCGAAGCGGTCGAATGGACGGTGCGCGAATTCGTGCTGGTGCACAGCCTGATCGGCGCCAACCTGCCCTACACGATCCTGCAGCGCTGGCCGCTGGCCTGAACGCCGGCCGCAGCGCCGCGCCGGGGCGGGCCACATCAGCGAGCTTTTGCTCGCTTGCGATGTTGCGACGCCCGCGACCGGCGCGCGCCTCGGCGACACGCCGCTCAGGACAGTCCTTGCTCGTTCCAGGCCGTGCCGGAACTCGCCCCACCTTCAAACACGCCCTCGGCGTTGGCCACGCCCTGATACACGGCGCCGCGGCCGTCCGTGGCAAGCAATTCCTGCGCCGCGATCAGGCTCATGACTTCGACCTTGGCCTGCAGGCGTGCGATCTCGACGGTCACATGCGGAAAATACGCGATGCCGGTGGCCGGGCTGGTCCAGACCGGCATGCGCAGCGTGGTCTTGCCGGCCTCGAAGCTGGTATTCCCGTCCGGCCACAGCACCGTGGCCCGCGATGGCGCCGGCCGGTTGGCCACCGGTACCCCGGCGAGCCTGTATTCGTTGACGATGCGGATGCCGTTCGACAGCTGCATGTGCTGGCGCAGCCACGGGCCGTCCGGCGGCGGCGCGCCGTATTCGTGCTCCATCCACGTCAGGCCGCTCACGCTCAGCAGTTCGGTGCCGACCTGCAGCGTGCCGGCGCTCCTCAAGTCGGTCAGCGCATAGGCGTGGGATGGTTGGCGCGACGCGCCGTCCGTGGCGTCCGGCCGGTCCGCGCGTGCGCCGCCGCCCGCCAGCATGGGCGCGCGCTGCTGCGACAGGCGCAACTTGAGCCGCAGCGGCTTGCCGGTGGCCGCGTCGACAAAGCCGGCCTCGATGCTCATGTCCAGCGGATCGTGGCGCGACGCCCGCAGCGCCAGCGCGCCGTCCTCGCCGGCGGCGCCGATGGCCACCGTCCACGGCTGCCCGGGATCGGACTCGGCCCAGCCCGGCGTCCGGTTGCGCCAGCTGGTGTGCTGATACAGCCGCGCCGCCGCGACATCGGTCACGGCGATCGAGGCCATCAGCAGCGCCGGCCGGCCGCTGCCGTGCACGCGGGCGGCGACCACTTCCACGCCGAAGCGGCGCGCGCCGCAGCGCAGCGTGCCGACGTGGCGCCAGCGCTCGAACGGCGCCTCGGCGTGGGCGTAATGATCGTTGGGGAGGATAAGGTAAGGCGATGCATCCATGCGTAAATCAGCGAGCGGTGACGACAGCAAACCCAGTCCGGACCGGCTCATACTCCCATCAAGATGCTGCGCAACCTGGCCTCGGCGATCGGTAACGCCAGCGCGGCGCGCGGCGCCGGCGACAGGCCGGGTTGCGGCAACGGCGGCAACGCCATGGCGGCGTAGTGGTGGTGTGACAGTGGCAATGGTACTTGCAGGTCGGGATACATGGCGGCTCCGAAATAGGCGTGCGGGGATCAGGCACCTGCTCCTTTTTGCAAAACACGTGCCAGGCGGGACGTGCCCAGCACTTGCGGCGGCAATCGCCTCATCGTGCGCGGATGCGGCCACTTTCGTGTAAAGAGCGGCGCGAGTTGACACGTCGGCGGCGCTCCTTTACATTGATTTTTTACAGTAGCGGCCGGCATCACGGCCACGCCATGACCAACTCCGATCTCACCTTCACGTCGCCACTATCGGCCGCCGCCCACCACAGCGCGCCGCTGCTGACGCTGACCGTGGCCTGGCATCCCGATGTCGAGCGCATCGGCGAACAATGCATCTGGACCGACGACGCCGAGGCGCTGGAACTGTCGCGCTTCGTGCCGGCGTTCCGCAAGCCGGGGCGCGAAGGCGCCGGCCTCGGCTACGGCGGCATCTCGCGCGCGCCGCTGCGCCTGGTGCAGGAGCACGACGGCCTGACGATCGCGCCGTCGCCGGGCCGCATGGCCGTCGGCGTCAACGGCGTCGAGATCAGCGCGCCCATCCACCTGAGCCACGCCCAGCTCGAGGCCGGCGCCATCCTCAGCCTGGGCCGCACCGTGCTGCTGTGCCTGCACTGGATGCGCTGCCTGCCCAAGCACAACCCGGTCGACGGCTGGCTCGGCGTCGGCACCGCCGCCATCAAGACGCGCGACCTGATCCGGCAAGTGGCCGCCACCGACGCCACCGTGCTGCTGCTGGGCGAGACCGGCACCGGCAAGGACGTGGCGGCGCGCGGCATCCACGCGCTGAGCCGGCGCGCGCAGACGGCCATGGTCAGCGTCAACATGGCGGCCCTCAACGAAGCGCTGGCCGCGGCCGACCTGTTCGGCGCGGCGCGCGGCGCCTACACCGGCGCGCAAGCGTCACGGCCGGGCCTGTTCGCCGAGGCGCAGGGCAGCACGCTGTTTCTCGACGAGGTCGGCAACACGCCGGCCAGCGTCCAGCCTATGCTGCTGCGCGTGCTCGAAAGCGGCGACTACCGGCCGCTCGGCGCCAGCCGCGACGTCCATAGCGACGCCCGCCTGATCGCCGCCACCGACCAGGATTTATATGGCGGCGGCTTCAACCAGGCGCTGCTGCGCCGGCTGGAAAGTTTCATCATCCAGATCCCGCCGCTGCGCACCCGGCGCGAAGACATCGGCGTGCTGATGCTGCACCTGTGGCAGAGCTCGAAGCTGGCCGGCGGCGCCGGGCTGGTGCCGCCGGCGCCGCTGGTGGCGCAGTTCCTGCAATACGACTGGCCCGGCAATGTGCGCCAGCTGGCCCACGTGTTCAAGCGCGCGATGCTGGCGCTGCAGGCCGGCGAGGCGCCCGATTTCGCCGCGCTGGTCGACCGCCATCCGGCGCAGCGGCCGTGGCCGGCGCCGGCCGGCGGCGCGACGGCCGCGCCCAGCGCCGGCACGGCCGGCCAGGCGCGCAAGAAGCTGGCCGACCTCGGCGAGCAGGACGTGCTGGCCGCGATGGAGCAAAGCGCCTGGTATATCCAGGGCGCCGCGCAGCTGCTGGGCGTGTCGCGCCCGTCGATGTATAAATTATTGGAGGCGCATCCGCAGATACGCGGCGCCGAGCAGATCGCCGCCGACGAGCTGCGCCTGGCGCTGGCCGCCTGCGATGGCGATGTCGAGGATTGCGCGTCGCGGCTGAAGACGCCGACCGAGGCGCTGCGGCGCCGGCTGCGCACGCTGCGCCTGGAGCGCTAGGCGCCGGTGCTGATCGGTACTGATGGGTACTGATGGTGCTGATGGGGGGCGGCCAAGTCCGAACCGGCCGCCCCCCGTCCCGCCGCTTAGAGGCCGGTGCCGACTTGCAGTTCCGGATCGAAGACCAGGGTGCCGGTGGCGACCAGCGCCTTGGCGCTGGCGTCCGTCACGGTCAGCGTGAAGCTCCACTGCGTGCCCTTCGGATGCGGATGCTCGAAGACCAGATAGTCGCCCAGCGTGTAGGGATACGTGGCTTCGACTTCCGCATGGTTGTATTCGGCGAACGGCGTGTGCAATTTATTGCCCTCCGTCGACGAGGAGAAACTCAGCGTGGCGGCCACCGCGCCCAGGCCGGTGACGGTCATGTTGAGCTGGTCATTGCTCATGAACACCGGCACACCCACGTTGGGCAGCGGCGGATTGTACGGAGGCTCCGGGCTGATCGCCCAGCCGTGCTTGTTGCCGGCCGTCAGCGTGGAGGTGCCCGTTGCGGGGTCGAAGTTGGTGCTGTACACAGTAGTCATGCAATCTCCACAGGTTAAGTCTAGCAATCTATCCACCCCGGTCCGCGGCGAAGCCGGACCGGGATAATTAGGATTCAGCAAATAGCGTGCCATCGGCCGAGACACACCACCGCCCCGCGCGCAGGCGCGGCCGGCGGCGCTTTACACGTAAAGGAACACGTCAATTGCCGCTGGCCGGGTGCGCCGGCCCGACCGGCGCGCGGTTCAGGAAGGCCGGGTCGCGCCGCAAGGCCACCAGCTCCGGCGCGGCCTCGATGAACTTGAGCGGATGACCCAGCTGCTCGGCCTTGATGATGGCCGCCAGCGCGTGCGCACGGTCGCCGATCAGCTCGTAGGTCAGGCCGGCGCGGAACTGCACGTAGGCCGTCTCCGGCGCCAGTTGCAGCGCGTGTCGCAGCAGCGACGCGCAGGCGGCCTTGTCGCCGATGCGCGCCATATACAACGCCTGGCGCGACACCAGGGTGACGTCGTCGGGCGTGCGCATCAGCCGCGGCGACAGCAGCGCGATCGCCTGCGCGTACGCTTCGCGCGCCTGCGATTCGCGGCCCGGTATCCACAGCAGCGCGTCGCCGAGGTTGGCCCAGCCCAGGTAGTTGGCCGGGTTGCCCTTGGTGCCGGAGACGGCCGCCTCGAACGCGGCGGCGGCGCCGACGTAGTCGTCGCGCAGAAACAGCGCGTTGCCGAGGTTGCCGTACAACCAGGCGCTCGGCCGCACTTGCAAGCCCTGCTGCAAGACCTGCAAGGCTTCGTCCTGGCGGTTCTGGTTCAGCAACGCCGCGCTCAGGTTGGCGTAGGCCGACACGGCGTCGGGCTGTAGCGCGATGCTGGCGCGGAAGGCCTGCTCGGCGGCCTTGAAGTCGCCCAGCCCATAATGAATAATGCCGATCTCGTCGGCGAACGCCCGCTCCTGCGGATAACGCCGCGCATCGGCCTGGGCGGCGGCCAGCGCGTCGTCGTCGCGGTGCAGCATGCGCAGCGTATCGGCCCGGCCGTAGAGCGCGAGAAAATTGTTGGGATCGAGCGCCAGCGCGCGCTCGTAGCCCTGCAGCGCCAGCTCGCGCTTGCCATCGACGAAATCGGCCTTGGCCTGCGCGAGGTGGGCCAGCGCCAGCTGCCCGTTCAGCTTGAGCGCCTGCTGCGCCGCCGCCGCGCCCTTCTGGCGCCAGATCTCGTCCTGGTTGTCGCTGACGTAGCGCTGGCTGTACACCAGCGACATGCCGGCGACGGCGGCCGCGTTGTCCGGGCTGTGCGACAGGACCGTCGTGAAGCGGCGCTCGGCGGCGTCGACCTCGCCGGGGCGGTCGCCCAGCTTCAGCGACTCCAGCCCACGCTGCAATTCCAGCGCCTCGGAATACGGCGCGGCGCGGGCGTACAACTGCGCCAGCGACGGCGCCGAGACGACCGACCACCAGCCGCCGGCCGCCAGCAACACCGTCAGCCCGGCCGCCCACGCCAGCCGCTGCCTGGGCGAGGACAAGCTGGCGCTGGCCGATGGCGCCGCTGCCGGGGAGGCGGCCGGTGCCGGCAGCGCGCCGCTGACATCCGCCGCGGCGGCGGCTAATGTTGCGCCCTCGGCCAGCGCGGACGCCGGTACGGAAGCCGGCGACAGCGTCTGCGTCGTATCCGCCGCCAGCGCCGCCATCCGTTCGCAGACCTCGGCCATGGTCGCCAGGCGGCGCTCGACGCTGCTCGCCGTCATCGCCTGGATCAGTTGCACCCACGCCGGCGCCAGATCGGCGGAGGCGGGAAAGGGCCAGGCCTCGGACGAGGACTGGATATGCGCGGCGGCCAGCGCCAGCCCGCTCAAGTGGGCGAACGGCCGGCTGCCGGTCAGCAACTCGTAGAACACCACGCCGAGTGCGTAGATGTCGCTTTGCGCACGCAGCGAGCCGCCCAGCAGGCGTTCCGGCGCCATATAGGCGATCGTGCCCTGCGGGTCGGCGTTCTGCAGCGAGGTGGTGGCCTGCGCGTCGTCCTGCGTGGCCAGGCCGAAGTCGAGGATGCGCACCGTGCCGGACGGCTCCACCATCAGGTTCGACGGCTTCAGGTCGCCGTGCACCAGGCCCGACTCATGCGCCTCGCGCATCGCCTCGGCCACCTGGCGCACCATCGCCAGCGCCTGCGCCGCCGGCGGACGGGCGTCGGCCAGCAGTTGTTTGAGCGTTTGCCCGCGCACCAGTTCCATGACGATAGCCGGGCTGGCGTCGTCGTCCTCCAGCGCGTAAATCTTCACGAAGGCGGCGTGCTGCAGCGACGCCGCCAGCTGCGCCTCGCGCAGCACGCTGTGCGCGCCCTGGGCGTTCTTGAGCCGCTTGATGGCCACGCTGCGCAGCAGCTTGTTGTCCCACGCCTCGTAGACCTCGCCGAAGCCGCCGTCGCCCAGGCTCGACAGGATTTGATAGTGCTTCAGCGTCACCGGGCCACTGGCCAGCGAGACGTTACCAAGGGATGGCGATTCGGACACTCGATACTCCTAGGGCGGCACGGTCGGCAAGGAAATGGACAGGCCGCGAGGCGGCCCGATGGTGCTGACATTTTATACCAGAACGCCACAAAAATTTCCTAGATGAATGATTACTTCCTCCTGGCGCTGGGAGGGCAAACAGGGGCTGAGCAAGCGACTCGGCCACCGGCGGCATGGCCGCTGAAACTCAGTCCCACAACGCGCGCTTGCGTACAAACCTACTAGTTGGTATAGTCATCGCATGAGCAACGACACCGCACAACGCATCCTCGACAGCGCCCAGGCTTTGATAGTCGAGCGTGGCTACAAAGGCTTTAGCTATGCCGACATCGCCGAGGTGGTCAAAATCAGCAAGCCCAGCATTCATTTCCACTACCCCACCAAGGCCGTGCTGGCGCAGCAGCTGGTGCTGCGCTATCGCGAAGACGCCCTGGCCAAGCTGTGGCAATTGTCCGCCCAGGTGGCGGATGCGGCGGTGCGCCTGGAGATCTATGCCGATTACTGGGAAAACTGCATCCGCGCCAACACCGCGCCCTTTTGCATGTGCGCCATGCTGGCCTCGGAAATGCCTGTCCTGCCGGATGAAGTCCGAAGCGAGGTGCAAGCCTTTTTCCGCGGCATGGAAAGCTGGCTGGCAAGCGTGCTCGATGATGGCGTGCGGCACGGCACTTTGCGGCTGGCGCGCGGCGCGGCGCTGGAAGCCAAGTCCTTCTTGTCGCTGGTGCACGGCGCCATGCTCGAAGCCCGCGTATTCGGCGACGCGGCGTCGTTCAAAGTGGTGATGGGCGACGCCATAGGACGCCTCAAAGTGGCCGCGCCAGCGCATGGGGTTGCCGAGCGCGCGCATGCATAGTTGATACAAGGGAGTATCGCGCTCAACGGCCATGGTCAGACATGGCCTTTTATTTAAGCAAGCAATCTACCAACTAGAAGGTTTGGTTTTATTTTATTTTTAGTACTTGTGGTTCCGACGCGTTTGTTTTCATTTCAATTACTTTTTTCAGGAGTTCTATCATGGCCCATCCCATGTCCGCCTTTGGCGCCTTTCATACCGTGCTCAGCCTGATTCCTATCGTGGCCGGAGCCGCCGCTTTCATCCGTGACGGCCGCATCGACCCGGCCAGCGGCGTCGGCAAGGTCTACCTGGGCGGCATGGCGGCCTCCATCCTGACCGCGTTTGGCCTGTCGAGCACCGGCCACTTCAACCCCGGCCACGCGCTCGGCCTGATCGCGCTGTTTGCTCTGCTGGTTGGCACGTTCGCACCGCGCGTCGGTTTCCTGGGCCGCACCGCCCCGTACCTGCAAACGCTCGCCATGTCGTTCAGTTTTATGTTGTTGCTGGTGCCCGGCACCAATGAAACCTTGAGCCGCTTGCCGGTCGACCATCCACTCGCCGCCGGCATCGATTCGCCTATCGTGCAATCGGCGCTGACCGGACTGTTCGGCCTGTTCCTGATCGGCACGGTCTATCAGATGTTCAAGCTGGCCAGCCAACGCCGCAATATCGCGCGAGGCGCGTGAACAAAAACGGGGCGCGGTTGCCGCTGCGGCGCTTGGAAACCAGATTGTTCAGGAAGTTTCCTGGCAAGCAGCACAGCCCGCCTCGATCCGCCAAGCGGCGATCATGAATAGAGCCAACGCATGAAAGCCGCGTAAAACTTATACAGAAATATCAAGGCGCCCGGCGCAAGTGCGACACTTTCCGCAATCTAGCCCACACTACAATCCGATCAAGCAGGTCTTCTCCAAAGTCATGAGCCTGCTGAGAAAGACGACGCCCTATGCGCTCCCCCCTCCGAACCGCCCCCGGCAAGCTCTTCGATCAGTTTTCTCCCACCGAACGCCGACAATACGAGCGACATGCAGGCTATGGCGGCACAGAATGTCTGCCCCCGCCCGCTATGATCTGTCGGATGCAACCTTCGCGCCATCAAAATACAGAACTCCGGCCCCGCAAGCGAATCGCCTCAGCGTATCATCGGCAAATGAAAAATTATCCTCACTTGCTCCGCTTGGTCTCGCTCGTCAAACGTTCGTTCCCAAAGCACCGACGTTTTAACGTTTTCGATTCTTTGAGGGAGCCTCATGATGAAGTACGGCTGCATTCGCGCTTCATTGCCGCGCTGATTGATCCGGACCACCACAAGCTGGCACCGGATGCGCTGCATGCGCTCCTGCGGATACTGGAAATTCCCTTGCCAGGTCAAGCAGCCTTTAGTCTGAGCAATGCCCGGGTGCGTACGGAAGAAAAGTCCATAGACATTCTCGTTACGAACGACAAGCAGCAAGCACTGATCATTGAAAATAAAATCCATGCCAACGATCAGGACAAACAATTGCGTCGCTACTATCAAGCAATGCTCGGTGAACGTTACACGGACATTTACGTCGTCTACCTCACCCTCGATGGGCATGAGGCCAGCGAGGCAAGCCTGGATGGCCTGTCGACAGAGTTGGGGCCACGCTTGCAGAACATCAGTTACGACTACCATATTCGGACTTGGCTTAGCGAAGTGGAGCGCATCGCTGTAAGAGAACCATACCTACGCGAGAGCGTCAACCAATACGCGGCAGTCATAGACAGGCTGACCGGCAACGACTTACCCGAGGAATATATGGACGAACTCGTCGCCATATTGCTAACCAATGACCACATGAAGAGCGCCCGCGATATTCGAACCGCTTACACGCAGGCGCTGGTCGCTTTGCAGGAGCGGGTCTGGATTGGTTTATTAGAAGATTTCCAGGCCAACTTTCCTGACATGATGGCCTACTTGACGGATGATTCGCTGTCGCAGGATGCGGTGGAACGCAAGGGCATCATTCAGAAGTTTTACCAGCCCAGCGCCCATAAACGCAATTATTACGGCATTTACTTTGGTACCCCTGGATATGAGCATATCGCCGTTGGAATCGAAATCGAAAACGGTTTGTACACCGGCGCGTACTGCCCCCCACAGTATGCGGAGGAATACAGTCGCGCGAGCGCCGCGATAGCAAAATCCGGATTAACAGGACATCAGAATCAGAGTTGGCCACTTTGGCGGGAATGCGCACTCTGGGATGACTTCCTTGACCCGGAAGAGCGTCTGCTTGAGATTCTGACCAACGATGCGTCACGCCGCGATGCGATCAAGCAATGCGCGCACGACGTCTATGCGACTTGGCAAGCTCTACAACCAGTGCCTTCGGCAACTGTCAAGCAACTTGGTAACGATAGAAAATTATAAGCTTAGAAAGCCCAAGCAGCTAACGGCATAGCAATTTTACGTTGCATGCCGCTACCGGCCAGAAGCAGCAGCTCGCAGGAATTATCCGGCGGCGTCACAGGAATGCTTGATGTGGGATCCCCCCCCCTGCCGGTTCGGTCGCGGTTCCGGTATCATTCGGCATGAATAAGATTTCTTTCCAACCGTTTGTGATTGGCGTCGCCGGCGGTAGCGGCAGTGGCAAGTCCACGGTGTCCCAGCAAGTGCTCGCTTCGTTTGGCGCGGAGATGGTCTCGGTCGTGATGCAGGACGATTACTACTGCGACCAAACCCACCTCACGCCTGAAGTCCGCCGCCAGCAGAATTACGACCATCCGCAAGCTTTCGACTGGCCATTGCTGGTGCAGCACGTCCAATCCTTGCGCAACGGCGTAGCGATCGAGATGCCGGAGTACGACTTCACGGCCGACAACCGCTCCGACAGGACCATTCCTGTCAAACCGGCCCCGGTCATCGTGATCGAAGGCCTGTTCGCCTTGTATGACGCGGACTTGCGCGACATGATGTCGCTGAAGATCTTTGTCGACACCGCCTCCGACATCCGCTTCATCCGCCGTATGCAAAGGGATATCACCGAACGCGGCCGCTCGGTGGAGAGCGTCGTCGGCCAGTATCTGGAAACCGTGCGCCCGATGCACAAGCAATTCATCGAGCCGACCAAGCGTTACGCCGATGTCATTATTCCGCACGGCGCGAATGGACCGGCTGTCGATATGATTACCACCAAGGTCGCCAGCGTTATCGGCATGAGTGCCGATATTCG
>Ga0209901_1000764_pt1 | contig 11239 bp, 10 predicted proteins | sample OrgsoiDNA_201058_FD_185806 | JGI IMG/M metagenome (GOLD analysis project Ga0209901, IMG submission 185806) | Permafrost soil microbial communities from the Arctic, to analyse light accelerated degradation of dissolved organic matter (DOM) -... | ecosystem: Environmental > Terrestrial > Soil >...
TCGCTCACCGTCCGCAACCTGAAGAAACGCTACGGCTCGCGCACGGTCGTGAAAGACGTCTCGCTCGACGTGAAAAGCGGCGAAGTGGTCGGGCTGCTCGGGCCGAACGGCGCGGGCAAAACCACGTCGTTCTACATGATCGTCGGACTGGTGCCGCTGGATGCAGGTGAAATCCTGCTCGACGGCACGTCAATCAGCCTGCTGCCCATTCACAAGCGTGCGCGTCTCGGGCTCTCGTATTTGCCGCAGGAAGCGTCCGTGTTCCGAAAGCTTACCGTCGAGCAGAACATTCGCGCGGTGCTTGAACTGCAAACGGACGAAAACGAGAAGTCGCTCTCCAAGCAAGCGATTACGGATCGCGCGGAAGCGTTGCTGGACGAACTCCAGATCGCGCATCTACGTGAAAACCCGGCTTTGTCGCTCTCGGGCGGTGAACGGCGGCGGGTGGAAATTGCCCGTGCACTCGCGACCAATCCGGCGTTCATCCTGCTGGACGAACCGTTCGCCGGCGTCGACCCAATCGCCGTGCTCGAAATCCAGAAGATCGTGAAGTTCCTGAAGCAGCGCAACATTGGCGTGCTGATCACGGACCACAACGTGCGCGAGACGCTCGGCATCTGCGACCATGCTTACATCATCAGCGACGGCAGCGTGCTCGCAGCAGGCGCGCCAAGCGATATCATCGAAAATGAGAGCGTGCGGCGCGTTTATCTCGGCGAACATTTCCGCATGTGAGCCCGGGGGCACAGCGTCCTTTGCCCCTTGCAACACCTTTGTGGACGGCGTCCCGCGCCGCTAGCAGATCTTAAGTGCCGCCCGCGAGGCGGCACTTGTTTTTGGTCGATCCCCGCGAGGTGTCGCGCCCGTGGCAAACTCTCTACAATGATTAAAACCTTGCCATGAAAGCCAGCCTCCAACTCCGCCTGTCGCAGCATCTTGCGCTGACCCCACAACTACAGCAGTCCATCCGGCTGCTGCAGCTGTCGACGCTCGAACTGCAGCAGGAAGTCGCGATGGCTGTCGCGCAAAATCCGCTGCTCGAGAACGAGGACGACTGGACCACCAGCCCGCTGCGCGTGGCAGCGGACGGCTCGTTGATCACGTCGGGGGCATCGGTGAACGCGCCCGAACCCATGATGAGCAACGGCACATCGTCGAGCAGCAGCAGCACGACCACGACCGACCGCTCCGAAAACGGCGAGCCCCAGGGGGTAGACGAATACAACGGCATGAGTTCGTCGGACAACGGACCGGATTCCAGTTCGTGGAATCTGGAGGATTACGGCCGCTCGAATAGCGGCTCGGACGACGACGACCTGCCGCCGCTGCAAATCCACGAATCCACTACTACGCTGCGCGATCACCTGACTTCGCAACTGCGCATGACGAAGGCGAATCAACGTGATCGTGCGCTGATCACGTTCCTGATCGAATCACTCGATGAAGACGGTTACCTCACGTCGTCGCTCGAGGAAGTGAAGGCGGATCTGCCGGATGAACTGGAAGTCGATGTCGACGAACTGAGCGCGGCGCTTGCGCTGCTGCAGAGTTTCGATCCGCCGGGCGTGGGCGGCCGTTCGGCGTCCGAATGCCTGAAGCTGCAGTTGTTGCGGCTCGAACCATCGCCTATCCGCACGCTGGCGCTCGATATTGTGATGCACCATCTGGAACTGCTCGCGGCGCGCGATTTCACGCGTTTGCGCAAGCAGCTCAAAGCGTCCGACGATGCATTGCGCGACGCACACTTGCTGATCCGTTCACTGGAACCGTTCCCCGGCGCCGCGTTCGGCAAAAGCGAAGCGGATTACGTGGTTCCTGACATTCTGGTGCGCAAGATGTCCAGCGGCTGGACGGCAGAATTGAATCCGGAAATCGTGCCTAGGCTTCGCATCAATCACCTCTATGCGAATATTTTGCGCAACAATCGCGGCGATCCAGGCAGTGGTTCGTTGCGTCAGCAGCTTCAGGAAGCACGCTGGTTGATCAAGAATATTCAACAAAGATTCGAGACGATTCTCCGCGTTGCACAAGCCATTGTGGAGCGTCAGAAGAACTTTTTTGCGCACGGCGAAATTGCAATGCGGCCCTTGGTTTTGAGGGAGATTGCTGATACGCTGGGTTTACACGAATCCACTGTCTCACGTGTGACAACCGGTAAGTACATGCTGACCCCATTCGGGACGCTTGAATTTAAGTACTTCTTCGGATCGCACGTTTCAACCGACACGGGTGGCGCGGCATCGTCCACGGCGATCCGGGCACTCATCAAGCAACTGATAGGAGCCGAAGACTCAAAATCTCCTCTTTCAGACAGCCGCATCGCAGAGTTGCTGGCAGAACAGGGATTCGTGGTCGCGCGCCGTACGGTGGCCAAATATCGCGAAGCTCTGAAAATCCCGGCAGTGAATTTGCGAAAGTCTCTGTAGCCCGCTGCATGTTGCGGCGGGCCTTTACCGGCCGCGTCGCGAAAGCGCGAGCGAGCCGGCCGATGCGATTCCCGTTCTGTACCACCGTTCAACAGAACGGGCACGTACGGGCAAGCAGCGACCGGTTTGAGCAGCGTGATAACGACCAGGCGGCCATTAGCTTGGAGAGCAACTATGAATCTGCAGATCAGTGGACACCATCTCGAATTGACGCCTGCGTTGCGAGAATATGTGATCACCAAACTGGATAGAGTGCTACGGCACTTCGATCAGGTGATCGATGGCAGTGTGGTCCTCTCGGTCGACAATCATAGGGAAAAGGACAAGCGGCAAAAGGTCGAAATCAACTTGCATCTGAAGGGCAAGGACATTTTCATCGAGAGTTGTGACGTTGATATGTACGCGGCCATCGACCTGATGGTCGACAAGCTGGACAGGCAAGTGCTTCGCCACAAGGACAAGATCCAGGGCCACGCACACGCCACGATGAAGTACGGACACGAGCCGGTGGAGAGCGAAGTTCCGGCGCCGTAAGGTACGGTGAACGGTTAGAGGAATGATTCAAATGGGTGGGACGGCGCATCGGCTGGAGGTTTTTTCGATGCGCCGGATTCCGGAGCAATGTGGACCGGAGCCCGTCAGTCCGATAGTCGGCACGAGCCGCCTGAAAGCAGGCGGCTTTTTTTGTCACCGCCGGATTCGGACGGTTTTTTGCAGCAACAGGCGTGAATTGAGGCAAAGCAGCAAGCGTTGCGTTATGCGCAACAAACGCGTCCAGTGTATGGCGCGCCGCACCATCGTTTGATTGCGCTGTTCTATAATGGTCCGGTCAGTTTAGTACCGGGGTTGTTAATCGGAGTGAAGTGAGACCCGGGTCTCCCTCGCATTCCTTACCAAAATCGCCGTGAGCGTTTCGTGCAGGTTCTGCAGCCGCCACGATGAGGAGAATTCAGGCCACGCATCTGCCTGCCAACATGAATCGTTTAGCCAAATTTCTTCCCCTCGAAAATGTCGTCCTCGGACTGTCCGTCACCAGCAAGAAACGTGTATTCGAGCAAGCGGGCCTGATCTTCGAGAACCAGAACGGCATTGGCCGCAGTACCGTCACCGACAATCTCTTCGCGCGCGAGCGCCTTGGCTCGACCGGTCTCGGCGAAGGTGTCGCCATTCCCCACGGACGCATCAAGGGCCTGAAGCATCCGCTCGCCGCCTTTGTGCGCCTGGCTGAGCCGATCGCTTTCGAATCGCCGGACGGGCAGCCCGTGTCGCTGCTGATTTTTCTGCTTGTTCCCGAGCAGGCCACACAACAGCACCTCGAAATCCTCTCGGAAATAGCGCAGTTGCTTTCCGACCGGGAAGCACGCGAACGCCTGAATACTGAAGAAAACCGTGAAGCGCTGTATCAGGTGCTCACACAATGGCAGCCCTGAGCTCTCCCGCGCCAGGCCTCGTGCTGGACTTGAAGCCGGAACGGCGCAAGAGACCAGGCCGAACGGCCCTCTCGCGCCAGCGGCCCTTCTAGCGCACAATCAGTCCTATTGAGCGGAGCATTGAAGAGACCAAGCCCGGCTCTTTAATTGCCCCATGCTCGCGGCCTCTCTCGGAGTTCCGGCCTCATGGATACGTCCAGCATCAACGCCCAGAGCATTTTCGACGACAACGCAGCCGCACTGAAACTAAGCTGGCTGACGGGTCACGAAGGCTGGGAGCGCGGCTTTTCGACCGAAACCGTTGCCAATGCAACGTCAAGCGCCGATCTCGTCGGGCACCTGAACCTGATTCACCCCAACCGTATCCAGGTACTCGGCGACGCCGAAATCACCTACTACCAACGCCAGTCCGACGAAGACCGGTCGCGCAACATGGCCGAACTGATTGCGCTGGAACCGCCTTTCCTGGTGGTGGCGGGCGAAGTCGGCGCGCCGCCTGAACTGGTTCTGCGCTGCACCCGCTCGTCCACGCCGCTCTTTACCACGCGCATGTCAGCGGCGGCGGTGATCGACAGCCTGCGCCTCTATATGTCGCGGATTCTTGCTCCGCGCGCCACGCTGCACGGCGTGTTCCTCGACATCCTCGGCATGGGCGTGCTGCTGACCGGTGACTCCGGTCTCGGCAAAAGCGAACTCGGGCTTGAGTTGATCAGCCGCGGTCACGGTCTTGTCGCTGACGACGCCGTAGACTTCGTGCGCCTCGGTCCGGATTTTGTCGAAGGCCGATGCCCGCCGCTGCTGCAGAACCTGCTGGAAGTGCGGGGTCTAGGCCTGCTGGATATCAAAACCATCTTTGGGGAAACCGCGGTTCGGCGGAAAATGAAGCTCAAGTTGATCGTTCAGCTCGTACGTCGTCCGGACGGTGAATTTCAGCGGCTACCATTGGAAAGCCAGGCGGTCGATGTGCTCGGCTTGCCAATCAGCAAGGTCACTATCCAGGTGGCTGCCGGCCGAAATCTGGCAGTGCTGGTGGAAGCGGCCGTACGCAACACGATCCTGCAATTGCGGGGTATCGATACCCTCCGTGACTTCATGGATCGCCAGCGCCTTGCGATGCAGGACCCCGAAAGCCAGTTCCCCGGCAAGCTGATCTGATCGGTTTATATGGCAAGACCGGCGGCATCGCGTACTGAGTCAAAGTACTGAGCCGCCGCCCGGATCCGAATTTTTTGCGTGCTTTTACCTCGAGCGAACGAGTCCTTATTCATGCGCATTATTCTGATTACGGGTATTTCCGGCTCCGGCAAATCGGTTGCCCTGAACGCGCTCGAAGACGCCGGCTACTACTGCGTCGACAACCTGCCCCCGCGCTTCCTGCCCGAGCTTGCCAAGTATCTCGACTCACAAGGGCAGGCGCGTCTGGCCGTTGCTATCGACGCACGCTCGAGCCGTTCGCTCGACGAAGTGCCCGCCATTATCAAAGACCTGTCGCAAGCGTTCGACCTGCGCGTGCTGTTTCTCAACGCGAGCACGCAGTCGCTGATTCAGCGCTTCTCCGAGACGCGCCGCCGCCATCCGTTGTCGGGTTCGCCCAATCACGACGCCGATGTGGGCCTGCTGACGTCACTGGGCGAAGCGATCGAAAGTGAGCGCGAACTTGTCTCGGGACTCGCCGAATTTGGCCATCAGATCGACACCAGCAATCTGCGGGCGAACGTGTTGCGCGCGTGGGTGAAGAGTTTTATCGAACAGGAACCGGCCGGGCTTACGCTGATGTTCGAATCGTTCGGATTCAAGCGCGGAGTTCCGCTCGACGCCGATTTTGTCTTCGATGTCCGTACGCTCCCGAATCCCTACTACGACCACGAACTGCGGCCGCTGACGGGCCTGGACAAGCCGGTCATCGACTTTTTGTCCGCCCAGCCGATGGTCCACCAGATGATCGACGACGTGGGTACGTTCATCGCCAAATGGTTGCCGCAATTTCGTGACGACAACCGTAGTTACCTGACGGTGGCAATTGGCTGCACGGGTGGCCAGCATCGCTCGGTATTCATCGCCCAGGCGCTCGCCGCGCGCTTCGGTGACAAGGCCAATGTGATTGTGCGGCATCGCGACGCACCCATCGCTTTAGATGGACACGTCGCGCCCTTGCAAACCTGATCGCCTTCGGGCGGCCTTTTTTAAAGAAGCGTGCGATGTCCTCCAATCCCCTTCTCGCCGACCTGCCGCTGTTTCCGCTGCACACCGTGTTGTTTCCCGGCGGCCATCTCCCCTTGAAAATCTTCGAGGCCCGCTATCTCGATATGGCGCGTGCGTGTTTGCGCGAAGGCACGCCGTTCGGCGTGTGCCTGTTGAAGAGCGGTAATGAGATTGCGTCACCTGGGGACCCGTCGGTGCCCGAGAACATCGGCTGCCTGGCCGAGATCACCCAATGCGACGTGGACACGTTCGGCATGTTGCTGGTTCAGGCGCGCGGCACGACACGCTTTCGACTGTTGTCGCATCGCGTGGAGGCGAGCAATTTGCTCGTGGGCGTAGCGGAAACTATTGGCGACGACACGCCCATGGACGACGCGCAAGCGTTGGTGAAGTTTGGTGCGTGCGCGGAAGTGCTGGAGCGGATCATCGATGCAATCAAAGCACGCGAGCCGAAGGACCTGCCGTTCACTGAGCCCTTCCTTCTCGACGATCCGACCTGGGTATCCAACCGCTTATCCGAGATCCTGCCGATCCCCATGCGCGCCCGGCAAAAGCTGATGGAGCTTGAAGACGCGGCCGCGCGAATCGACGTCGTGCATCACTATATGCAGCAGCATCAACTGCTTTGACGTTGCTTTAGTTGCTTTAGCAGCTCGCCATATCAAATCAGCGAGCCCTGCAGCGCATCAAGCAGTTTGCGGACTGGCGCAGGCACACCGTACGCATCAATGTTCGCAAGCGGCGCCCACACGGTCTGGTTATCGGCAGCGTCGGGCACACCGGTCGCCCGACCGAGACGCGGCTCTATATCCAGTTTGAAATGCGTGAACGTGTGCGTGAAGGACGTGAGCCGCTGAAGCGCTCCCGACCCGCCGAAGCTATGTGAGACTGCCGCGAGCGTGTCTTCATCGCCGGCTTCCGGCAGGCTCCATAGGCCGCCCCAGATGCCCGTCGGCGGACGCTTCTCAAGCAGCACGCTATCCCCATCCTGCAGCACCAGCATCCAGGTCTTGCGTGTCGGCACCGTCTTTTTCGGGCGGGATGCGGGCAATTCCTTTTGCCGTCCTGTCACGTTCGCCACGCAATCGGCGGCAAACGGGCAGCGCGCGCAATCCGGCTTGCCACGCACGCACAGCGTTGCACCGAGATCCATCAACCCCTGCGTGTACGCAGTGACTTCGTCCTTGTGCGCAGCGTCGGGAAGCAGCGATTCGGCCAGTGTCCACATCGTGTTTTCCACGCGCTTTTCGCCCGGAAATCCGTCGATACCAAACACCCGCGCGAGCACCCGCTTCACGTTGCCATCGAGAATCGTCGCGCGTGCGCCGAACGCGAACGACGCGATGGCCGCCGCCGTCGAACGCCCGATACCCGGTAGTTCAGCCAACTCATCTACTCCGCGGGGAAACTTGCTGCCATGCTCCGTCGATACGACAAACGCGCATCGATGCAGATTTCGCGCGCGCGAGTAGTAGCCGAGGCCGGCCCAGAGTGCCATGACGTCGTCGAGCGGGGCGAAGGCGAGCGCGTTCACGTCAGGGAAACGGTCTAGAAAACGCGCGTAGTACGGAATCACCGTCGACACCTGCGTCTGCTGCAACATGATTTCTGACAGCCAGATGCGGTAGGCATCGCGCGTGTTTTGCCACGGCAAGTCGTGCCGGCCGTGAACGCGTTGCCACGCGATCAGGCGCGTGGAGAAGTCGGTGAGCTGGAGCATGGAGACTAGCGCTGGCAGCGCGGACAAAAGTACGTGGATCGTTGGCCTTGGACGATTTGTTTGATGGCCGTTCCGCAAACATGGCACGGCAAACCCGCGCGATCATAGACGAAATAATCGAGCTGAAAATAGCCCGACTCGCCATTGCTGCCCACGAAATCGCGCAACGTGCTGCCGCCCTTTTCGATCGCCGCAGCGAGCGTCGTGCGCACGGCGTCGGCGAGGAGATCGTAGCGCACGAGCGAGACGCGCCCGGCGGCGACCGTGGGCCGGATGCCTGCGCGAAACAGGCTCTCGGACGCGTAAATGTTGCCCACGCCGACGACCATCGTGCCCGCGAGCAAGGCCTGCTTGACGGACACCTTTCTCCCGCGCGTCTGCCGGTACATCAGCGCGCCGGAAAATTCAGCTGTGAATGGCTCTACGCCCAGGCCTGCCAGCAGCGGATGGTCGAGCACGTCGCCGTCTGCGCGCGAATGCCAGAGCACTGCGCCAAAGCGGCGCGGATCGCGAAAGCGCAAAATGAAATCATCGAAGATCAAGTCGATATGATCATGCTTCGCCGCATCCGGCGGACGCGGCACGTTACGCAGTACCCGTAGAGTCCCCGTCATGCCGAGATGGACGATCAGCCAGCCTTCGGAGGTTTCGAACAACAGGTACTTGCCGCGCCGCTCGACCTTCTCGATTTTCAGCGCCTTCATCGTCTTCGCGAGATGAGGCGGAATCGGCCAGCGCAGCGCCGGTGTACGGACATCGACACGCTCAACCCGGCGTCCGGCGACGAACGGTTCGATCCCGCGTCGGGTTACTTCGACTTCCGGCAACTCTGGCATGTTTTACTGGTCTGTAACTTGCTGTGGGATGTGCGCGTATTGTAGCGAGCGCGTTACAATCGACTGAAACATTGATCGGATTTCCATGAACTTGTCCTTCGTAAAGTTGTTTTCGAAGCAGCGTGCAGCGACCGCTCAAACGAGCGCCGCACGCGGTAAGCCGGTCTACCCGAGCAAGCTCGCGGCCGCAGTAGCGTTCGCGGTGGCGGCGTTTGCGCTTGCGCCTGCCTATGCGCAGAGCCCTGCGCAAGGTCCTTCTCCGGACGACGACCAGTCCGCCATCAGTGCAGCGGATCTGATCACCGCGCCGCCCACGGGCAAGGAAGTACAGGACCTGCCGAATGTCGCCGCGTCCAGCCAGATCGTATTCCAGGTGCTCGCGGCGGAAGTTGCGTTGCAACGCAATCAGGCAGCGCCCGCCTATCAGACTTATCTCGCCCTCGCGCGCGACACGCACGATCCACGCTTCGCGCAGCGCGCGACCGAGATTGCAATTGCCGCACAAAGTCCCAACGACGCACTGACAGCCGTTCAGCTTTGGCAGCAGTTTTCACCGAATTCGGAACGCGCGGCGCAGTTGAGCGCGTCGCTGCTGATCCTCTCCGGCAAGCCCGACGACGCCAAGCCGATCCTTACCACCGAGCTCGCGAAAGTACCCGCTGAGCAGCGTGGCGACGCGATCCTTTCGCTGCAGATCCTGCTCTCTCGTGGACCGAATCGCGTAGGCGGGTTGAACGTGCTGAAGGATCTGGTCAAGAACGACATGGACCGACCCGAGACGCAACTGGCGCTCGCGCGTCAGGAAATTGCCGCCGACGACCAGCCGGGCGCGAAGGCATCGCTTGAACAAGCGCTGAAATTGAAGCCCGACTACTTGCCTGCCGCGTTAACGCTTGCTCGCATGGGGCCGAACGAACGCAACGAAGGTATTGCTTCGTTCGAGAAATACCTCGAGAAGGATCCGAAATCGCACGACGCGCGGCTTGCGCTGGCGCAACTGTATCTGTCGGCAGATCGTCTCGACGACGCCCAGAAACAGTTCGAAATCATGCGCAAGAACAATTCGAAAGATCTGACGCCGCTGATGGCGCTCGCGCTGATCAACATTCAGAAGAAACAGCCGGACAAGGCGCAGGATTACCTGAAGCAGTACGCGGCGGCGGCTGAAAGCACGCCGGGCGCCGATCCGGGACAGGCTTATATCTATCTCGCGCAGTTGTCGCTGGAGAAGAAAGACGACGTGGCCGCGAACCAGTGGCTCGACAAGATTCCGCGTGAGAGCCAGCAGTATCTGCCGGCACAGGTCACCCGCGCGCAGATCCTCGCCTCGCACGGCAAGGTCGACGAAGCGCGGCAATTGCTGGGTAGCCTGCAGACGTCCGATCCTCGCGACCTGGCGCTGCTCGCGCGTACCGACGCCGCCATGCTGTTCCAGGCGCAGCGGTATCCGGAGGCGGAAGCGGCGTTGTCGAAGGCGTCGACTGCATTCCCCGATGACCCGGACATTGCGTACGACTACGCGATGGCGGCCGAGAAGAACGGCCATTACGACACCATGGAAACGCAGTTGCGCAAGCTGATGAAAGAGCAGCCGGACAATGCGCAGGCATATAACGCGCTCGGCTATTCGCTCGTCGATCGCAACGAGCGTCTGGACGAAGCAGAGAAGCTGATCGAGAAAGCGGTGTCGCTTGCACCGAACGACGCGTTCATCATGGACAGCCTTGGTTGGGCGAAGTATCGGCTGGGCAATCAGGCGGAAGCGGCCAGCATCCTGAAGAAAGCCTACGACCTGCAGCCGAACGCCGAAATTGGCGCTCATCTAGGCGAAGTGCAGTGGAAGTCAGGGCAGCAGGACCAGGCGCGCAATACATGGCGCCAGGCGCAAAAGCTCGAACCCGGCAACGACACATTGTTGAAAACGCTCAAACGATTCCAGGTGAACGACCTTTGAACTTGATTGCAACGAATTTCCTGAGTGGTCAGCGCGTGCGTCGCGGCGCGCTGGCGCTGATGGCAGCGGGTGTGGTGGTGGTGTCGGGGTGCGCGATCAAACCGCGCGTGCCGACAACCTCAAATGCAGCGACCGCAGTGACTGCACAGACGAGCCGCGCTTACCACGGCCGGTTTGCGGTGCAGTACGACGACCAGAACGGCCAGCAGCGCAACGCGTACGGCAACTTCGACTGGCAGGAAACCGGAGACACCGTCACGCTGCAATTGCGTAATCCGCTTGGGCAAACGCTGGCTATCGTGACGTCGTCGCCGTCTTCAGCCACGCTCGAGCTACCGAACCGCGATCCGCAAACCGCCGATAACGTCTCCGAACTCATGCGTACCACGCTAGGCTTTGCGCTGCCGGTCGAAGGCTTGCGGTATTGGCTGCAGCCATCGCCCGCGCCAACCTCGCGAGCACGCACGACCATGGATTCGTCGTCGGAAAACGGCCGCCTGAAGGAAATCAAGCAGGACGGCTGGACCATCGACTACCTGGCCTACGCCGACGCGCCCGCAACCGGCGTAAAGCGCCTGAATCTGTCGCGTGCCGAACCGCCGCTCGACATCAAGCTCGTCCTCGACCAGTAACGCTTAGTTCAATCGCATGCAGTCATCTTTATCGAGTTC
>Ga0209901_1000768_pt1 | contig 11219 bp, 10 predicted proteins | sample OrgsoiDNA_201058_FD_185806 | JGI IMG/M metagenome (GOLD analysis project Ga0209901, IMG submission 185806) | Permafrost soil microbial communities from the Arctic, to analyse light accelerated degradation of dissolved organic matter (DOM) -... | ecosystem: Environmental > Terrestrial > Soil >...
ACTCGGTGACCGGCGCATGACGTTTGTGTCGAACCGCGTATCGAACACCATCAATATCATCGACCAGACCACCCTGGAAAACGTGGGCACTATCAATGTGCCGGGCGGCCCCGATTGCATGGAAATCACGCCCGATGGCAAGACCATGTGGGTAACCCTGCGCTGGATCAAGAAAGTGGCCGTGATCGATATTCCCAGCCGCAAGGTGATCAAGCTGATTCCCGTGGGCCGCTCGCCGCACGGCGTGTATTTCTCGCGCCATTCGCCGCGTATGTAAGTAGGCAGTCCGTCAGCATGCGCTCCCTTTCCTTCGTCTCGCTGGCGCTGGCGTTGACCAGCCTGCCGGCACAAGCGGCCGCGCCGGTCTGCAAGGGCACGATTTACCTGACCTTCGACACTGGCAGCCAGTCGCAAGCCCAGTTGATTGCCGACGTGCTCAACAAGTACCATGTCAAAGCCACTTTTTTCCTGGCCAATGAAAAGACCACGCGCGGCGATTATTCGCTCGATCCCAGCTGGGCGCCGTACTGGCAAGCGCGCGTAGCCGAAGGCCATGCATTTGGCACGCATACGTTTGACCACGTGTATTGGAAAAAGGATCTGCCCAATGGCTTGATCCAGGTCAAGCCCCAGTTTGGCAAGGATGGCGGCAAGCTGGCATCCATCACGCCAGAACAGTTTTGTACAGAGTTGCGCCGTGTCGATACACGGTTCAAGGAATTGACCGGGCGTCCGCTCGATCCGTTCTGGCGCGCGCCTGGCGGTTATACTTCGCCCCGCACATTGGCTGCGGGCAGCGCTTGCGGGTATCGCCATGCGGGTTGGGCGCCAGCCGGTTATTCGGGAGATGAACTGCCCAGTGACAAGTATCCGAACGCCATGCTGCTGAAAAAAGCCCTGGCGAACTTGCGCAGCGGCGATATTTTTATTGCCCACATGGGTATCTGGTCGCGCAAGGATGCGTGGGCGCCAGCCAACCTCGATGCTCTGCTGACAGGTTTGCAAGAGAAGGGCTTTTGCTTCGCCACCCTGCGTGAGCACCCTGACTATGTAAAAAAGAAAGATTAGCCATGATAGATGCCTTGCTTGCTCCCATCGTTGCCGCGGTGGTCGATACCTTTGGACAAGCGCAAGGCTGGCTATTCCAGCATGTCGTCAATCCTGTCGTGTATCACCTGGGCTTTGGCGAATTTACCGAGGAAGCATTCGAAGGCACGGAGTGGTTGTTGATCGGCATCTGCGAGTTGCTACTGCTATTCCTGGTGCTGCGGCCGATGGAAGCCTTGATCCCCGCGCAAAAAATCACCGATCCGCGTGCGCGCTGGAACGATTTTATCTATACCGTGCTGCACCGTATCGGCCTGTTTTCCGTGCTGATTTTCTTCACGCTCGATCCGCTGATGGATAGCCTGGCTGGCGCCTTGCGCTTCGACAATGTACGTCCGCTGCATCTGGAAACGCTGCTGCCTGGCATCAGTCCGCTCGCCAGCTTCCTGATTTATTTTGTTCTGCTGGACTTTGTCGACTATTGCTACCACCGCGCTTCCCACCATTTCGGCTGGTGGTGGGGCTTGCACAGCTTGCACCACAGCCAGCAAAACCTGAATCTGTGGAGCGATAACCGCAACCACTTGCTCGACGACTTGCTGCGCGATGTGGTGATGGCTGTGATCGCCCTGGGCATCGGCGTGCCGCCTGGCCAATATATCTTGCTGGTATCGATTTCGCGCATTTTGCAAAGCTTGCAGCACTCCAATGTAAGGATGCACTTCGGCCGCATCGGCGAGCGCTTGCTGGTATCGCCCCGTTTTCACCGCACCCACCATGCGATTGGAATAGGACATGAATCGAAGGGCAAAGGCAGCATGGGCGGCTGCAACTTTGGCGTTGTCCTGCCAATTTGGGATATGCTGCTGGGCACCGCCAATTTCTCCACCGACTATGCACGCACAGGAGTGCGCGACCAACTGGCCCGCATCGACCGCAATGGCATCGGCCGGCCGGGGCGCAACTATGGTCGTGGTTTCTGGCAACAACAATGGCTGGGCCTGCGTCGCATGGTGGAATTTGCAAGAAAAAAAGGACGTTCTTGATGCGCAATGTATTTAATTCCTATGGCCGCGCTTTTCTGTCTCAGCTGCACGGCAAGATGCTGCTGCTGAGCGTGTTGCCATTCCTGCTGTCGCTGGTATTGTGGGGCGCATTGTTGTGGGTGGGGCTGCAACCGCTGATCGACAGCTTGCACGCCTTGTTTACCGACCATGATTTCTTCCATGCCAGTGGCCAGATACTGGCCATGGTGGGCCTGGGCATGCTGAAAACCGTGGTCGTGCCCCTGATCGCCATGTTTTTATTGTTGCCGCTGATGATATTGACGGCGTTGATCTTCATGGGCTTGTTCGCTATGCCGGTGATTTCGCGCCATGTGGGCGGCCGGCATTTTCCGCAACTGGAAAAAAAGCATGGAGGCAGCCTGCTGGGCAGTGTGGGCACGGCCCTGGCCACTTTTGTGATCTTTATCCTGGCGTGGCTGGTCTTGCTGCCCCTGTATGTGTTTCCGCCGGCCGCCCTGGTGGCGCAGGCTGTGCTGTGGGGCTGGCTCACTTACCGCGTGATGGCGTATGACGCGCTGGCCGATTACGCTACTACCGAAGAGCGGCAGGCTGTCACGCGCGCGCGGCGCTGGCCGCTGCTGGCGATTGGCATGGTCTCGGGCGCGGCTGGTTCCGTACCGGGCTTGCTATGGATGGGCGGTGTGATGTCGGTGGTGTTTTTCCCCTTTATCGCGGCGTTCGCGATCTGGCTGTATGTGCTGATCTTTATTTTTACAGGCCTGTGGTTCCAGTATTACTGCCTGGAAGCGCTGTCGGCCCTGCGTGGTCTGCGCGGCATGCGGGATGTGGCGCCGGCCGACCTCTGATCTGAATTTACAGAACTTAATTTATAGAACTTAGTTTACAAAATTTAAGGAAGTTTCATGGCTATCGGACTGATCATCATCGGCGACGAAATTCTGTCAGGCAAGCGGACGGACCAGCATTTCCCGAAAGTAGTGAGCATGCTCAAGGCGCGCGGCTTGCATTTGAGCTGGGCGGAGTATGTGGGCGACGAGCCCGAGCGCATCGTTGCCTTGCTCAAGCGAACCTTCGCCAGCGGCGATATCGTGTTCTGTTTTGGTGGTATCGGCGCCACGCCGGACGACCATACGCGCCAGGCCGCCGCTGACGCGCTGGGCTTGCCGCTGGTGTTGCATCCGCAGGGCAAACTCAATATCGAGCAGCGCATCACGGAAATGGGCCTGGAGGCGGGTGTGCCGGCCGATTTGAATTCGCCGGAAAACCTGCACCGTCTGAAAATGGCCGAATTCGTGCAGGGCGCGGACCTGATTCCGAATCCCTACAACAAGATCGCCGGTTTTGCCGTGCGCGAGCATTACTTTGTACCGGGCTTTCCCGTCATGTCCTGGCCGATGATCGAATGGGTGCTCGATACCCATTACGCGCATTTGTTCAACCAGGTGGCGCACGCGGAACACGCCTTGCTGGTGTATGAAACGGCGGAATCGTTGCTGACGCCGCTGATGGTGCGGCTGGAAGCGCAATATCCGCTGATCAAGGTGTTCAGCTTGCCCAGCGTGGGCGATGCCGTCACCCGCCGCCATATCGAACTGGGCGTAAAAGGCGAGCCGGCACAGGCCGCCGCCGCCTACACCGAGATGTGTGCCGAGCTCGACAGCATGCACGCCGAATACGTCAAAATCTGACTTTCCACCAGTTCCGCGCCGGCAGTTTGCTGCCCGGCGCGTAGCCCGCTTTGCGCTCCGTCAACGCTACTTCCCAAGGCGCGCGACCCCAGACGTTGTTTTTTTGCGAAAATCTGCACAGAAGCATGATTTTTGTGTGCGCTCGACCGTCGTTTTCGCGCCGATGTGGTGCAATGGTAAGTAGGGCTTCTTGAAAGAAAAATCAGACTTGTCCTGCAGCGCCTGCGTGCTTTACTGCTTGGCTGACTCTGAAATAGTTCGTTTGAATCACCGGTCTGGACATCATGTTGAGCAAGTTTAGTTTCCTCCGGCCCCATTGGGCCGCCGCACCTTGCACCGCCTTTGCCACTGCTGTTGCCGAGGGCATACCGGACGCCGTCCACACCCCACTTTTCTCGCGCATCCCATGAAAGACACTGGCGTACACCTGGCCCATGCCCAAGCGCGGCCAAATTCCGAACCCGAATCCGGGCCTGATGCGCCACCGCCTGCCGGTCCGCAAAAGCGCCGCCGCAGCAGGATCTGGCCGATCTTCCTGATCCTGCTGCTGGCGCTAATTGGCGCCCTGGCCTGGTTTGTCTTGCGCGAAGTGCGCACCTCGGCCCTGCAGGCGGAGTTTTTCAATCGTCTCAGCCGTCAATTGACGTACAAGGTTGAAGCGGGCCCCGCACCTGAGGGCACCGTACGTTATCCGCAGCATGGCCCCTACGATGAGCGTCTCGGCTATGCCAGCCTGCCCGACTACCTCAGCAAATTGAATGCGCGCGATTACGCCGTCACGGCGCAGGCGCGCATGTCGGCCAAGATGGTGCAGCTGGCCGATATGGGCGTCTTTGCCACCTATCACGAGAAAAACCGGGCTGGCCTGACCATCCTCGATTGCCGCGCCCAGCCCCTGTTTGCCGCCAGCTACCCGGAACGCATGTTCAATGGGTTTGACGAAGCGCCGCCAGCGCTGGTGCAAAGCCTGCTGTTCATTGAAAACCGCGAATTGCTCGATCCCGGTACGCCGCAGCGTAATCCCGCCGTCGAGTGGGATCGCCTGAGCAAGGCGATTCTCGACAAGGCGCTGAACCTGTTTGGCGGCCATCGCGGCGGCGGCGGCAGTACCCTGGCCACGCAGATCGAGAAATACCGCCATTCCGAGGATGGCCGCACCAGCTCGATGAAAGACAAACTGTTCCAGATGATGTCGGCCAGCCTGCGTTCTTACCAGGACGGCGAGAACACGGTGGCGGCGCGTCGCAAGATCGTCGTCAACTACCTTAATACGGTGCCGCTATCGGCAAAAAGTGGTTTTGGTGAAGTCAATGGCATCGGCGACGGCATGTGGGTCTGGTATGGCCGCCCGTTCGACGAGGTGAAAACCTTGCTCAACGGCAAGCTCGATCAGCCGGGCAGTGCGCTGGCCTACAAGGAAGCGCTGAGTTTGCTGATCGCCCAACGCCGTCCTTCGCATTATCTGGTGGCCGGTGGCGCCGACCTGGAAGCGTTGACCAACAGCCATTTGCGCTTGCTGGCGCAGGCAGGCGTGATTTCGCCGCAACTGCGCGACGCCGCCATCGCCCAGCCGCTGCACCCGTCGATGGCCAGCGGCGTGCAGTCCGAAGCGGCCACTTCGTTTGTCACGCGCAAGGCCTCGAACGCCGTGCGCAATCACCTGGCCAGCATGCTGGGCGATCCGCGCCTGTATAACCTGGACCGCCTGGACTTGAACGTGGTCAGTACGCTTGATGCGCAAGCGCAAAATGCCGTCACCAAAGTGCTGCGCGAGTTGCGCGACCCGGAAGTGGCGAAAGCGGCTGGCCTGACGGGCAAGGGTATGCTGGGCAATGGCGATCCGGCCAATGTGGTCTACAGCTTTACCTTGCTGCAAAAAGGCGACAAGGCCAACTTGCTGCGCGTGCAGACTGATAACTATGACCAGCCGCTCGACATCAATGAAGGCGCGAAGCTGGACCTCGGTTCCACCGCCAAGCTGCGCACCCTGGTGACGTATCTGGACATCATGGACCAGTTGCAGCAGCGCTACAGCGACATGAGCGCGGCCGAGCTGAACAAGGTCGCCGTCGATCCAAAAGACTTGCTGTCGCAATGGGCGATTGCCTACTTCAAACCCTTGCCGCTGGGCGAGGCGCGCAACTTGCCAGCCATGCTGGCCGCCGCCATGGAGCGCAAGTATTCTGGCAGCCCCAACGAAGGCTTTTTCACGGGGGGGGGCTTGCACCATTTCGGCAACTTCTCTAAGCTCGACGACAGCCGCATCCTGACGGTGCAGCAAGCGTTGCGCCAGTCGACCAACCTGGTGTTCGTGCGCCTGATGCGCGACGTGGCCCGCTATTACATGTTCTCGCGTCCCGATTCCTCGGCCTCGCTGTTGGCCGACGCCGACGATCCGCGCCGCGCCCAATACCTGAGCCGTTTTGCCGACAAGGAAGGGCGCGAATTCCTGCACCGCTTCTATCAGAAGTACCGTGGCAAGAGTGTCGATGAGCAAGAGAAAGTCTTGCTGGCCAGCATACGTCCGACGCCGGTGCGTCTGGCCAATATTTACCGCACGATCAATCCGCAAGGCACGCTGGAAGAGTTCAGCGATTTCCTCGGCGCCAACCTGCCATCGCAAAACGAAGTGCCGCCCGAGCGCGTGGCCAAGATGTACCAGCAATATGCGATGGAAAACTGGTCGCTGGCCGACCGCGGTTATCTGGCCAATGTGCATCCGCTGGAACTGTGGATGGTGGCCTATTTGCGCCAGCATGAAGGTTCGACCCTGGCGCAGATGGTGGCGGCCAGCGAGAAGGAGCGCCAGCAAGTGTACAAATGGCTGTTCAATACGCACCGCAAGCATGCGCAGGACCGACGCATCGCCAACTTGCTGGAAGTCGAAGGTTTCCTGGAAATTCACCGCCAGTGGAAAAAGATGGGGTATCCATTCGATTCCCTGGTGCCATCGTACGCCACCACCTTGGGCGCTTCAGCAGACCGGCCGGCAGCGCTGGCCGAGTTGATGGGCATCATCATCAACGATGGCGTGCGCAAACCGAGCGTGCGCATCGATTCCATGCATTTTGCGGCCGATACGCCGTACGACACGCTGGTCAAGCGCGACGCCAAGGCGAATGCGGAGCAAGTGCTGTCGCCGGACGTGGCGCGTGCCGTGGCCAAGGCGATCCGCGAAGTGGTGTCGGACGGCACGGCCAAGCGGGCGAAAACCGCGTTTATCGGCGCCGATGGCCAGCCTATTCCGATGGGCGGCAAGACGGGCACCGGCGACCAGCGTTTCGATGTGTATGGCGCAGGCGGCCGCTTGATCGAGTCGCGTTATGTGAACCGCTCGGCGACGTTTGTGTTCAATATCGGCGAGCGTTTCTATGGCAGCATGACGGCCTATGTGCGGGGACCGGAATCGAAGAACTATGACTTCACCAGCGCCTTGCCGGTGCAATTGCTGGTATCGCTGGCGCCCAGTTTGATGCCGCTGATCGAGCCGCCGGCCCAGAAGGATGCAGTACTCAAGCAGTGCGGTAATTGATTAGCCGTTGAATGCCGCTGTTTTTCCGGCCAGCCGCGCACCGTAGGCGGCAATCGCCGGATACCCGGGGCGCTGCATGGGCGCCTTCAGCCAGCGCTTGACGGACAGGCCCAGCACGATGTCGGCGAGCGTGAAGTGCTCGCCGCACACATGGGCGCCCGTTTGCTGTAGCTGCTGTTCCAGGACACCCATCATCCTGTTCCAGCCCGCGATGCCAGCCGCCAGTTGTGCGGGATCCTGGTGCACGGGGCTGCTGCGTACCAAAGACATGAAGGCGTAGCGCCAGCTGTTGTTCAGGTCGCCCATCTGCCAATCCATCCATTTTTCCACTTCCGCCCGGGCGCGGGGATGGCTAGGCAGCAAATCGTCGCGGCCGGTTTTGGCGCACAGGTAGCGGCAGATGGTGTTCGATTCCCACAGCACCAGCTCATCATCGATCAGCACGGGTACCATGGCGTTGGGATTGAGGCGCAGGAAGGCCGGGTCGTCGGTGGCACGAAAACCCGCACCCCAGTCTTCGCGCTCGAAAGGCAGATTGAGCTCGTCGCAAGTCCAGATGACTTTGTGGACATTGATCGAGGCGGCTTTTCCAAGAATTTTCAACATGCGCGGCTCCGTGATAGGTGGTTTTTTATGCCACTCTAGCGCAAGCAAGGGTGCTGTGCATGCGAAAGTGCCTTGCATAGTTGAGTTTTTCTTGGCATCGTAGCCGCCATGAAACCTATGCGCGACCAGATGTCCAAAATCCTCACCTTCAGCCGTTTTTCCGTGCGTGATTTCCTCGCCACGGCTGGCCCCACCTTGCTGCTGATCGCCGCCGTCTGCACGCTGGCGTACTGGCTGGTCGATCCGGCGCCGCCGCGCCAGGTGACCTTGTCGACCGGACAGGAAAACAGCGCCTATGAAGAATTCGGCAAGAAATACGCGGCCGCGCTGGCGAAGCACGGCATCAAGGTGACCTTGAAGCCATCGCTGGGTTCGCAGGAAAACCTGCAACGCTTAAATAGTGGCAGCACCGATATCGCCTTCGTGCAAAGCGGTTCGACCGAACACGCCGAGGCGGAACGGCATGGCTTGATTTCACTGGGCAGCTTGTTTACGGAACCTGTGTGGCTGTTCATGCGCGAAGACAAGGCCGTGACGGAACTGACGCAATTGAAGGGTTTGAAGATCAACCTGGGGCCGGAGGGTACGGGCGTACCCAGCCTGTTTCGCCAGTTGCTATCGGTCAATGGTGTCGAAGCCAATGAGTTGACCGTCAGCGACTTGCAAAACACGCCGGCCACGGTGGAGTTGCTGGAAGGGCGCATCGATGGGCTGGTGTTCAGTTCGGCGCCGGAAGCGCCGCTGATCCAGATGTTGCTGCAAACGCCGGGCATCAAGCTGTTCGATTTTTCCCAGGCAGAAGCGTACACGCGGCGTTTGCCTTTCTTGACCCATGTGGTGCTGCCGCGCGGCATCGTCGATCTGGGCCGCGACTTGCCGCCGCAGGATTATCAATTGATCGCACCGACGGCCACTTTAGTCGCGCGCGAAGATTTGCATCCAGCCCTGATCGACCTGTTCGTGCAGGCCGCGGCCGGTATCCATGGCGGCACGGGCTGGTTCCAGCAACAGGGGCAATTCCCCTCGGCCCGCTACACGGAAATTCCCGTGGCGCCGGAAGCCTTGAAATTCTACAAGGATGGCGCTCCGGTGCTGCAGCGTTACATGAGCTTTTGGCTGGCCAATTTCTTTGACCGCATGTGGGTGCTGGTGGTGGCGCTGGGCGCCTTGATCCTGCCGCTGTCGCGTGTCGTGCCGCCGCTGTATGTGTGGCGTATCCGCTCGCGTGTGTACCGCTGGTATGGCCAGTTGCGTACGGTGGAACAGGCGCTGGAAGATGTGCCGGAAGACAAGCGCGCACAAGTATATGCGGAGCAATTGAAGCGGCTCGACCAGATCGAGGAAATGGTCAACCAGATTTCAATTCCTTTGTCATTTGCCGATGGCTTGTATGGCTTGCGCAGCCATATCAATTTTGTGCGCAAGCGTATTTTGACCTTGATGGGCGAATCGCCTGTGGCCGAGCTGGACGCCCTGGCTTAACTTTTACACCAGGGTAATTGACAGCTTGCGTCCTACCAGCGCGGCGGCCCGCTCCAGGGTGGACAGGGTCACGTCGCTGTGCGGATCGAGCAGGCGGTCGAGTTGCGAGCGGCTTGTCTGCAGCATGGCGGCCATGCGTGTTTTTGACAGCGATTGCTGTTCCATCGCCTGTGTCAGTTGCCAGGCGATTACTTCCTTGACGGCCTGGGTTTGGGTTTGCTCGAAGATGCCTTCTTCTTTCAGGAAGTCGTCGAGACTGCTGCCGATATGGCTGTTTGTCGTTTCCATCACAGTTCCTTTAAACGTTTCCGGGCCAGTGCCAGATCGTCGTCTGGGGTAGTGCGGGTTTTCTTGATAAAGCCATGCAGCGCCACCAGGCAAGCGCCATGTTGGCAAATCAGCACGCGGGCGATACGGTTGCCGGGCAGGCTGCTGCGTATTTCGGACAAACCTTGCCCCAGGTGGCGGCACAGCGGCATGCCTACGGGCCAGCGCCATTGCGCGTGCATCAAGTCCTGCCCGATGGCGTGGCGTTCGTCGGCAGGCAGCGCTTTGAGCCAGTCCCGCACGGGTTCGCCGCCATTGCCATTGGCATAAAACAGCAGATTAATCTGCCGTAAGTCGGAAGCATCCATGGCGCACCCCTATGTTGTACTATATAAGGTACTTACTCGCAAGGAGAATTTGCGCCGCTATTCAAAAAGCGGCCATGGATTGTTGTAAACGATGTCAGGCGGGGGCGGGGTCCGCCAGATCAAACACGGTGCAGTTAAATTTCAGGTCAGGCGCCCAGCCACGGCAGGCCGGCCTTGCACCAGCCACCTACTTGCTTGCGGTGGCCGTCTGCATCCTTGTCGCCTTCGAAACCTTCGAGGATGTCGTAGCAGTTTGTATAGCCGTTTTCTGTCGCCAGCTTGGCCGCGTGGCGCGAGCGCACGCCGGAGCGGCACAGGAACAGCAGCACCTCATCCTTGCCGGCGCAGCTGGCCAGCTGTGCCAGGAAGTCGGGATTGGGCACGCCGCCAGGATAGGTGGCCCATTGCACCGCACCATGCTGGGTATCGGCGATGTCGGTCCGCCCTACCCAGTCGCGCTCGGCATTGGTGCGCACGTCGACCAGCTTGACGGCGGCATCGACTTGCAGCAATGCATATGCTTCCTCTGGCGTGACGGCGCCCGCGTAGGGCATCCCCTCATTGGCGCGGCTGCGGGCAGTGTTCAGGATATCGGCGGCGGTAGTCATGGCGTCCTCGATGAAAGTGGAAAGGTGTGAACGATTATAGTGCGCCATCGATGGCATGCAACGGTGAAAAGCAGATGCACCAGAATGGTACATCAGTGGGTTTTTCTGATGAAATGCACGATAATGGTGCGTTATTTGATTTTCGCACTTGCATAGTGCATTTTTGATGCATCGCAGATGCGACTCAAAAAAATCGCAGGATGGACAATTCCACTGTGATTTCAGCGCCTTGCCGCTGCCGGCCGGGGCCCATCAGAGGCTGGCATGGAATCTGCTATGATCCTTGTTGAGTTTTGGTGGCACGCAATGTTTGCTTCGCTTCATCAGCCCAGACGCACTTGGTCGGCTCACCCCACATTCATTTAGGAGATACGCATGGCAATGACAGCCGCAGAAGTCTTGAAGATGGTAGAAGAAAACGAAGTCAAATTCGTTGATTTCCGCTTTGCCGACACCCGTGGTAAAGAGCAGCACGTGACGGTTCCCGTGTCGCACTTCGATATGGACAAATTCGAATCGGGCCATGCCTTCGACGGTTCCTCGATCGCTGGCTGGAAGGGTATTGAAGCATCCGACATGATCTTGCTGCCGGA
>Ga0209901_1000769_pt1 | contig 11212 bp, 5 predicted proteins | sample OrgsoiDNA_201058_FD_185806 | JGI IMG/M metagenome (GOLD analysis project Ga0209901, IMG submission 185806) | Permafrost soil microbial communities from the Arctic, to analyse light accelerated degradation of dissolved organic matter (DOM) -... | ecosystem: Environmental > Terrestrial > Soil >...
CAAGGATGGGCTTACTCTCTATGACCGCATCCGGCATGACTTCCGGGAGATACGCAACGAAGCGGGTGGTAGCGCAGGTAAAATGAACATCATTGAAGAGGCCTCGGAGCGGCGCGCCGCGTTTAAGTTTCCGTTTGCTGGGCTAACGGAAGGCAAGTACCGGCTCACAAAAGGGGCAACTTTCCCGATCCTTGCGGCATTTCGGACCTACGTGGAACAGAACCCCAAAACAGGGGAGGCCCGGTGGCGCGGGGGATTCGAAAAGGTCCTTGACGTGTGGAAAGAAGCGGGGCCGAATCTGGTCGAGGAGACATTTCAGTTGACGCGCGAAGGAAAGCGCAATCCTGATCAGATTGGTAAAGACCGTAAGCACTGGGCCAACCTCTACATGCGATTGCAGGTTCGGTTGCTGCAGGAACGATTGCAGGAGCAGCAGGAGAAAACACCGGTGCGGCGTCGCAAGTAAACTTCGCCAGTTGGGAGAACGGGGGCGCCTTCCACCCCCGTTTGCTGAGTGACGAACAGCTTACGGACCGGAAGGCCGGGGGCGTCGTCCTTCTGTGACGACTGGCCGCCGCGCCACCAAGCTCCTACCCCCGCAAGCGCACCTTCAAGAACCGTCCCGTGTGCGACGCCTTGCAAGCCGCGATATCCTCGGGCGTCCCCGTCACCACCACTTCCCCGCCCGCGTGCCCGCCCTCCGGCCCCAGGTCGATCACGTGATCGGCCGTCTTGATCACATCCAGATGATGCTCGATCAGAAGCACCGTGTGTCCCGCGTCCACCAGCCGGTTCAATGACTCCAGCAACCGCTCCACATCCGCCAGGTGCAGCCCCGTGGTCGGCTCGTCCAGGATGTAGACCGTGTGCTTCGACCGTTGCAGCTTGCTCAGCTCCGTCGCGATCTTGATCCTCTGCGCCTCGCCTCCGGAGAGCGTCGTGGACGATTGCCCCAGCGTCAGGTACCCCAGCCCCAGATCGCTCAGCACTTCAATCTTCTTGCCTATCGCAGTCTCACCGGCGAAGAATCCCACGCCTTCCTCCACTGACATGTTGAGCACGTCGTCGATGGTCTTTCCGCGCACCGTCACATCCAGTGTCTCGCTGTTGAACCGCGCCCCCTTGCACGCGCCGCAGGTCACCTCCACGTCGGGCATGAAGTAAAGCTGCGTGGTGATCACGCCCTCCCCCTGGCACTCCTCGCAACGGCCGCCCTTGACGTTGAAGCTGAACCGCCCCACCTTGTAACCGCGCTCCACACTCAGCGGCGCCTGCGTGAACAGCTCGCGAATGGTGTCGTAGAAGCCGATGTACGTGGCGGGGTTCGACCGGCTGTTGCGCCCGATAGCCGATTGATCGATGCTGACCACTTTGTGCACATGCTCCATGCCATCCACGCCGTCGTGCTCGCCCGGCAGCGTGCGCGTGTCCACCAGCCGCTTCCACAGCGCCTTGTAGAGGATCTCGTTGATGAGCGTGCTCTTGCCCGAGCCCGAGGCGCCGGTGATCGCCACCATCGTGCCCAGCGGAAAAGTCACGTCCACGCCTTTGAGGTTGTTCTCCCGCGCCCCGCGCACCGTGAGCGTCTTGCCGTTGCCCGCGCGCCGCTGCTTGGGCGTGGCGATGGAACGCTTGCCCGACAGGTACTGCCCCGTCGGTGACGCCTTGCACGCCAGCACGTCGTCGATAGTCCCCTGCACCACTACTTTGCCGCCGTGAACACCCGGCCCTGGCCCCATTTCCACAATGTGGTCGGCTGCGCGGATGGTGTCCTCGTCATGCTCCACCACGATCACCGTGTTACCGATATCGCGCAGGCTCTCGAGCGTCGCGATCATCTTGACGTTGTCCTTCGGGTGCAGGCCAATGCTCGGCTCGTCCAGCACGTAGAGCATGCCCATCAGCCCCGAGCCGATCTGCGTGGACAACCGGATGCGCTGCGATTCGCCGCCCGAAAGCGTGCCCGAGCGCCGATTGAAGCTCAGATAGTCCAGGCCGATGCCCAGCAGCAGTTCCAGCCTGCCCCGCACCTCGCCCAGCACTTGCCGGCCGGCATCGGCGCCGCGGCCCGCCGGCTTCACCGTGCCCAGGAACGCGTGCAGCTCATCGAAGTGGAGCTGGCCCATGTCGTGGACGGTCTTGTCCTCGATGGTGAACAGCAGCCTGGTGGCACGCACGCGCGCGCCCTTGCAGTCGGGGCAGGTGTGCTCCACCATCACCTTGTCGAGCCACGCCTCCATCCCGGAGCTGGCTTCGCCTCGCTGCCGGTACCGGCGGTAATGCCGCTCGATCCGCCGCGCGATTCCGCCGAAGCCGACCTCCTTGCCTTCCGACTCCTCGCGCTTGACCTTCGCATCGGGCGGCACGCTCACCACGATCTTCTTGCCGTCGAGGCCTTCCAGAATCGCGTGCCGCACCGTCTCGCGCAGCGCGTTCCACGGCGTTTCGAGCGAGAAACCAAGCGCCTTGGACAGGCTGTACATCACGCGCCCATCCCAGGTGTCGGGGTTGTACCTGAACGCCTCGCGCACGAAACAACCGCCCATGATGCTGCGCCGCGGGTCGGGGACCAAAAGCTCCGGGTGCGTGAGCTTGTGGACTCCCAGGCCCCCGCACGTCCGGCAGGCGCTCTCCGGGTTGTTGAACATGAAGTACTCGGGCTGGATCTGACCATAGACGAAGTGGTGCGTCTTGCTGCACAGCCCGCGGTAGAATCGTTCCGCCTCCGCCTTACCCGCCCCTTTGACGATCTGGATCTGGAGCAGCCCATCGCCCACCAGCAGCGTGGCGGCGATCCCCGCCTTGATCGCCTTTTCGTGCTTGCGGCTGACCACGAAACGGTCCACCACCGCGTCCATGTCCTTGACCTTCTGTTCGTCTAGTTCCACCTCTGCCGATATGTCCACCGGTTTGCCGTCGATGATCAGCAGCCGGCAGCCTTTCTTCCGCACCTCGGTCAAGACGAAGTCCAACTCCTCGCCGTACTGCTTGAACACCGGCGCCCGCAACTCAATCTCCATGCCCTGGGGCAGCGCCAGAATCGCCTCCAGGATCTGGCTCGCCGTCCGGCTGGGCGTGAGCTCGCCGGTGCGCGGGCAGTGCGGCTGAGCGATGGTGGCATAGAGCAGGTTCAGGTAGCTGGCGATGTCGGTCATGGTGCCGACAGTCGAACGCGGATTGTTGGCGATGGTCTTCTGCTCGATCGAAATCACAGGAGAGAGGCCGTACACGAAGTCCACGTCGGGCTTGGCCACTTGAGCCACGAACCTCTTGGCGTAGCTCGACAGCGATTCCATGTATCGCCGCTGCCCTTCGGCGTAGATGGTGTCGAAGGCCAGGCTCGACTTGCCCGATCCCGAGAGGCCAGTGATCACGATCAGCTTGTCGCGCGGAATCTCCACGGATACGTTCTTGAGATTGTGCACGCGCGCGCCCTGCACCGCAATCGTGGTCCGCTGTGGGACAGGCCTCCTGGCCTGTCGCTGGCCTGTCGACGAGCTAGAACTCATCCGTGGCTTCCCTCAAGTACACGAACGCCAATTCCTGCACCAGCACGTTGCTCTTCTTCGTGAGCTGGACAGGCGTTGAGACCTTGCCGATGAGCCCCTGGTCGGCCAGGTACTCGCACGCCGAGGTCACTCCCTCCACGTTGAAATTCCGCTTGAAGTGAGCCTCGATCTCGGTCGACGACCGTGCCTCGCCCACCTCCTGCAGATGATCGAGCACAAGCCGGAACAGCGTGGCCGCCCGCTGAGCAAGGTAACCGTCAATCGCATCCAGCGCGGCCTGTACGCTCTTGCGCGTCTTCCTCGCGTTGAGCAAGTCTGCATAGATCGTCTTGAAGAACGCCGGATTCAGCTTCATCGCCTGCGGGATCACTTCGCGATCGGCCAGCAGGCGCGCGCCCATCACCTCGATTCGCGCCAGCGGTGTGGCCGCATAGAGAATCCAAAGCGCGGTGTAGTCCAGGTCGCCGCGCGTCACCAACCATTTGTGGGCCTTGTCGATGGGCCCAAGCGCCTGCGTCGCCGCGGCCAGAAGCTGCACCTGCGTGTCGCGCTCGCCGATCTCGTGCAGCCTCGCGCAGAGACCGGCGATGGTCTCGTCATGCGTATAAAGCAGCCGCCCCTTGGCCAGCAGCGAATGCATGAACGAGTTGCGGACGGCGCCTTCCACCGTCTTCCGGAATTCCGCCCGCGGCATCAGGAACGCGTGGACGTTCACCCCGCCCGCGTAGAGCGCGAGGCTCGCCTTCTCCACCTTCTTGTCGTCGATGGTCACCAGCGCCAGATCGATGTCGGACTTCGCCCAGACGGTATCGTGCGACAGGCTGCCGCAGAGGATGGCCGCCAGGATGGACCGGTCCTCTTTCACCTGCGCGACCAGACTGTCGAGCGCCTCGGTGAACTTCTTCTCGATGGGTTCGGTAGACGTGCTCACTCTTCCGCCCGACGTTTCGCACTGTAACGCTTTTCCCGGATTGAAGTCAAACGCCGAAGTCAAACGCCGAAGTCAATCGCGGAGCCGGTAGACTAAAGGATGTGAAGTATGCCGTGAGGCTATTCGCCAGGAACCCGGCGTTTGCCGCTGTCGCGGTTATCACCATGGCCGTGGGAGTCGGCGCCAACACCGCCATCTTCAGCGTGGCCAACGCCCTGTTGCTGCGCCCGTTGCAATATGCGCAGCCGGACCGGCTGGTGTTGCTCTCCTCGGAACTCAAGGCGGCCGGAGTTAAGCAGGTGCCGCTTACCTACCCCAGGTTTACGCTCGTGAATGAACGCAGCCGTTCTTTCACTGGTGTGGCGGCGTTCTGTGCCGAAGTCTTCAACCTCACCGGGCGCGGCGACCCGGAGCAGATCCAAGCCGCCCGCGTCTCCTGGAACTTCTTCGATATCCTGGGTGTGCATCCCGCGCTGGGCCGGCTCTTTCGCGCCGAGGAGGACCAGCCCGCGGGCGCCCCCGTGGCGCTAATCGGTAATGCACTTTGGGCCCGCCGGTTTGCCTCTGACCCATCCGCGGTCGGCCGGTCCGTCACGCTCGATTCGAAGGACTACACCATCATCGGCGTGCTTCCGCCGGATTTTCGTTTCGCTCTACTCGGGCCCAAAATCGAGATCTTCGCCCCGCGCGTCTTTGACCTCAATATCATCACTCCGGAGCAGGCGCGCGCCGGAACCGGGTTCCTGAACTACGTCGCGCGCCTTCGACCCGGCACCGGCATTGCGGGCGCGCAGCGGGAGATGAATGCGCTGTCGGCGCAGTACCGCCGTGAGTTTCCGAGATTTCCCGACGCCGATCCGGACCTGATCGTTCGGGTGGGCAACCTGCGCGACGAAATGGTCTCGGGAGTCCGTCCGGCAGTGCTCATCCTCTTCGGCGCCGTTACGCTGGTGCTGCTGATCGCCTGCGCCAACGTGGCCAGTCTGCTGCTTTCGCGCGCTCTGGGGCGCAAGCGCGAAATCGCCGTGCGTGCCGCCATTGGCGCCAGCCGCGCCGGGCTCATCCGCCAGCTTCTTACGGAGAGCCTGATGCTGGCCTTGCTGGGCGGCGTTTTGGGTGCGCTCCTGAGCGCTTGGGGCACGCACGCGCTGGCCGGAATGGCGCAAGGCAGTTTGCCGCGCGCGTCGGAGATTCGCACCGATGGCTACGTGATGGCCTTCACGCTCCTGGTGTCGATGTTGGCCGGCATCTTCTTCGGTCTGGCACCGGCGTTGCAGATTTCGCGCGCCGACCTCAATTCAATTCTGCGCTCCGAAGGCCGCGGAGCCGGCTCTGGTGGTGGGGGCGGCCGCCGCCGTAACGTGATGCGCAACCTGCTGGTGGTTTCGCAAGTCGCGCTTTCCATGCTGCTGGTGATCGCCTCCGGCCTGCTGCTCCGCAATTTCGCGCAGTTGCGCAGCCGGAATCCCGGGTTCGATCCGCACAACCTCCTCACGCTGAACGTGGCCCTGCCGCCTGCGCGCTATTCCAAGCCCGCGCAGATGGCGGCATTCTTCAGTGAACTCGTCCGGCAGGTTCGCGCCGTGCCGGGTGTGGGCTCGGCCGCCGGGTCCTCCGCGCTTCCAGTCAACCCGAGCCGCTTTTCTCCCGCGCTGCCCGAAGGCCAGCCACAGCTCCCTTTATCGCAGCGGCCCGTGTTCAATATTCAGATGCCGGGACCCGGTTACGCCGCCACGCTGCGCATCCCCGTGGCGCGCGGCCGCGAGTTCACGGAGCGCGACGATGCCCACGCGCCGCTGGTCGCCATGGTCAACCAATCCCTTGCGCGCCGCTACTGGCCCAATGAAAACGCGGTCGGCAAGCACATCCTGCTGGGCCGCATCCCGCAACCACTGGAAGTGGTCGGCGTTCTCGGCGACGTGCGCAACCTGGGCGTGGCCGCCGACGTCGGCCTTGAGATTTATGTCCCGTTCGTGCAGCGTCCCTGGGCCAACATCAATCTGATCGTGCGCACCGCCGGCGATCCTCACGCCTTCGTTGCGGCCGTGCGGGCGCGCGTTCTGTCCATTGACGCCGACCAGCCGGTGACTGCCGTTCAGACCATGGAGGAACTCCTCGAAACCGGGGCCGCGCAGCCGCGCTTCACCGCGTTCCTGCTGGGCGCGCTATCCGGAACGGCGCTGCTGCTGGCCGTTGTCGGAATCTATTCGGTGATTGCGTACTCAGTGGCGGAGCGCACGCACGAAATGGGAATTCGCATCGCGCTGGGCGCGGAGCCCGCCGATATCTTGCGCCTGGTGTTGCGCCAGGGCCTTCTGCTGGCGTTGAGCGGAATCGCAATCGGAGTGGCCGCTTCCTTCGCGCTCACGCGTCTGATGGCCAGCCTTCTGTACCACGTCAGCGTCACAGACCCGGCTACGTTTGTGACCGGCTCGCTGCTCTTCGCCGCGGTAGCCCTTCTCGCCAGCTATCTGCCCGCTCGCCGCGCCACCCGCGTGGACCCGATGGTCGCCTTGCGCAACGACTGAATTCTTGCATTAGGGGCGGTTAGTAAGCAGCCCGCCAAAGAAAAACCCAAACCCGAGAATCGAGTCGCAGTGCGGGCAGGAATACATGATTTCCTTCTTGATGACGCCTTCGACTTCTCTATGCACCCCTTCAGGCGTGGTGATGTCGGCAGTATCCCGCCTGGTCTTGTCCAGGGTGACAACCTGTTTGCAATATGGGCACTTTGGCATGGTTGGTATTGTACCCCGATTTGTCACGCCTTCAGAACCAATCCCGACGGCAATTCCTCGCCGAAGATGCGGCCCAGCGTCCGGTCGTCCTCTTCCTCGCCCTCCATCACCGCCAGCAGGCGGTCCGCATTGGGCATGGATTGCAGCTTGCTCCTGACGCTCTCGCGCGTAGCCGCGGGAAGATCGCGCGTGGGGTCTTCGGTGCGCCGCGCCATGGCGGCTAACGCGTCGCCGGCGCCGGGCACTTTGAGCAAAGCCTCCACCCAGCGCGTTACCGTTGCGGGCGGCACCACCAGGTTGATGGGCCCGTAGAACAGCTTTCGCGCGCCCAGACGCAGCAGGCACCAGAGTTCGCTTTCCTTAAAGTCGCCGGCCTTCACGCGCTTGATCAACGCATCGCCCAATTCCGTCTTGGTCCCGATCGGAACCAATTCCAGGCTGGATGCCGTGCGCCACATTTCGCGCAGCAGCGATGCGTTGATGCGCTGCGGTTTCTTGTTGCCGCGCGGCAGCAGGAAGCCGGAGATGCGCTGGTAAATATCCGTCTGCTGATTGCGGTTCAGCCCGCCCGCCACGCGTCCCCAAAAGATCCACCATTCCACTTCGCATTGCACCTGGTTGCCATGGGTAAGCCCTACCGAGTAGACGCGGCGCGCCTGCTCAATGCGGAAATCGTCGCCCGGATAGCCGAAGCCCGGGCGCAGGCAGAAGCCGGCCAGGTTTAGCCATCGCGTTTCGTAGGCCGGGCTCTTCTTGCGGCCGTCCGCCACGGCCAGGAAGGCGTCGGACATCTGGCGGATGGCGGAGAGCGGCCAACTGTTCTTGCCGAGGCCCATGGTCTGTTCCAGCTTTGCGGGAACTTCCTCCGGCATAACCGGCGACTTTGCATTCGGCGAAAACACCGCCGCGATCAGCTCCAGCGAAGACTTCAGCGCCTGTTCGCCGACCACCGCCGCGGCCTTGCGCTCCGATGGTTGATCCGCGGCGGTTTTGCGGAGTTCGAACTGCAGCCGCCAGCGGTTATCGCCGATCTTCGATGCGCACCATGTCTCAAGCGTGCCGATCTCCGTCAGTCGCGCCCCCAGTTTCACCGGAATCAGCCGCTCCTCGGCCTTCCTGCCGAAACGAATCACCGCGTTGAGCGGCGCGTGCATGTGAAGATCCGTGTCGCCCGAGGCGAACTCCACCACGTTCCCCAGTTTGTCATCGGTGCGGGTGAGGGAACTGTAGAGGCGGAAAGAAACCGGCCGGTTGGCCACCAGTTGCAGTGCGTCATTGTCGATCTCGAGCGACGCGCCCTCCTCCGCGCCGCGCGGCACCAGGCATACGGCCTGGAATTTTCCCTTGCCTTGTTCGTCGAGGAATTGTTCGCCCAACCCGACGTAGTACGTCCGCGGAAGCCCGCCGCGCACCAGCACGCCGCTCCCCGTCGACCGCACATAGGAGTAGTAAGCCGCGCCGCGCGCCACGGCCAGATCCAGATCGCTGTTTTCAAAAATCTCCGGACGGCGCCCGTACCATTGGGCCGCCACATCCGCCACACGCTCGCGCAGAATCTCCGGAATGAAAAATCCGCCGTTGAACAGGATGGCGTCGGGGATCTCTCCGGTAGGCTCCAGGAATGCGTTCAGGTGACGCGTCACCGCCGGATCGGAAACGTACGGCAGCCCCAGTTCCCGGAAGAGGCTGCGCTTTTCGTCCTTCGGCAATTCGCCGCGCTGGGTAAACGGCAGGAAGCCTTCGAGCGCCAGTTCCAGCGCTTCCTCGCGCAGAATTTCGGTCTTGAGAGACTTGCCGATCAGCGCCGAACCCGAGCCCAGCACGGTGATTTCCACACTCTTCACGTTGGGGTCGTTGAGCAGTTTCTCCTTGGCGGCCGAACACTGCCGTCGCAGCCCGCTGCGCTGCCTTATGGAAAGCTGCGCGCCGAGTTTGCTCTCCACCAGCCACGCCAGCGTCAGGTCCAGGTTGTCGCCGCCCAACAGCAGATGCTTTCCCACGGCCGTGCGCGTGAAATTGACCAGGTCGCCTTCGCGCGACACGCGGATCAGGCTGAAATCGCTGGTGCCGCCACCCACGTCGCACACCAGCACGATCTGGCCGTCGAACAGCTTCTTCCGCGATGCCGCCAGGTTGTTCGCGATCCACGAATAAAACGCCGCCGCCGGCTCTTCGAGCAGCGTGATCCGCTCTAACCCGGCATCGCGCGCCGCCATCACGGTGAGTTCGCGCGCCTCTTCATCGAATGAGGCCGGCACCGTCAGCACGATGTCCTGATCGGCCAGGGGAACGCCTTTGGCGCGGTCCCATTCCTCGCGGAATTTGGCAATGAAGCGCGCCGAGACTTCCACCGGCGAAAGCACGCGTCCGGTTTCCTGCGAATCCCACGGCAGGATCTTGGCCGTGCGGTCCACGTCAGGGTTTGAGAGCCACGATTTGGCGGAATGCACCAGGCGCGTGGGCACAATCGCGCCCTGCTCCCGCGCGTAGAGTCCCACCGGCTGCCCGTCTTCCAGAAACAGGAACGAAGGCAGCGTGCGCCGCGGCTCCACGCGCCCCGCTGCTACTAACTGCGGCGTCTCAAAAATATGAATCGGCGGAAAGTCGCGGTCATCGGCCTCGCGCTCGTCAATGTAGGCCAGGGCGGAATTGGTGGTGCCCAGGTCGATGCCGATTTTCATGCCGCTACACGCTCGCGCACGTTGAACTCCAGCTTCCATCTGCGCCCGTCGCGCGCCACGCACCAAAGCTGCAGCATCCCGGTCTCGGTGACCACGGATTCAAACCCCACCGGCACCACCTCCGCGCGCTCGCCCGCTTCGAAGCTCACTTCCATGGGCGAAAGCTCTTCCAACGCGTCGCCGAAATCTTCAATCAGGTCGCCCGGCTGATCGTTCTTGCGCGATGCCGAAGTGAAGAAACGGAACTCCGCCGGCTGCCCGATCACCAGGCCGAATTCACGGCCGGGAATGCGCGTCTCGGTCCCCTCTTCCATTCCGAATTGAACCACTGTCAACGCTTTGAGCGGCGCGGGGAAGCCGGGGATGGAGGGCATGGCGCTTTCCACACCGACATAGTAAGTCCGGGGCACGCCGCCGCGAATGCGCACGCCGCGGCCGGTGCGCGCCAGGCCGTAATACGCGGCGCCGCGCGAAACCGCGTGCATCAGGTCTTCGCCGCTGAGCAACTTCACCGGCTGCATGCCTTCTTCGCCCAGCCACGAATTCAACGTGGCCACCATCCGCTCGCGCACCAGATCGGCGTTCAGCACGCCTCCGTTGAACAGCACGTGCGTAGGGCAGGCCAGGCCGCTGGGGCCACGCCGCACCACGCCGTGTTCGGCCGTGGCTGCCTGCTGGCGCAGAAACCGGGCCAGGTGGCGCGTGATGGCCGGGTCCGCCGCATAGGGCAGCCCCAGTTCCTGCAGGCCCATGCGGCGCTGTGCGGCGGGCATCTCGGCGCTGCCAACCGCGGGCAGAAAACCTTCGCCCAACACCTGCTCGATATCCGCGCGCAGCAGCGTAGCCTTGATGGTGCCGCCCACCAGGCCCGTGCCCTTACCCAGAATCGTGACCGCCTGTTCCTTGGCTTTCGAATCCGGTTCCAGCAACTTTTCCTTGGCCACGCGGCAGTTGGCCCACAGCGCCTGGTGCTGCCGGCTATCGATGCGCGTGCCCTTTTCCGCCAGCCGATGCGCCACCACTCCGGCCAGCGCCAGGTCCACGTTGTCGCCGCCCAGCAGGATATGTTCGCCCACGGCCACGCGGTTGAGCGACAGTTCGCCGTTCGATTCCGTTACCGCGATGAGCGTGAAGTCGGTGGTGCCGCCGCCGATATCCACCACCAGAATCAGGTCGCCCGTTTGCACGCGCTGGCGCCAGTCGCGGTGCCGCTCAATCCAGGCGTAGAATGCGGCCTGCGGCTCTTCCAGCAGCGTAATGTTCTGGTAGCCCGCCTGCCTGGCGGCATCCAGAGTGAGCTCGCGCGCCACCGCGTCGAACGATGCCGGCACCGTCACCAGTATCTGCTGCGCG
>Ga0209901_1000770_pt1 | contig 11211 bp, 8 predicted proteins | sample OrgsoiDNA_201058_FD_185806 | JGI IMG/M metagenome (GOLD analysis project Ga0209901, IMG submission 185806) | Permafrost soil microbial communities from the Arctic, to analyse light accelerated degradation of dissolved organic matter (DOM) -... | ecosystem: Environmental > Terrestrial > Soil >...
TCCATCATTCGCTTACGCTTATCGATTTGCCAGAAATCGAGGTCTGCAATCACTTCGCCTTCTCCCGAGCGAAGTGGTTCACCCATGTATTCGCCATCTGGGGAAATAATCGCGGTGAAGCAGCCGCTCGAGATCGGTTCAATGGAGCAACCAGTATCCTTCATGATTTGGGCTTGCTGCTCTTCATCCAGCCATGCAGTCGCATTTACAACGAAGCAGCCGGCTTCCAGCGCGTGCTGGCGGATGTTGACTGAAATCTGCTCGGAGAAGAGATCACCGGCAAATGAACCGGGATACATAGCCGAATGGATTTGCTCGCCATCGGCCATCAACGCATATCGCGCCAGCGGATTGTAATGCTCCCAACAGGCAAGTTGTCCGATGCGGCCGACGGCGCTATCGACCGCCCGTAGTCCCGAGCCATCGCCTGACCCCCAAACCATACGCTCATGATAAGTCGGCGAAATCTTGCGACGACGTTGAATCAGAGTACCGTCTGCATCGAAGAGAAGTTGAGTGTTGTAGATGGTCCCGCCGTCACGCTCGTTCACACCAATTGAGACCACCATCTTTGCTTGGCGAGCTGCCTCGCCAATTGCTTGAGTCGCCGCCGAGGGAACAGTTACAGCCTGCTCCATGAGCTTATAGTGCTGGGCACCCATCTTGTAGGGTGCCTCGACAAACGAGTAATAAGGGTAGTAAGGGACAACGGTTTCGGGGAAGGTGGCGAACTGCACCCCTTTTTTGCCGAGTTCGAGAATTTTCTTAACCACCTTGTCGACCGTTGCTTCACGGCTATACAGGACCGGGGCGATTTGAACAGCAGCAGCTTTGACGATGGTCATGGGATTCCTTAGCGGATGAAATAGGAAAAAGTGTTAGTAAAACTATGTAGAAAAAACAATACCGATGAAAAATACAGGCAGGCCGCGCTCGGCATTTCCCATCACCGTGAAGCCCTTGTGTGCCGGTAGTCACGCATTTGCTCTGTGTCTGCTTGGCATTCAGATCTTCAGTCAACCTGCCTGTTCGTCGGCCACACTCCGCAATCTGAGGCTGGTCTGTGCTTTTGCGTTGCATTGTCTCGTAGGGACGGACGCAAAGATTGTCGGCATTATGTAGACGCGAAGTAAGTGGCCAATGGTATGGCCGACAAAAACCACCTCTATTGATCGTCCGGTTCTTCTCGCTGGCAGGTTAATATCCTTATTACATGGTGTATATACAACGAACATCGTAAAAAAATCGTTGCCCTGAAGCAACGTCAACTGTGTCGGCTACTGATTTAAATAGGTGCAGACCATATGTTTCCGGACGCATCGCGCAGTGCTCGGGCGGCGTCCGTCCCTAGTAGCTCGCAGGCCTGTTTCTGTGCCGCGCGCCAGGCGGGCAGCACCGCGTCAATCTTCTTTTCACCTTCCGACGATAGCTTCACCTCGCGAATACCTTTTGCATCAGACGACACTGCATCGACAAGACCTTTCGCCATGAGCAAATCAAGATTTCGGGACACTGTTGAGCGTTCCAAGAGCAAAACTTCACCGAGCTTACGCGGAGAACATGGACCCACCTCTCCTAGTGCAGCGAGCAGGTTCAACTGGGCAATCGTGATGCTGTGAACTGCAACGGCCTCGTCGTAGAGTGACGACACCGCACGTGCGATTAACCGTGCGCGCACAGCAAGGCAATCGCGGATGATCTCTCGGGTTGGGGTCAGTGGTTTCATGAGTTAAGTGTTGCATATGCAACAAGTAATGTCAACAGCTTTTGCGAGCTACGTCGGAAAAGCTCTGAGTAATCCTTTGCAGTGTCACTTCATTTTCCATTTTTTGCGGTGCGATCTAGCGTTCGGGTGCGCTTGGGTTGAGTTCCATGCGTTGGTCAACAGGCAGGACTTGGCGAGGGGAGGCGGTGCGTTCAGGTTTGACTACACAGTCCTACGGGCACTTCACCCGCGCCGAGTGCATCTTTCGTCGCGCCCGGCCTGCAAGGTAGCCATACTTAAAGACAATAGCTTGCGCAAGTGCGGCAATAGATACTTGTGTATAGCGCCGCGCTCTTCCGCGAGACTGTGAAGGAATGTGAGTCAGGCAAACAATGATGACGTATCCCTGACGAGTAAAACGCTTGCTCGCCTTGAGCCGTACTCGTGGGCTGGCAACATCCACGAACTTGAAAACCTTATGGAGCAGATCGCTCTTCTGTCAGGGAAGCCCCTGCTGGATGCTGATGACGTTGAGGCATATCTGCCCCAACGTGGCCGAACGAACTGTCTTACCGTCTTTCGCATTGACGAGCGATCGTGCAACTCACCGAAAGGCGGCCACGGGGATGTGGGAACGATGCTGTCAGAGTTGCTGCGGCAGGGCCCGCGCGTCCGTATGCAGTCGTTGGCGCGTACGAAGCGAAAGTGCTAGTCGAAGCGTTGACGAAGAGCAATGGTAATCGAGCGGGGGCCGCCCAGAGAGCGGTAATGTCGATTCGCCAATTTTTTCTGGAGGTGGAGAAAGCTCGTGGTCGAGGCAAGTTTTGAAATTGGTTTCTGGCCGGGGGGAACGGGCTATCGACGATTGGGCGCCGAAGTTGGTCGTTGACGCCAGACAAATCAGCTTGACGTCTATATGTTGTATATGCAACAATGCATCTCGATCTAGGATCTGATTCAGGTTCGCAGATTCAGTTGTTCGTCTGCAACGAATGCGACGCATGTCAGCGGGCTCGCCAGCCGCTAGTAGAATTCCCTGAGCTAAAGAAGTGTTTGATTTTCGGGGCGTCTGCATCGCGTAAATACGACGGATGCCTGTGTTGCGGGGTCAAGCAACACTGGTCACTGAAAGCATTGTGAATCACTAGGCGGTTTCAAGGGTGAACTGCAACAGGGGGTCAATGTTTAGAGCTTGGAGGTCGGCTTGCTGAAGCAAGGGTCGCAGCGAAGACCTCGAATGGCGAATGGAACGCGTGAGTGGCGCGCGGGCGGCTGTTCAGGCTGTCGGCGATCGCGTCGAGTTCGTCCTGACTGTAGACCGATAGGTCCGTGCGTTTAGGCAAATACTGGCGCAGCAACCCGTTGGTGTTTTCGCAAGTACCGCGTTGCCATGGACTGTGCGGGTCGCAGAAGTACACGTTCACGCCGGTGGCAGCGGTGAGCTCCTGATGGCGCGACATTTCTTTGCCTTGGTCGTAAGTAAAGCTTTGCCGTAAGGGCGCCACAATCGAATTGAGTTTGGCGGAGAAGCCCGCTAGAGCTGACGCGGCGGTGGCGTCCTCCATCTTAGCAAGTAGCACCAGGCGGCTGGTGCGCTCGACCAGAACGCCGACAGAGGATTGGTTGTTCGCGCCCTTGATGAAGTCGCCTTCCCAGTGACCTGGCAGCAGTCGGTCTTCGATTTCGGGCGGCCGCACGTGGATACTGACCATGTCGGCAATCTGTCCGCGCCGGTCTGTGCCCCGCGTGCGCGGCATGCGCGTGCTATGGCCGTGGCGCAGGCAGGCAATGAGTTGGCGGCGCAGTTCACCGCGCGGCTGAGCATAGATAGCCGTGTAGATAGTTTCGTGCGAGACGTGCTGGGTCGAGTCGGATGGATACATGCGTTTCAGTGTGCCCGATATCTGCTGGGGCGACCATTTCCACTCAAGCAGGGTGAGAACGATGCGCCAGCAAACGCTTTGCGGGCAAAGCTTGGCGGGCTGGCGCGACGCACTGCGGCGTGCGCTGCAAAGCGCCGCAGCGGGCACTGATGCGTAGCCAACAGGAGAGCTGTTTCGCATTAACTCGCGGCTGATGGTTCCCGGCGAGCGCCCAAGTATGCGAGCCATGGCTCGCATACTTGAACCCTGCAGATGCAAGCTTGCAATGGTCAGGCGTTCTTCAGGTTGCAGTTGCTGGTATGAAGTTTTTCCGGGCATTGCGACACCTTATACGAGACAGGTGTTGCAGTTCACATTTGAGGCCGCCCAGCCAAACTGGGGAAGCTGGCGGACGCCAACGCGCTCCCCTTCGCTCTCACGAAGACCTCGGTCGCGGCTTGTATGTTGGCCGCAGAGGTCCAAAGCCGAGCCTCGAACACCAGCTATGCGAGGGATTTTGGCGAGCTGAAGGCTCGCATTATCACCCGCAAACAGTCCATTGACGTGCTGGCCAGGGTTGCCGGAGCGAAGCCATCGTTGCTTGAGTCATTGGACGCTGCTGTTCAAAGTCTTGAGCACGAGAAGCACCCGTTTCTTGAGCGCAAGGCGATTAAAGAGGCGCGGGTAAAAGTCTGCACGGACGCTTCGGACCGAACCAACGAAGTCTTTCGCCGAGTCGCAGTTGCGATTCACAAGTGCTGGGCGCCCATTGTTGCCGCCGGTTCTGATGGGTCTCTAGGCGAGCTTATGAGAGAGGTCGTCGAGCAGGCCTTTGCTAGCCATATGGATGACGTGGCTGGATTAACACGACCTTACATACATGCAGTGGCACTCTTGGTGATAACTGATGGCATCGACATCGACGTATTCGCTGTTACGCCTCGTGCGCAATCTGAGGAACAAGAATGACCCGGCGCGTGAATTACAAGACGCTCTGGCTCGTATCCGAGCGAGACGAGAGCGCGAGGAAACAGAACTTCGGAAGCAGGACGCTACTGTTCGGAACGAACGGAACGGGCAAGTCACGGATAGTTAAAAATCTGTACTGGGCCTTTGGGTGCAACGTTCGCGAACGCAACGCAGGCGTCTGGGATCCTTCCGCAATTGCAGCGGTGGAATTTGACTTGGGTGGCCGTGAGTACCTGGTGGTTCGTGACGGTAAGCGGCTGGGAATGTTCGGTCCCAATGACCACTTGCTGTTTGCCAGCGACAACATGGGGGCATGGGAGCGGGCTCTCGGCGACTTCTTTAGTTTTAAGCTCCAACTGCGGCGACCTGGCCACGGCGCTTTCTCCCAAGCGGGACCTGACTACTTATTCTTGCCGTTCTACATGGACCAAGATGGTAGCTGGGGGGCAGAGTGGGAGACCTTTGACAACCTATCGCAATTCTCTGGTTGGGAGGCGACCACATTCGAAGCCTTCGTAGGTCTTCGACCTCACGCCTACTTCGAGGCCAAACACAAGTCGAAGGAAGTGGCTGCACAGCTGACGGAGCGGCGCAAGGAGTTGGAGGCCCAGCGCCAGGCGTTCAAGAGGGTTCAGGACGTGCTGCCAAAGAACCTTCCATCGTTGAATCTTCAGGCATTTCGAGCCGAGCTGGCCGAACTCGGCCGTAAGGCTCTTCGGCTTCAGCAGGAACAGGGCCGCCTTCGTGGCCAGTTGCTTGGCGTAGTGAACACGAGGCAGAAAGTATCGTCTGAGCTCAATGTGGCGCAGGATGCTTACAAGGAGCTACGTGGTGACTTCGCCTATCTGGCCGAGCGGCAAGGGCAACAAATCGAATGCCCCACTTGCGGCACCGTCCACGAGAACTCGTTCCACGCCCGATTGCAGCTGACCGGCGATGCCGAGTCCCTCGCCGGTCTGATAGCGGAGCTGCGTGCACAGGTCGAGGAGGGCGCAGCCAAGGAGGCATCTCTCAGAACGAACCTACGGACCATCGAGAAGCACGTCGCCGAGCTCGAGTCACTTCAAAGTGAGCGGCGCTCTCGTCTGCGGCTAGAGGACGTTCTTGCCTCGCAAAGCAAGAAAACGTTGGATACCGCCTTCCAGCGCGTGAGCACGGATCTTGGCGCCGTCATCAAGCGCCTTGAGGGCGCCAAGGAAGTGGCGGACGCTCTGGTGAAGAAGTACGAGGACCGAGACCGGCAGAAGAAGGTTTTGACCTACTACGCTGATCAGGTGCGCAGTCTGTCGCACCTGCTGAACGTTCCGTCCGACGAGCAGACACCAGACCCCTCACCCGGTTCTCGTGCGAAGACGGGTGGCAGCTCACGTCCGCGCTCCTTGCTAGCAGTGCACCTGTCCTTGCTAGCGACCAACGCTGAGTGGGGCGAGTCACCGATGTTCCCCTTCGTCGTCGACACCCCGCAGCAGTCGGGCCAGGACGACGAGAACCTGGGCAAGATGATTTCGACCTTGGGTAAGACTGCCGGAACAGACCATCAGGTCATTTTGGCAGCAGAACGGCTGCCTGACGGCGTGGACCTCGGAACTTTCGAAACCATTGGTTTCCCGGAGAAGCGAAGCGCCCTAAACAAGGCTTCTTTCCCGTCGGTCATGGCGCGTCTCAAGGGGCCTCTTTCTGAGTTGCGGGAGCAATTACGTCCGCGTGTGTCTTCCTAACAATTCCCGATCCACCTCATCAAGCGGCGCGTTAGCTAGAAGAGGTCGACGAGATGATGAAGGTTCGACTGAACGCGCTGCCGGGGTCGCTCCTTCGAGCGGGCGCTGAAACCTCGCCAACGGCACTTTCTCGTCGACTCCGTCCCGCGCTGCAGGTAATCGTCCAGTGCATATCCATCAGTCACCTCGCTGAACGGGTGTCGAAGGTAGCTTAGCGCAAAACGCCGCGCCCCCCAATTTTGTCCACTCCCATCCCTCGAGGTAGTCGCCAGTTCAGCGTTGTCTCGGCGAAAACCCTAGCGCGTATTTCCTTTTTGACGCGTTGACATATGACGACACACCTCATACTCTGACAATAATGAGGTTTTGAGCGATATGGTGATGCGTGACACCGCAGTCTCGATCGGAGAGGGCGGGTGAGTCGCGGTCCCAGCGGCCGATACCGTACGTAGCCTTCAATTCTTACGATTCGTAGTACTGATTTATTGATCCAACTACCACCCTGATTCAGTCCAATCACCAGAGGTAACCAATGAAGAACCGCTTCTCTCCTAAAGCTGTTGCCGTTGCCCCAGCTCTTCTTTTCACTTCTCTCGCGTTCAGTTCGGCCGCAAATGCCGGTGACGTCACGATCGGGTTCGCTGCGCCGTTGACGGGTGCTTCCGCTCACTACGGTATCGATGTCAAGCGCGGGGCCGAACTGGCTGTCGACGATGCGAATGCGAAAAAGTTGGTCATTGGTGGCCAACAGGTGCATTTCGCACTGGATGCGGAGGATGACCAAGGCGATCCCCGCACAGGTACTCAGGTCGCACAAAAGATGGTAGATGCGGGCGTAGTCGGAGTTGTCGGCCACTTTAACTCCGGCACCAGTATCCCAGCGTCCAGTATCTATCACAATGCAGGAATCCCGATGGTCTCACCAACGGCGACAAATCCGACGCTTACGTCGCAAGGGTTCGACACGGTCTTTCGTGTGACCAACTCTGATGCCCAGATGGGGCAGCTCGCAGGCCGCTCGGCCGTTGAAACCCTGAAAGGTAAAAGCATAGCGGTGATCGACGATCGTACGGCGTTCGGTCAGGGCATGGCAGACGAATTTGTCAAGGGCGTAGAGAAGTCGGGTGGCAAGATCGTGGACCGGGAATTCACGACGGACAAAGCCGTGGACTTCAAGGGTCAATTGACGCGCATGAAGTCGTTCAATCCTGATGTCGTGTTCTGGGCAGGTCTCGATCAACAGGCAGGGATGGTCGTCAAGCAGATGCGTCAACTTGGCATGAAGGCAACGCTCCTCGGCGGCGGCAGCTTCGAGAACGAGACTTTCCTTCAGGTAGCCGGCGCAGACTCGGACGGCTCGATGTCCTGGGATTACGGTGTCCCGCTGTCGAGGCTGAAGGCCGGCAAGCAGTTCGACGAAAAGATGAAAGCGAAATACCAGCAAGGCGTGGTGGCCTACGCGCCCGCGGCGTACGATGCGACCTGGGTTCTGATCCGTGCTATGCAGAAGGCCAATTCTACAGAACCCAAAGTCTATACACCGTTTATCAAGTCCGTGTCGTTCGAAGGAATCTCCGGTGATATTGCATTCATGCCTAACGGTGACATGAAGGATCCCGCTGCAACCTTCTACAAGGTTACTGGCGGAAAGTGGGTTCCTCAAGCGATCGCTCACGGCGACAAAGTTGAACCCTTGAAAGATTGAGCTTGAGCCTTGAGTTTTGATTCGTGATGGGGCCGGTTGACGTCGTTTTGCGACGGTACACAAGTTCGAGACATCATTGCAGCGGCGGTAGCTGTTCCGTGCAATTGGCTTCTGTTTGAACCACGGCTCAGCTCCACGAGCATCGACTATTTTCTGGCGTTTATCAGGCGATAGCACGGGGGGAACACCGGCGCGCAGACGCCGCCTAGGGCGGCTCTGCGCTTCTTTCCAGATTGTCTTTGAAATATCAAAAGCAGCGGGCCCACCAGCGGCCTTCTCAACAATACACGGCTTGCGCGACTGCCACGTACTTGGCCATCGCGGCCCTTTGCCGAGCTAAATTTTCGATGAACTAGCTACTTGCCATGACGAAGTCGTACCAGTTTTTACGTTGAAGTATCGAAGTTGGAAGCACCGTCACAAATATTCAAATCGAAGTTCAACAACGGGCTTGGAGAAAAAATGAAGAGAATCCATTTCAAGGCAATGGCGATGGGCGCGGCGCTGTGTTCTTCGTCCGCTTATGCGGACAATTCCGTGACTCTCTATGGGATCATCGACACTGGTTTTATGTACATTCACAACAGCAGCGGCCAGTCGACGCAATTCTTGATGGCAAGCGGGACCGAGTCGGGGTCACGGTGGGGCCTGAAGGGGAGCGAGGATCTGGGCGGCGGCCTGAAAACAATCTTCAAACTCGAGAATGGTTTCAGCTCGACGGCCGGGAATCTCGGGCAGGGCGGCCGAGAGTTCGGTCGTCAGGCATACGTTGGCCTTACCAGCAGTGGGTGGGGCACAGTGACGCTGGGTCGTCAATACGATCCCTTGATTGACCTTGTTCAGCCGATTCAAGGCGACGGATTTCTCGGTGGCTTTTACAGCACGCCGGGCGACATCGACAACGCTGACAACAACGTTCGCGTCAACAATGCCGTCAAATGGGCAAGTCCGATTTGGGGTGGGCTGCAACTGTCAGCGATGTATTCGTTCGGGGGAGTGGCCGGATCCGTCGGATCTGGTCAAACGTATAGCGGCGCGGCGGCCTATCAAAATGGACCGATATCTTTAGCCGGAGGCTACTTTCACGTGGACAACGGAAACGCTACCTTGTCGACGCGTACAACGACCTCATCAGACTCGCTCTTCGGCAGTTCCGTAAATAGTGCTTACGCGAGCGCCCGGTCGGTGAATATTGCGCGGGCAGGCGGCAACTACACCATCGGTCCGGTTATTGTTGGTGGCTATTATAGTTTTTCGCAATACAATCCAGACGCCAGCTCAACGTTCAGGATACCAGAGAAATATAACAATGGTGAAATATACGCAGTGTGGAATATATCGCTGAGTCTGCAGACTGAGATTGGTTACGACTACCTTAAGACATCTGGCGATTCGTCAGCCAAGCAGCATCAGTTCAGCATCGGTGCCGACTATTTCGTGAGCAAGCGCACCGACATTTACACGGTCGCATCCTACGCGCACGCGACAGGTCAAAACGGTACTGGTCCCGCGCAGGCAGTGATCGGTTCGCTAGACGTCGACTCCGGGAAAAGTACGCAGGCGATCGTGACCGTGGGGCTGCGTCACAAGTTCTAGTTGATGCCGCCTGCGCCAACGAGATGGCCCGCGGTGCTGGTGACTGGGGGCCATCTTTTCGCGTTGGCGTGAATCAGGCTGGCATCTACAAAGGCTTTCGCTTCACCTCGAAGTAACGAGCCCGCGGGGGCCTGCCGCAAAATGTGCTGTCTGCTGAGGCATGCGAAGACGAGACCCGACTACCTGATCCGCGCTCCTGATCGTCGCAGTTGAAACAGCGCGGCCGAAATTAATTCACGCAGAATCGGCGATGCAGAGCGCAGAAAGCGGTGCCAGGATTCTACTAAGCTTCGCCCGCATCGGCCGTGCGCGCATTCGACAGGTTGTGATAGCGCTCCAGACTCTCGTTCAGATGTCGGCGCATTGCGCGACGTGCCGCGGATTCGTCCTGGTTTTCGATCGCGGCGAGAATGTCGCCGTGTTCACGCTGAATCCGCCTGATGTATGTCCTGCGTTCTTTCGCATCGGCCTTGGCGTGCTTGAGCCTCAGATCAATAATGATCTCCTGACCGAGCGAGCGCAGAATCGATGTGAAGTGTGGATTCTCAGAGCAGGTCGCAACTGCGAGATGGAATTCAAAGTCGGCTCGCGCACATTCAGCGTCATCTTCAACAGCGACGAGTTCCATGCGGGCGTAGACCTCTTTCAGTGCTTTCAAATGTCGTGAAGTGCGACGCAGTGCAGCATATGCTGCAGCCTCGGTTTCCACTCCACTACGCAATTCGAGTACGTGCATCGAGTTGTTGAGCGTCGACGTATCGATGAAGTCCAGAGACACCGACGACTGAGGATCGGCTTCGGCGACGAATACCCCTACACCGTGACGCGCGATAAGACGTCGACCTAGCTTCAAGGATGCGACCGCCTCCCGGATCACAGTTCGGCTGACGCCATACTCGGTGCAAAGCTCGGGCTCAGTAGGTAGCTTGTCGCCGGGCGCATATTCGCCGCGCTCCATCTTGTCTGACAATGCCTGGATGACTAATTCTGTAAGACTGCGCCGCCGTCCGGTACTGGAGGCATTTTTTAGAAGAGTTTCAGCGTCTAGAGCAGACATTTTGTGCGTTCCACCCAAATAGGGGCGAGAGGATTCTGCAGATTACGGATGCAGATACACCGCATACCAGACCCAAATGAATGTGGGGCACGTGTGACCTAGGCCGTATGACATCACACGATGTTAGCACATGGTTCTCTAGGTCTCATGCACTACTACCGGGCGAGGTGAGATAAAGTCAAATGTGGTGTTTGGGAAGTTCGGTCTGATCAGGCGGCAAGCGGTTGCTGAGCCGGTGTGCTGTCGGTCACCGGTAGTCCGTCTTTGAAAGGAACGCCTTCGAGCAGTGAGGCGACTTTTTCGGGCGCACGAATGCGCCGCCACGATTTTTCCGCCGACTCAATCAGCTTGAATGCGAGGCCAAGGAAGGTCGGACGCGAAACGCAATTGCGCGTGCGAGTTGTTCGATGCCGAACTGTGGCGAAGGTCGACTCAATGGGATTGGTCGTTCGCAAGTGCTGCCAGTGTTCGGCAGGAAAGTCATAGAAGGCAAGCAACTCATCACTGTCTTTTGTGAGTTTCTCCGTCGCCTTCGGATACCTGGCCGCATAAGCGTCAATAAAGCGGTTGAAGGCCGCGAGCGCTTCTTCGCGTGTGGC
>Ga0209901_1000771_pt1 | contig 11200 bp, 12 predicted proteins | sample OrgsoiDNA_201058_FD_185806 | JGI IMG/M metagenome (GOLD analysis project Ga0209901, IMG submission 185806) | Permafrost soil microbial communities from the Arctic, to analyse light accelerated degradation of dissolved organic matter (DOM) -... | ecosystem: Environmental > Terrestrial > Soil >...
GTAGCGGTTGTTGCCATGAATGCCTCTCTTCTAGTCAAAGGTTGCCCAAGGCCTTTGCCTTTGCGCCGTCACCGACTAACGCAAAGGTACAAATTCTCGGGTTGGGCGCCAGCGTAACAACACCGGCATGAAGACGCAACGTCTGGACCACGAATCAAGGGGCTTTTGGCATGAATGTCACGAAAGCGGTGACCTGTACCTCGCTTCATGGAGGCGGGTCCAGCAAAACCCTTACCCAATAGGGTTTGGAGCACGTCTCAAAGACGCTTGAATAAAAACAGCAGCCCTACTCTCGCGCGGTCGCTGCTTTGCGAAAAACAGTACCTCATCTCGCCTGGAGTCGGCCTTATCGGACGTACACAAGCGGTGGCACACAGACTCAGATCGCGAAGGACCGTCACTGGTCCAGCCGTCATCTTCGGTTGCATCTGCGTAACGCGAAGACCCCATCAGCACTTTCACACTCTCGAAGCTCATGGCATAGTGCGGCCATATCCATTTAAGGAGATCGCAATGCCCACCCTCGAACAGATCCAGGAAAAGATGAAGAAATTGCAGGCACAAGCGGATACATTGATTGCAAAAAAGGCGCAAGCGGCAGTCGACCAAATTCGAAAAATTATGCTGGCGCACGGTTTGACCACTGACGACATCGAGGCCAAAGCAAAAGCGAAGCGCGAAGCGAAAGCGGCGAATGGAAGTACTCCAAACGTCAAGGCAAAAGCTGCCAAAAGTCTAAAGGACAGTACCCCGCCAAAGTATCAACATCCTAAGACTGGCGCCACCTGGACCGGCCACGGTCGCGCGCCGGCGTGGATTGCGGATGCAAAGGACCGCACCAAGTTCCTGGTTGCGAGTGGAACTGGCGCTGTTCGTGCGGCGAGCGTGAGTCCTGTGAATCCAGTGAGTAAGCCCAAGGCTGCGGGCAAGAAAGCCTCGGTAGCAGCGGGCGCCCTTGCTTCCAAGGGACAGCGTAAAGGACCGCAGCCGGCAAAATACCTCGACCCGAAAACTGGAGCCACATGGAGCGGACGTGGTCCGGCGCCCGCGTGGCTTGCGGCGGCGAAAGACCGGACGAGGTTTCTGGTTGACGGCGTCGGCTCGGCGAATGTGGGTAGCGCGAATCTTCCAGCCAAAAAAACTTCCACCGAGAAGATAGCGGCGAGGAAAGCTGTAGCGACGAAGCCTGTTGCAAAGAAGGCCGTGACCGCGAAGACTGTGGGTAGAAAAGTTGCCGTGAATGCGACGAAGAGGACGTAACCAAGGAGCACATCCGTGAGCAGCCCGACAGCAGTTGTCGAGACCCGTGTCGGCTCAACGACCTGAATGTGATTGCCCGGTTTGACCAGGGACTGCTTGCCAGATCGGGCGAACCAAGGACACAACGTCTTATTGCAAAACCTTTCATTCAGAGCCGTGTCTAGCACCCTCTGAAGCCGCGCTTCGAAGCCCCGTTCGGTGGCCCTTTCAGGCCGATCATCCCCGGCTCGATTGCGCGATCCGTGACGGCCGGCGTCGCTCCGTCCAGTCAATCCCGGACGGTAGGCGTCGATGGCATAATTGGCTTTCACTTGAACAGCCGCCGGCTCCCTATTTCAAGCATGCAACTCGATATTTTTGCAGACAGCCGCGATGTGATGCTGCGCAACGATGTCCTGAGCGCGCTGCAACGCTACGACGCGCGTGAGACACAGCAGACCCTTCGGCGGCTGAGTGACGAGTATCCCAATGACGGCAGCATTGCCCAACTGACCGTTCTGGCTGGCGCTCTCGATCTGCGCTCAACCGTCGCGTTCTCCAAGCATCAAGTCGCGGCTGAAGCACGCAGTGCGCTCGTTGAAAAAACTACCCCGGCCGCCTTGCGCATGTGGGGCGAGCATGCGGGCACCCGATGGCTTCTGCCCCTATGGCGGGAACTGGCTCAGCGCGCGGCTTCGCTGCCCTTCCGAGCCGATTCGATCGACACCCATGCGGCAGCGCTATGGCTGCAGGCAGGCGTTTGGTCGGCTGCGCGCGACGCGGTCCTTACTATCGAATCATGGCGTCGCATTCCCGCTCCGCTAGCATGGATGGCCGAAGCCTCCTACCGGCTCGACGTACTGGAGGACACATGGCCCCTCCTGGCGGAACTCGCTTGGCTCGCGCCGGATCGCTGTGCCGGGCTTGTCGAACGAATGGGTGACAAGCCGTTGGATTCGTTGCTCAAGAAGTTCTACGCGAGCTTTGAAGGCGCCGGTGATAGTACGGATATCGCTTGGTTCCCCGCCTGGGTTTTGATCGAGAAACCCGCTCTTGCGCGCCTGCTGATCGCGGCGCAACCCTCAACGCAGGCGAGTCCGGAACGCGCGATGCGACTGCTGCTCGAATTGCTCAACCTTGAGCGACAAGGGCGCCACTACGACGTTTTGGATTACCGCAAAAAGCTTCAGGGCTTGCACGCCTCGCTCTACTTGTCCTACATGAGCACTCGTTGATTGAAAACTTCAGTGGTCAGAAGTAGCTCCCACAAGTGGGCATTCGCCTCCCACTTTCGACGCCAGGCTTTCGGTTGGCGCTCAGCACTGCCGATTCAACGTCTGAAGGAAGCCGTAACAGAGATCAAGCGCGCGGCGCGCACCGACCCTCTTCTTGCGGCCGACGGCGCTGTTTTGCTTCTCGAAAAGCTCTCGCCCGCGCTGGAGCAAGTCGATAGCTCCTCGGGCGCGCTGGGAAGCGCGGTGAATCGCGCCATCGACGTACTCGTCCCGATCATCGCCGCGCCTGACGTGACAGAATCCGTGCGCGAAGCGTGGCTTGAGCGCCTATTTGATGCGCTACAAGAAGACCGGATGCCGTACATCGAACACTTGGGTGACCTTTGGGGCCAGTTATGCGGGACGCCGTCGATCGCCTCGGCTTGGGCAGAGCGGCTTTTGGGGACGACCACACGCGTGTTAGGCCCTGATGGCCACCGCGAGTTCTTTACCGGCACGACTGCTTGCTTGAGCGCGCTCTACGGCGCTCAACGCTACGACGAATTGATCCGGCTGGTGGACAGCGCGCGCTTCAACTGGTGGCACTACCGTCGCTGGGGAGTCGATGCGTTGATGGCACAAGGCCGGCCAGCCGAAGCACTCCGCTATGCACAGGCTTCACAGCAATCCAATGCCCCCCTTGGCGCGGTCGCGAAAGCCTGTGAGACGATTCTCTTGCAGTCAGGAATGATTGATGAGGCTTATGCCCGCTACGCAATCATCGCCAACGAGGGAAGCACCCATCTGGCGACGTTTCGCGCCATCGTTAAAAAGTACCCGCACAAGCAGCCGGGCGATGTCCTGCATGACCTCGTAGCCAGCAATCCTGGCTCGGAAGGCAAATGGTTTGCAGCGGCCAAGGACGCGGGTCTTTTCGAATTGGCCGCGTCGCTTGCCAGGCAAAGTCCCACCGATCCGCGAACACTCACCCGCGCAGCGAGAGACTTCGGCGAGAGTCAACCTGACTTCGCGATGTCATGCGGGCTGAGCGCGCTGCACTGGATGGCGGCGGGCTATGGTTACGATATTACGCGTATCGATGTACTCGACGCATACGCTGCAATCGTCCATGCCGGCGAAACGCTGGGTATAGCCACGGCCGAAATCAACGCGCGTATTCGGGCTCAGCTAGACATGCGCGGCACAGATCGAACAGTGGTCGAGGAAGCTTTGGCACATTACATCCGCTAATGCGAACACCAGCGCGCAAACGTCAGCGTGCGTCGAAACGAGTATCGCGGATTGCGCGAACCGCCCTTGATGAGCGAACGCAATGACTATCGTCGACCCTGTATAGCCCGGGCGGTCACGCAAACTCCTCCGGGTATGGTCACTTCAAACTCCTCCACCTTCCGGTCCGAGCTAAGCAAGCCATAGCCGCGGATCGCGCCATGTAGCAGGACGTTATTTTTACCTCCTTGGTCAGCCTTGGAGGTGGGAGTTGAACGTCTTGAAGCAGCATCAGCAAAGTACCGTGTTCACGCTACTGGAGCTCAAGAAGAGCCAGCGTGAGATTCATCGGATCACAGGAATCGACCGCAAGACGATTCGCCGCTACATGGCGATCTTCGCGGCACGCGCATCCACGTCCGCAAATTCCCCCGCCCCCGCGACCATCGGCTCGGAGGACGCTGACCAAACTCCTCCACTCCCGCGACCACCGGCTTTTCAGGCCGCGTTGACGAAGGCTTGCAACTTCGATTTCGCCCGTTCATTGTGCGAGCCCCATCGGCAATGGATCGAAGAGCAAGTTCGCTTGCAACGAAACGCTCAGGCTATCTACCAGGATCTCGTTGATCAATACGCGTTTGCCGCGAGCTACGAGAGCGTCAAACGGTTCGTGCGTGCCTTGCGCCATATCGATCCGGAACAATTCGACCGTCTTGAGTTTCTGCCGGGCGAATAATCGCAAGCTTGCGATTATTCGGCGAGCGCAAAGGTCAGCGGCACAAAGGTGCCTCGCCCAGCGGTTCGTGCGTGCTCCTGTTGCTCCTGGCGCCAGCGCCTCGCGAATGCGGCGACCCGATCATAAGAGCCGGTGAAACCCAGCGCGCTCAAGTCAGCGTGTATCTGCTTGAGCGTTCTGCGCTGCTTACGCGGTCGTTTCGCTTCCGTGTTCAACCAATCAGCGAGCTTCGCGGCGAATCCATCGAGCTTGCTAGGACTCTGGCGTTCGGGATAACTCGGCAGCACAGTGCCGGCACGGATATAGCGCCTGACCGTGTTTCTCGATACGCCGAGGCGTTTGGCGATCTCGCGCAACGAGACATGATCGCGATAGTGCCAGCGTCGAATGATGCTCAATATTGCCATGTCGATCACTCCGTTCTCTCGCTCGTCGCTTGAGCGGGCCAGTGTGTTCTACGTGGGGGTGCGGCTTGTTGGGCTGCCATCTTCTTCGCAGCGCCTTCGGCGATTTTGTCCGCACGAAGCTCGGCGAATTTACCGTAGTAGGCGTATGCAATCTGCTTCCGACTGTGGCCCAGCTTTTCGCTCACTTGCAAGAGGATGCGATCCATCTCTTCCTTGGGCATCTGGTCAGCAGTGCCCCCAAGCGTCGCCGGCAGCAATCCTCGCGCGATAGCGCAATTTTCCGCAAACTCCGCCCTTAACCCGTGGCCGCAGACATTCGCGTTCTTCTTCGTAATGCCGATCTTGCGCAGGCAGTAGTAGTAGTGCTGGATGTTACTTTTGAGCGTCGCGGGTTTGCCATGGCCGGTTTTATCCCACCCAAGCCGCCCCCTCACAGTCGTGAATTCCTTTAACGAATCAAGCACTATCCGTTGCTCTTCGTGTTCGATTTCGAGAAAGCGCTCACGACTGCCCTTCGGACCATCGCTGCCGTAGACCTTCAAACCGTTGCCGTGGTCCGCCTTGTGAGGTTTCAGGCAAAGAGCCTCCTTCATCCGCAAGCCGAACACGAGTTGCACCATGAGGATCAAGCCAAACCTTCGGTCCATACGGAACGCTTCGTTGATCTTTGCTTGAACATCAATCCCGGATTCGCTCCATGACTTTGATTTGGTGGCAGTCGCAGACGCTACGAGTTCTTCGGCGGGGACGTCGGGCAGGTACGCCTGTAGCTTCAGCACCAGATTTGGCTTGCCAATCCACCCGGCAAACTTGCGCCACACCGACAAATCTCCGATCATCGTCTTCGGCTTTTTACCCTGCTCATACCAGTAGCGAACCAGTGCCCGGATATGCTTATCGCTGAGGTTTTGAGGCTCCTGGATGCGCATCGCAAGTTCTTCGTGCCAGACATGCAGGCCCTTAAAAATCACCTCAGCGTTGTGCGCTTTTGTTCTCTCTGAAGCTGTTGCACCGTTGACCCGCGTGCCGCCGTGCTCGGCCAAAACGGATTCAAACTTGGCCTTCCAGCTACGCTCTGCCTGCTGGCCGTCGGGCTGCAGTCCCTTGAGGTTCTTACGTTTGATCCTCATCGCCACTCCATAATGTGAAATCCCGGCACTTGGCACTACGTAAGCCGCCGCGCGAAGGCAACCGCCGTTGCCAATCGTTCGAGCGCCGTCCCCGACATGGGTTAAGTCGGTGGTCGTCAGTCAACCGTAAGCAACTTGGGTACCACTTAACGCCGTATTCACCTCGCCAGGTCTCGCCTCTGGTCTGGCTTCGCTCTACAAGCAGCTTGTAAAGCATGGAGAGCCGGTCGCTCCCGCATTTCACATCGTGCAACGGGCTGGAGTGTCTTCAAAACGGACGATTCAGCGTGCGATCCCAGTCCTTCTCCGACCACACGTCGCCCCAGCCTTACGGTTATGGGGTTACCTGCCACTTGAGCAGGCGCAGGCCCTTTAACGGGGAGCCAAGCCGAGACGCGCCCTCAGCCGCGATGGCTGAAGTTCAGTTGGGTGGCGCTACACCCGGTTGATTGTCCTGCCGCAGCAGGGTCGAAGCCGTGCGTTCACCATGGCTGGTGGTCGCTGCGTCGGTGACGCTTTAGGCCTCAGTTGACTAGCCGAAATCTCGGCTCTAGCAAGCAGGTAAGACGCGATTCTGTTGGGAATTTCGCACTCTCATCCGCTCTCGGTAAGGGTTCTGCCTTACCTCTGTATTGAATTGCACTTGAATTCGAACAAGTTCAAAAAAAACGCCGGGCGGCGTTTTGGGCACTTCAGTTCACTGTAGAGACCAATGGCTTGGCTCAACAATTTGGGGGGAACCTAAGCGAGGCTCGGTCCCGTCATGCCACATGAGTGGCGTTGCGAAGCGACTGGTTCGGACGAGGAGCGAGCGATGGCTCACACGTGCGAATGGCTGGAGTAAATCACACGTCTCCTGCGTTTGCAAGCCCCGAAAAGAGGCACCGTGCGGCATTACTTTCGCGCGAACTCGGCCCTGCGCAACAGCGAAGATAGTGGAGCCTTTGCAGCCTTTGCAGCCTTTGCAGCCTTTGCAGCGTTTGCAGCCTTTGCATGTCCTTGACGTTAGCCTTGTCAGCCTTTGCATGTCCTTGACGTTACCCTTTGCAGCCTTTGCATGTCCCTGACATTACCCTTGGCAGCCTTGGCGGTAGTCGTGGTAACTGCAGTTGCAAAAGTAGGTCTCCATTAGCATTGCTAACCTAGCCCGCAGGACCGCTATGAACGTCAACGAGTATCTAGATCAATTGCCACCACGACGCGATAGCAAGTTGGCTCCGTACAAGGAGGAACTCCGCATCCTCTATCTCGGCAAAGCCTCGGCCGCCGCGATCCGGACATTCCTTTGCGACAGCCACGGTCTTATTGTTTCGAGACAGGCAATCTGGGAATTCTGCACGCGACACTTTTCGAGGGATACCGACGCTCCCACCAGTGGAGACCGACAGTTTTCGGCGTCGCGGCTGAATCCACCCGTTGTTGTCATGTCGTCGCCAAATCAAAGCGAGCCGCCCTCTTCTGATCATGCAATCCGTGAAAGGCCAGAGTTCTCGCGGTCTTCGGGAGAACCCACTTCACCTGTGCAAGTGTCGAAAGAACAGACGTCCGCCCAACCACAAGTCGAAACGGCAAGCGCCGAGATGAAGCGGCCAGCCTTAAATGCGGGGCAAGCAATACCAGCATTTCGGCCAGTTGCGCCTGAGCCTGTCTCTAAGATCGATCCGTCAGAAACAGAATCGTTGATTCCCCCCGGATTTTTTGGGCCCGCGAGCCAGCTAAATCCCCCTTATGACACCTCCTCCAAGGAGCACAGGGCCATGCTGGATGCCCAAGAGAAAGACACGCACGGAGAAGGGGGCGGGCAGAGCCGACGGCCCGCGCGCGGATAAGAGAAACCTCACCATTTGAAGGGTATATATGTCAGAAACGAATGTCGTTGAAATCACGAAGGCGAAGGCTGCGGATGAGAGCGCGCCATTCCCACTGAAGCCGCTCCGACTCGCGGTAGCGGCCCAAGTCGGAAACATTGGCAAGAGCACCATCTCCGGAACCCTGCTCCACCCTTATCTTGGCGGGAGCATTTATTCTATCGAGTCTCGCAACCAGGATGCCGCCCGCTATGGACTGGATGTCCATCGATACAACGGAGGAGATCTCCGTGCCCTTCAACTCGAACTTCATGAAGATCCCTATCACGCGATCATCGACGTAGGGGTATCGACGTTCGACGCTTTCCTCAAGCGACTGGTGTCCGACAATATGGTCGCTGACATGGACTATGTGATTGGAGTGGCGGATCCATCGGAGCGCGGGCAGACGGAATGTATTGCAACGTACGAGGCCCTGATGAGCATCGGCTTCAAACCAACGCAATACCGCCTTGTACTTAACCGCGCGGATCCTGACGTGGCGCTCCCCAAGCAATATCCCCATCTTTTCGCCTACGCCAAGGTCAACCAGATGTTCAACCTTAACCCCGAATGCGTCATCCCAGATTTAAGTGTCTTCGACGAAATGGCAACTCAGGGTGTGTCCTGGCAAGAAGCACTTAGCCTGGGCGTCGACTTTCAGACTGAGGCGCGCCAGCATCGCGCCAACGGAGAAATGGAAAAGGCTCGTGCCGCTTCCAAGCGCGCACTTCTGCAGAAATGGGCGCTGGGTGCAACAAAATTCATGAAGAACGCCTTCAATCAATTAAAAATTCCGGCCTAACAAGGATATGTCAGAACCCTTCCTGAAGGCGAACGATCGGCCGATCACATTGGAGGCCGCGAAACTCCATGCCGTCCTTGTGGAGGTCGATCGTTTCGTCGCTGATGTGCACAGTCTCCGCAACGCCATCCGGGGAGATGTAGACAGGCAAGAAGCAGCGACCGCCGCGCAGCGTACTTTACTCGGTGAAATGAGGGAACATAACGCTGAGACCGGGAAACAGTATGCAGTCCTTCTTCAGTCGGCGCGCTCCGTCATGCACACAATGGCCGAGGAAGCTCTGGCCGACTCTATATCAAAGAAGATTGTCCTCAATATATACGCGGAGCTGACGCCACAACTCAAGGAAGATCTCAAGGAAGAGAGTGACAGAAACTCTGCTGCGTCATCCTCGCTCGCGAAAGAGTTGATGTCCGCCACCACCGGCGCCATCAGGGACAATGCGGAGGTGATCGCAGATGCGGTCGCTGGCAAGCCGCCTCTGCCGCCAGTGCCACCTGAAGACGCTCGGTTCATGGAAAAGGCAAACGGTCACGCAATCAGATGTCTGGCTAAAGCGAAGCGGTTTATGGTCTCCGCGACGCATCCTCTCGTATGGTTCACCTGCTGCGTCGTGCTGTATGCCGCAGCACACTCGCTCAAACTCTGGTAGTCCCAATCCCGGGTTCCATTACGGAACCCTCGCACCGTCCACCGCATATCCGCTCGCCGCTATTCGCGAATCCCCGTTAGGGGTCTTGCACGCGCACCTAACATCCAATTGTCAGCGCCGCTTTGTCGCACAGTGCGACAAAGCGCTTCGCTAACTCATTGATTTTGTTATCCCCGCCAACCCCCCTGCTACTCCATTTCTGCCGCGACCTGCAGGGCAGGCCGTTTGCTCGACTGCTGTAACGGAACAAAATAGTTTCGACCTTTGTGCACGATGGAGACTGTAGTTTGCGGCCGATCGAACGTTCTCGCACGGTTAAAGTACCGACTTTTCGCCAGTCTCTTGGCTTGAGCAGCGGGTGTCACGAACAAAAAGTGACGGCTTTGTCAACTTGCCGAGAATGAGACGGCACGACGGCGAATACGACAACCCGTCAGAAAGCAGTCGACGGATTTTGGGCGAGTTCGGTGAATTCGCGCCATGCAACGAACCGGGCTGCGAGTTTTTTGCGATAGAGTGAAGCTCGCAGCAAATGTCGCTTGATCGCGAAATGTTGCCGGATTGGCCCGAAACACGAGAGAAATTTCTGTGTGCGTTTCGGATCCCGGAAGCCGCGCATGCGACGCTCCCGCTCACGTGTCGGTTGATGGCTGTTCTCTGCGCGGTTGTTCAGTCGGGCTGCCGCTTTAACGAACACGTGCTTCACGTTTGCAAGCTCTGGAATCTCCGCTTTTGCTGCCGGATAGCTGCGCAATTGATCGGTGACGATCTTGCGTGGCACCGGACTCGAGCGCAGCACACGCTTGAAGAAACGTTTGGCGGCGGCCTTGTCGCGCCGCTTCTGCACAAGGACGTCGAGTTCTGCGCCGTGCTCGTCAACCGCCCGCCATAGCAGATACGGTTCGCCACGAAGCTTGACGAACATCTCGTCGAGGTGCCACGTACTACACGGCTGGCGTCGCACCGCTTTTACTCGATGAGCAAAGCCCTTACCAAATTTGTCGCACCAGCATCGGATCGTCTCGTATGTCACGATCACCCCACGCTCAAAGAGCAGTTCCTCGATGTCACGCAAGCTCAACTGAAAGCGGAAATACCAGCGCACAGCGCAACTGATAACGCCGGCCGGAAAACGGTGGCCGTGATAGAGCGATTTCGATTTCTTCATCATGCCATCTTACGTGACTGACTCAACAAGCTGACAACGCCGCCCACAGCGCACTCCCTGAAATGGACAAGGTAGGATGCTTTGCGCAAGCAGGACTTCCCACGGTAGCGGGTCTCCCATCTATCTCATTGGAAAGATTCACGGCATAGATACATCCTTCCACGCCGGATATCAAACCAGGTGGCAAAGTGACGGCTGCCGGGGTTCGCGGTGGAATTTTCAGCGCGACATGACCGTGCAATCCTCGACCTCCAAGTTTACAATTCGCTACGAAATGCGGAGCTAGCAGCAACAAGACAGGTAGACGCAGCACTTACTGCAATGCCCGTAGGTGACCCAGCCGTAGTCTGCGAACTGCTGAGTCGCGTTGGTTCGGTTTGTATCTTGCCAAAGGGACACAGGCTCGCCTCAGCCGAAGTTGCCATGCCTGATGACCTCCGGGATGAGCCCTTTATCGCGCTTGGTCGCGAAGACGGCTCTCGACAAGCCGTTGAGCGGGTTGTTAGTCAACACGGGGTTGACTTGAATGTACGTTTTGAAACGACTCGTTCCGAAACTGCATGCGGCCTTGTCGAGGCGGGAAGCGGTATCGCAATCATCGACCCTTTTTGTGCAAGCGCATGGGCGGACCGCGTTGAGGTTCGTGCGTTTGGAGCGGATGTTCCTAGCGATGTGTACGTTGTACGAAGCCGTCAGGAGGAGCCGTCACTACTCCTGCAAGCTTTCATCGAAGACCTGAGGGTCAAGCTTACGTTGAATTGACCGCCTCATA
>Ga0209901_1000772_pt1 | contig 11188 bp, 16 predicted proteins | sample OrgsoiDNA_201058_FD_185806 | JGI IMG/M metagenome (GOLD analysis project Ga0209901, IMG submission 185806) | Permafrost soil microbial communities from the Arctic, to analyse light accelerated degradation of dissolved organic matter (DOM) -... | ecosystem: Environmental > Terrestrial > Soil >...
GATAGTGCATTCGGAACGCGTCCAGCTTCCGCAATCCCAGGCGGGCAAGATTGTTCAACGGCAACTCCCCAAAAAACTTTAGTTGAATGTCCGCTAAGGAGAAAAGTAGGTGACCGGACCGGGTCGGCTTCTGCCCTACGCGACTCGCAGCTTCAACGCCCGAAGTCCAGGGCCGAAGGGAATCAGCGTATCGAAATCCAACAGAAGTAGCTGATCCTCACGAAAACAGAACAATGAAAAAGACCTACACGGCAATGCTCGTTCTCGCGTGTTTAACGGCAGCGTGCTCAAGCACGCGCGTCGTGCCGATGGACGGCGATACATACACAGTGTCCAAGCGAAGTGCGCAAGTCGGGTTCGGTCCCGCTGACGGGCCAAAAGCTGACATATACCGCGAGGCAAACGACTTCTGCGGGAAACAAGGTAAAAAGGTCCAAACCGTGTCATTGCAAATGACCGATTCAGGGTTCGCCCAACCCGCAAGCGCTTCGCTGCAATTCCGCTGTATGTGAGCGGCTACACTGGCACCCTCTACGCGACGGATAAAAAGCACAATGGCTGATCTCAACGCCGCTCTAATTGCGTTCGTTGGTGTGCTCGCTGGTGGGTACGTCAACAACTTCCTTGCCGAAGACTTCAGGCGCTTCCGCGACAGTCAGGCACTTGCCGGGGCGCTCGCGGGTGAGCTTGAATCGCACGCGAAAGGTATGTCGATACTTCGCCCCCGCCTTGACGGCATGCTTGCGCTGGTCAAGGCCGATACGCCCGTTAGCGCTGAACGAAATGGAAAAACAGACCAGCCCTATTTTCGAAGCGAATGTTCAGCGCATCGGCTTGCTAGGCCCGGATATCGCGCGACAGGTTGCCGCCGTCTACGAACAACTCAACGGCTTTCGCGTGGGCTTCGTCATGCTGTCGAAGCACCACAACACTATGTCCCGGCAATGGCGCGAAGCCGTAATCGGGGACTGCATTGTCCGGATTGAAACGGCGGCGACCGGGGGCGCGGGATTGCTAGACGCCTTGAACGCGCACGCCAAGGCTAAGTACCGGATCAACTGGCCGATCTTCGGCTGAACAACGCCGCGCCGGTCGAATCCAGTTAAGCATGTCGTCGCCGGGGTGTCAGTGTTGCGTTGCCGCGTCAGTCGATCAGTTCCGGCGGTATGCCGTCCGGGAACAACGCGGGTATGTAAGCATCCGGCGATCTCATCTGGTTTTCTGTTCCTGGGCGTAAGAGCATACGTTTCCACGATCAGGAAGCGGACACGTGCACACTATTTCCCAAGACATTTCGACGGGGCGCACACGGCGGACCTATAGCACCTCGTTTAAGTCAGAGCTTATTGTCAAACGATGTAAAGTCGTCCGAAAAGTGTACCAAAGTCGTCCATTTTTCGGTTTTCGCGACGCTGCGCAAGGAATTTCTTTGAGAATCAATGCTTTAAAAAAAATTGACGTAAAGTCGTCCTGTTTGGTTGATAGGTGGGCTGCGAATTTCGCGAGGTTGACTGAACGTTTTGCATTCCGAACATAGAGTTACGTGGTCACCGATGAATCGCGCGATACCTACCACACGCGCTAAGGCTCAGTTCCTAACGTGCCATCGAGGCGCCCGGGCTTATTGCACAGGGAGCAACGGCGTCTGTGACAAGAGGCGTGCGGAGCAGGCGGGAGCGCGCTTGGAACGTCGAGAACCAAGAATTCAAAACAAGTATTTTGCAATGCGAACAATCATCGATTGAAGTGTATCAATCGATATCGATGGTTAGCCCGCTCGCGACAGGTCGCGGCAGCGAGAGTCGACTTCCAGCATGAAGGTGAGCGGCACCCGATGGGGAAAAGTCAAAACCACGGGACGTAGGAGATGCAGTAGACCGTGTTTGCGGCCGCGATATAGCTAAATTTACGGTTCGTTTCTTGCGCCGATCCCTTCAGCAAGACTTGTCAACTTTAAGTCAATTTCAGCAAAATGGACGACTTTACGACAATTAAAATTGACGTAAAGTCGTCCAGCACGGCTCGCTGTGCCTTATAAACTGGTCTTTGGGTCCGGACGACTTTATGTCATTTGACAGCCAGACACAGTTCCGGCTGCTTCGTACGATCGCAAGCGCCTTTCATGTGGGCCTGTAGTGCGTTTCTGTGCCTTACTCACGAGCAGGCAGGTCGGAAAAGATCCACGCCTGCGGCCGCGAGGCCACACCGCCATGCTCCTTGCTGCAGCGCATCATCTGGCAAAGCACCGCCGTTTCGACGTCACGATCCTAGCTGATCCTCAAGCCTGCCGAAGAAGGTGGCGGCAGGGCGCTCGAGATGGTCAAAGAAGGCCGGTTCGAGCAGGTCCCGATGGAAGCGGTATTCGGCTTACACAACTGGCCCGGCATGAAGGGCTGGCCAGTTTGCGGTCGGCCCGCGGCCAGCGATGGCCTCAGCGAATAATTTCGCAATCAAGATCCGCGGCAAGAGCGGCCGCGCCGCTTTGCCGCACACCGGCATCGATCCGGTGCCGGTGGCCTGCGAGATGGTGCAAGCCTTCCAGACCATACTGACGCGCAGCAAGAAGCCGAGCGAGGTCGCCGTGATCTCGGTTACGCATGATCCATGCGGCGAAGGCCAGTGACGTGATTCCCGACAGCTGCGAGTTCCAGGGCACGGTGCGCACTTCCTTACTTGACGTGCTCGACCTGATCAAAGGGCGCATGAAGACTGTCGCCGAGCATGTGAGCGCCGGCCGTGACGCACTGTGCGATTTACACTTTCGGCGCAACTATCCGCCGACTATCAACCCCCCAGCTCGTCTGTAGGAGCCTTACCCCAGACAATGGACAAGCTTCAGAAGACTGGCTGCAGCAAGCAGGTGGTCAACCTGGCAGTGCCCCTTGGCTATTCTTTCAACCTTGGCGGGACGAATATATATCACCCTTGCGACCCTCTTCACCCGCAGGCATTGAACATCGATCTCACGTCGTTGGAGCAGCTGACGATCTTCAGTGTTGCCATGCTATCCTCAAAAGAAACAAGCGACGTGACCGGGCCTGGCTTCGTGACGCTTGCTGGTACGGTCACGGTAGTGCCCTCTGTGCCTATGGGGGCTTGGTGCGGCTCCTTCGCGTCGATTGTTTCATAAGCGAATACCGAGTTCTTATGAATTTTATGGGTACCGCGGTCGCATGTTTCATGCGTATCGGCATGGGAAGGAGATCTCGACCGCTCGAAACGGAAGGCTGCACTTGGTGGCTCCGCAGGGCTATACGAAACTCTAGCGCCGGACAACGCCGCGGCGTTCGTGAAGGAAAATTCATGAAAATTTTCGACTCTCTCTGGCGCCGACACGGTCGAAGCGAGACTAAGATCATTCTGCTGAACAGCGCGCTAGATCTGGCTCTCGATTTCGACAACTGGCTGAGCCCGATTCAAGGGCGGCTGAAAGCTAGTCATCCGTCGCTGGACGAGGAGCAGCTTGAGATGCTGAATCAAGTCTGTATGGAGGCCGTTCGCTTCGGGCAGGAGACAGCGTTGCATCTGTGCGCGACAATGAATCTTCCTTCGGTGCAAGGCCGCTTTGAAGAGCTGTTCGTCAACCGCTGCCCGTGGGTGAATCAGGAAAATCTGGAGCGTGCATACCGGCACTGCATCTATCTTGCAACTAAGACCACTCGCGCAGGTTAATGGATAGGCGGCGCAAGCGAAGAGTAAATCTATAACAGGACGCCTACACTCATCATGGCCGTCACTGAAGCGAATATCTCTACCACACAGCTGCGGGCGGTCGTCGCCGTAGCCCAATGTGGGAGGTTCGTGTCGGCGGCAGCGGCCTTGGGTCTTTCCCAATCCTCTCTAAGCCGTATCGGTCAGAGTACGGAGCAGGCTCAGCAAAGTCCAGTCTTACGCTACTGGGCGCATCGCGCTAACCGTCATCGCTTTCCGCGTGCTGCGTCGTTCTGTTGGCGATTGGCTGTTTTCGTCCGCTGCAGGTCGGAACTGCGCAACGATATTCACTCGACATCGTTGCAACCTTCTCGTTCAACCCGCGCCGCAGCGCGAGAACTTAGTGCCGAAAAATGAAGAAGGCCGATCTATCATTTGTACGTACTGCATCGGCGATCGATGATTTACCGATTACCACAGGTCATCCAGACTCCCACCATGCGCCCCTTCAGTGCCATGCTTATGCTCATCGGTGTCCTGTTGGCTTCCAGTGGATATGGGGCGACATTTCTTTTTTCGATGCACTTCAAATCGATCGGCGGAAACGACTTCGATACCGGGGTGGTTCTGGCCGGCGCGATGGCCGGCACCTTTATCGGTGTGTCGCTTGTGGGCTGGTTCGTGCCATACATAGGTGCCGCGCGGATGGCCGCGCTCGCGGCACTGTGCGTCGGTACCGGCGTCGCTGGCTTCGCGCTCATCGAGCGCGTGAACATGGTCAACGTGATTCCAGGGTTCCTCGTGGGTTTCGGCTGGGGCGCGTTCTATCTTGCCGCGCCGATGTCGCTGGCCGAGCGAACGAGCGACGCGGAACGCAGTTTCTGGTTTCTTCGCTTTGCTACGTTTCAGATGATCGGAGCTGGCGGTTGCCCTGCGCTTGCGGCCTTCGCGATTCACTTTTGGCACCTGTCGCTCGGCAGTGTGCTCTACACTGTCGGCGGCCTGTGCGCGATCGCATCCCTTATGTTCGAAATCTTCGGCCGTCTCTCGCCGCACGTGCGCGCGTCGCGCGTTCAGGAACGATGGTTGCGAAACATCGGCGCGATCGCCCGTACGCTCGCTATTTATCCAATTGTTATCATCGCGTTGGGCGCCAGTGTCTTCTCAGGCTTGATGACGTTCCAAATGTCTCTCGTACAAGGAACTCACGCACAAGCGAGCAACTTCTTTGGCCTTTACACGGTATCGGTCGTGACGACGCGCTGGCTGCTCTCGAGGCTTGTAATCAACATCCGCGCCGAAACCGCCACGAAAGTGTTGCTCGCTATGATGGTGCTAGCCAGCGCTTCGATGTTCGCGATGCCGTACCACGTGTTGTTTCAATTGGCTGCGGCAGTGTTGCTCGGTACCGGGTACGGACTGGCCTATCCGATTGTGCAGTCGCAAGCTATCAACGACTCCGATGCAGGGCACCGTCACGCCGCGCTGACCTGGTTCGTCGCGTCGTACTTTATCGGTGCATTCGGCTTTCCGTCGGTCGGCGGTTGGGTGTTGGTTCACATTGGCAAAGGCGCATTGCTGACGCTCATCGTAGCGTGTGGCCTGACGGCGTTGGCGCTAACGGTCCTGCGAGACAGGCGGCGTCTCGAGACACTTTCCGCAAAGGGGTAAGGGACGGATCGGCTTTGGCAATTCACCGTGTCGGCTCAATTCGCGATCAGCCGCACGGCTGCCGGCGATAAAAAACGTCAACGCGATGACCAGTACGTGCGGCGCGGAAGGAAAGATCATCGCGAACGGTGGGAAAATTGACTTTCTCATTTTGCCGCACTTCTTGAATGTCACACAATGCGCACTATCGGTAGTCAGCCTTCGGCTGTAACAAAGGCTGGCGAACTGATAACATCAGTTCATGCGCTTCGATCTGACCGACCTTCGCCTTTTTCTGCTCGTTCTCGAAACGGGGAGCATTACCCACGGTGCGGCACAAGCGAATATGTCCTTGCCTTCGGCGAGTGCCCGTCTGCGTGGCATGGAAGACGCCATCGGGTTGCCCTTGCTGGAACGGGGTCGCCGCGGCGTTGAACCGACGCCGGCAGGCGATACACTGGCCCATCATGCGAAACTTGTCTTGCAGCAAATTGGGCAAATGCAGGGGGAATTGGGCGAATATTCGAAGGGTCTCGAAGCGCATATCCGTCTATGGGCAAACACAGCCGCCATGAGCGAGTTTTTGCCCAAAGTGCTTGCCCCGTTTCTCGCATGCCGCCCCAACGTCGTCGTCAACCTGAAAGAACGACGCAGCACCGAGATCGTCAAGGCGGTGTCTGGCGGTGTTGCTGAAATCGGCATCATTTCCGATGCCGTCGATCACGGTACTCTGCAAACTTTCCGATTTGCAACCGACCGGCTCGTTCTGATCGTTCCGCGCGGCAATGCACTGGCCGAGCATCGGCGGATAGCATTTCAGCAGGTCATAGAACATGTGTTTGTGGGTCTGACTGCTGGGAACCCTTTGCAGGAACTTCTGTGCGAACAGGCTGTACTGGCTGGCCGCCCACTTTCCTTCCGGGCCCGCATGCGGACCTTCGAGGATGTTTGTCATATGGTGGAACACGGTGTCGGATTTGGCATCATGCCGCAGACCGCAGCCAAAAAGTTTCGTGGCTCCATAGGGATTCGCTCATTAGGGCTGACCGATGGCTGGGCTACGCGACATCTTGCTCTGTGTGTACGGCAGTTCGATACTTTGCCTCGGTACGCCCGCGACCTGGTTGAACATCTATCTGCCGGCGCGCGACTGGCGCCGGTCAATACTCAATAGACGCAAGCGGTCGCGGACGTTGAACGGATAGCGATAAAGCTTCAACTTACGCACTTGGGAACGCCCTGACGACGGGCGACGCTCGAGACGAGTGGTCTGCCCCACCCGACTCGCTCGCGCAATGCGCCAAAACCGATCTCGCCGAGCCTGATTTGGTCGCGCACTCGTTGAACGCGGTCGCGCATATCCGCCATGAATACGTAAAAATGCGTACGACGCTTGACGGCGAGATCGACGCTGTCGAAGAGCAGGTCCATAAGCATCGTCTTGCGCCGGCCGGCAGGGCCACAAATATATATTCCGGGTAATTCCTCACCGGCGCTGCCGTGAAGGCCAACGAGCCTACCGAGGTCGAAGCGCGAGCTCCGGTTGTGGCGCGCGCCAAGTTGGTGCGCCAGCACGTCGAGCTTTTTCACCAGGTCCACTTGTGCCGGGTCGCGTTCAATCGTTGCGCTCGCGACGAGCGCCTCGTAGCGGGCCGTCACAATGCCGGACGTCGAAGGGCCCGCGGGCTCGATGTTCCGCATTATATGCATGATAGTGTGGGGGATCGTATGCATCAAAGAAACGGCCGAATGGCGAGTTCGAGACCAAGCAGAGCGAGAAAGATCAAGAACCAGCGCCGAAACGTCGCGGCACTGATGCGCTGACGGACCGACTGCCCGAACCACATGCCCAGCAGGGCGGGCACAATCGCGAGCGCCGAAGCTGTGATGCTTCCAAGGTGGAACGCCCCGCCCCTCGTTAGTCCAATCGCAAGCGCAACCGTCGAGATCGTGAACGATAGCCCAAGCGCCTGGATAAGGTCATCCTTGTTCAGACCGAGTGCCTGAAGGTAGGGAACTGCGGGAATGACGAAGACCCCGGTCGCACCGGTGATCAAACCTGTTGTCAAGCCGACGACAGGCGCTATCCAGCGCTCAACGTTAGCGGGAACGGACAAGGGTCGCGCCAGAAGGCTGAACCCGGCGTAGACCGCCAGCGCAATTCCCAGCCCGGTGGTAGTCCATCTAGTGTTGACGGTTGTCAGGAGCCATGAACCGGCGACAGTACCCAGCACGATGCCAAGCAGCATCAGCCACAGCCTCCACGCTAGCGCGGCAAAACGTCGTCCGGCGAACAGTTGCCAGACATTGGTGACGAAAGAAGGGATGATCAGAAGCGAAGCCGCCGCGACAGGCGGCATGATCGCTCCGAGAACGCCCATGGCTACGGTCGGCAACCCCATGCCGGTCACGCCCTTTACGATACCGGCGAGAAAGAAAGTCAGGGTTACTATTAGAATCAGATGGGTATGTGCTTCGGGCATTTTTCAACTTTAATCCGGTTACGCACAGAATCCGTGTCGGACCGACGTGCTGAGGAGACAGTTGAAGAATAAGATCACTGTCCGAATCTGAAGGCGGTGCAGGGTGAAGAACGAGTCGCCATTGGCTGAGGCATTCATCGCACCGGCTGTTAAACCAGGGCAAAAATGAGGCACGCAAAGAATGCTAGATGGAGTGATTCATCTTCACAATGTGGCATTTCGAGAGCTAGGCTTAGATAAAACCTAAGTCACCTTGCGCATCTGTCTGACCGATATCCGGCTATCCGTAATTGTCGGCCTCTCCTTTCCGAACCGTTCACCCGGATCCGGGTACCGATGCGATCGCCAGATTCATGGTTTGAGCACGTTGGACGAGACTGCCATGCTCCACGACTCTCAGGGATGGCCGGATATCGGTTAAATGCTGCCTTCAGTTTTTCCGAACTCAAGATTCGTAAATGCCAGATTGTGGATGTAGATTTCTGTCTTTAGCATCCATGGCATGAACTCATATTCACTCGTTTCCGGGGCAGGTCTATCACGACGCTGACTTGCGGTTGCGATGAGTCCGGGCATTAAATGGGCCAGGAAGGGGACATTGCTCCCGACTTCTGCGAAGGTGCCTTCAAACAGGGAGAAATTTATGATGTCGGCTCTTATCCAAACCTTCGGAATGCTTGGAATACTCATTAGCCTCGCAGCGAAAGTCGCCGCGCATCGACGGACCGACGGCAGACAAGTTGATCCGGGAACTTGAATCGCTCACGACTCAATCGACCTAATGTCGCCCTTGGAACAATGCCCAGTGCATGAGATGGCATGCGGTCAGTTTGGGCCGTTCGCTCACACTCGTGCCCAAGGGTTTTGACCGTCAGCGCCGCTACTGGAAACGGACATTAGAGTGCCGATCGATGCTGCGTAAGCCCTCGGAGTTTGCAGACTGGCCCCCGTCGCATTGACTTCGCCTTCATGCCAACGTCCGTCTGGAGGACGCTTGCAGAATCCTGACGGGGCCTGCGTCGTGCATGGCGCCTCGCGCCTCGGCTTTGCACACGCCGGGTTGTCCATGGGGGTAATCGGCTTGGAAAGTCTTTCCTCAACTACTCCTCGGCAGAAAGGCAATTTGATTTCGCGGTTCTTTTCGTGTCAGCCATTGTTATTGAACATTCTCGGGTTGCCTATCGATCGGAAGGAAGTTGTGTCGGCCCAGGAAACGGTGGGTGTTTGGTCACAGACGCGTCATATCCCGAGGCCAAATCGATCTTCGACCAGCTGATCGCCTCTTCAGACAGCAAAGCGATATTTGTATCGCAATGTATCGACAGGCCAAAGGGATACGCAGCCTTACATCTGGCCCGCTTTTCTGACACAAGCGAGATACTTCCGCGCGTTCCAATGCATCAACGCCGTATTTCAAAAGCCATTCGCGTCGCAGTTCTCCGCAACGCTGCTTGTGCTCCTTGATACCCGAGCGTCTGCTTCCCACCCTTAAGCTCCAGGAGCATTACATGAAAACTTCAATGATTGTCATCGCGTTCGCCGCATTCGCAACGACCGGCTTTGCTCACGCCTCGGATGCCGGGCCCACGACCGGACAGCAAACGGGCGCTGTGCAAACGGAGCAGCTGTCTCCTGGCGCCTACAGAGTCGCCCCGAAAACTCGTGCGCAAGTCCGTTCGGAGCTCAAACAGTCCGAGATTGATGGTCAACTTATGTCTCTCAACAACTCGGTCTATAAAGGAAACTGATCGCCTCTCCCAATCCGGCACGGGCTGCCGCCATGTCGACATTCTGCTGATCAGCCAGATTGAGTCGCACGTTTCTTCTCTCTGAATATTTGTTGCCCGGCGGACTGTATCGGTCCGATACCGGGTGCCGACCTATGTCATGTCGGCGCCCTGTACCTGATTTTATCTACGTGGAGGCTGCCTACCTTCTACGTTCGCTTCATTCGAGCAAGGGCGCATTGCAAAACATGTGAGCCGCAATTTTGTGGCTTACTTCAACCTCAGTGGGAGATAGGGAAATGCAAGACAAGATCGACACTCGCCGCCGTGGCTTCATCAACTCTGCGGCGTTGACAATTGCCGCAGCCCAGTTCGGCATGATCGGATCTGCGCGTGCGCAGTCCAGCAACGCTCAACCGCCAGGTTCGCCTGCTTTCAAGCCTGGGACGAACACGTCGTTCGGTCCACTGAAGCAGATCAATGCCGGCGTCCTGAATGTTGGGTACGCTGAAGCCGGCCCCGCGAATGGTCCCGTGGTCATTCTCCTGCACGGCTGGCCCTACGACATTCACAGCTATGTCGACGTCGCGCCTTTGCTAGCATCGGCGGGCTACCGCGTGATCATTCCCTATCTGCGCGGTCATGGCACGACGCGCTTTCTCTCGGGCGAAACGTACAGGAACGGGCAGCAGGTGATGGCTGCTGTCGATGCTATCGCGCTGATGGATGCGCTTAAGATTCAGAAGGCGGTCTTAGGTGGGTTTGACTGGGGAGCGGGAGCGGTCTGCAACATGGCGGTGCTCTGGCCGGAGCGTTGTAAGGCCCTGGTCTCTGTGAGCGGCTATCTGGTTGGCAGCCCTGAACTCAATGCAAAGCCGCTACCGCCGGCGGCAGAGCATGCATGGTGGTACGAGTTTTATTTCGCCACGGAGCGCGGCCGAGCAGGCTACGACCAGCACCGGAAAGAATTTGGGAAGCTTATTTGGCAACTCGCTTCGCCGAAATGGAACTTCGATGATGCCACTTACGATCGCACAGCGACGGCTTTCGACAATCCTGACTATGTGGACATCGTGATCAATCATTATCGCTGGTGGCTCGGCCTCGCCAAAGGTGAATCGAAGTACGACGGCCTCGAACAGCGTCTGGCTGCAAGGCCCGCGATCACCGTGCCCACGATCACGCTTGAAGGTGAGGCCAACGGTGCACCGCACCCCGACAGTGCGGCCTATGCCAGCAAATTCTCGGGTACATATACGCATCGTCTCATCGGCGGAGGCACCGGCCACAACCTTCCTCAGGAAGCGCCCCAAGCCTTCGCTCAAGCCATTATTGACGTCGCCGGATACTGACCGGGTCCGACTGTAATAGCTGACGAACGCCGGTCATCGGAAGACCGGCGTTTCAGTTCCAGCAGCCGGACTTCATTCTTGCGGGCTGCTGCCTCAACCCACCTTAAATTCACCTCGGGAAAAATCATGATCCTCTTTTCCTAGCCTATCTTGGTGGTGCCCTTTCTATTCTCAAACTGCCGGACCACCAGACGTCGGGTTTCCACCGCAATCTTGTCATTGCGAAACCAATGCGATATTTCTCCGTCGACGCTATCAGGCGGAAGACGCAGTAGCCGCTCGATGAGACAGACCGCATGGCAAATTTGCTATGGTCTCGCGGCCC
>Ga0209901_1000773_pt1 | contig 11177 bp, 11 predicted proteins | sample OrgsoiDNA_201058_FD_185806 | JGI IMG/M metagenome (GOLD analysis project Ga0209901, IMG submission 185806) | Permafrost soil microbial communities from the Arctic, to analyse light accelerated degradation of dissolved organic matter (DOM) -... | ecosystem: Environmental > Terrestrial > Soil >...
GGTAGACCTTCACTTGAGAACGCTATGGACGTTGGAAGAATTGCTCAACTGTCAACCACGATGGCGGAGACAGGGACGCGGCAAGCTGTCGGCTTGTCCGTATTGAAAAAAGCGCAGGAAGTGCAGAGCTCAACGGCGACCGCCTTGCTGGCCGCTTTGCCACCTGTGCCTGCGGCGCCAAACCTGCCTGCTCACCTGGGTAACCGTATCAACACGACCGCCTGAGCGCGTCATCAGGCGCGGCTTTCCAGCGCCTGACGAGATTCAAGCTGCCCACACCACCGTTATTAACGGTGGCGCGTGGGCTTTTTGTTTTTTTTACCTGCTCTTCCTTTGGCCATAAAAACGGAATGTTCGCCATAGTGTCGCCAATTCAGTAGAATCACTGTGCCGCCAGTTGCAGGGCAGTGCCGCGGCGCAAGCTCCTGAACTCATCACTTACCATTTGCACGAGGATCACCATGAACAAACGTCAAGCTTTCGTCGCCGCTGCTCTCGCAGGCCTGTGCGCCGCCAGCACTGTCAGCGCAGCGGCGCACGATGCGCCCGCCACTACTGGCGACAAGGAAAAATGCTACGGCGTCGCCAAAGCGGGACTGAATGACTGTGCCTCGGCCGACGGCGCCCATTCCTGCGCCGGGCAGGCGACACAAGATAACTTGCCTGGCGAATGGGCCTATGTTGCCAAGGGCACGTGCACCCAGGCTGGCGGTTCCCTGAAGCCGGCCAAGGCTGCTAAAAAGGCCCAGTAATCATCGCCGCTGCACGCACGCCCTTGCCCACCCATGCGCTCGCTGGCGTGGGCGTTGGCTTGCGCGCCAGCCATTACCGCGACTTCCTGGCAGCCCGGCCCGCTGTGGACTGGCTGGAAGTGCACACGGAAAACTATCTGGCCCGTTCCGGCTGGGATTGGCAAGTGTTGTCCACCTTGCGTGCCGACTATGCGCTCAGTCTGCATGGCGTGGGCCTGGGGTTGGGCTCGGCGCAGGGGTTTTCCGAGCAGCATCTGGAGCGCGTGCGCCAACTGGTAGAGCAGATCGAACCGGCGCTGGTGTCGGAACACCTGTGCTGGGGCGCCGTAGCACAGCATCAATTCAATGATTTGCTGCCTTTGCGCCTCGATAGCGTGGCGCTGGACTTGCTGTGCGCGCGGGTCGGGCAGGTGCAAGATGCCTTGAAAAGGCCGATCTTGCTGGAGAATGTCTCCACTTATCTGCGTTTTCATGGCGACACCATGAGCGAAGCGCAATTCCTGGCTGAACTGGCCCGCCGCAGCGGCTGTGGCTTGCTGCTCGACATCAACAATCTGTATGTAAACCAATGCAACCACGGCGAAGATGCGCTGGCTGCCATGCAAGCCATCGCGCCGGGCAGCGTGGGCGAATTTCACCTTGCCGGCCACCTGGTCACGCCACAGGCCGTGATCGACCATCACGGCGCGCGTGTTGCTGAACCTGTCTGGGCCTTGTACGAAGCTGCCTTGCAGCGCTTTGGCCGGGTAGCGACCCTGATCGAATGGGATACGGATGTGCCCGCATTGCAAGTGTTGCTGGATGAGGCGGACAAGGCGCGCCGCATGATGGCGCCGCAGCGGCCGCCTGTGCCATGGCAAGTTTCCAGTGGTTCGATGACGCCAGCGCTGCCGGACCCTGCGCTGGAGGCAGGCCAGCAAGCATTTGCCGCCGCGCTATTCGATATGGCATACAACGATGCCGCCTTGCAGCAATTTACAGGTTCATCGAGCCCCGAGCGTCTGGCCTTGTACCGCGGCAACCTGGGCGCCACCTGGCGACGTACCCTGGGCCATGCTTATCCTGTCGTGCTGGCGCTGGTGGGCGAGGAATTTTTTAGCGGTCTGGCGCGCGCCTATGGCAATGTTTACCCTTCGCAAGATCCTGACCTGAACCGGTTCGGCAGCCATTTTGCGACCTTCCTCGACGACTTTCCGCCTGCGGCCGAATTGCCGTATCTACCTGATATGGCGCGCCTGGAATGGGCCTTGCACCTGGCTCATTACGCACCCGATGCGGCCGGTTTGCCGGCCAGCAGCCTGGCGTCATTGACGCCCGACCAGCTCGAAACGAGCCGCTTTGCCGTGCATCCTGCATGCTCCCTGATCGCTTCGCCATGGCAAGTGCTGGCCTTGTGGCAAGCACATCAGGAGGGTGACAGCAAGGGTGTATTTCCCGGGGAATTGGCTGGCGATACTTATGTGCTGGTGTGCCGGCCACAGTGGAAGGCGCAGGCGGTGGCACTCGATGCGGCGGGCCACGCGGCGCTTGCCTTGCTGCAGCAGGGGCTAGCTTTTGGCGCCGCACTCGATGCAGCGTTTGAACTCGATGAAGACTTCCACCTGGGCGCCCAGCTACGTTGCTGGCTGGAGCATGCCGTGTTGACGGAAATGCGCTAAAACACTGTCAAGGTTGACTAAAGGCGCGCAACAGGCGTGCTTCGCCCGTCTGATCGTGGCATAGTGCGTTGGCCGCTTCAGTGGCCGCCATCATGCGCGCCAGCTGTTCTTCTTCGAAGCGGCTCAGCTCAGCCATGGCAGCTACCAGCGCGACTTCCAGCCTGGCGCGGGCGCTTTGATACAGGCTGCTCGTGTATTTATCTGTGTTGCGGAGCAATTCTTCCGCATTCTCTATGACTTGCCGCAAATCAGCGATCAGGCGTTCCTGATCGTGTGTGCCGTGCTCGGGATGGTCCATGGCTTCCCCCTTCCGCATATCGATGAATATATGAAACAGTCTATAGAGCCATGCACTCAGCTGCGGTGCTTGCCCTGGAGCGCGGCCGCGCCCCAGGCTCCCATCGTCAGCCGACGACGGTGATGCGGACGTCGGCCACGCTGACCACCTGGCCTGCGCGAATCTTGGCTGTCTTGCGCAATTCCTTCTTGCCGTCGACCTTCACCACGCCGCTGTCGACCATGACCTTGCCTGCGCCACCGCTGTCACACAAGCCGACCAGCTTGAGCAGCTGGTTCAGCTCGACGAACTCGGAGGTTAAATCAAAGCTTACTTTTTGCATTGTATCCCTTATTGCAATAATGTGTTTTTAGCACTGGATGACGACGTCTACCAATCTGTTACGCCTAGTTTACATCAAGCTGTCCGGGATGCAGGCAGGGCTTCAGCTTTTGTTGGGGCGCGTCATCTCCAGTGGCACGATCCACGTTGCAAATTGCTCCTCTGTTACAAAGCCCAGTCCCAATGCCGCCTCTTTCAGGGTCGTGCCTTCATGCTGCGCCTGCTTGGCGATTTGCGCCGCCTTGTCATAGCCGATATGCGGCGCCAGTGCCGTGACCAGCATCAGGGAGCGCTCCATCAGCTCGGCGATGCGCTCGCGGTTTGCTTCGATGCCGTGTGCGCAATGCTCGTCAAAGCTGCGCATGCCATCGCCCAGCAGGCGGGCGCTCTGCAGGAAATTGTGCGCAATCAAGGGCTTGAAGACATTGAGCTCGAAATTGCCCGACGCTCCGCCCACCGTGATGGCCACATCGTTGCCGAAAACCTGGCAGCACAGCATGGTCAGCGCTTCGCACTGTGTCGGGTTGACCTTGCCCGGCATGATGGAGCTGCCCGGTTCGTTTTCAGGGATCGTGATTTCGCCAAGGCCGGAACGTGGGCCGGACGCCATCCAGCGTACGTCGTTGGCGATCTTCATCAGGGCCGTTGCCAGGGTTTTCAGTGCGCCATGCGAGGCGACCAGCGCATCGTGGGCGGCCAGGGCGGCAAACTTGTTGCTGGCGCTGGCAAATGGCTGGCCTGTCAGGCGCGCCAGTTCGGTGGCGATGCGGTCGGCAAATTCGGCATGGGCATTCAAGCCCGTGCCCACAGCCGTGCCGCCGGCGGCCAGTTGCAGCAGCGGTGGCAATGATGCCGTGATGATATGTTCGGCAAAGTCCAGCTGCGCCACGTAGCCGGAAAATTCCTGGCCCAGGGTCAGCGGCGTGGCGTCTTGCAAGTGGGTGCGGCCGATCTTGACGATATCGGCAAACTGCGTGGCCTTGGCATCGAGGGTGGTCCGCAACTGGCGCAGGGCGGGCAAGACGGTGTTGGCGACGGCCAGCGCGGCAGCCACATGGATGGCCGTCGGGAAGATATCGTTCGAGGATTGCCCCAGGTTCACGTCGTCATTCGGATGCAGCAGGCGCTCGGCGCCGCGCAAGCCACCCATCAGCTCGGAACCCCGGTTGGCCAGCACTTCATTCATGTTCATATTGCTTTGCGTGCCCGAGCCCGTCTGCCAGACGGCCAGCGGAAATTCGCCGTGGTGTTTGCCGGCCAGCACCTCATCGGCCGCTTGCGTGATGGCGACGGCTTTCTTGCCGCTTAATAAACCCAGGTCCAGGTTGACGTGGGCGGCCGCGCGTTTGACGGTAGCCAGGGCGGCGATCAATTCAGGCGGCATCTTTTCCGTGGAAATGTGGAAGTGCTCCAGCGAGCGCTGGGTCTGCGCTCCCCACAACTGACCGGCGGGTACGTCGATCGGGCCGAAACTGTCGCGTTCGATTCTGCTACTCATGGCATCCCTTTCATCGATTTTGGTCCTTCGAGTGTACTCCAGACGACAAAATCGCACAGGGCGTGGCCATACTGTACTGCTCAGCCTTTATTTTGTGTATTTCCTGCCGTTAATAAGGGAGGTACCCCATTTTCCCTGTTGTCAAAGCGATTCATCCATGCAGAGCAGTGTATTTTCCCGTCGGATCCTGATCGCCTGTGCCGCCGCCAGCGTGGCCATGCCCGGCGCTTTTGCGGCCGAACTCGGTGATATCAGCGCGCTCTCGCACGTGGGCCAGCCGCTGTCAGCCGATATCGAACTGACGGCGCTGGCGCCAGACGAGGCCAGTGGCGTGGCCGTGCGCCTGGCGTCAATCGATGTGTACCAGGGCGGCGGCATCACGATGGATCCAGCACTGCAAGGGCTGGCCATCAGTCAGGCGGTGCGCGACGGCCGGCGCTATGTCCACGTGAGTACGCAACAGGCAATCACGGCGGGCCATGTACACCTGTATTTTGTGCTGGGCAGCGGTAGCGGCGCCAATGTTCGCCTGGCAACGGTCTGGCTGACACCGGCGCCGGCCGCGCCTGTTCCTGCGCCAGTGCCTCTTGCCGTATTACCTGCTCTGCCGGCCAAGCCCCTTGCGCCGCCCCCCGATGCGGCCGCACTGGCAGCCCGCGCCCGCGCCGAAGGCATGGTGCGCCCACCGGCCGTGTTCGTGCCTCCTGCCGTACCTTTGATGCGGCCGCCGCTGCGCCGGACCATCCCGGCGGCGGCATCCTGCGCGCCGCAAGCCGTTGCCGCACCCGATGCCACTTGTGTAGCGCTCAATCAACAGAATGCCGCCTTGAATGACAAATTGGGTGAGTTGGAAGGCAAGGTTGGCGCTTTGCAAAAGGCGCTGGCCGTGCCTGCTGTCGCTCCTGCTGTTGCCGCCGCGCCAGCCGCCGCCGAAGCGCCGCACGCCAAGCCCAAGCCCCTGCATGCAGCCCCAGCCGTGAAGGAAAAAAAACCGTCCGGCGGCGGCCTGTGGTGGCTGGGACTCGGAATCCTGCTCTTTTTGCTGCTGACGGCGGTGATCGTGTATGTCTGGCGCAAGCGCAGGGAAAAAGGCGGCGACCGGCCGCCATCGAAATACTGGGTTTTGCTGCGCAAACCATTTCGCCGCGCGCCAGTGCCTGTCTTGACGGAAACGGTGGAGGAGGGCGAGGCTGAAGCGGCGCCAGCGGAACCGGAGCCATCGCCATTTTCGCGGTGACTCATTTGCTCGCTGGTGGTTCAAGATGTAAAAAAAGCGCCCATGGCGCTTTTTTTGTATCGGTCAGTTTGGCCGGGTGGCCGCAGGGCTGGCTACCAGCGTCAGCGGTGTTTCCGTGATATCGCGTATGACCCTGTCATTCGCCAGTATTTGTTTCAGCAAGTCAATCTTGCGCTTGCGCGCTGCGGCAGACAGTGGCGCAACGTCACCATGCTCGATAGATTGCGTTTCTTGAGAGCACTGTTTTTCCAGGATACTTAAACCATCCCAGTCGCTCGAACGCGCGGCGGAGACCATTTGATTAGTCAGTCCGGCAATATTTTCATACATCGCGAGAACGTCGTTGGGAGTCATGAGCCTCTCCAGGTAAGTTACGGAAAAGTGCTACATGGCTAGCATAACGGCGAAGCGGCTGAAAACTTGAGTGATTTTTTGAAAGAAAGTGTAAGTAGTGTTCAAACAGACATCAAACAAACGAACTCCCCGGGAAGCCGCATGAATACTGGGGTTGCAAGATTTCCTCCAGTCAATATTTAGCGTACTAGTTCTTCCAGGCCGGCGCTGAGCGTGGCAGGTGGCGGCATCTTGTCGACCATGATGGAAGGCGGTAATCCGAGCGCTTCAGCCACTTCACTGGGGTAGCAGGCGATGATTTCTTCGTTGTTCAGCGCATTTTCCTCGATACGGGCGCGCCAGGCGGCCAGGTGGATGACGGCCGCCATGCGATTGAGGGGCTGGCCGGCCAGCGGATCGGGAAAGGCAGCGATGGTTTCGGCAAAAATGGGCGGGAACTTCCAGCGGCGCGCCAGTTCTGCGCCTACATCGGCGTAGCAGTAACCTAGCGATACGCGCTCGGCGTCGATGCGGCGCGCGTCGAACGGTGGGGCGATCTTGTCCAGTTGCATGGCTTGCTCGGGCGCCGCTGCATGCAGCACCAACTGGCCGATGGCATGCATCATGCCGATGGTGAAGGCCAGCTCCGTATTGTCGCCAGTCTGTTTGGCGATCCAGCGGGCCGAGACGGCGCTATGCAGGCTGTAGCGCCAGAATTGCTGCAGGTTTAATCCCGGCACGGCCTTGAAGCCGCTGACCAGGCCGGAACTGATGACCAGAGTACGCACGGTCACAAAGCCCAACATCAGCACCGCATCTTCCACCGTGCCGATGCTGCGCGAGACGTGGTAATACGCCGAGTTGGCCAGGCGCAGCAGTTTGGCGCTCAGGGCGGGATCGGCGCCCAGCTTGCGGGCCAGTTCTTCGGTGGAAATACTGGGATTGTCGAAGCTGCGGACCAGCTCATCGACGATTTTCGGGGCAGTGGGCAGGGCATGGGCATGTTGAAACAGCGCTTCAAGTTGCATGGCACTCTCCTTTGTTCGCGCGGCAATCGGTCTGGCTGTCACGAAACTATATGCCGTTTTTTTATCTTGTTGCAAAAAATCTCGACAACGCTTTTTGTCGCCAAACAGGCTATGATTTCAGCCACGATTTCAGAGACATTCACGAAAGGATTTCCATGCACGCTAGCCGCCCATCCTGGCGCACCACGCCACTTTCCGCCGCCTTGGCGCTCGCCCTGGCCGGCGCTGCCCTGGCTGGCTTGCCGGCCCACGCCGCTCCTGCCACGGCCGCTACCGCCACTGCGCCAGCGGCTGTTTTACCCGGCGATGACTTCTTTAATTACGTCAATGGCGACTGGGTGCGCAACACACAGATTCCCGCCGACCGCAGCAGCTGGGGCTCGTTTGCCAGCCTGAGTGACAGCACGAACAAGCGCATTATCGGCCTGGTTGAAGGCTTGGAAACCCAGCAAAATCCAAGCGCCGAAGCGCGCCAGATCAGCGATTTTTACCGCTCCTATATGGACGAAACGGCTATCGAAGCGAAAGGCTGGGCGCCTTTGAAACCGCTGTTGAAGAAAATCGATGGCATACATGACCAGGCCAGCCTGGCACGGGCGCTGGGCGCGAGCTTGCGCGCCGATGTCGATCCGCTCAACTCGACCAATTTTTTCACTGAAAACCTGTTTGGCCTGTGGGTGGCGCAAGACTTGAACGACACCACGCGCAACGTGGCTTATCTGTTGCAGGGCGGCCTGGGCATGCCCGACCGCGCCTATTACCTGGACAATAGCGCGCGCATGCAGCAACTGCGCGGCGAGTACCAGAAGCATATCGCCACCCTGTTCAAACTGGCTGGCTACAGCGATGCACAGGGCCGCGCCGCGCGCGTGTTTGCGCTGGAACAAAAGATCGCCGCCAGCCACGCCAGCCGCGAAGATTCGGCCGATGTCGCCAAGGGCAACAACGTCTGGCGGACTGCGGATTTCGCCAGCAAGGCGCCGGGCCTGGACTGGAGCGCCTTCTTTGAAGGTGCGGGATTGTCGGAACAAAAAGACTTCATCGTCTGGCATCCGAGCGCCATGACGGGCAGCGCCGCACTGGCGTCCAAGGTGCCGCTGGCAACCTGGAAGGATTTCCTCGCTTTCCACACCATCAACCATTTTGCCACCACCTTGCCACGCGCGGCCGCCGATCAGCACTTCGCCTTTTATGGCCGCGCCCTGAGTGGCACGCCTCAGCAATCGGCGCGCAGCAAGCGCGCGCTGGCCGCCACCAATGACGCACTGAGCGACGCCGTCGGCAAGCTGTATGTGGAACGTTATTTCTCGCCCGAGTCGAAAGCAAGAGTGCAGGATATGGTCAGCAAGCTGGTGGCCGCCTTCTCGCGCCGTATCGACAAGCTGGACTGGATGGCGCCTGCCACCAAGGCGCAGGCGCAGGAAAAACTCAAAACCCTGTACGTGGGCGTGGCCTATCCGGACCACTGGGCCAGCTATGCGGGCTTGCAAGTGGTGCGCGGCGATGCGCTGGGCAATGCTCAGCGCGCCGAGCAATTCCACTATCAGCAGCAACTGGCCAAGCTGGGCCAGCCTGTCGACCGCACCGAATGGGCGATGCCTGCGCAACTGGTCAACGCCGTCAACCTGCCGCTGCAAAATGCGCTGAACTTCCCGGCCGCCATCCTGCAGCCGCCATTCTTTGACCCGAACGCCTCGGACGCAGCCAACTATGGCGGCATCGGCGCCACCATCGGCCATGAAATCAGCCATAGTTTTGACGACCAGGGCGCGCAGTTCGACGCCCAGGGCAAGTGGCGCGACTGGTGGACGCCAGCCGACCTGGCCCACTTCCAGGCTGCCTCGAAACAGCTGGTGGCGCAGTTCTCTGCCTACAAGCCGTTCCCTGACCTGGCTGTCAATGGCCAGCTGACCCTCAGTGAAAACCTGGCCGACCTGGCCGGCCTGTCGGCTGCCTACGATGCGTTCACCTTGTCGCAGCAAGGCAAGCCGGCCCAGCCTGGCGCCGACCGCGAGTTCTTCACCGGTTATGGAATCAGCTGGCGCAACAAGGCGCGTGAAGCAGCCGAGCGCCAGCAGATCCTGACGAATGGCCACGCTCCGGCGCAATACCGCGCCGCCACCGTGCGCAATCTCGATGCATGGTACCCGGCCTTCGACGTCAAGCAAGGCCAGCGTCTGTACCTGGCGCCGGAGCAGCGCGTAAGAGTCTGGTAGCGCGGTAAAATGGAGGGCTGATGCAACAGGAAAACCTCAGACAGGAATACCATGAACGACCAGCCCTCCCTATCGCCCTCGCAGCAGGACGCGCAAGATGCGCTGCATGCCATCACGGAGCGCACGCTGGCCCATTACGACGCCAGCGCCGAGCAGTTTTTTGAAGGCACGCGCGACCACGACGTACGCCAGAATATAGCCGCGCTGCTGAACGCCATTCAAACGGGCGGGCGCAGCGCGCCATTTTCCATCCTCGACCTGGGCTGCGGCCCCGGGCGCGACCTGAAAGCGTTCACCGAGCTGGGCCACCACGCCACCGGCGTCGATGGTTCGCGCCGCTTTGTCGAGATGGCGCGCGCGTATAGCGGCTGCACCGTCTGGCAGCAGGACTTCGTCGACCTCGATCTGCCCGCCAGCCACTTCGATGGCGTGTTTGCCAACGCCGTGCTGTTCCACGTGCCCAGCGCCGCCTTGCCCGGCGTGCTGCGGGCGCTGCACGGCTGTTTGAAACCCGGTGGCGTGCTGTTCAGTTCGAACCCGCGTGGCCAGAACCAGGAGGGCTGGAATGGCCCGCGCTACGGCAGTTATTACGATGAGGAAACCTGGTTTGCCCATCTGCAGGCGGCCGGTTTCAGCCTGGTGGAGCATTATTACCGTCCCGCTGGCTTGCCGCGTGAACAGCAGCCATGGCTGGCGACCGTCTGGCGCAAAGCTGCTTAAACGAGAAATAAATACATTTGGGCATGTGTTAGGGACCGAACAGAACGGATGAAGCCTCAAGCGTAGTATGGACACATCGACACGCAGCAAGCAGCGTGTGAGCCGCGGTACCGGCCCTGGTGGCTGGACAGAGATATACCCACAGATGTACCAACTACAGCGAGGAGTTCACCATGAACAAAGATCAAGTCGAAGGTAAACTGAAAGAAGTCGGCGGCAAAATCCAGGAACAAGCTGGCAAGCTGGTCGGCAGCCAGGAACAGCAAGCCAAGGGCCTGGCCAACCAGGCTGAAGGCAAAGTGCAAAAGAAAGTTGGCGATGTGAAAGATGCGGTCGATACCGTCACGCGCAAGCCATAATTCCAGGCACGCATGAAAAAACCGCCGCCTGTCGCGAGACAGGCGGCGGTTTTTATTTGGGCGCTACCTAGCTTACTTCGCCGCTTCGCCGCCCAGGTTTTTCTTGAAGAAGCCGGCGATCTTCGCGTACACGTGGCGCTGGCCCGCGCGCGAGGAGATTCCGTGCTTGGCGCCTGGATAGGTCATCAGGTCGAACTGCACGCCACGGTTGACCAGCGCATCGATCAAACGCGTGGTGTTCGTAAACAGCACGTTATCGTCAGCCATGCCGTGTATCAGCAGCAGCGGCGACTTCAAGCCATCCAGATGGGCAAACACGGTGCTCTTCTGGTAGCCGTCGGCATCTTCCTTCGGCATGCCGAGGAATTGTTCCGTGTAGTGGGTGTCGTACAGCGACCAGTCGGTCACGGGCGCTACCGACACGCCCATGGCGATCTTGTCCGACGCGGCTGACAGCAGGCGCAAAGTCATGAAACCGCCATAGCTCCAGCCGAACACGCCGATGCGCTTGGGGTCGACAAAGCTTTGCTTGGCCAGCCAGTCGATGCCCACCAGCTGGTCGGCTACTTCCGCTGCACCCAGGTTATGGTAGATGGCGTCGGTGAAAGCGCGTTCGCGGCGCGACGAACCGCGGTTATCGAGGCGGAACACCACAAAACCCTGCTGCGCCATGTACTGGTCAAAGGTATTGCCCCAGCGGCGAGCCACGTGCTGCGAGTGCGGGCCGCCATAGGTCGACAGGAAGACCGGGTAGTGT
>Ga0209901_1000774_pt1 | contig 11154 bp, 11 predicted proteins | sample OrgsoiDNA_201058_FD_185806 | JGI IMG/M metagenome (GOLD analysis project Ga0209901, IMG submission 185806) | Permafrost soil microbial communities from the Arctic, to analyse light accelerated degradation of dissolved organic matter (DOM) -... | ecosystem: Environmental > Terrestrial > Soil >...
AATCCTGGCCGATCCGGTCAAGCGCGCCGAATATGACCAAAGCGTCAACCACCGCATCATCATCGATGCCGATGCGGAAGCCTATGCCCTGTGGTGCGGGGTGTTCCGCCTGCATGGCACCTCACTGCCGGCCGACTAAGTTCTTTTAGCTGCCGCTGCGGTGGCCGACATGATTTGAAAAAACAACAATGGTGCTTTTTAAGCACTGCGCATCACATTGGAAAGCACAACATGAGAAGAGTACACCCTGAATTCGCGTACCAGTCGCGCGAGCTGGAAGGCCAGATCGAAGGCATTCTGGGCGATCCGCCCAATCGCAAGAACTACAAGAGCATGGTTGACGCGCTGGTGGGCGAATACGCCAGCGGCGGCGGCATCGAAGACGTGAACATGCTGGCTTTCGCGCTGGTCGACCACATCACGTTCAGCGACCCGAAAGGCTTGCTGGCCGAGAGCGAAGACTACGAGTTCGGCGACCCGGCCCGCGTCTTTGCCATGGCCTCCTGCGCTGCGCCGGAAGCGGCGAAAATGTATGCCGCCATCGAAGACAGCTTCCCCGACCTGGCGCGCCAGGCCATCATCACGGCATTCCTGCACAAGAATCCACGCCTGTGGGACGATGACGATCAGTCGCTGGATCAATTGGCCGCCAATGACGATGGCGATGATGAGCACGACGAAGACCAGGCTACCGACGATTTCGCCCAGATGTTTGACCAGGATGGAGATGACCATGGCCGATAATGAAGATAAAAAAAGCAACCTTCCCGCGCTGACGAAACAAGTCACGGAATTGGTGTTGTCCGGTTCGCTGGGCCACGCCGAGCAGGCGTTTGCCGATGCGGCCGACCAGTACGGCGACCTGGCCGTGGTAGAGGTGTTGAGCTCGATTCCGCCGCAAGTGACGGCCTTGCACCTGGCCGGTTTCGACGGCGGCAAGATGTCGCTGGCCACCTTGCTGGTGCCGCCCAAGGCCTGGGCTGACAGCCTGGCCTTCATCGCCGCCACCTGGAGCGACGACCAGATCGAGGATGACCCGGAACGCATCGCCGAAGCGCTGTTCGCCCACATCCACGGCGTGGTGTTTTCTACCGATGACGCCGAGCGCCGCCGCGAATTGCTGCTCGAAGCGTCGGCTACCGACTGGGGCGCCACCGCGTTTGCCATTCTGTTCTCGATGGCGCCCAAGGAAATCCTCGAAGTGGCTGGCGAAATCGTCATCAAGGGACCGTATGTGACGGGCGTGACGTCGTCCGACAACGACATCGTGCCGCTGGCGATCGAACTGGCGCAAGCCAATGAAGACGGCTGGGACCGCTCGCTGTTCGAACTGTTCCCCGATTTCCGCCACAGCGCCGACCTGGCCGACGCCGAATATTCGGACGACCCGGACGAAGAGCCGACGATGTTGCAGCGTAGCACCAAGGAATTGCTGTACCGCCTGCGCAAGCAAGTGCCGAGCACGCGCAGCGCACCGCGCGCCAGCGCCCGCCGCAGCCTGGGCACCGGTATCTTCTCTTGATGAAAGCAGGGAAACACTAATGCTGCCAGCAATTGTTGTAGAGAATCTTCCGCGCCTGATACGCGCCATCAAGCTCTTGCCGACCGATCCGCGTGCCGATGCGGCGCTGAACCTGGCCGACGAGTTGACGGGCATCACGGCCATGGTGGCCGAGAAGTTCACCAATGAACGCACGGCCGACGGCATCCAGAAGGCCTTGTACCTGACGGTGGGCGGCGTTTCGCTGGGCCTGGAACATGCCTTGCATCACGAAGGCGACCAGGCCGCGCTGGACTTTTTGGTCGAACATGGCGCCGAGCATGCTTTCCAGGTGGGCTTTCGCCTGATCAAGGAATTGTCGCAATTGCCCGAAGATGCACTGGTGGGCGAGTATGACCAGGATCCCGTCTACATGGCGCGGCGCCTGCGCGAGCTGTTCATCGATATTTGCCAGGCCGACCCGAACCAGAACTGGGCCGGCTATGAAAAGTATGCGTTGCAGTTGCAGCAGCGCAAGGAAGTGCAAGCCGTGGTGCGCCTGGCCAGCTGGCTGCGCCGCCACCACGACAACGGTCCCGTCAGCGACAGCGACCTGAATGCCGAAGGCGTGATTGCGCTGGCCATCATCTTCGCCATCGAAGGGGGAGGGCGCATCATTGCGCGCACGGGGCAAAAGGAGTTCGAGCGTTTCGTGCGCTCCGTGCGCAAGAACAAGCCCGACTTCGAAGAAGGCTGGGCTGCCTTGCTGGCCAAGGTGCCGGCACAGCACCACCCGGTGCTGCAAGACCGGATTGCATCGTATCGCCGCAGCTGCACCGTGGTGCAGAAAATCCGCACGCGGGCCAGCATGAAAAGCCTGTTCGAAGACCTGGAAAACTATGCCGGGTCGGAGCTGGACGCGGATTACTCGTAATTGTTGTTGTCCACCAGGGCCGGCTTTGCCGGCCTTTTTTCTTCTTGCGCCGCTGCTTCAGCCAGCTTCACGAATGCCGTCACCAGCGGCGATTTCTCGTCTTCCCGTAAAGCCAGGAACAGGCTGGTGGTCGCCTGCGGGTCGGCAATCGGGCGGTAGCACACGCCGTCCATGCGGATGCGGTCGAACGAGGCGGGCAGCACGGAAATGCCGCAACCGGCCGCCACCAGACCGATGATGGTCGACGCTTCGCCCGCCTCCTGGGTAATGCGCGGAATAAAACCGGCCGCCCGGCACAGGCGAAAAATCCGTATATAAATCCCCGTTCCCGCATTTTTCGGATACATGACGAACGCTTCGCCGGCCAGGTCGGCCACCGCCACCTCTTTTTGGGCTGCCAGCGGGTGGTGCACGGGCAGCACCAGCAGCAGAGGATCTTGCCGCAGTTCCGTCAGTTGTATGGCGTCAGGAAATGTCGTTTCGGGCGTGCGCACGAAACCCAGGTCCAGGGTGCGGGCGGCGATCGCTTCAAGCTGATGCAGGGTGGCGATCTCGTGCAGGGTCAGGCTGACATGCGGAAACTGCTGGCGGTAGCGGTTGATGACCGTCGCAAAATACGGCGTGAACGGCGTCGAAAAGGTAAAGCCGATGCGTAACTCTCCCGCTTCCCCGCGCTGGGCGCGCTGCGCCGTGATGGCTGCCTGTTCCGACAGCGCCAGGATGCGGCGCGCATCGTCCAGAAACAAACGGCCCGCTTCCGTCAGCCGTACCGAACGTTTATTTCGCTCCAGCAATTGCGCACCCAGTTCCGCTTCCAGCGCCTGGATTTGCTGGCTCAGCGGCGGCTGGCCGATATGCAGGCGCTCGGCCGCACGCGTGAAATGCAGCTCTTCGGCGACGGCGACGAAGTAACGCAGGTGGCGCAATTCCATATCCAGTAATCTTTTTTAAGTATGAGTTGGGCCTTAAATATATATTGGACGATATGAGTTGACAATCTTATGATGAAAAATCGCTTTTACCGAACACGGCCATGTCTGATTTATCGCTCGCCCTTGCTGCACCTTCTGCCCCTGCCATCGCCAAGGGTACGCCTGAATTCACGCGCACCAACCGCGCCCTGTTCTTTGGCGGCTTTTCCACGTTCAGCTTGCTGTATTGCATACAGCCGCTGTTTCCCTTGCTGTCGCACCAGTTTCACCTGAGCCCGGCGCAAAGCAGCTGGTCGTTGTCCGTATCGAGCGGCTTGCTGGCCATCTCGCTGGTGCTGCTCAGTGCCGTGTCGGACCGTATCGGCCGCAAATCGCTGATGGTGTTTTCCATGATCAGCGCCGCCGTGCTGACGGTGCTGTCCGCGTTTGCCCAGGACTTTACACAGTTGCTGGCCATCCGCGCCGTACTGGGTATTGCGCTGGGCGGCATGCCGGCCGTTGCCATGGCCTATCTGGGCGAGGAAATCGATCCGCCATCGCTGGGGCTGTCGATGGGCTTGTATATAGCCGGCAGCGCGTTTGGCGGCATGTCCGGCCGCTTGATCGCTGCCGTGCTCAGCGATTTCCTGTCGTGGCGCTGGGCGCTGGCTACCCTGGGCGTGGCCGGCTTGCTGGCCGGTGTTGAATTCTGGCGCAGCTTGCCCGCCTCGAAAAACTTTACAGCCAGTACCAAAGGCTGGAATGCCTTGCCGCATGCGGTGCGCCAGCACTTTTCAGACCGGGGCTTGCCCTGGTTATTTATCCTGGCGTTCTTGCTGATGGGCTGTTTTGTCAGCCTGTATAACTACATCGGCTACCGTTTGCTGGCCGCGCCGTTTGGCTTGCGTCAAAGCACGATAGGTTTGCTGGCCTTTTTATATCTGATCGGTATTTTCAGCTCCGTCTGGGCCGGCCGCCTGGTCGATAGGCTGGGCCGGCGCGGCGTGCTGTGGATCATGCTGTCGGTGATGTTGTCCGGCATCTTGTTGACCCTGTTCAATTCGCTGGTGATGATTGTGGCCGGCATGGCGCTGGCCACCTTCGGCTTTTTTGCTACACACTCGATTGCCAGCAGCTGGGTCAGCCGCCGCGCCCGCGCTCCGCAAGCGCTGGCCTCGGCCTTTTACCTGCTGTTCTATTACCTCGGTTCCAGCCTGATCGGTTCGGCTTCCGGCATGATGTGGGGCTTCGATGGCTGGACCGGGGTGATCATCATGCTGGGACTGTGTTTGGGCGGCGGCCTGCTGATCGCCTTGCGGCTGCGCCATTTGCAGCCTTTGGGGACAAGCGTGGCGGCGGTGGCCTGACGCTCTTTATTTCGGGCAGTTGCCTATCGTGGATTCGCCATTTTTTCCGGCGCGCATGGTGACGCACAAGGTACCCAGCGCGCTGGTGATTTTGTAGACGCGTACGCCTTTTATCAGGTCGGAACCGATTTCCTCGATACGGGAAGCTTCATACCATTTCGGCGGCACGGCTGCGTAGGCGGCGGCAAAACCTTGCTGCATGCGCTTGTATGCCGTGTCTTCGAACTTGATGCCACCCTGCTGGGGAAATTCCTTGCGCAAATCCTGGTCTATCTTGCCCACGTCGCGCCTGGCCTGGGCCAGGATATCGGCTGCACGCGATGTTGCTGGCACCGGCATTTCTTCTGCTGGCGTTGCCACGATGGCTTGCGGTTCGCTGAGTGCGATGGTTGCCGGTATGGGTTGATGCTCAGCCAAGGGTTTATCGATAGCTTTGTTGACAGGCTTGACCTGCGTCTTGACCACGGTCTTGACCACTGGCCTGGATGGAGCTGGCGGCATAGCGCGCAGCCAGGTGATGGCTGGCCCTGAGCTGGTATCAAGCTCCCGTTCTGGTTGCGTCTGCGATTGCAGCAAGACATACAACAAGCCCAGGTGCAAGACGGCGATCAGCAGCAGGCTCGGTATGCGGTGTGAGCGTGCCAGCGACGGCAATGGTGATAAGGGTGGTGGCATGGGCAGGCATGACAGGTTGGGGTAATCACTGTATATAACTTACTTGATAATTATCTTAAATATCACATCTACTTACAAAGATGCCAAGCCGAAATTTTACTGCAGGCTACATCTGCCGGAACAGGTGGGCATACAGGGGACTGACCCGCAATTGCGCCGGATGCTGGCGCAGGGTCAGCGATAGCTTGCCCATGTCATCGCGCACGGCAGTGGCGATGGCGCTGGCGTTGACGATGGTGCCGCGGTGGATTTGCCAGAATTGCTGCGGGTCCAGTTGCGGCAAGAGTTCTTTCAGGCTGGTGCGTATCAGCGCCTCGCCATCGTGGCACACCACGTTGATGTATTTGTCCAGCGCTTCGAAATACACCACGTCGGCGACGGGGATCATGCGCACGCTGTTGCCGACTGCCGCCCGTATCATCTGCAAACGCGGCGCAGGCGGCGTCATCGCTTGTAACTGCGTCAGCAAGCGGGCCAGGTTATCGTCTGCTGGCGGGGCGGCCTGCGTGTTGACTGTGCCTGCGTTCAGGCGCTGGCGCAAGCGTTCCACCGTCTTGCCCAAGCGTGCATCGTTGACAGGTTTCAAGACGTAATCGGCGGCGGCGTGCTCAAAGGCGCTCAAGGCATATTCGTCATAGGCGGTGACGAATACGATGTGTGGGAACGGACGCGTTTCCGGCCATTGCTCGGCCATTTCCTCGGCCGCTTCCAGCCCCGTCTTGCCCGGCATTTTGATGTCGAGAAAGAGTATGTCCGGTAACAGGGCCAAGCCTTGCTGCAGCGCTTCCACGCCATTGACGCAGGTGGCGACGATCTCCAGCTCTGGCCACAGCCGCCGCAAGGCGTGGGTGAGGGCGGCGGCCAGTATCGGTTCGTCTTCGGCGATCAGGGCGCGGATGGGGCGGGTAGTATGTTCGCTCATGATGGGATGCTCGTTGTAGTCGATTGCAGGGGAAGAATCAGGCTGGCGATGACCCCGCCTTGTGGCTGGGCATTCAGTGATAGGCTGGCCGCGTCGCCATGCATGACTTGCAGCCGTTCGCGGATATTCGATACGCCGAGTTGCGTGCCCTTGGTCTGGCCCGGATGATCGAGGCCCAGGCCATCGTCGCGCACCGTCAGGATCAGCCGTGCTCCATCGGTGCTGGCTTCGACTGTAATGTGGCCACCTTCGATCTTCGGTTCCAGCCCGTGCTGGATAGCGTTTTCCACCAGCGGCTGCAGCAGCATCGGCGGTACTTTTGTCTCGCGCAGGGAGTCGGGCAATTGCAGCGTATAACTGAGGCGAGTGCCCATGCGTATCGCCATCAGGCCCAGGTAAGCATCCATCAGCGCAAACTCCTGGCCCAGGGTGGTGGTGTCTGCGCGCGAGGAACTGAGGGTGGCGCGCAGGTATTGAATCAGCTGCTCGAGCAGCAATTGCGCCTTGTCCGTGTCAAAGCTGATCAAGCCCTGCAGGTTGGCCAGGGTATTGAACAGCATATGTGGTTCGATCTGCGCCTGCAGCAGTTGCAGCTGGGTCTGCATGGCTTGTCGCGCCACCGATTCGGCGCGCGCTTTTTCCTCGGCCGCCGCCGCTTCCAGGCGGGCGATTTTTTCGCGGTTGGCAAAGAACAGCACGGCGCCACCGCCACCGATCAGGGTAAAGGTCAGGGTGCTGATGATTCTGGTGGGTAACAGGCTGGCGATGCTATCGACAGATACGCCAGTCAGCCAGCTGAACAGTTTCAATCCGGCCACTTGCCCCAGCGGTGCGACTACCAGCATCAGGCCGATCATATACCAGAGTTTGTGCTTGCGCTGCTCGTTCAACAAGGTCAGTCGCAGTCCGTTAAACAGCAGATAGATGATGCTGCCGATGCACATCGAGGCGATAAAGTTGAGTTTGATATCACTGCCCGGATCGAGACCGTAAGTGATCACGATGGTAAAGATAATGCTGATGACCAGCGCATAGCGGACGCCGTACAGCATTTGATACCAGCGCGTTTTTTTCTTGTGGGTAGCAGGCAGAGCGGAATGCATGGTGCAACCTTTAATTGACGATATGGCTATCCTCGGCCGTCCTGTGTGTCTGGTCAAGCCTGTTGCGACGAAACCTGCTGTGCACGGCGCGAATCACGGCGGCATGGCGGCGAGGAAGACTTTACTTTTATCTGCGCCGGCGCGATAGTCTGGTTTTCGACACATACCTGACTGGTGGAATCCCATGTGGCCTTATCCACGCATCCTGGCGCACCGCGGCGGCGGCACGCTGGCACCTGAAAACACGCTCGCCGCCTTGCGCTGCGGCCTGGCCTATGGCTACCGCGCCGTGGAATTCGACGTCATGCTGGCGCGCGATGGTCTGCCCGTCGTGGTGCACGACCCGGAGCTGGGCCGCACCGTGGCCGGTACTGGCCATATCAACGATTACACGGCGGCGCAACTGGGCAAGATGGAAGCGGGCGCCTGGTTCGGCCCCCAGTTTGTCGGCGAAGGCGTGCCGACCTTCGAGGCCGTGGTGGCCTACTGCAAGGCGCAGCGCATCTGGATGAATATCGAGATCAAGCCAGCGCCAAGCTTTGACGCTGCAACAGGAGCGGTGGTAGCGGGCGCCACGCGTGACTATTTTGCGGCCGAGATTGCTGCCGGAGCACTCTTGCCCTTGCTATCGTCGTTCAGCATCGCCGCCCTGCAAGCAGCGCGCCAGGCCGCGCCCGAACTGGCGCGTGGCTGGCTGGTGGAAGAGATTCCTGATGATTGGGTGCAACAGGCGAGGGAACTGGGCGTGGTCGCCCTGCATTGCAACCACAAGCTACTGACGCCGGCCTTGGCACAGGCGGTCAAGGCCGAAGGATTGGGCTTGTTCTGCTACACCGTCAACACGCCCGAACGGGCCAGCGAATTGCTGGCCTGGGGCGTGGACGGCTTTTGTACGGATCGTATCGATCTGATTAAAACGTCACTCGCAACCCCACCGTCAAGTTACGACCAGTCAATGGCGCCGCATTCTTGATAAACGAGGTGTTGCTGAACGCCAGCTGATTCGTCAGGTTGTTGGCCTTGATGTAGAACTGGGCTGGCGTGGTGCCGATGCGGGTATCGTAGTTGGCGCTCAGGTTCAGCATATTGTAGCCCGGCGTTTCCGTCTCGAAGGCCGCCACCTTGTCTTGCTTGTTGACCCTGTAGAACTCGGCCAAGCCGCTCCATGCTTGCCAGTTGGCATCGAACCGCACGCCAAAACGCTGCGCCGGAATGCGCGGCAGATTATTGTTGCCCGCGCCGCCACCATCGGCCAGTCTGGCCCTTACGGTGTCGCCGAACAGGCTGGCGCCGAACATCGGGTTGATCTGCTGGCGGATTTGCCCTTCGAAACCGGTAAACGTGGCGTCGCGCTGGGTGTACTGGATCAGCTGGAAGCCTTCATGGCTGTCCAGCGTGGAACCGAAGATGTAATTGTCGATCTTGTTGCGGTAAGCGCTGGCCGAGAAGGTGGTGGCGCCCGCGTATTTGCGCAAGGTCAAGTCGATATTGTTCGACGTTTCCTTGTTCAAGTCCTGGTTGCCCAGTTCATAGGTGGCCGTGGCCATGTGCACGCCGTGCGCATACAGTTCTTCGGCGCTGGGCAGGCGGTGCGTGCGCGACAGGGTGGAACCCAGCGAATACTGCGGCGCGAATTTCCACACGGCGCCCAGCGAGACCGAGGTGCCCTTGGCGCTGCGGTCTTGCAGGGTAGCGCTATCGACGGCGATGTCTTGCCACTCGTGGCGCAGGCCCGCTTCGAAACGCCATTGGTCCAGCTTGTATTCCTCGATCAGGAAAGCGGCGTGTTTTTTTGTGATGGTCGGCGCCACATACGCTTCTTCGCCCAGGGCAGAGAAATCGCGTTTCGATGTTTGCAATCCCACCACGCCGCGCCAGCCCAAGACTGGATGGTGTTCCATTTCCAGCCGCGCATCGTGCGCCTTGTTCTTGAAGGTGGTGGCCACTTCCGTGCCTTCGATTTCATCATGCTGGTAATCGGTGAACGAAGCGCGCAGGCGCAGCTTGGCAAAGCCGGGCACGGGATCGCGCAATTCGCCGCGAACATCCCAGCGCTGGCTTTTCAGTTTGACATACGGTACCTCGCCAGCCTCGTGGTCATGGTCGTGTTCTTCTTCATCGCCATGATTGTGGCCTTCGTGGCTTTCATGGCCGCCACAATGCAGATGCGTGCCGTGCGGATGGCAGCTTTCAAATTCGTGGTTGTGGCCAGGCAAGCCATACTCGGCGTGCTGGCTGGTAAAAGCCAGGCCCAGGAAACCGCGCTCACCCACCCACGATACACCGACGCTGCCAGTGTCTGTCCGGTTATAGCTGCCGGGCACGGTGGAGCCGCCTTCCCAGTCGCTGCCGACCTTGTAGGCGCTGGCGTTGCGTTTTACGCCTTCTGCGTGCACGGCGATATTGCCCGAGCCGCCGGTGACTTCAAACGCGCCCGCTTTTTCGCGCGCAGCCGAATTGGCGCGCACTTCCGCACTGCCTTCATAGCCCTTGACCGGCACGCGGGTGGGGATTTTCTTGTCGATCACATTGACCACGCCACCGACGGCGCCACCGCCATAGGCCAGCGCCGAGGGGCCGCGCAGCACTTCGATCTGTTCCGACAGCATCGGTTCCGCCGCCACCGCATGGTCGGGGCTGATGGTCGAGGCGTCCTGCACTTCGGCGCCATCCGACAGGATTTTCACGCGTGGGCCATCCATGCCGCGGATGATGGGGCGGCTGGCGCCGGCGCCGAAATGGCTGGAGGTAATGCCGGGCTGGCCGGCCAGGGTTTCACCCAAGGTTGCTTCGCGTGCACGTACCAGTGCTTCGCCTTCGAGCACGGTCACTGGCGTACTCATGTCATCGCTGCCCAGGGCCAGGGCGCTGGCCGAGACGGTCACGGCGGGCAGGGCAGGAGCTTGTTGCGCCCATACGCTGGCGGGAGCAGCAAAGGCGAGCGTCAGGGCCAGGGCGAGCGGGGTAGGTCGGTGCAGGTGCTTGGTAACGGTCATGGGGCTGGGATTCCTTTATCTATAACGGTGTTTTCAAGTAATGGCTGGCGTTTCAGAAAATATCGGGCGTGCCATAAAATGATAATGATAACGCATTATCATTACTGGGTGGTGAATTTTGCATGCAGTAAAGATAAAGAGTCGCCGACGCGGTGCTGAAGTAGAGGGGGTGGATGGTGTATTCTGTGGGCTATGGAACGCACAACACGTCAAAAAACCGCTATACAAGCCGCCATCGAGTCGGCACAACGCCCCTTGTCGGCGCAAGAGATACTCGAACAGGCCAGTCTGCAAGTGACGCAGCTGGGCATCGCTACCGTCTATCGCAACCTGAAATCGCTGGTGCTGGAAGACAAGGTGCAAGTCGTGACCTTGCCCGGTGAAAACCCGCGTTATGAATCGAACGCGGTGGCCAATCACCACCATCATCATTTCCAGTGCACCCAGTGCCAGCGCGTGTTCGACGTGCATGATTGCCCTGGCGACTTGAAACGGATGGCGCCGCAGGGTTTTGTGGTCGAGCACCACGAGCTGACCTTGTATGGCCGCTGTGCCGACTGCAATACCGGCGCCAGTGCCGTGCTTGCGACAGCGGCGGCACCGCACGAGTGCAGTCACGCCGACCCTGCCTGACGGCCTGCATCCTTGCCTGTCCCTTAATTCCGGGCACCCATATCACGTATAATCAAGCCTTTAAAGCTGCCGCCACCTTTTGCCAATAAAACATGAAATCATCTGAAATCCGCGACAAGTTCCTCAAATTTTT
>Ga0209901_1000775_pt1 | contig 11151 bp, 5 predicted proteins | sample OrgsoiDNA_201058_FD_185806 | JGI IMG/M metagenome (GOLD analysis project Ga0209901, IMG submission 185806) | Permafrost soil microbial communities from the Arctic, to analyse light accelerated degradation of dissolved organic matter (DOM) -... | ecosystem: Environmental > Terrestrial > Soil >...
GTTAATCGAATAACTCTGCATTATTGGAATTTATGGCATTGAAAAATATTCTTAATGCCGGGCCTTATTATTAAATCCTGGTGTTGGCAATTTTTACTGAGCCTGTAAAACAAGCCTCATTAATATCTCGGACCAGACATTCAGTGTTGCTTTCACAACCCTGCTGCTGTATCGCGCTGAGACTCACATTAGGGGGCGCGGCTTTAAACCGGTAGTGAAGTCTTTTGAATTATGCTTAATAAGAAATCAGTTTAGATGCCGTTTCGACCTGAGAAAAGTTGTGATCTCGAGCGATTCATCACATAAGAAATTGTTTATAAAAGATAAAATTCTTAATCAGATGTCTTCACTCCATAGGAAATACCCGTCTTGCATCAGCCGAGAACCAACCGAATGATGGCAACCTGGCTGTCAGGTACCCGTTCGCTGACATAATCAGAAACGGGGCTTACTGCTAGTTTGGACTGAAAAAAATAATTCTTCATACACCCGGCGGATATTTATCAGGGTAATTTCTGGCTATTTGTGGTGAAGTGTAAAAGATTTTTATTATTCAATACCGCTAAAAAATCGGGACCCACTGATCGTTTGAATATCATAAAATCCCCATGCCGTTATCACGGACAGATTATAGAATGCTAATACGAACTTACAATATACGCGGCATCATCTATGATGGCCTACCAGGGAGGGATTCCACCCAACACAAGCACTGGCATTCCACTAAAAACTGACGTTTGAAACTAAAAATCAATATCTATTTGGTGTTGTATATCGTCCGATGTCATTTTTGTAAAGCTTACTTTAAAAAGTCATTAAAACACACTTTACGAGCATTATTGTCTGTCACAAAATCTAACTCTCTTTTTTTCTCTTATGTTTTTAATTCAATTTCGACTCTCCACAGACTAAAACCTCTAAAGGTAAGAAAGCCTCGTCCCTGTGACGCATAACGGCGTAACAGGAAAGAGGCCTTTGATGTCATTAATTATCCTGGCCGCGGAAGTTCATCCGCGATCAACTGTCCGATGACGCGGACTCAACGTTTCTTCTTGGCTTTCACCACGGCCGGAGAGCCCGACCCTATTACCCGCACCTCAACGAAGTACTCTTTACCTACGATCTTGCCGTTACCCAGCCACTCAACGCCGCGGTAGAGCAATACCGGACCCTGCGCGTTTTGCATCAGTTGGTGGCCGTTACTGTCGATCACGTCATAGCTGTTGCCGGTAATGCTGACCGGCGTATAGGTTGCCTGGTCAGCCAGGTAGATATTCTTCAACGACTGCAAATATTGCGGCGCATAGCGGGCAACAATACGTACTACGTCGTTTTGTTGGTCAGTCCAGCTCAGATTACCGTCTTTACTGAGATTGCTGGCGATCACCGCATACATTTGGGCAGTCGCCTGAGAAATAGCCAACCGCAGACGCATCTCCTGCGCGAATTTCTCCGGATTCAGTGTCACCTTCACCAGATCTTTCGCTTTGCTCTTATCTTTATCCTGGTCCTTCCCCTCTTTTACCGTATCGAATAACGCGCTGTTATTGACCGGCGTAAAGAGAGAGGTCGCAATAAATGCCGTACAGGCGGTGCTCTGCATGGCGGCATTTTTATTGACTAACAATGAAAGCGCATTGCCTGTCGCGGGTATATTTTCCACGTCAACGTTGTTCTGTTTCAGCACATCGTTCACTTGCTGCTGGTTTTTTGTACCGCGCGCCAAATCACACACCAGCTGCATCACAGCGTCGTTACGCTGTCCTTTCACCGTTGGCGTTGCCGCCATGAGTGCATCGGTGATCAGGCTATACGCCGGAACGCTGATGGATTTAACATTCAGATCGGCCGGTGCTGAAATAGCCTGACAACTCATCAGGCCGATAAGACCGCCGAGAGCGGCGGTCCTGATTAACGTGGAATTTATACGCATGAGAATGGGCTCTTAGTGGGCGTTAACGACGTCGACCGTCATCCGGCGGTTTGGCGCCAGGCAACGGATCACCGCGGGAGATTTACTGCCTGCGCACTGAATGCGCGGTTCACTGTCACCTAAACCTCGGGTGACGATGCTGGATGCGGGAATACCCCCCGCCACCAGCAGCTGTTTTACCGATTCAGCGCGGGCCTGAGATAAGCGCAGGTTGTCGGCAGGTTTGCCGATGCGGTCGGTATAAGCGGAAACGACGACTTTACGGTCGGCCAGATCGGCGGCTTTCAGCCCTTTCGCCATATGTTGTACCTGCATGACCCCTTCCTGGCTCAGCGAAGCACTGCCAAAAGCAAACAGACTTTCCGCCGTGAATTCCTGATGAGCAATCGCTGCCGGCACCTGAGGCACTGCTTTTTTTGCATCCAGCAGAGAGAGGCAGTTTTCCGGCAGGAAGTAGAAGCTCTGCGCCTGCATGTGGCTGTCGAACAGTACTTTGTACTGACAAGTCAGCACGCTGTTGTCGGCTTTGGTGAAGTGAAATATGTAGTTCCACTCTTTCACCCGGAATACGCCTTCGTCAAAGTGCGGCGTACCAATCAGCTCATACAACTGCGCTTTGGTGTCGCCTTTGCGGACTTGCTTCAGGTTATCGAGGTTGACAAAGCTGCCTTCGGTTCTTACTGCGGAAGCGATCTCGGGGAAGACCGGTTTGTCCGTCATACCCTGGGAGTCTACGTTGCTGGTGGAGCGCGTACAGCCTGAAAGTAACAACAAACCGCCCAATACTGCCGCCAGACCTGCTTGTTTTGTGTTCATTAACATCATCCTTTACTGCAAAATTTGTGTATTTACCCCCGGCGTCATGCCGGGGGTAATGTCTGTCTGTATCAATAATGCGCGGTGATCACCACTGATAACCCACGCCGACTGCAGCACCCAGGTCACCCTGGCTGTTGGTAGTACCTGAAAGTTTCGTGACCCATTTACCGTTATCGGAAATGGTGGAAACACCCAGTGCTACGGCAGACTGGTTCTGGAAGGTACCGCCACCCATGCTCACCATGCTTGCGCCAGCTGAGTAAGGTTGTGGCAGGCTGGCCATGGCCATCGCGCCCGCAATACCCGCACTCATCTTGTCTTTGTTGCCATCGATCATGCTTTTCAGGTCACCAAATTTGTTGTCGGTGTACTGATTTGCATCGGCAATGCCGGACTTGAGCTGGTTGACGTTGACGGCATCGGTACCGCTGGTGCCCGGCGCCACGTTAGTGATCTGACGTTCGTTACCCGCAGAACCCACCGACACGCTGTTCTCACGGTCTGCAACAGAGTTCGCACCCAGCGCTACTGAGTTAGAGGCCGTCGCACTTGAGTTTGAACCCAACGCCACGCTGTTATCACCTGAAGCCACGGCACCCGCGCCACCGGCAGTAGAATCTTTACCGGTTGGTTTTGGTTTCGGCAGATTGCTGGTGTTATTCACCTGGAACATGCCGTCAGTGCCGTTGGAGATATTGGTCACCTGATTAGCCACCACTTCCAGCTGCGCGTAGTTCACTGCGTCGCTGTCCTGGGTGCCCGCCGCAACGTTAGTGATCGTGGTTGGCCCACCGGCCAGCGTGATCTTGTTGTAGTTGGTGGTACCGTCGTTGTTGACGTCATATTTGACCGAACGGTTATCCAGGTTAGTGATATCCCCGCTGATGTTGTTCACCGCATCCGCCACTGCGAACAGTTGGGAGCCGTTCACCGCATCGGTGCTGGTCGCAGTGACCTGACCCGCCGCCACGTTGGTGATAGTGCGTTCTGCACCGGCATCGCCGACGCTGACCGTACCCACCGGAGCCGTGCCCGCAAAGGCGTAGTTCTGGCCCTGAATGGTGATCCCGCTGGTGCCGACGGCTGCCTGCGTTTTCGAACCGTTACCCAGTGCAACGCTGTTATCCGTACTGGCTTCTGCGCCGTTACCGATCGCAATAGAGTTCATCGCGCTCGCGGTTGCACTCTGACCAATCGCCACGGCATCCGCACCCGTTGCCGATGAATCAGCGCCGGTTGAGTTGGCATGGAAGTACTTGGTGCCGTTGGTGTACACGTTATTGATGTTGTTATTAGTTTCAGTCAGTTGAGAGAAGTTGACCGCATCACTTGGTGCGGTACCGTCCGCCACGTTGGTAATTTTGGTACCGCCGGTGTGGGTCGTGCTGTTATAGGTGTCGCCACCCATCGTCACGCTGTTGTAGTTCACCGTGCCATCAATGTTGGTGTCATATTTCACCGCATGGTTGTCCAGATCGGTGAAACTGATATCCAGACTGTCGATAGCCTGATTGGTGGCATACAGCTGCGAACCATTCACACCATCGGTGCTGTCTGCACTCAAACGGCCCGCCGCCATGTTGGTCAGCGTACGTTCATCGCCAACGGCGCCAATACTGACGGTACCCACAGGCGCAGCGCCCGCGAATGCATAGTCGGTACCGCGGATCGTGGTGCCCGTGGTGGCTACCGCCAGCTCAGTTTTCGCGCCGTCACCCAATGCAACACTGCGTGCAACGTCTGCCACTGCCCCCATACCAATCGCGACCGCATCAATACCTGTTGCAGACGAGTCTGTACCGGTTGAATTGGCGTGGAAGTACTTGGTGCCTGTATTGTAGATGTTGTCGATATTGTTGTTGGTTGTGGTCAACTGAGAGAAGTTAACCGCATCGCTTGGGTCAGAGCCGTCAGCAATGTTGGTGATCTTCGTGCCGCCGGTGTGCGTAGTATTGTTGTAGGTGTCGCCACCCATCGTGACACTGTTGTAGTTCACCGTGCCGTCGACGTATTTGTCGTAATGCACAGTGCCTGCATCCAGGTTGGTCACGCTGCTGGTCACAGAGTTAAGCGCCGTGTTGGTCGCAAACAGCTGTGAACCGTTCACGCCGTCAGTACTGGTGGCGCTCAGGCTGCCCGCTGCCAGGTTGGTCAGCGTGCGTTCTGAACCTGCATCACCGATGCTCACGGTACCCACCGGTGCTGTACCTGCGAAGGTGTAATCAACACCCAGCAGCGTAGTACCTGAGGTGCCTACGGCTTCCTGCGTTTTAGAACCATCGCCCAGCGCAACGCTGCGTGCCACATCCGCTACCGCACCCATACCAATCGCCACGGCATCCGTACCGGTTGCAGACGAGTCTGTCCCGGTTGAATTGGCGTGGAAGTACTTGGTGCCGGTGGCATAGATGTTGTTAACCTGGTCACCCAGATTGGTCACATTGTTGTTGGTTTCAGTCAGCTGCGAGAAGTTCACCGCATCGCTTGGGTCAGAGCCGTCTGCAATGTTGGTGATTTTCGTGCCGCCGGTGTGCGTGGTGCTGTTGTAGGTATCGCCGCCCATGATGACGTTGTTGTAGTTCACAGAACCATCAACGTTAGTCTCATACTTCACCGCGTGGCCATCAAGGTTGTTGATGGCGCTGTTGGTGGCGAACAGTTGTGAACCGTTGATGCCGTCGGTGCTGGTGGCGCTCAGGCTGCCTGCTGCCAGGTTGGTCAGCGTACGTTCTGAACCTGCATCACCGATGCTCACCGTACCCACGGGTGCAGTACCCGCAAAGGCGTAGTCAGTCCCGGCAATGTTGGCACCGGTGGTGGCCACTGCCGCTTCAGTTTTCGCACCGTCACCCAGTGCAACGCTACGTGCCACATCCGCGACCGCACCCATACCAATCGCCACGGCATCCGTACCGGTAGCAGAAGAATCTGTCCCCGTTGAATTAGCGTGGAAGTACTTGGTGCCGGTGGCATAGATGTTGTTTACCTGGTCACCCAGATTGGTCACATTGTTGTTGGTTTCAGTCAGCTGCGAGAAGTTAACCGCATCGCTTGGGTCAGACCCGTCCGCCACATTGGTGATTTTCGTCCCACCGGTGTGCGTGCTGTTGTCGTAGGTATCGCCACCCAGTGTGATGCTGTTGTAGTTCACGCTACCATCAACGAACTTGTCGTATTTGACCGAGCCCGCATCCAGATTGGTGACATCGCCGGTGATCGTGCTGAGCGCCGTGTTGGTGGCGAACAACTGTGAACCGTTCACACCGTCGGTGCTGGTGGCGCTCAGGCTGCCTGCTGCCAGGTTAGTCAGAGTACGCTCTTCACCTTTACTGCCGATGCTTACGGTACCTACCGGCGCGGTGCCAGCAAATTTGTAGTCAACACCGAGGATCTTGGTGCCAGCTGTGCCGATGGCGGCCAGCGTGGTTGCGCCGTCACCCAGTGCAACGCTGCGCGCCACATCCGCGACCGCACCCATACCAATCGCCACCGCATCAATACCCGTTGCAGACGAGTCTGTACCGGTTGAGTTGGCGTGGAAGTACTTGGTCCCTGTCGCATAAATGTTGTTGATGTTGTTGTTGGTCGTCGTCAGCTGCGAGAAGTTCACCGCGTCGCTTGGGTTAGAACCGTCCGCCACGTTGGTGATTTTTGTACCACCGGTGTGCGTGGTGCTGTTGTACGTGGTGCCACCCAGGGTGACGTTGTTGTAATTAACTGTACCATCCGGGTTGTTGTCGTAATGCACGCTGCTGTCAGAAACAGATTGCAGCTGGCGTACGTTGACCGCATCAGTGGCTTGTGTGCCGCCAGCGACATTCGTTATCTGACGTTCCGCACCGGCAGCACCCACAGATACAGCGCCCTGAGTTGAAGCCACTGCCGTATTGCTGAAGAGCTCTTTCGCGCCATTCATACCGGTACGATCAGCGATCGTGCCAGCACCAAGTGCTACGCCATAATTCGCGATCGCTTGTGAATTACGACCAATGGAAGAGGTAGACAACCCTGAAGCCACTGCATTATAACCCACAGCAACAGCCCCGGTTGTGGTGACGGTGCCCGCTTTCGCGCCACTCCCTATGGCCACACTCTGGTTATAAGTTTTGGAATTGGCACCAATAGCAAGTGCATCATCAGCTATCGTGCTTGAGTGATCCCCCATAGCAATTGAATTCACGCCATGAGCTGTGGATGAACTCCCTATGGCAATAGAACCGGTGTCGAGGAACCCGACCAATGCTTTATTACCTAACGCGATGGCATTTGTGGAGTTCACGTTGGCACCATTACCAATGGCGATTGCGCTATCCGCGCTGTCAAGAGGACTTGTATTTGTTGCCTGAGCACCTTGCCCCATCGCAATAGATGACGAGCTGCTGGCTACAGAACCCATACCGATCGCCACCGCATCGGCCCCCGTCGCAGACGAATCCGTCCCTGTCGAGTTGGCATGGAAGTATTTCGTGCCGGTGGCATAAATGTTGTTGATGTTGTTGTTGGTCGTCGTCAGCTGCGAGAAGTTCACCGCGTCGCTTGGGTTAGAACCGTCCGCCACGTTGGTGATTTTTGTGCCACCGGTGTGCGTGGTGCTGTTGTACGTGGTGCCACCCAGGGTGACGTTGTTGTAGTTAACCGTGCCGTCCGGGTTGTTGTCGTAATGCACGCTGCTGTCGGAAACAGATTGCAGCTGGCGTACGTTGACCGCATCAGTGGCTTGTGTGCCGCCAGCGACATTCGTTATCTGACGTTCCGCACCGGCAGCACCCACAGATACAGCGCCCTGAGTTGAAGCCACTGCCGTATTGCTGAATTTCTCTTTTGTGCCGCTCATCCCGGTACGGCTGGCCACCGAAGATTGACCCAGCGCAACACCACCTGCCGTGGTAGCACTGGAGCCAGAACCCAGAGCAACACCACTGTTTTGACTGGCGTTTGCGTGCCAGCCAATCGCCACAGTTCCGCTGGTGGAGATGTTATTACCGGCGCCCTGGCCCATAGCAATATTATCCCCACCGGTCACTGACTGCCCGGAGGTTGAACCGTAAGCAAAGTTATTATCACCGGTTACATTCGTACCCGCATTGATACCTTGTGCAATGTTCCAATTACCACTGACGGTTGAACCCGCATTGAAGCCGGTTGCGAAGTTATCATTGCCGGTCACGGTGCTACCCGTACCTTTACCGATAGCTTGGTTACCACGGCCAGTGACGTTATTACCTGCCGACGTACCAATGGCAGTATTAGAGCCGCCCATATTGACGCCATCATCTTTAACGTTCTGGCCCGACGAACTCCCGATGGCGATATTGCCAGTGGTGTCTCCACCGACCGCGCCCGCGGTGGCTACGCCACCGGTACCTGCACTTGTACCAATTGCAATTGAACGGGCAACTGCCGTTGCGGCGTTCTCACCTATCGCTACCGTTTCAGTCCCGGTGGCTTTAGCGGCCATACCTACAGCTAGCGAGTTGGCGGCAGACGTTGCTGCAGAACCCACAGCAATCCCGTAGTTACCGGTGGTTGCTGCCGTTGACCCCAGCGCTACGGAATAATCACCAACAGCACTTGCTTTAGGACCTACAGCAGAGGAGCTCACACCTTGTGCATTCGCATAGTAGCCCAGTGCCTGCGCTTGAGCGCCAGCTGTATTGGCATACCAACCAATGGATGTGGCTTCCAAACCCGTTACTAACGAACCGCCACCAATCGCCGTGCTGTGATCAGGGGTTGCTTTTGCCATATCCCCGATTGCCACCGCACTGTAGCCATTCGCGACAGAACTACGACCAATCGCGGTGGCGTTAGTATTCGTTGCTACCGAATTGGAACCAAAAGCGATCGCGCCATCAGACGATGCCGCAGCCTGAGCACCTAAGGCCATCGCCCCGTTGCCCCCGCTGGCTTTCGCGCCAGGTCCAATAGCAATACCATTGACAATGGTGGAGCTGGCTGAATGGCCCAGCGCAATGCTGTCTGCCCCCGTGGCCGTAGCTGACTGACCAATCGCCGTCGAGGCAGCACCGCTTGCTGATGCAGTCGGGCCAATCGCCGTTGCGTTGCCCGTTGCGGTGGCTGCACCACCGTTGATAGAGGTGTTGGTCGCAATATTGTTATCTAATGCCGCACTGCTGGTACCGCCACCCGCTACCCATGCATCGGCTGGGAAGGCCATCAGCGCTGCAGCAACAAAGCCAGACAAACCACCCACGCGTTTTGCGATACGCAGGGAGCTTGATCCTTTGCCTCTTGCTCCTGCAAATTCACCTGCAACAACCCAGGCTTTTTGCGTAGAGCTCCATACTAAACGATATATCTTGTTCATTTATATTCCCTTCCTGGCTCCATGCCAGGATCAAGTTAAGACTTGTGGTTTGTAGCCAGCAGGGCTGCTGTGGCCGTATCAATCAAAGGTTTTTCCAGTGAGGTGTTATTCAAATGGACCTGTTCGCGCTCATATAACTGCAAAGCGGCGTTATTATTTTGTGTGGCGTACTGCAAATAACCGCCGGTGAAAAACGTGGCCTCGGTATACGCGTCACCTTTTGCAAGAAGGCGCGTGTCGGGCATTGCTTTCACAGCGGAGAAAATGGCTTCAGGGCTGCCTTTGCCGGCATACAGATTGGCAATGGCCTGATAGCGTGGAAATGTGAAGCGGTAGTTCGCGGCAGCCTTAGCCAGCTGCTTTTGCAGGGCAGCAGGGGAACCGGTCCAGGTACGGGCGGTCAGCCACAATTGCCAGAGACTGGCGTATTGCGCTTCCTGAGTGGCAGGTCCGGCCGCAATCTTATGAAAGGCTTTCTTTGCTGCATCGAACTGTCCGAGTACCGCCAGATTCACCGCTGAAGGGGTGGCGATTTGGGCGTCGTACTCAGTCCCCTGCAGAACGTCGTAGCCTTTGCGCGCTGACTGGGGCTTGCCGGCCAGATCGTCTGCAACCGCCTGCTTGAAGACCGCGTCATAGGAGGCATGCTGTGCCGCCATGTCAGATGCTGGCCCTGGCTGAACCTCAGAGGACACAGTCGGATTAACCTGATCGTTGGCCACGGCAATATGACTGAACGCTAAAAAAACACTCAGCAATAACAGCGGAAATAACTTCATTAGCCATATCGCGCCAGGTGAGGATTTAAATGGCGAGCGCGTACGAAATCCTGGTGTCGTATTTTTCATAAAAAACTCATATTTAATGAATGGGTGATCCTTCTTTTCTTTATTTTATAAATGAAGAAGTTATCACCGATTATTAGGAATATTCTTATCATGAATATTCAGACGTAAAGCGGCCCTCTAACTTTTCATAAAAGAAAAGATATTTATCTGATATGTTATTAATGTTGCAAATATATTAAAGAAACAGCGATGGAGGTGGGCTCCGCCAGTGCCTGAGAGGCAACTTACTTAATTTTAAGAACAACTAATTTACAAATATCTCGAATATCAAGACATCGCCAAAAGACTATTAAAAATCCTCACAGTACAACGGAAGAATGTCGGGATAATTAATTATATAGCCAGTCCCTTTCGCGCTCTGGATAAAATCATCGGGAAGACCAACCAAAGCTAATTTCTTGTTAAGTTTATTTAATACCTGCCAAAGACGTTGCGTCGATGGGCTCAGATTATTCTCTTCCCAGATTTTATTCAGTAATTCATCTTTCGTTACTTTCTGCGTACGGGCATGGCTCAACAAATAAAGGAAAAGTTGCATCATGGTGTCGTTAAAGAAAACAGATCCGAACATCAGATTTCTTTCCGTACAGTCAACGGAAAAACGATAAAGTCTTTTGCTACGTATATCAAAATGAATGTCTTTACCAATTAAAAAGCCATACAGTTTATAATCCATTTACATTACCCATTTGTCGAAAACCCAAACCCAGGTCGGCATCCATTTATTTAGCAGACATATATTACCCATAGCATTAATGTGGCTGATTATATGTTTCCTTAAAGATCTTACAATACACCTCACACTATCTCTGAAGGTCGCCATTATTCGTCGAGTCCTTTGTGTTTGCTCTGAAATAAAACAATGAAGCAGCACGTTTAACTCAACAATGGCTTGGGAATAGTTTTAAATATCGAAAACTGTGTACCTCGTATAACTCACTTTAAAAAACCGAATAAATAACATTTTAAAGAATTTTATGCTTAAAACATAACTAACATTCTGTTTCTTATGCGATATATATTTAGACTTTTATCCACTACGCCATGAACCTGGTGCTGTTCCATGTCATCAACTTCCGTACTTCTCATGGCGTTGGTGTAGTCATACCGCTGATGTTCAGGATAAAAGCCTTAGACGCATCGCACAGGCCTCCTTCCGTTGAGCTAGAGATTAGGGCCGAGAGTGAAATGGGGAAAGTGAAGTCTTCTGAATTATGCTTAAT
>Ga0209901_1000779_pt1 | contig 11122 bp, 11 predicted proteins | sample OrgsoiDNA_201058_FD_185806 | JGI IMG/M metagenome (GOLD analysis project Ga0209901, IMG submission 185806) | Permafrost soil microbial communities from the Arctic, to analyse light accelerated degradation of dissolved organic matter (DOM) -... | ecosystem: Environmental > Terrestrial > Soil >...
CTTCGGGCACGTGCACGGCGATATCGAGGCGGCGCGCAAGCAATACATTGACGGATTCGAACTGCCTTTGCCGTCCGATATTGCCGACGCTATCGCGTTCGCGATTGCGGCCCCGCTCGCGGTCAATATCAGCAACATGGAAATTTTGCCGACCTTGCAGGTGCCGGGCGGGCTGACCACGATCAAGCGCGACTAAGCCGCTCGCACGCACGCGCCGCCACTGCGACCCAATGCGCCGTGCCGGCCGTGCGTGTGCATGCATGCCAGCTCCTTCGTACTTCTCATCGAATCATCAGGAGATTCCCCTATGCGCTCCTCCGTTCTTGTCACGCGTGCATCGTTTCCCGACATCGTGGAAAAGCTGAACGAATTTTTCGACGTGACCGATAACCCCTCCGACACGTTATGGACTCAGCCGGAACTGATCGCGGGTCTGCAAGGCAAGCGAGGGGCAGTCACGGCGGGTAGTGACAAGATCGATGCAACGCTGCTCGACGCGTGTCCGGAACTAAAGGCCGTGTGCAACATAGGTGTGGGCTACAACAATGTCGATGTCGATGCGTGCACCGCGCGCGGTGTGCTCGTCACCAACACGCCGGACGTGCTGACACAGACCACGGCCGATTTCGGCTTCGCCCTCATGATGGCCGCAGCTCGCCGAATCACCGAGTCTGAGCATTTCCTGCGAGCAGGCGAATGGGTCACGACCGGCCGCTTCGATATGTTCGTGGGCGTCGACGTGTACGGCGCCAAGCTCGGCATCCTGGGCATGGGCCGTATCGGACAGGAGATCGCAAAACGCGCGTCGCGCGGTTTCGACATGGACGTGATCTATCACAACCGCACGCCGCTGGCGGCCGAGACGGAGGCCGAGTGCGGCGCGCGTTATGTCGACAAGGAAGTGCTGCTTCGCGAGTCCGACCATCTGATTCTGGTCGTGCCTTATTCGGCCAGTTCACATCACGCGATCGGCCGGGCAGAGCTCAAGCAAATGAAATCATCGGCGACACTGACGAACATCGCACGAGGCGGCGTAGTCGATGATCTCGCTCTCGCCGAGGCGCTAAGCGAAGGCAGTATCGCTGCCGCCGCGCTCGATGTATTCGAGGGCGAACCTCGGGTCAATCCCGCGTTGCTGGCGTGCAAGAACGTGGTACTGACGCCGCACATCGGCAGCGCGTCGATCAGGACGCGGCGAGCCATGGCGTCGCTTTGCGTTGATAACCTGATTGCCGCATTGAACGGCGGCCGGGTGCTCACCGCGGTCAATCCGCAAGTTCTGACGCAGGTGTCCGCAGCGGTTTGATCGGTGGATATCGACACCGCTCACGAGTGCTTGATGCTCACGCTCGCCAAGGCATCGAACGCCCTTCAGGGAAGACGAAATAAACCGGCGCGCGGCCTTTTCTGGCTTGGCTTTCGCGGATTTTTTCCGCGACCATTCCCGAAACTTATCGTCCCAGAAGAAAGGCGTCTGCATGGTCGTTTTTTTGCGAGCTAGTATGAATTCATGGCGAACGTCGACAAGATCTTCCGGCAGTCAAAGGAGGATGTCATCGACCCACCCGGGCATCCGCATCAAGGTGCTCTGAACTCTTCGGACGCGTGACATGAAACTTCATTTCGACCTGGCGACGGTACTGCAAGGCGACTACGGCGCATTGTTCCTGCACGGCGTCGAGCTTACGCTCGCGATGGCCGGGCTGGCGTGGTGCCTGTCGCTCGTCGTAGGCATTCTGCTGACGCTGATCCGCCTGACCAACCGGCGGCCGTGCACGATGTTCGTGTCTACCTTCGTGGCCTATCACCGGAACGTGCCCACGCTCGTGCAGATCCTGTTCTGGTACTTCGGCATCTCGACCCTGCTGCCTATGCCCGTGCAAGACTGGCTGAACCAGTACAACGGCCAGTTCATCTTCGCGGTCATCGCGATCGGGCTTTGCAGCGGCGCCTATCTGTCGGAAGACATCCGAAGCGGGTTGCGAGCCATTTCCTACGGTCAGTACGAAGCATCGCGAGCACTCGGATTGAACTTCGTCAGCGGCATGCGTTATGTGATCCTTCCGCAAGCCTTGCGCAACTCGATTCCGCCGATGGTGAACCACGCTGTCGTGCTGTTCAAGAACACCAGCCTCGCAATGGCGATAGGCGCAGCCGAACTCACGTACGTCACGCGCAAGGTCGAGAACGAGACGTTCCTGTCGTTCGAGTCCTATCTGGTTGCGACGGTGCTCTATCTCGCCCTCTCACTCGTCATCATGCTGGCCGGCGCCAGGATCGCAGCGCACTACCGCATTCCGGGAGTCAAGTGATCATGTTCGATGTCTTGCGCGACAACTGGACCTTGCTGCTCATCGGGCAGTATCCGCATGGTCCTATCGGCGGAATCGTGGTGACCATCCTGCTGTCGGTATCGGCACTCGTCATCGCGATTCCGTTAGGTATCCTCGTTGCACTGGCTCGCATCAGCCACTTCAAGGTATTGCGCGCACCGGCAACCGGACTTGTCTATGCGGTCCGCGGCGTGCCGCTGCTGATGGTTATTTTCTGGGTCTATTTTCTGGTCCCGGTGCTGACGGGTTATCCCGTGACCGGATTCGTGACCATGCTGTGCGCGCTCGTGATCTACGACTCGGCGTATCTCGGCGAGATCATTCGTGCAGGCATCGAGGCGCTGCCGAAGGGGCAGACCGAGGCGTCTAGAGCACTGGGCATGAGCTACCTGAAGACCATGCGCGCGGTGATCCTGCCGCAGGCTCTCTATAACGTGGTCCCGAGCATGGTCACGCAGTTTGTCTCGACCATCAAGGAGACATCGCTGGGATACATCATCAACGTCCAGGAGCTCTCCTTTGCGGCCGACCAGATCAACAACCGGCTTCTGACCAAGCCGTTCCCCGTCTACCTGATTCTCGCATTGAGCTACTTCGTTCTTTGCTACGCGCTTACGCAACTGGCTCACTACCTTGAAAGGCGCGTGACGCGCAAGCGGGCCGGAAAGGGTAACAAGATGCGTTCCGGCGCAGAGCAACCGCTGCTTGAAACCGCCGTGAGCGAGCACTGAGCGCTTAACGGTTCAAAGGATCCGACATGATCAAATTTTCCGGCGTGAATAAGTGGTATGGCGAATATCACGCGCTCGTGGACGTCAACGCCGAGGTACGCAAGGGCGAGGTCGTCGTCGTATGCGGGCCATCCGGTTCGGGTAAATCCACGCTGATTCGCACGGTCAATCGTCTTGAAGAAATCGATGGCGGCAATATCTCGTTCGACGACCAGGACATCCACGAAAAGAAAGTCAGCCTGAACGCGTTTCGCAGCAAGGTCGGGTTTGTGTTTCAGCAATTCAATCTGTTCCCGCATCTCTCCGTACTCGACAACATCACGCTGTCGCCCATGCGCGTACGCGGCATGAAGCGCGCGGTGGCGGAACGCAAGGCGGCAGACCTCTTGTCGCGCGTGGGACTGGCCAACAAAGCTCAGGCGTTCCCAGGCCAGCTGTCGGGTGGCCAACAACAACGCGTGGCAATTGCGCGCGCGCTTGCCATGGACCCGCCGGCCATGCTCTTCGATGAACCCACCAGTGCACTGGATCCCGAAATGGTGGGTGAAGTGCTCAGCGTCATGAAGAGCCTCGCGCAGGACGGCATGACCATGATGTGCGTGACTCATGAGATGGGTTTCGCTCGCGAGGTGGCGGATCGCGTGTGGTTCATGGATGCCGGAAAGATCATCGAGACCGCCGAGCCGGAAGCGTTCTTTTTGCATCCGAAGCATGAACGGGCCCAGCGGTTTCTGTCGGATTTGCGCACCCACTAGTGCGTGTTGGCTAGCGCGTTCTTATTGTTTTTAAAGCCGGGTTTTTCTTAGTTCAATCAAGGTCAGGAGTCTTTCGATGCGTTCAAAAGCGGGATTAGCGGGCATGCTGGCGCTTACGGGGTGGGTCGCGTGCATCGCGCCTGCTCAGGCAGATCAGTTGTCCGATATCAAGGCACACGGGACCTTGAGTTGCGGAGTGTATTCAAATGTAGAGCCGTTTTCGTATCCGAACGCGCAGACGCGTCAGCTCGAAGGCATGGATGTGGATATCTGCACGGCCATTGCGAAGCAGCTTGGCGTAAAAGTGAGTCTCGAACCGCTTGCGGTTGAAGCGCGCATTCCGCAACTGAAACTCGGTCGCGTGGACATGGTGGTAGCGAACCTTGCCTATACGAAGACTCGCGCCACGCAGGTGTCCTTCAGCGACGCCTACTATTCGACCAAGGAAGTGCTGATCGTCAAGAAGGCCGATGCCGGGAAAAAGCTCGCCGATTTCTCAGGACAAAAAATCAGCGCAGCCGACGGCTCGACTTCGGCGCAATCGATCCCGCTCTCCATCAAGGATGGTCAGGCAGTGACGTTCCATGACACCAGTTCTGCCTTCCTGGCGCTGCAGCAAGGAAAGGTGAAGGGCTTCGTGACGAACCAGATGACCGCGATCAAGATCTCGAAGCAGGTCGAAGGATCCGATGGCGCCGTCGCGATTGCCGCCGAACCCATGTTGATCGAACCGATTGCCGTTGGCTTGCGCCAGAACGAACCGGCCATGCTTGGCGCCGTGAACAAAGCCCTGATGTCGCTTGAGACGAGTGGCGAAATGAGCGCGATCTTCAACAAGTGGCTCGGCCCGAAGACGCCTTACGGTCTCTCGCGTACCGACAAGGTCACGCCGATCGATCAGCTCAAGTTCACGCCGGTGTCCTGAGCGCGCCGTGCTGTGAACGCATCGGCGGATACGCGTTTCGCGTTTCTGCCGATGCGCTGATCGCTTCATCGTTTTGACTCGCAAAAAAGCTTAACGTGAACCAGAAAATTGTTGTGATGGGCGTATCGGGCTCGGGAAAATCGACGCTCGGAGAGGCCCTCGCGCGCTTGCTCCATGCACGTTTCATCGAAGGAGACGAGCATCATCTGGCGAGCAGCCGCGAGAAAATGCGCAACGGCATTGGGCTTTGCGATGCCGACCGCGAACCCTGGCTCGAACTGCTGAGTAGCATAATGGCGGACGAGACGGATTCGGTCGTCCTGTCCTGTTCCGCATTGAAGCGAAGCTATCGCGAGAAGTTGCGGCAGCACGTTGAGAACCTCAAGTTTGTCTTTCTCGATGTCGCGCCAGGCATTGCAATGCAGCGGGTGATCGCCCGGACAGCACATGAATTTCCGGCCTCGTTGGTGGCCCACCAGTTCAAGGCGCTTGAATCGCCTGAGGGGGAGTCCAATGTGCTTACTGTGCACGCGTCGGACGCGACGGAGCTGCAACTCGGCCAGATATCGACATGGCTCGACGCTCTCGGCCACGGCGAAAACGCTCGGGCTTGCACGAAAGGGAATACGAATAACCAGGAGATATTTTGAATCAGATACTCAAGATGTTTGATTTGTCGGGTAAGCGGGCGCTTGTCACCGGGTCGAGTAGCGGGATCGGTTTTGCCCTCGCGCGCGGACTCGCGGGCGCCGGTGCGAGGGTTATCCTGAACGGCCGCAATGAGGCGCGCCTTGCAGAAGCGGTGGCGAGTCTGCGCGATGAAGGCATGACCGTCGACGCAATGAGTTTCGACGTGACGTCGCCGTCGGCGGTATCAGCGGCGATCGAGAAGATCGAACGTGAGGACGGGCCTATCGACATCCTCGTCAATAACGCCGGGATGCAGCGTCGCGCACCTCTCGATCAGTTTTCGCACGAGCAGTGGCAAGAGTTGATGAAGACGAATGTGGACAGCGTGTTCCTGGTTGGACAGGCGGTCGCGCGCTTCATGATTACGCGTGGCGCCGGCAAGATCGTCAATATCTGCTCGGTTCAAAGTGAACTGGGACGCCCCGACATTGCTGCCTATACGGCGACAAAAGGTGCGGTGAAAATGTTGACCAAGGGCATGGCGATCGACTGGGGCAAGCACGGCATCCAGGTGAACGGGCTCGGACCCGGCTACTTCAAGACCGAATTGACCGAAGCGCTCGTGAAAAACGAAACCTTTAGCGCATGGCTCATCGGGCGCACACCGTCGCGGCGTTGGGGTGATGTCGAGGACCTGGTGGGCGCGGCAATATTCCTCACGAGTTCGGCTTCGAACTTCGTCAACGGACACATTCTCTATGTCGATGGCGGCGTGACGGCAACGCTTTAAACGAATCCACTTTGCTGAAGAAAACAAAATGCGCGTTGTGACCACAACGCGCATTTTTAGCTTTCTTATCAAGCCGCGGATTGCGCTAGTTGTTGCACCGGTCTTCGAGTGCATCGATAAACGCCCGGTCCCATTTCCCCTCTCTCATGGCTTGCATCGTCCGTGCCTCAGCCTCCAGCACCGCGCGTGCCTTCTCGATCACGATTGCCGCATCCTCTTGCGGAATCGCCAATGCGCCGTCCTGATCGCCGACCACGATGTCACCTGGATTCACCACCATGCCGCCGACTGAGACCGTCACATTGATCTCGCCCGGACCGTCCTTATAGGGGCCACGGTGCGTAACGCCGCGCGCATAGACTGGAAAATCGCGGCTGCGGATTTCGGCTACATCGCGGATCGCGCCGTCGATCACGATGCCCGCCATGCCGATGCTCGCAGCATAGAACGTGAGAATGCCGCCGATGACCGCATTGTTGAGGTCGCCGCCCGCGTCGATAACGAGCACGTCGCCCGCGCGGCAAAACTCGAGCGCGCGCAAATACGTCAGGTTGTCGCCGCCACGGGAGCGCACGGTGACGGCTGTCCCGGCCATCGTCGAGGTACCCGGCCGGTGGTAGGGGGACAGACCTGTCGTGCCCATATTGCGATGCATGTTGTCGCTCAACGCCGACACAGGAATGTCGTGCAATGACGCGAGGATCGCGGCATCGGCCTGGCTGGCGGAGGGATTCTTGCGGATAGCTTTGTAAGTGGACATGTGCGGTATCGATGAAAACGGTTGAGTGGTTCCGGGACCTCGCTTAGCGCAGTGCCTTTACTGCGGTAGCGATGCGGCGGCATCCTTCCTCGAGGACATCGAGCGATGTCGCGATCGATAGGCGGAAGTAGGGTGACAGGCCGTAAGCCACACCCGCAACGACAGCCACACCGGCACTGTCGAGCAGATACATCACTACGTCGGTGTCGTTGGCAATCACCTTGCCTTCAGGTGTGCTCTTGCCCAGTAACGCCTCACAGTTGATGTAGAGATAGAACGCGCCGTCGGGTTGACGGCAGCTCAAGCCAGGAATTGCGTTGATCATCTCGAGCGTCACATCGCGGCGCTTTTTGTAGATCGCCGTGCTTTCCGTCACGAAGCTTTGATCGCCGTTAAGCGCGGCTGTCGCCGCTGCCTGGCTAATCGAGCAGCAATTACCGGAGGACTGGGAAAGCAGCGTATCGAGTGCGACGATAAGGTCTCGCGGGCCTGCCACGTAACCGATCCGCCAGCCTGTCATGGCATAAGTCTTCGACACGCCGTTAATCGCGAGCGTCCGGTCGCGCAGTTCCGGTGCTGCCTGCAGGAAGTGGGGCGTGCTTTCGCCGTCATAGCGCAGGTGCTCATAGATGTCGTCAGTCATGACGAGCACATGCGGATGGTCAGCCAGTACATCTGCCAATGCGCGGTACTCGGCCGCCGTGTAACTCGCCCCAGTCGGATTGCTCGGTGAGTTGATCAACAACCAGCGGGTGCGCGGCGTGATCGCGGCCTCAAGTTGTGAAGGCGTGATCTTGAAGCCGTTTTCTTCCGGGCATGCAACGGTCACCGGGGTCCCTTCGCAGGCCAGCACCATGTCAGGGTACGAAACCCAGTAGGGAGCCGGCACGATGACTTCATCGCCGGGCTCGAGCGTGATGGAGAACGCGCTATAGATGGCACTTTTCGCGCCGTTTGTGACAATGATTTCGTTCGGCGCGTAGGCCAGTCCGTTTTCACGAGCGAGCTTCGCCACGATAGCCTCGCGAAGTTCAAGCGTGCCGGCCATCAGTGTGTATCGAGTTGCGCCACGCTCCATGGCGGCAGCGGCGGCCTCGCGAATATGTTTCGGGGTATCGAAATCGGGTTCGCCGACCACGAGATTGACGATGGACTTGCCCTGGCGACGCAACTCGTTGGCGCGGTCTGCCGCGGAAGTGCTCGGAGACGGCTTGATGCGCCGCACTCGAGCGGCGATTCGGGAAGTGCTCACGGAATTCCTTGCATCGGCTGTGGGATTACCCATAACAGTAGAAGCGAAGGAAACTTTAAGCCAAGACGGTTTTGGTCTCGGGCGAGAAGAAACGCTTATGGCATGGTTCATTCATCCGCTACATGCGACTGACTGAAAAACCCATACCCGAAACGGGCGGGATTCCCCGTGGGTTCTTGAACAGGAGCGGTGGTCCTCTGCTCAAGGGCATGCCCCGCTACACGTCGAAGCAAGCGGGCGCAATCAAGAAGACCGATGACGGCTACACGTACCTGAACCCGGCGAGAACAGTGTTACCTCTCAATTTTGTAATCAAATAATGGGGGTCTCGTCATGTTGGCTGTTGCAACATGGAGCTCTGCTTCACTCGGTTCGGGTTCACCGAAACATCACGGGTTTTGAATCGTGGGTCAGAGTCAAACGGGGTGGCGTACTATTCTTTCAGGCAAATAAAACGTTGCAGCGAGGCGTCGACATGAGGGTTCTGGTCATTGAGGATGAGCAAAAGGCGCTCGCCTACATCAAGAAGGGTCTGGAAGAGGCTGGCTTTCTTGTCGATGTGGCGGCTGACGGCGCGGAAGGCCTGATCCTGGCAAGAGAGGATACGTATGACGTCATCGTGCTGGACGTGATGTTGCCGACCATGGACGGCTGGAGTGTCCTGACGAACCTCCGAACGTTGAAAGCGACCCCGGTGTTGTTTCTCACGGCCCGCGACGACGTAAGCGATCGCGTGCATGGACTCGAACTAGGCGCCGATGACTATCTGGTCAAGCCGTTTGCGTTTGTCGAGTTGCTCGCGCGGGTCCGCACACTGGCGCGCAGAGGACCGCCGCGGGAACACGATTTGCTGACGCTCGCGGACCTGGAAATCGATGTGACGCGCCGCAAGGTCCGCCGTGCAGGCAAGCGCATAGAGTTGACCCCCCGCGAGTTCGCGCTGCTGCAACTGCTCGCGCGCAAGCAGGGCGAGGTGATGAGCCGCACCCAGATTGCCTCGTATGTCTGGGACATGAATTTCGACAGCGATACCAACGTGGTCGAGGTCGCGATACGTCGGCTGCGAGCAAAAATAGACGATGACTTCGAAGTCAAACTCATCAAGACGGTACGTGGCGTGGGCTACGTCATAGACACGAAAGAGGACGACTGATGCGCTCGCGGTCTCTGACGGCGACATTGGCACTGGCCTTCGCAGGAACCACATTGGCGGTGTTCGCCCTGGTTGGAAGCTACGTGTATACGGCGCTGGCGCACGAGGTCAGTACGCAGGATGATCAGGACATCGTGCTGGCGGCGCGGCACATGCGCCGCCTGACGCAGGAGCTGGCCAACGCGCCCGACCTGACGCAGCATCGGGAGCGGTTGGAGAGTCTGGTGCTGGGCAATGAGGCTTTGTCGGCGGAAGTGGTCGATTCGTCCGGCCGGGTTCTCATGCAACATAACTTGTCCAGCGCTGCGCTCGGGATTGCCTGGCCTGCGGCCCAGCTGGATGCCTCTGAGCAAATCATGGCGGCGTCGATCACGGCCTTGACCGCAAGCGACGGCACGCCGTTCCGGCGAGTTGCCACCGAGGCAAAACTGGCTGATGGCTCAAGCGTGAAGATCGTCGTGATGCGCAATGTCGCCGACCGATGGCTGCTGCTAAGGAAGTATCGCGATCGACTTTTCCTGGCAAGCGGCGCAGGCGCATTGCTGGCATTTTTGATGAGCTACTTGCTGATTCGCCAGTCACTCAAGCCCCTGCGTGACATCGCGCGTAGCGCCGCAGACTTTACGACTGACAATCTTAGTGCCCGCATCGAGGTGCGCAAAGTGCCACGAGAACTCGAGACGCTGATTGCCTCGCTCAATGGCATGTTTTCCGGTTTCGAGCATGGTTTCAACCGGCTCTCCCGATTTACGGCGGACCTGGCCCATGACATGCGCACGCCCTTGGCCAACTTGCGCGGCTCAACCGAGGTTGCGCTTGCCCGGCCACGCTCCAGCGAGGAATATCAGACGCTGCTGGCATCGAATCTTGAAGAGTGCGACCGCCTTTCGAGGATGATCGAAAATGTCCTCTTTCTCGCTCGCGCCGAGCATCCACATTTTTCCCGGCAATTGCTCGAGTTTGATGCAGACGAAGAGCTCTTGAAGATAGCCGACTATTTCGAGGGAATAGCAGAGGACGCCGGCATTCGAATTCGCGTGACGGGGCATGCGCGATTGAAGGCGGATATCGAACTTTTCCGGCGCGCGGTCAGCAATCTGCTTGCGAACGCGGTGCGCTTTACGCCGCGTAACGCCGAGATCATGGTGTCTGTTGCCGAACGAGACGGCGCAGTGCGCGTTGAAGTGGCGAACGAGGGCATTCCACTGGACGCGAACCTGCTCGAACGGGTCTTCGATCGGTTTTATCGCGCGGATCCATCGAGGACGAATGGTGCGTCGGCGAGCGGATCGACCGGGCTGGGACTGGCGATAGTGCGGACGATCATGGAGCTGCATGGCGGCAAGGTACATGCGGAAAGCGAGCAGCAAGGAACACGATTCGTCCTGACTTTTCCGCTGGTTAAATGAGTGTCTGGCTTTGCCGGGATACCCGTGTTGCGTTGCTGACGTGATGAAAGGACCCGACATTACGCGAATCATCGGACGCTGCGGGTTCAGTTGACGTCTTGAACAACAAACTCAAACCAGGACGCTTCGCCACACCTCTTCACTCTTAGGGAATATGACCGCGGCCCTCGAAGCTTTGATACTGTAGGGGCTTCATTCCTGTTGCCGTCTGCGGCCTATCAATGAAACGTACATCCTTTGCTATCCGAGCTCTATTTGCCGTCTGCCTCCTCGGGGCGACGTTCAACCATGTGCGCGCCGATATCGAACACGGCTTGCTGTGGGACTACGGGTTTGGAAATGACGCCGTATTCGCAAGCCGAATCTATTGGGGCGCCTTGACGG
>Ga0209901_1000783_pt1 | contig 11082 bp, 10 predicted proteins | sample OrgsoiDNA_201058_FD_185806 | JGI IMG/M metagenome (GOLD analysis project Ga0209901, IMG submission 185806) | Permafrost soil microbial communities from the Arctic, to analyse light accelerated degradation of dissolved organic matter (DOM) -... | ecosystem: Environmental > Terrestrial > Soil >...
TGGTGATACCCGACGCCACATACAGGTTCAAGCCCACCGGTGGATGGCACATGCCCACTTCCATGTTGACCACGATCAAGATGCCGAAGTGCACAGGATCGATGCCCAGCTTCATGGCGACCGGGAACAGGATAGGCGCCATGATCAGCACGATCGACGACGGTTCCATGATGTTACCGGCCAACAACAGCAAGACGTTCACTACCAGCAGGAAGCTGATCACGCCCAGGCCTTTGCCCGTGATCCATTCCGCCATCGCTTGCGGGATGTTTTCACTGGTCATCAGGAACGAGAACAGCACGGCGTTGGTGATGATGTACAGCAGCATGGCCGACATCGAGGCCGAATCGAGCAGCACCTTGCCCACTTGCTTGATCTTCAAGTCCTTGTAGACGAACACGGCGATGAAGAAGGCATATACGGCAGCCATGGCGGCCGCTTCGGTCGGCGTGAAGACGCCCGAATAGATGCCGCCCATCACGATGACGATCAGCAACAAACCCCAGACGCTTTTCTTGAAGGTCACGAAACGCTCGCTCCAGCTGGCTTTTTTCATGCGTGGATAGTTGTGCTTGCGCGCCAAAAACCAGGTGGTCAGGCCCAGCAGGATGGCCAGCATCAGGCCCGGAATCACGCCTGCCATGAACAGCTTGCCCACCGACGTATTGGTCGAGACCGAATACATCACCATCACGATCGAGGGCGGGATCAGGATGCCCAGTGCGCCCGAGGTGGTGATCACGCCGGCGCCGAAAGCGCGCGGATACCCTTGCTTGACCATCGCTGGCAAGATGATGGAGCCGATCGCCACCACGGTGGCGGGGCTGGAACCGGACACGGCTGCAAACAGCGCGCAGGCCATCACGCCGGCCAGCGCCAGGCCGCCATGCCAGTGACCCACCATCGAGCTGGCAAAATTGATCATTCTTCTGGCCACCCCGCCATGCGTAAGGAAGTTACCGGCCAAAATAAAGAAGGGAATCGCCATGATCTCGAATTTCTCGATACCCGTGAAAATCTTCAGGGCCACCGATTCGATAGGCACATTCGTCATGGTGAACAGGAAGGTCAGTACCGTCAGACCCAGCGAAATCGAAATCGGCATGCCGGTCAGCATCAGCGCCAGCAGCAGGACAAAAATAATCAGCGCATTCATGGCTTGGCTCCTTTTTCTTCCGCCGTCAGTTCTTCATCCAATCCTTCGACGTGCGAATGGTCATGTTTCGGCAAGTCGCCGGTCTTGATGAAGTGCACCATCACCTGCATGAAGCGGAAGCACATCAGGTAGGAACCCAGCGGCACAGCCAGGTAGACCAGCCACATGGGAATTTCCATGTCGGCCGAAGTCTGGTCGGTGTGGCCGATGGACCAGACAAAACTGGCGCCCAGGGTGCCCACGATGCCCGTAAACAGGGCGCCTGCGCCCAGTCCCAGGATGACGAAACGGTGGCGCCAGCGCGGGTTCATGCGGTTGATCAATACGTCAACGCCCACGTGGATGCCGGTGCGCACGCCATACGCGGCGCCGAACTTGGCCATCCAGACGAACATATAGATGCACAATTCCTGCGCCCAGCTGGTGTTGATCTGGATCAGGTAGTCTTGCAGGCCCGGTATCGGCAAGCCAGCCAGGTAGCGGTGCACGACCGCCAGGAAAATGATGAAGGTGGCTGCGCCCATCAGGGACGCAATCAGCCACTCCTCGAGATGATCAAGGAATTTCATGATGAAAACTTTCGAAAAAGAGGATGGGTACGCACCTGCCTGAAAAGCGGACGCGCACGGCAAAGCCGGACTGCCTGCCGCCAGGGCAGGTTCAGTCCGCTAGCACCAGGGTGCTATTACTTCGCGCTTTCCTTGTTGATCGCCGAGATCAGGTCTTTGCCGATACGGCCTTCCATGGCTTTTTGCACCGGCGCCAGGGCTTTGCGCCATTCGGCCTGTTCTTGCACGGTCAGGGTATAGACCTGGGTCTTGCCGGTTTTCTTGATCGCCTCGAGCGCCTGGTCGTTATCGCGCTGGGCGATGGCTTTTTCAAACGTGGTGGCGTCGCGCATGGCTTGTTCAAGCTGGCCACGGATATCGGGTGGCAAGCCATCCCAGAACTTCTTGTTGACGATCACGGCGTAGCCCAGGTAACCGTGGTTGGAAACGGTCACGTGCTTTTGCACTTCGTTCATCTTCTGCGTATACATATTCGATGGCGGATTTTCCGTGCCATCGACCACGCCCGTCTGCAGGGCCTGATACACTTCCGAAAACGCCAGCACTTGCGGATTGGCGCCCAGCGCGCGCATTTGCGCGTCCAGTACCTTGGACGACTGGATGCGCATTTTCAGGCCCTTGAAATCGGCCGGATGATGCAGCGGCTTGTTGGCCGACATCACCTTGAAACCGTTATCCCAGTAAGCCAGGCCGGTGATGCCCTTCGGCTCCAGTTTTTTCAGCAAACCCTTGCCGATTTCGCCTTCGGTAACGTTGTACAGCGCCGTCTTGGTCGGGAAGATATATGGCAGGTCGAATGCTTCGAATTCTTTCACGCCCAGCGGACCGAACTTGGCCAGCGATGGCGCCAGCATTTGCACGGCGCCCAGTTGCAAGGCTTCCAGTTCTTCCTTGTCCTTGTACAACTGGCTATTCGGATACACTTCGATCTTGACCTTGCCATTCGTGGCTTTCTCGGCCAGTTGCTTGAAGCGCTCGGCGGCCTGGCCTTTCGGCGTGTCCGTTGCCACGACATGGCTGAACTTGATGACGATAGGCGCTTGTGCCTGGGCTTGAGCGTAGGCACCGGCGCTAACGCCGATCGCCGCGCACAGCGCGACGAGCATGGTTTTCATTTTCATTACTGTCTCCTGATGGTTTTATGGTTATGAAATACTTTATTATTTGTCTACACCGATAGTGTTCCAAAGAAACAGCACAAGCTATTGTGGTTAACCACAATAGCTGCGACCCAAGAAAGCGCTACCCTGCCCGCCATGACGACCCCGCCCACTTTAGCGCGCCGCCTGCAATTGTCCAGCCCCATGCGCTGGCTGGTGCCGGTGATACTGCTGCTCTTATTTCTTGCTGTTCTCTTCTGGCTGCCCTGGCAGGCGCGCCAGATGGAAAGCAATGAGCGCCAGGAACAATTGATCGCCGACACCTTGTGGGTGGAGCAGACCATCCGCTTCCAGCTGGCCCGCAACGAGGAAAGCCTGTACAACCTGGGCGGCGATATCGCCACCGGCACCCTGCCGGAAGCGCGCGTGCATGAACGGCTACAGCAAATGCTGCGCAACGGCCGTGAACTGCAGCGCGTGATCTGGATCGACACGCATGGCAGAGTACAGGCGTCGAGCGACAACACGATTTCGCAGGAGACGCATTTTTCCGCCCTGTCGCTGACGGCCGGCGACAATGCCCGCCGGCTGCACCGGGGCCAGTACGCGCAGCCATCGCAGCAAAGCGGCTTTCCCGACGCGCCTCCAGGCGCCATGCTGATGGATTACCACCAGCCCCTGTTCCACGGCCAGCAATATGTGGGCAGCCTGGTGGCCACCTACCAGATCAGCAGCCTGCTCGATGAAATGGTGCCATGGTGGTTCGCCCAGGACAACCAGATTTCGCTGATCGACCGCGATGACAAGGTGCTGGCGCGGCGCGCGGCGGCCGGTCCCGGCCACGGCGTGTACACGCACAAGCGCGCGCTCGACGTGCCGGGCGCCACCCTGATCCTGTTTACGGACAGTGTAAAAAGCCAGCCCAAGCTGCTGCCCAACCTGCTGGTCGGCTCCGTCATCGCCCTGTCGCTGGGCCTGTTATGGAGCTTGCTGGCCCTGTGGCGCCATATTTCGCGCCGCCTGACGGCCGAAGGCGCGCTGCGCCAGCAGATGCTGTTCCGCACGGCGATGGAAAATTCGCTGGTAACGGGCATGCGCGCGCGCGATCTGGAAGGCCGCGTCACCTATGTCAACCCGGCCTTTTGCCAGATGGTCGGTTACCCGTCCGAGGAAGTGCTCGGCCATTTGCCGCCCATGCCCTACTGGCCGCAGGAAGCAATGGAAGAATACCAGCAGCGCTTCGTCAAGGCGCTGGCCGACAACACCACGCCGCAATCGGAAACCTATTTTTTGCGCGCCGACGGCACGCGCCTGCCGGTGCTGATCTTTGAAGCGCCGCTGGTCGATAAAAATGGCAAGCAGACCGGCTGGATGGGTTCCGTGCTCGATATCTCGGACCGCAAGCAGGTCGAGGAATTGAACCGCCAGCAGCAGGAAAAGCTGCAGACCAGTTCGCGCCTGGCCACCATGGGCGAACTGGCGTCGATGCTGGCGCATGAACTAAACCAGCCGCTGGCGGCTATTTCCAGCTATACGACGGGGGCGCTGAACCTGATACGGCGCGCCATCGATAGCGGCAAACCGGTCGATCCCGTGACCTTGCGCCCGGCCCTGGAACAGGCCAGCGCACAGGCGCAGCGGGCCGGCCAGATCATCCGCAGCGTGCACGATTTCGTGCGCAAGAGCGAGCCGCAGCGCCAGGACGTGGCGATCCGCACCCTGCTCGACGGCATCCGCGTGCTGATCGACCTGCAGGCGCGCAAATACTATGTGACGATACAGGAAGAGATTCCGCACGACCTGCCCCTGCTGTGGGCCGATCCGGTGATGATCGAGCAAGTGCTGCTGAACCTGACGCGCAACGCCATCGAGGCAATGCAGGACGCAGCGCCCGGACGGCGTATCATGCGCCTGCGGGCCAGCTACGACGCGCAGCAGGAAATGGTGACCGTCGACGTGATCGACATGGGCCATGGTATCGCGCCCGAGGTGGCGGAACGGCTGTTTTCACCGTTTTTCTCGACCAAGGCCGAAGGCATGGGCATGGGATTGAATATCTGCCGCACCGCCATCGAGTTTCACGGCGGCGCGCTGACCTTCAGCGCCAACCCGGCCGGCGGCACCATCTTTACTTTCAGCGTGCCGGCCGTGCCGCGCGCGCCGCAATCAACAACCGTAACAATATCAAGACAGTAACCGGAGAGCCCATGCTGCATATCATCGACGACGAAGAAGTAGTGCGCGATTCCCTGTCCTGGCTGGCCGCCTCGCGCAGCATCGAGGCGCGCAGCTACGCCAGCGCGCAGCAATTCCTCGATAGCCTCGACGGCAGCTTCGACGAAGCAGGCGACTGCGTGCTGCTCGACGTGCGCATGCCCGACATGAACGGCATCGCCCTGTTCGACCAGCTGGTCAAGCGCGACCTGACGGCGCGCCTGCCCGTGATTTTCCTCACCGGCCACGGCGACGTGCCGATGGCTGTCGACAGCCTGAAACGCGGTGCCTTCGATTTCTTTGAAAAGCCGTTCAACGACAACGACCTGATGGACCGCGTGCAGCAAGGCCTGGCCAACTCGCGCCAGGCCGGCGAACTGGCCGCCGTGCACGCGCGCCTGGCCACCCTGTCCACACGCGAACGCGAAGTGCTGGACCTGATTTTGGCGGGCAAGATGAACAAGGTGGTAGCCGACAAGCTGGGCATCAGCATGCGCACCGTAGAAGTCCACCGCGCGCATATCTTTGACAAGATGCAGGTCAAGACGGCGGTGGAGCTGGCGGGATTATTGAAGTAGTGAAACCAAGATTAGTCCGCGGCTAGAAAACGTTCAGGGCAAGGCGCGCGTCCGCAGACAGTACGCTAGTACGGCAAGGACGCGCAACGCCGCCATGGACGTTTTCTCAATCATCGTGATTCTGATGATGCTCCGCCGCGCCATGTTTCCAATAACTGGCCACATGCATATGCTGCTTCGGCAAGCCCGCCTCCAGCAGGTAGCGGCGCAAGTCCTGTACCTGGCTTAGCTCCGTTGCCACCCAGGCATAACCATCGCCGTCCTTCGGCAAGGCCACCTGGCGCAGGGCGTCGAGCAGCAAGGCGCCGCTGCGGCCATTGCGCGGTACCCAGCGCACCTCGCACTGTGCCTCGCTGTCGAGCGTGATCTGTTCGCCATCTTCGGCAATTTCAATCACGGCGATGGCGCGCGCGCCGGCCGGCAGTTGCTCCAGGCGGCGGGCAATCGCTGGCAAGGCTGTCTGGTCGCCGACCAATACATACCAGTCAAAATCGAGCGGCACCAGCGTCGAGCCGCGCGGACCGCCCACGCCCAGGGTCTGCCCCGGTTTGGCCTGTTCGGCCCAGGTCGATGCAGGCCCGTCGCCATGCAGCACGAAGTCGATTTCCAGTTCGCGCCGCTCGGCGTCATAGCGGCGCGGCGTGTAATTGCGGGCGATCGGGCGTGCCCCTTCCGCATACTCGATCGCGTTGGCGCCATTGCCGAGGATCGGGAATACCGGCGTTTCCTGGCCCGGCGCAGGGAAAAACAGTTTCACATGGTCGTCGTGGGCGGGCGAGACAAAACCTTCCAGGTCGTCGCCGGCCAGGGTGATGCGGCGCATATGAGCCGTCAGCTGTTCGGTGCGCACGACGGTCAGCACGCGCAGTTTCAAGTCATGCCGCACGCGTTCGATGGCGTGCTGGCGTGTTGGGGTCGATACATTACTCATCTGGGATGATCCTTTCATCAGAATTAATTCAGTGCCCGTCGATGATCTGATTGGCAGCTTGCTCCAGCACGGCCGCCACCCGCTCGGCTTCCGCTTCCGTCCAATTGGCCTTGTTCAGCATCAGCGCGTGTTTCAAGGTATGCATGGCTTCGCGCACGCGTTCGGGCGCCGACTGTTTTGCCTGGATGCGGGCAAACATGTCGAGGCGGGCCAGGATGCCATCGATCTGCACCCGGTTTTCCGCAATGTAGGTACGTCCCAGCTCGGTGATCGTGTAAAGCTTCTTGCCACTGGCGCTTTCGGCCGCCGTCACGTAGTCCTGCTCTTCCAGCAGGGTCAATGTCGGGTAGACGGCGCCCGGGCTGGGGGCGTAGGCGCCGCCGCAACGCTCCTCGATGGCCTTGATGATTTCATAACCGTGACGCGGACTCAGTTCGATCAGCGCCAGCACGATCAGGGGCAAGTCGCCACGGCCGAAGACGCGCTCGGGCCGTTCGCCGCGCCCTCGTCCACCTGGACCGCCGGGACCGCCGTAGCCGCCCATGCCGTCGCGGTCATCGAAACCGCGCGGGCCACGGCCGTGCATAGAATAATGATCATGTTCGCCGCGATGGTGGGCATAATGGGGATGGTGGTGGTCATGGCCGCAATGGCCGTATTCTGTATGGTGTGAGTTTCTCATGTTTTCTCTTTAAAGATATATCGTTAGTAGGTGTCTGTATACTATATCGATATATCGATAAGTCAAGCGAAAATTTGTAGCAGGCATGTTATGCCTTTGTTATGCTGGGCTTTCCACCCTCCACAGCGCGCTGCCATGCCTGAAAAAATCGTCCTTGAGAAAATGTATGTGAAAAATGCGCTGGCCCTGGCCGTGCTCAATGACGGTGGCGAACATGCGGCCTTGCTGGCGCAGCTGCCGCAGGAAAGGCGGGTGCCAGAGGGGGAGCGCGCGGACTGGCTGCTGCTGTTTGCGCGCAGCCGCTTTGAGCTGGAAGCTTATCTGCCGCAGGCGCAAGCCCGCCTGATGCCGGGCGGCGCCGTCTGGGTCGCGTACCGCAAAGGGGGCATCAAGGCGGGCAGCGACATTCACCGCGACGACATCCGCGAGTACGCGCAAGGTGTGGGACTCGATAGTGTGGCGATGATCTCCATCGACTTTGAATGGTCGGCGCTGCGCCTGAAACAGGTATAACGGTCAGGCGGCGCCGTGCAGCGCCAGCGCCCATTCGATATGTTCGCGCACCATGGCCGACGGATGCTCGCGGCGCGATAGCAGGGCCGCAACAATATCGGCCTGGCCGCGCGCCTTGGCGGCCGCATTGCCCATGCCGACGGCCAGGTTGCGCAGCCAGCGTTCGTGGCCGATGCGGCGGATCGCGCTGCCTTCCATACGGCGGTTGAATTCTTCTTCCGTCCAGGCGAACAGCGCCACCATGCCGGCGCTGCCCAGGCTGTGGCGCTCATCGAAATCGGGCACCACGGCGCGCTGAGCGAACTTGTTCCACGGGCAGATGGTCTGGCAATCGTCGCAGCCATACACCTTGTTGCCGATCAGCGGGCGCATCTCGACGGGTATGGCGCCCTTCAGTTCAATGGTCAGATAGGAAATACAGCGGCGCGCATCGAGCTTGTGCGGCGCCAGGATCGCCTGCGTGGGGCAGACCTGGATGCAGGCCGAGCACTGGCCGCAATGCGGCGTTTCGGGCGAGTCGACCGGCAGCGGCACGTCGATCAGGATCTCGCCCAGGAAAAAGAAGGAACCGCCCTGGCGGTTGATCAGCAAGGTATGCTTGCCGCGCCAGCCCAAGCCAGCCTTTTGCGCCAGCTCCACTTCCATCACGGGCGCCGAATCGCTGAACACACGGTAACCGAAGTCGCCGATTTCTCCCTTGATGCGTTCTGCCAGCTGCTGCAGGCGCGAGCGCATCACCTTGTGATAGTCGCGGCCCCGCGCATACACGGAAATCACGGCCGCCGACGGATCGTCGTCGCGCGCTTTTTCTATCGCGCGCCAGTCATCGCCCATCGCCGACGGCAGATAATTCATGCGGGCGCTGATAGCCCGCACGGTGCCCGGCACCAGTTCGGCCGGGCGCGCACGCTTCATGCCATGGCTGGCCATGTAATCCATCTCGCCGTGATACCCTGCATCGAGCCATGCCTGCAGCGGCGCTTCCATGTGGGCCAGGTCCACGTCGGCGATGCGCACCTCGGCAAACCCCAGCTCGCGCCCCCATGACTTGATGGAGCGCGCCAGGGCATCGAGATCGGTGACGGTAGCAGACATGGGGAGAGATCGGACTTTAGGGAAAACAGCAGCGGCGCAGGCGGTTACAATGACATAAGCCTCTATTTTATGCGATACCGAAGACCATGACCGAACACTTCAAAGCCCATCTCCATGACGAAGCCGGCACGGCCGCGCTGGGCGCCGCCCTGTCGCGCGCGCTGGCGCCTGGCCTGGCGATCTATCTGCACGGCGACCTGGGCGCTGGCAAAACGGCCCTCACGCGCGCCCTGCTGCATGCGGCCGGCCACACGGGCCATGTAAAAAGCCCCACGTATACCTTGTCGGAACCGTACGCGGTGCAGCTCGATGGCCAGGCCGTGCAAGTGATCCATTTCGACCTGTACCGCATGGGCAGCGCTGAGGAATTCCTCGACGCGGGCTTTCGCGAAGACTTCAATGGCCACAACATCTGCATCGTCGAATGGCCGGAGAAAGCCGAACCTATCCTGCCGCCGGCTGATTTGAATATATATTTGAGCGTTGCCGGGGCGGGACGTGATGTAGAATTGCAGGCGTCTTCTGAATTGGGTCTGTCATGCCTTCACCGTCTCAAATTCGCCCCGAACCTTTGATTACCTCGCCGATCACACGGCGCACGGTACTCAAGGCTGGCGGCACCCTGCTGTTGTCCGTCCTCGCGCCGCTACCGGCGATGGCGGCCCAGATCCTCGCCGTGCGCGTCTGGCCGGCAGCGGACTATACCCGCGTCACCCTGGAAAACGACAGCATCCTGAAGGCCACCCACTTCATCGTGAAAGATCCCGAGCGGCTGGTGATCGACATCGAAGGCCTGGAACTGAGCCCCACGCTGAAAGGTCTGGTGGCAAAAATCCAGTCGAACGACCCGTACATCAAGCAGGTGCGCGTGGGCCAGAACCGGCCCAATGTGGTGCGCCTGGTATTCGACCTGAAAGAAGAAGTCCGGCCGCAGTTGTTTACGCTGCCGCCGGCCGGCTCCTACAACCATCGATTGATCTTCGACCTGTATCCGGTAGAAGAACCCGACCTGATCGCGCAGATGATCGAAAAAGGCGACTGGTCCAGCGATCCGGCCAAGCCTTTGATGTCCGACACGCATACGCCGCCGCCCGCGCTGCCCCTGCCCGATAACGGCAAGCCGCCGGTGGCCGTGGCGCCGCAAGCCGAAATCCGCCCTGATGTGCGGCCCGATTTGCGTCCGGAACAGCGTCCCGAGGCGCGCCCATTGCCAGGCCAGAAAGTACTGCGCATGATTACCATCGCGCTCGACCCTGGTCACGGCGGGGAAGATCCGGGCGCCACCGGCAGCCGCGGCAGCCGCGAAAAAGACATCGTGCTGTCGATTGCCAAACGCCTCAAGACCAAGCTGGAAATGCAGCCGAACATGCGCGTCATGCTCACGCGCGACGCCGACTTCTTCGTACCGCTGGGCATGCGCGTGGAAAAGGCGCGCAAGGTGCAGGCCGACCTGTTCGTCTCCATCCACGCCGATGCGTTTATTCAGCCCACGGCACGCGGTTCGTCCGTATTCGTGCTGTCCGAAAAAGGCGCCAGCTCCACCGCGGCGCGCTGGATGGCCAACAAGGAAAACCAGGCCGACCTGATCGGAGGCGTCAACGTCAAGAACCACGACCAGCAGCTGGCCAGCGTGCTGCTGGACCTGTCGACGACGGCGCAGATCAATGACAGCATGAAGGTGGGTTCGGCCGTGCTGCGTGAAATCGGCGGCATCAACCGCCTGCACAAGGGTTCCGTCGAACAGGCCGGCTTCGCCGTGCTCAAAGCACCGGACATCCCGTCCATCCTGATCGAGACAGCCTTCATCTCCAACCCGGAAGAAGAAGCCAAGCTGACCGACAATGCCTACCAGGACCAGTTGGCCAACGCCATCGTGGTCGGCATCAAGAATTATTTTGCCAAGAATCCGCCGCTGGCGAAGAGCCGTTCGGCCTGATACGAAAGCCCCGCATGAGTAACAGCAGCACCAGCACCTTCGGCCAATTGCCGGCCGTGACCATCCGCGCTGGCGATGGCGCCGAAGCGACCGTCACCCTGTACGGCGGCCACCTGGTGTCGTGGCGCACCGCCGATGGCCAGGAGCGCCTGTTTTGCAGCCGCGATTCCGCCCTCGATGGCAGCCGCGCCATCCGCGGCGGCGTGCCCGTGATCTTTCCCCAGTTTGGCGCACGCGGCAACGGCATGCGCCACGGCTTTGCGCGCGTGTCGGCCTGGCAGGCGGGCGAGCACGGCGTGGACGATGGC
>Ga0209901_1000784_pt1 | contig 11050 bp, 8 predicted proteins | sample OrgsoiDNA_201058_FD_185806 | JGI IMG/M metagenome (GOLD analysis project Ga0209901, IMG submission 185806) | Permafrost soil microbial communities from the Arctic, to analyse light accelerated degradation of dissolved organic matter (DOM) -... | ecosystem: Environmental > Terrestrial > Soil >...
GGGCAACTGTAGCCACATAAAATAGCCGCCGGTGGGCCGCGTGGCGGCAGTCCCGGCAGGAAAGTAGCGTGAGATAGCGTGCGTCATCAGATGCTGATTGCTCGCCAGCTTGTAACGCAGGGCACGCAAGTGATGGTCGTACCTTCCCCGCGCCAGATAATTGGCCAGCGCTTCTTGGGCGGGGGCGGATGCGGATAGCGTGCTGGTCAGCTGCAATCGGGCGACCTGCTGCAGTTGCCGACCTGGCAGCGCCCAGCCGATACGATAGCCCGGTGCCAGACATTTCGAAAACGAGCCGCAGTGCATCACCAGACCGCGCCGGTCGTAGGCCTTGGCTGGCAAGGGGCGGCGCTGACCGTAATACAGTTCGCCATACACGTCGTCCTCGATCAGCGGCACCTCATGCTCGGCGAGCAGTTCGACCAGCGCCTGCTTTTTCTCGGCCGGCATCGAGCTGCCTAGCGGATTCTGAAAATTCGTCATGAGCCAGCAGGCCGTGGGGCGATGCAGCAGCAGGGCGGCTTCTAAAGCGGCCAGGTCGATCCCCTCGCTTGGATGGGTTGTGACAGATATCGCTTTCAGGCAGAGCCGCTCCAGGGTTTGTAGTACCCCATAAAAGCAAGGGGACTCGATCACGACGGCGTCTCCCGGCTTGGTGACCGCGATCAGGCACAGGTGCAGTGCCTCCAATGCACCATTGGTAATGACTATCTCCGCTGGACTCACCTGTTGGCCGTCGATCAGGTAGCGCAGCGCTATTTCACGCCGCAGCGCCGGCAGGCCCTGCGTCAGGTAGTCGACGGTGCTCCACGGGTCTTGCTTCGGCAGCGCCGCGCTCATGCTGCGCGTCAGCGCGGCGGTGGGAAATAGCAAGGGGCTGGGGAACGCCGATCCGAACGGCACCACCTCTCGCGTGCCTGCCGACTCCAGGATCTTGAAGACCAGTTCGCTGACATCGACCGTCGTGCTCTCCGCAGCCGGCTGGGAGGCGGCTTCCGGTTGAGGAGGCATGCCACGCGGGCTGGCAATGACAAAATACCCCTGCCGCTCGCGCGCCGCGATCAGTCCCTGTGCCTCTAGCAGATAGTAAGCTTTAAATACGGTGGACGCGCTGACGCCACGGCTGCTGCTGGCCTGGCGCACTGACGGTAGCTGGTCGCCAAACTTCAGTACGCCAGTCAGTATGGAGTCACTGATGTTTCTGGCCAACGATTCGTAGCGTTTCATATCGCCCCAAGACTTTGAGCGCCGTTTTGGCTGCGCCGTTTGCTGTCTGATCTGTTTTTTTTCGGGAAACTGACGCTGTTTTTCCTCCCCGTCCGCCATTAGAGTGCAACTAGTGTATCACCAGAGAAGACCATGAGCCGACTGTACGCTCTTGTCGATTTTATCATTGCGTTGGGCATTTTATGCGGGACCGCCATTCCGGCAGCAGACCACTTTTAATGACAGGAAACGACATGAACATCGCTAACATGAAAATTGGGGCACGCCTCGGGGCCGGGTTCGCGGCGGTGATACTGCTGATGGTCATGCTCATCGTCTTCAGCTCGACCAGCTTGAGCAGCATCAGCGAACTTAACAAGAAAATTATTGACAAGGATTGGGTCAAGGTCAACGCGGCGCAAACCATCAATGCCCTGACCAGTAGCAACGGCCGGCTGACGCTGGGACTGTTCATCCTCGGCGATGCGGATCAAATCGCCCGCTCCTATGAGCAGATCAATCTCAACAAGAAAACCATCGCCAGCATGATCGCAACGCTGGACCAGACCATCTACCTGCCGGAAGGCCGGGCGATACTGGAAGATATCAAGCGCGACCGGCAGATCTATGTCGATTCCTTCAGCCAGGTGGCGCGCTTGCTAGAGCAGCAAAAGCACGAGGCAGCGGCACGGCTGATGAACGGCGAAACGTTGCCAGTGCTGCAGCGCTTGCAGGCGCGCCTGAGTGAGCTGGTCGAGCTGCAAAAGAAAATTGTCGCAGAGAGCGGTGAGGCGATCAATGACCATATCGCCGCGACCCGCAAGCTGATGATCACGCTGGGCTTGGCGGCCATGTTGTTGAGTATCGTGATCGCCTACCGTATTGGTCGCGGCATCACAGGTCCCATCAAAGACGCCGTCAAGGTCGCGCAAACCGTGGCGGCGGGCGACCTGAGCAGTGAGATCCGGGTCCGTGGCAATGATGAAACCGGGCTGCTGTTGCAGGCGCTGAAGCAGATGAATCAAAACCTGTTGGACATCGTCGCCAAGGTGCGGGCTGGTACTGACAGCATCGCGACCGCATCCGCTCAAATAGCCAGCGGCAACCTGGATCTGTCGGCACGCACCGAGGAGCAGGCCAGTGCGCTGGAGCAAACCGCCGCTTCCATGGAGGAGCTTACGGCCACCGTCCGACAAAACGCCGAGCATGCCCGCCTGGCCAGGCAATTGGCCGCATCCGCCTCCAGCGTCGCCACTGAGGGTGGCGCGGTGGTGGCTCAGGTGGTCGACACGATGAGCTCGATCCATGCATCGAGCCGCAAGGTGGTCGACATTATCGGCGTGATCGACGGCATTGCCTTTCAGACCAATATCCTGGCCTTGAACGCAGCGGTCGAAGCGGCGCGCGCCGGCGAGCAGGGACGCGGGTTTGCCGTGGTGGCCACCGAGGTGCGTAACCTGGCGCAGCGCTCGGCTGCCGCCGCCAAGGAAATCAAGGCACTGATCGGCACTTCGGTCGACCAGGTGGCGGCGGGTAGCAAGCTGGTGGCCGACGCTGGCAACACCATGGATCAGGTGGTCGCCAGTGTGCGGCGCGTCACCGACATCATGCAAGAAATTAGCCACGCCAGCCAGGAGCAAAGCGCCGGCATCGAGCAGATCAATCAGGCGATCATACAGATGGACCAGGTCACCCAGCAAAACGCCGCCCTGGTCGAGGAGGCTGCCGCCACCTCGGCAGCGTTGGAGCAGCAGGCGGGCACGCTGGCCGGGGTGGTCAGCACTTTCAAGCTGGTCGATCGTTCCCGGAGTAGCGCCAAGCTGGCGCGCAGTGGCAAGCCGCTCGCCTTGATCGCCGCGCCGGCCTATCCGACGAGCATGGCGCAAGTTGTCGGCGGATAAACGGGAGCTTGTCATGCATGCTATTTTGGGCAAGCCGCGGCGTGCGCTTCTGGTCTGTTGTTGTGCGCTGGCGATGAGTCCTGCGGCCGCGTTTGACGAGGCCCAGCTGTACATTAATAACGCACCGCCGTATTCCTATGTTGACGAGGGGCGGGAGGCGGGCCTGGTCTACGATTTGCTCGATCAAATGGCGGCACGTGCCGGTTTCCGCAGCCACATCAGTTCGGTGCCCTTCAAGCGTATCGCCGTGCAGCTCAGCATGCAGCCGAGCTCCTTGGCTGCCATCTGGCGCCAGCCTGAAGTGGAGCTATCGTACATCTGGATCGTGAAACTGCTGGAGGAGCCGGCCATCCTGGTGGCGCGGTCGGATACGGCAGGCGATATCTCTTCCATCGATGCGGCAAGAAAGCTGCGTGTGGGCGTGGTGCTGGGCAGCCCGGCTGAACTGATCGCGCGGCGCCTGGGCTTCCAGCATATCGAAGTCAGCACCAGCGCCGTCAGCAATGCACGCAAGCTGGATCGGGGCCGCATCGACGCCTGGCTAGCGGTGCCCAGTGTGATCGCCGCCGCGCAGCAGCAGATCCGCAGCAACCTTGGCGCGCTGCGCTCCGGTCCGCCTATCGAAAAGATTGCCATGTACTTGAGTTGCGCGCCACCCTGCAACGATATCGACATCGACCGCTGGAAAAGGGCCGCTGCGGCAATGAAAAAAGACGGTAGCTATGCGCGTATTATCGATAGATACCTGCTCGTGCCGCGCTGATTACGTCCCCTGCAGCGTGGGACGGATGATCAACTCATTGACATCGACGTTACTTGGCTGGTCGATGGCAAAAGCAATGGCGTCGGCGATGGCCTGGGGTGAAATTGCCAATTGCTCGAGCATGGCACGGGTCTGCGCAGATCTGGTGTCGAACAATTCGGTACGGGTCAGGCCGGGGCTGACGACGGTCACCCGCAGGAACTGGCTTTCCTGTCGCAGTCCCTCGGACAGTGCCCGCACCGCGAATTTGGTCGCGCAGTAGACGGCGGCGGTGGGATCGACCCGCAGCGCCGATACCGATGCCACGTTGACGATATGCCCGGAGCCTTGCGCGCGCATGATGGGCAGCACTGTGGCGATGCCGTGTAAAACGCCACGTAGGTTAACGTCGATCATTTGATGCCATTCCTCGATCTTGAGCTCATCGACCGGAGCCAGCCGCATAATGCCGGCATTGTTCACCAGTACGTCGATCTGGCCATAGTGTTGATGTGCCGCTGCGACAAAGGCCTCGACGCTGGCCAAGCTGGTCACGTCGAGCTCGTGAGCGAAGACTACGCCGCCGGCGTCGCGTATCTCGGTCGCCAGCGCCGCAAGCCTATCGCCGCGTCGGGCGCCGATCGCTACGCGATGGCCATCGGCGGCAAGTTGTCGCGCCGTTGCCGCGCCGATACCGCTACTGCTGCCGGTGATCAGCACGACCTTGCGATGAAACTCTTGTGTATTCTTCATTTCCAATTCCTGTTTTAGATGGGAAACTGGACTGTAAGTGTGGACTGTGCTCCACAGTCAAGGAGAAAAGATGCTCATTTCGGAGTTTGTCGTGGCGACAGGATTGAGCCGCGATACGGTGCGCTATTACGTGCGCCTGGGTTTGTTGCAGCCGGTAGCGAATGGAAAAGGCGGGCGAAATCCTTATCAGTTTTTCACCATCGAAGATTTGCGGGCGAGCGAAGTGATACGGGTCGGACAGTCGCTTGGTTTGTCACTCAAGGATATCGCGGCGTTGGACACAGAGCGTCGCGCACAGGGAATCGAAGGGGTGCGCCTGATCGAGGTGTTGAATCAGCAACTGGCGCAGTTGGATCTCAAGGCGGCGGAGTTGGACGCGATGCGGCGTTACCTGCGTGCCAAAATCGACTGGGTGCGTGCGGGCGAACCTGGCAGTCATCCGGCTTTCCAGCCATGCGGCTGCGGCGGAGTGTCGGCGGCTCCCTGATATCCCCGGATGGGAGGGGGGCGATGTTCAGTTCCACGTCGAAAACTGTCGCCTAGCCTCCCAGGAAATAGGCCGGCGTCGAGGACGGTGCATCCTGCAAACAACAACGCCCACTTGCATGAGTGGGCGTTGCGTGATCGTTGTTCAGGGTAAGCCGGGGCGGAATCGAAGCAGAGTCATCGAGCGCCAAGTAAGTGCCAGGCTTGCCTAGTAGCGTACAAAATCGGATTCATCCGGTTCGCTGATGCTTACTCCGGCCCGGGAGCGCAAAGCCAGCGCGCGCGGCCGCTTCACCCTGTCGGCTTCGCGCTGCGGCGCCTTGCCTCTGCCGTCGCTGACCTTGAAAAACCCCATGGTCTCCTGCAGTTCCTCGGCCTGGCCGCTCATCTGCTCGGCGGTCGCCGCCAGTTCTTCGGAACCGGAGGCGTTCTGCTGGGTGGTCTGGCTGAGCTGCCCGATCGCCGAATTGATCTGCACCAGCCCTGCCGATTGCTCTTCCGACGCGGCAGTGATTTCCTGCACCAGGTCCGAGGTCCTTTTGATATTCGGCACCATCGCGCCCAGCATCTGCCCGGCCTTCTCCGCCAGGCTGACGCTGCTGGTCGCCACCTCGCCGATTTCCTGTGCCGCCACCTGGCTGCGCTCGGCCAGTTTCCGCACCTCGGCCGCGACCACGGCAAAACCCTTGCCATGCTCGCCGGCGCGGGCCGCCTCGATGGCCGCGTTCAAGGCCAGCAAATTGGTCTGGTAGGCGATGTCGTCGATGATCAAGACCTTGGCGGCGATCTGCTTCATGGCCGCCACGGTCGAACGGACCGCGTCGCCGCCTTCGCTGGCCTCGTCGGCGGCGCGGCTGGCCATGGCATCGGTGACCTTGGCGTTCTCGGTGTTCTGCGCCACCGAGGCCGTCATTTGCTCGACCGAGGCGGAGGTCTCCTCGACGTTGGCGGCCTGTTCGCTGGCCGCCTGCGCCAAGGCTTGTGCGGTCGAGCTGACTTGCTCTGACGCGGCCGCCAGCGACTCGGCACTGCCGTTCACCTCACCAACCACCTGGGCCAGCTTGGCCACGGTATTGTTGGCGTATTCCTTCAGTTCGGCGAACGCGCCCTCGTAGTGCTTGTCGATGGTCTTGGTGAGGTCGCCGTCCGACATGGCACCCATCACCCGCACCACGTCGGCGATGCTGGCGCCGGTGGTGGTGGTCAGCTGGTTCAGGCTGTCGCCCATCTCGCGCTGGAAGCCCTTGAGTCCGGCCAACTCCACGCGCGCGTTGAAGTCGCCGCGATTGGCCGCCGACACCACTACCCGCTGGCCCTCGACCACCTGCGCCAGCTTGGCCACGGTATTGTTGGCGTACTCTTTGAGCTCGCCAAATGCCCCCTCGTATTTCTGCTCGATAGTCTTGCTCAGATCGCCCTCCGACACCGCGCCCATCACCCGCACCACATCGTTGATGCTGGCGCCGGTGGTGATGGCGAGCTGGTTCAAGCCTTCGCCCATCTCACGCTGGAAACCCTGCAAGCCGTTGAGGTCGACGCGCGCGTCGAAATTGCCGCGGTTGGCCGCTGCCACCACGATGCGTTGGCCATCGACCACCTGGCGCAGCTTGGCCAGCATTTCCCTGACCGCAAACAGCATGCTGGTGCTGTCGTGCTGCCGCGTCTGCACATCGGCGCTCAGGTCGCCTTTGGCGATACGGTCCATCAGGTCGGCCGCATAGGCCGGCTCACCACCGAGGCGCTTGACCAGGTCGCTGGTGATCAGCCAGGCGATCAGGCAGGCCGCCAACACCGCCAGCACCGACAGCGTGATGACCAGCTTGCGCGTTTCCATATACATTTCGTTGGCGTGCTCAGCTTCCTGGTCCATCAATTCACCCTGCAATTTACCCAAGGCTTCGAGCGCGCCCGCGTAGGCGTTGTTGGCTTCGGCGAAATCGGACTTGATGAACTCGACCGCCTTCTTCGGATCGTTTTTCGACAAGGCATACAACTGCGCATATTTCGGGGCCAGGATGGCGCCCTTGTCGGTGACGTCCTTGAACAGCAGGCGTCCCTTGTCCGTGCTAATCAACTTGTCCATCTTAGCCAGTGCCTCGCCTATCTTGGCGCGGTTGCTCTCGACCATGGCCTTGTATTTTTCACGCTCCTCATCGCTGTTGCTCAGCAGTATGTTGCGCAATTGCCGGCCATTGTCGATGGTGTGCCTGATGGTCTCGTTCGACAGCACGACTTTCGGATAGCGGTCTTCCGTAATCAGTTTGATGCCGTCATTCAGTGCCGCTAGCCGCAGCACGCTCACCACCGACAACGCCAGTAACAGCAATACCAAAGCACCAAAACCCAGGCTGAGACGGGTCGCCACTTTCATATTTGAAAACATTTTATCCCCTTGAAGAACAGAATTGGCCGACCAGAGAACAACGCAACTGCTAGTCGGATTGCTTAATCCAATGAAAATAAGGTGCTGGGTGTGGGCAGGGCCATGCCGTTTGCAAAACGGGGCGGGACCGATGCGGCTGCGGCAGGAAATTACGCAAAGCGAAACGGTGGTGCGGATAGTCGAAAGGTCGTTGCGAAAAAGGGGCGTCGTTTGGGAGGGCTTGCTCCGTCCGATGCTTGCTGCACGACCGACATCGTAATCATATGTCCTCCAGAAGCGTGCAACATTGAAATGAGACTTCGATGGATATCATGTCATATAAACATGGAAATTTGGAGGAATTTTCGCTTTGCAATGTTCTGTGGCGGCGCGGGGCGGACTCGAAGCACCGCCACAAGGATTTTCAAACATGGCTTCCGCCGCGACGATGTCATCCTCGTCCCATCCCGCGCCGGGATAGCCGTTGAAGACCGGCAAAGGACCATCCACAGGCCGGCAGCTCGGCGCGCGGAGCGCACGGCAAACCGTTCCATAAATGCGGTTTCGACAAATGAGAATTGCGCCATGGGCCGATTGTTGCTGATATTGGATGGGGCTATCATCGGCCCTGTCGAGTTCCTATCATCTGCCACCAAATTTTCCGATGCGTGGAGCCCGATCATCAGGACGACTCCGGCCGATAGCGAATTCGCTGCGGCCTATATGCGGGACGCTGACAACTGGCTCATCGGCCTGCCTACGCAAGAGGGTTCTCGTTTCCACATTGAATGGGCGTCACGGAGCATCGGTCCTCTCGGCGTCAAAGTCAAATCACTAATTTTTTGGAGTAAAGCATGAGTGCATCACAAAAGGTTGTCGTCGTTACCGGCGCGTCGCAAGGCATAGGCGCTGAAATCGTCAAGGCGTTTCGCCAGCTCGACTATCGTGTGGTCGCGACCTCGCGTTCGATCACGCCGTCGGACGACCCGAACGTCCTGACCATCGCCGGCGATATCGGCGACCCGGCGACCGCCCAGCGCGTCATTGCCGAAACCGTCGCCCGCTTCGGCCGCATCGACACGCTGGTGAACAACGCCGGCATCTATATCGGCAAGCCTTTCACCGAGTACGGCATCGACGACTACAACGCCGTCATGAACGTGAACCTGGCCGGCTTCTTCCATATCACCAAACTGGCCATCGCCGAAATGGAAAAGCATGCCAGCGGCCACGTGGTGACGGTCACCGCCAGCATCGACAACGGCATCAGCGGCGCGCATATGGCGCTGGCGGCGTTGACCAAGGGCGGCCTGAACGCCGCCACCCGCGCGCTGGCGATTGAATACGCCAAGCAGGGCATCCGCGTCAACGCCGTCGCGCCGGGCGTCACCAAGACGCCTATGCATGCCGAGGAATACCACGAATTGCTGGGCAGTTTCCATCCGCTGGGCCGCATGGGCGAAGCGAGCGAAGTCGCCAGCGCTGTCGTGTTCCTGGATTCGGCAGAGTTCATCACGGGCGAAATCCTGCACGTAGACGGCGGTCAGAGCGCGGGTCGATAAGCGGCATCCATGGAGCCTGTTGCGGCGATCGCGATGGGCTCCAAACGACAGGTCATTGACGGACCAACTGGATCTCCCGTTCCAGTGCAGCACAAGAAAAGACTAACTTTACACGCATTTCATTGCCCGCCATTCGACGTCAAACCGTCGCAGTCCCTCCCTTCCTGAAACGCCGAACAACGCATCGCCACCGACGCCGGTGCCCCATCAGGCCGTGGGATTGGTGTCCGCATTCTTGAGCATATCCATAGGAACAATATGCATACAACATCACACCCGGCTGCGCAGCAGCGGCCACTGGCGGTGCTGCTAGCCACCAGCTTTGCCTTTATCATCGTCCAGCTGGACGTTACCATTGTCAACGTCGCGCTGCCCCGCATGGGCGCGGAGCTGGGCGCCGAGGTCAGCTCCCTGCAGTGGGTGATCGATGCCTACACGCTGGGCTTCGCCGCCTTCCTGCTGTCGGCCGGCGTGATGGGCGATAAATTCAGCTCCAGGCGCGTGTTCCTGGGCGGCTTCGCGCTGTTTGCGCTGGCCTCCATCGCCTGCGCGCTGGCGCCATCGGCGATGGCCTTGAACGTGGCGCGCGCCGTGCAGGGCGTCGGCGCGGCGCTGCTCGTGCCCAGTTCGCTGGCCATCCTCAATGCCACTTATGCCCACGATAAAAACATGCTGGCCAAGGCGATCGGCTGGTGGACGGCGGCTGGCGGCGTGTCGATCGCGGCCGGCCCCGTGATCGGTGGCCTGCTGCTGTCGACGGCGGGCTGGCGCAGCATCTTCTGGGTCAATGTGCCGATCTGCGTGGCCGGCTTCGCGCTGACGTATGTCGTCGTGCCGCGCATGGCGAGCAAGCCAACGGCGCGCCACTTCGACCTGGCGGGCCAGCTGCTGTCGGTGCTGGCTCTGCTGGGCTTTATCGGCGCGGTGATCGAGATGCATGCGCTGGGCTTTTCCAGCCCGGTGGTGCGGAGCGGCTTCGCGCTGGCCCTGGTCGCCGGCGCCGCCTTCCTGACGGTCGAGAGCCGCGTGCGCGAGCCGATGTTGCCGCTGACGCTGTTCCACAGCATGCGCTTCTCGGGTGCCGTGTTGTTCGGCGTGCTGGCCAACTTCACTTATTACGGCGTGATTTTCGTGCTCAGCTTCTACCTGCAAAAGGTGCGCGGCTACACGGTAATGGAGACCGGCCTGACTTTCCTGCCGCTGACCGGCACGGCCTTCTTTTCCAACATCGCCGTCGGCAGGATGTCGTCGCGCTTCGGGCTGCGCACGCTGATGGTGGGGGGCGGCCTGGTTGGTTGTGCGGGCTACGCGCTGCTCGGCCTGTTTGGTATTTCGGACCATGCGAGCTTCCTCGACATGTTGCCGGGCCTGGCGCTGGTGCCGATCGGCATGGGTTTCGCGGTGCCGGCCATGACGACGTCGATCTTGTCGAGCGTCGAACGGCAGCGGGCGGGGACGGCGTCGGCCGTACTGAACACGGCGCGCCAGGTGGGCGGCGCGACCGGCGTCGCCATTTTCGGCGCCATCGTGGCGGGCGGCGGTGCGGCCGTCATGGGTGGCGTGCGCAACGCCATGCTGATCTCGGCCTTGCTGTTGCTGGTGGCGGTGGCTGTCGCGTGGTGGAGCCGCGCCGGCACGACGGCGCCGGCGGTTGAGCTGCGCTAAACCTATCGCCGCCGCTGGCCGTGTTCTACCTATGGTGTTCTATTGTGGATGCCGCGCCGCCGCGCCGCCTGCAGCAGCTGAGATGGTCATCGGCGCATCGGGAAGATTGAAAATTACACATCATCCCAGTACGGGGGAGAGCCGATTGCATCGACGAGGAAAGCAGACACCGTGCGCACCTTTTGAGACCGCAGTCTGTTTTCAGGCGAGAGAATTTGTATGTAGAGCTCATCGGCGTAGGCGGAGCGATCCCAGTCGGTCAGCAAGCTCACAAGCTTGCGATCCTTGAAGCTGGTCGGATTGAACAACCAGCTTGGGAATAACACGATGCCGCGTCCTGCCAAAGCGGCATTGATCAATACCTCGGAGCTGT
>Ga0209901_1000786_pt1 | contig 11032 bp, 11 predicted proteins | sample OrgsoiDNA_201058_FD_185806 | JGI IMG/M metagenome (GOLD analysis project Ga0209901, IMG submission 185806) | Permafrost soil microbial communities from the Arctic, to analyse light accelerated degradation of dissolved organic matter (DOM) -... | ecosystem: Environmental > Terrestrial > Soil >...
ACTGGCCGGCGTGTAGGTAAAAAAACAATCGAATCAACCGCCGTACTGCGCAAGCTTTCGAAACAGATCAATGTCGTTCTTGAACCCCAGCTTGCGGTAAGCCGCTTGCTTCTGGGTGCTGACCGTTTTCAGGCTGCGACATGACAGCTCTGCAATAGAAGTAACGGTAAGCCCGCTGATGCATAGCCTCAGAACCTCGCGTTCCCGTTCACTCAAGGAGGGAAGTGAGAGGAGTGCCGCTTCGGCGTCAGTTTCGGCGGTCTGGTAGGGCGACGAGCAGGCGCGATTAATGCTACCCAAACCAGGCCCCAAATAATACTGCCCCGAGGCCAGCAATCGAATAGCTTGTATACAGTCATTCAGAGGCTGACGCTTGCAAACGAAGCCATGCACCCCAACGCGCTGCAGCACAGTGATAGTCGCCGGGCAAGGGTCGGTCAGGAACATCAATACTCGAAGCTCGGGATGTTTGATGTTCAGGTTGCGTATGAAGTCCAACCCGTCTCTGCTCTTGAATAGATAATCCATTATTAAAATATCGATATTGTCCTGCTCTACACCACACAATGCACCGCTGGGAAAATAGTAAGCACCCGTGATTGCAATATCGGCCAGATCGGAACATCCGGCACGCAAGCCATAGTGAACAACTTCCTGCTCATCGAGCACGCCGACTCTTATCAGGCCCGCCATTAAATACCTCCTTGCACTATAGAAATCAGCCTGCCTCCTTCCAAGCGATCTAAGTGGTAAACGATCCAGAAAGACATGAGCAATGATTGTAAGAACAGGCTGTGAAATTCAAAGGTTGTGAAATTATCAACATCGAGAGTCACACTCCTCTGCAGACGGCGAGAATGACAACGGGATTGAGTCAATCCGAGTTTAAAAGGCCCTGTTTTAATAAACCCTAAGAATTGTCTCATTTTCTGAAAAATGTTTTCAAGCGCTGTTCTTAATTGAGACAATTCTTACATTATCCAACGGCATGATAGGCGACACTTATAACACAGTCATCGTTGTTACTTCGGAACTTTATATGCCGGTTATTTCTCGTCGTAGTTTATTCATGCCCTTGAAACTAATCTGCCTGATCGGCATGGGCGCGCACTCTTTTTCCGCCCAAGCAAGTGGCTTGACTCGTGACAATGGGGCAGCGGTTGGCGATAACCAACACTCACAAACCGCGGGCGCCGATGGCCCGGTGTTGCTTCAAGACGTGCAGTTGATCCAGAAACTCCAACGCTTCGATCATGAACGTATCCCCGAACGCGTGGTGCATGCTCGCGGTACGGGCGCTCATGGGGTTTTTACCACTACGAGTAGCCTCGAAGACCTGACCAAGGCCAAAGTGTTCCGCGCGGGGGTTGTTACACCAGTGTTCGTGCGCTTCTCGTCCGTGGTCCATGGCAATCATTCACCGGAAACCCTGCGCGACCCTCGTGGCTTCGCCACCAAGTTCTACACATCTGAGGGTAATTGGGACCTCGTAGGCAATAATTTCCCGACTTTTTTCATCCGCGACGCGATTAAGTTTCCGGATATGGTCCATGCATTCAAGCCGGACCCGCGTACCAACCTGGATAACGATTCCCGTCGGTTTGATTTCTTTTCACACGTGCCCGAAGCCACTCGTACCTTGACCGAGCTATATTCCAATGCCGGAACACCGGCCAATTACCGGGAAATGAATGGCAATAGCGTGCATGCCTATAAGTTCGTGAACGCTGAAAATGAGGTCCATTACATCAAGTTTCACTGGAAAAGCCTGCAAGGCGTTCGCAACCTGTCGCCCAGAAATGTCGCCAAGGTGCAAGGTGCCGATTACAGCCACATGACCGAGGATCTGGTGACGCACATCAGCAAGGGCCAGTTTCCGAAGTGGGATTTGTATGTGCAGGTACTCAAGCCGGAGGCGCTGAAGCAATTCGATTTTGACCCGCTGGACGCCACCAAGGTTTGGCCCACCGTCCCCTTTCGTAAAGTTGGACAAATGGTACTGAACCGCAACCCGGCAAACGTATTCCAGGAAACCGAGCAAGTGGCCATGGCTCCCTCCAATCTGGTCCCGGGTATTGAACCCTCAGAAGATCGACTATTGCAAGGGCGCCTGTTTTCGTACGCCGATACCCAGATGTACCGTATCGGCGTCAACGCGATGCAACTTCCAATCAATACGCCCAAAAAAGCCATCAATACGGTTAATCAGGATGGCGCAATGAACTCGGCCAGCACCACTTCTGGTATCAACTACCAACCAAGCCGATTGTTAGCGCGTGAAGACTCGCCCAGCGAGCGCTATAGTTCTCTGGTTCTGTCGGGTACTACACAACAGCTGACTATTGATCGTGAGCAAAACTTTAAACAAGCGGGAGAGCTGTATCGTTCGTTCAGCTACAAAGAACGGCAGGACCTAATCGATAACTTTGGTCGTTCGTTGATCAGTGCCGACGATGTGAGCAAGCACCACATTTTGTCTTTCCTTTACAAGGCAGACCCTGAATATGGAACAGGCGTCACCAAAGCCGCCCAAGGTGATTTGCCTCGGGTTGAATCATTGGCTTCCCGGTTAACCGACTGAACCTCCTCCGTCCACGCATTTATCAGACCTGTCATCATGCCAAACAAAGAGCTTAAAATAGTTATCGCCGACACCCACTTACCCAAGCTGATCCAGCTGGAAAAATCCTTGAATGGTCTCGGCTACTTCAAGATATTACCCATCCAGCATTTTGGTGACTTGCGAGCGCTGGACCACGAACTGGTGGAACCGTTTGACGTCATCATCGCTAATAAAACCTTAGTGCTGGGCACGGAAATCCACTTGAATCTGTTTTGGAAATCTCTCAGAAGAATCAACTATGCGTTACTGTATGACGATCAAAAGGCTGTACTGAGCGACGAAACCATGAGGAGGATAATGGCACGTATCGACCCCCCTTCTCCGTGGGAATGTTTGAAAGATTTGACGTGGGTAAAGTTTAAATCAGACGCCAGCTATAGCAGCCCCTGCTTAGCCCAGAAATGCAGAATGTGCTAGCCGTGCTGGGAGAATTCCTAATAAAAAGATATGCTGTTAGAGCAATAATAGCATTCGACTCATAATCAATTAGCCTCGAAAATCTCCCAAATAGTACAAGTAAAATTGCTTTCAAGACTTGTCTCAAAAGCATATACAAGCATTGCTAATATTAGAAGAAAGGCCAGAATCCCCTAATCGAATTTCTTCCCACGGCCGCCGCACATGAACAATCAAATCTTAATCGTCGATGACCATCCGGCAGTGCGCATGGCGGTCCGACACCTATTAGAAATTGAGGGCTGTACTGTTGTTGGAGAAGCGGACAACGGAGTGGATGCGCTGCGGCTGACTCATGAGCTGCGCCCGGACACGTTGGTGCTGGATATAGGCTTGCCGCACCTTGATGGCCTGTCCATCGTCGATCAACTCACAGCTCAGCGCTTACCCGTTAAAATCATTGTACTGACAGCAAAAGAATCTAATCATATTGCACTTCGATGTATGCAGGCAGGGGCTCACGGCTTTGTCAATAAACATCAAGACCTGTGTGAACTGATTAATGCTATCCACGCGGTTAACAATGGTCGCGGCTATTTTGCTCAAAGGGTGCTGCCTTGGGCATGTATCGAAAGACTACAGGATATACAAGAGGCTCAGTTCAAGAGCCTGTCGACCCGAGAGCTCGAGGTATTACAACAGCTGGCTCAAGGGTTGACCAATAAACAGATTGCTGAACGAATGGCGTTGAGTAACAAGACCATTAGCACTTATAAAGTGCGATTGATGGTAAAACTCAACGCTCGCACTCTGCTGGATCTGTATGAGTGGCAAGAAGACAAGGGCGCCGATTTAAATATCGCCTAAGTCTAGGTGTAATTTGAATAATTCAGAGTCGGTCCGCACGTTCAATTTGCGCAATGCTGCTTGTTTCTGGCCGCTGATGGTTTTGCGACTACGTAGGAATTTTTCGGCTATCTGCGACACTGACATCCCCTCCAGGCAACAGCGCAAAACTTCCCGCTCCTTGGGCGATAGCGCGGGGTAATTGACCAATGCTTGAGTGCCATCCACGCCGGCCTGTTCGTTCGGCGTGGCGGCTGATGTAACAGGTGTCGAATCCAGCTCTGCGGACATGGACGGTGAAAGGTATAAGCGGTCCAGCGCAACCATGCGGATCGCTTTCACGAGCTCTTCAGTTGCCTGGGACTTGCCGAAAAAACCGTTTGCGCCCGCACGAATCGCCATGTTGACCGTAGCCGGCCGCTCTACAGAGGAAAAAATCAGGATGCGCAACTCTGGATAGTGGCTGCGCAACAGTTGGATTAACCGTAGCCCATCCAGTTCGCCATCCGTCAATTGATAATCGAGCACAAGCAAATCAGCTTGCTCATTACGCAACCCTGCGAGCAATTCCTGACTGCCGGAATAAACGCCGACCACTTTGAAATCCGCTTCGTTGTTAAGCCGAACCTTCAAGGCCTCGCGGATCAGCGCATGATCATCGAGTAACAAAATCCGAAGAGGTGATACGACCGACCACTGCATTTTTCAGAACCCCATTACTCTTACGCTAGTATTGAACAACTCCTACAATCCATTCCTACAGATGTGGAGCTTTGCCGCACGATAGCTGAATCGCGACGGTAAATAAACATGGGCACCACGGCTATACCCCCTCAAAGCACGCTATGTACTTGGCCTGTGGACCCCTTGTTTGAGACAAGTCTCGTTCCTGCAGGCTCATTGAATTTGTCAGAATTGTCCTAAGCAAGCACGCTGGGGCCTGAGCTCACGGACGGGTTAGATTTGGTTACCAATGCTGACTTTGGCTCTTCCATAAACGGTCTGGTCATTAGCGCTCTCAACGGAAATGAAACGCCTTGAAAAACCTCTATTTATTGTTCGTTCGATCGTTGGGATTGCTAACCTGCCTTCTGGCGACCACGTTGTATGCCCACGAGGCGGTGCAGACTGAGCTGCAGGTCCACGCCCCGGTTAAGGCGCCCACTGTCATATTCGGCACCCAGACGCGTGCTTGGCTCAGTTCACGTCCCGAAGTGACGGCAGCGATCTGGAGTGGTGCATGGCCGCCATTACACATGGGCTTCGAACAGAGTCAGTTCGAAGGTGTGGCCGCCGATTACTTGGGCGTCATACAGATGGCCACCGGAATCCGCGTGAAGGTTTTGCGTTTCCCCACCCGTGCCGAAGCCAGACAGGCGCTGCTCGAAGGCCGTGTTGATATGTTGGCGCTGCATGATGTGAGCGAGGGCCAGGATGGGGCAATCACCCAGTCCAGACCCTACTTGCTCAACCACAAAGTCATCGCCCGACGTATTGGCGACACCCGGCAGCCCTCTTCTGACCTCGCCGGGCAGCGCCTGGGCTATGTCGGTGATGACGTGGTCGGGGCATGGCTGAAGGAGCAATACCCGAAAGCCACATTGATCCGATATTCCAACCACTTGAACGGGCTGACTTCGCTGATCTATGACCAGATCGACGCGTTCTGGACAGATGCCATCGTTGCCGAATACCTGATCCGCATGCTTTACAACAACGATATCTATATTGCTGGCGAGGCGACGGATGCCTCAGCAGATATAAATTTTGCCGTAAGTGATCGAAAGCCGCAGCTGCTGGCAGCCATCAACGACACACTCGACGCACTGCCGCAGAACGACATGAAGCGCATTACGAGTCGGTGGGGTTTGGGTGACCACTTCGTTGCGGACAGAACCCCCCTGGCTCTGAGCCCGGAGGAATTAATCTGGATCGAAAACCACAAAAAAATCAAAGTACTTCTGGCCGCCTCTTACGCCCCCTTGTCGTTTTACGACCAAAATAACCAACTGAAAGGTCTGACCGCGGATTTGCTTGGCATACTCGCGGGGCGCACCGGGCTGGAAATTGAAATCGTGCGCTCTGACAGCGTTTCGGACATGCTCAAGCAGCTCGAGGACAATCAAGCCGACTTGATCGGCGCATTAAGTATCGGCGATCTGCGCCTTGCGCCTTCTCAATACACTCGTCCGTATACCGTCAGTCCTTTCGTCGCCATAACCCAGCGTCAGCACCAAATTCGTGACCTGAAAGAACTGAACGGTAAACGCCTGGCTATTCCTGTTGGAAACCCACTTTCGAAATGGCTCCAATTGCATTATCCGTCGATTATTCAGGTGCCGGTAGCCACTGCTGCGCGAGGCGTCGAACGGGTTGCCAATGGTGATGTCACCGCCAGCGTCCATACTCAGATAGGCGCCAACTACTTCATCAAGCACTATTTTCGCAACGATCTGGTGATCGCAGCAGTGGCTGGACCCAATCCTGCGCGTATCGGTATGGCGGTTTCAAACGAAGACATGCCGTTAAAAAATATAATCAATAAGGTAATGCTGGAGATTCCTCCCGAAGAGTTCAAAACCCTGAGTGATCGGTGGCGCAATCACGCCGCCCCAGCCGTTGCCAGTTCTTGGAGCACTTACAAGAGCAGTGTTTATAAAGTCATCGGTGTGGCGTTAGTGTTCGTGCTGGCATTTCTGATCTGGAACTACTACCTGCAGGCTCAGATCAAGAAGCGCAAACGCGCCGAAACCGCGCTCAGCGACCAGTTGTCGTTCAGCAAGACGCTCATCGACGGATCACCCATTGCTTTGTACGTGCGCGACAAAGTTGGGCAGTTGGTTCATTGCAACAAGGCCTATCTCGAGTTTCTACAAACGACACCCGAAGCAGTAGTGGGTAGGACATTGCCCGACGCGGAGGTTCTACCCTCGCTTTTAAGTCAACATTATCAACAGATTTATCAAAACAGCAAACAGCTCGCCGAGCCGGTTTTTGCCGACCTAGAAATTGAAGTGAAGGGGCAGACACACCGCATCTATCACTGGACTCTTCCCTTTCAGAGCAGCGCTGGAGAGTTCTCCGGCGTCATTGGTGGATGGTTGGACATCAGCGAGCGTGAGCAGTTGGTGGAGCAGTTGCGGTTGGCCAAGCACGCCGCCGATGAGGCTAACGAGTCCAAATCGATCTTCCTGGCGAGTATGAGTCATGAAATCCGCACACCTATCAGCGCTTTAATAGGCTTGATCGAAATGCTCCGTGTGCGCGGTGGTACGCCTCAGCAAATCAATGACAACTTGGCGATCGCCCATGAGTCCGCGCAATCGCTGTTGTCATTGATCGGGGACATTCTTGACCTATCAAAAATCGAGGCCGGCGCCATGGTGTTGTCGCCGCGCCCTACACGGCTCAGCGAAGTCCTGCACTCGGTTCACAAGCTGTTCGAAATCAACGCCACGAACAAGAATCTGACCTTCGACGTGATGATCGACGTCCAGGATCAACACGTGATCATTGATGCGCTGATGCTTAACCAGATCATCGCCAACCTGATCAGCAACGCGATAAAATTTACAGACGTAGGCTTCGTGCAGCTGTCGCTTAAACAATTGCCGGATGACCCTGTATCAAACCTGGCGTGCTACGTCATCGAGGTCCGCGATTCCGGCAGTGGTTTGAACGAGCAGCAGAAAAAAGCCATATTTGAGCCCTTCGTCCAAGTGGCTTCAGCGCCGGCGAGCGTGCGCGGTACCGGCCTGGGCTTGAGTATCTGCATGCGTCTGGCAGCATTGCTTAACGCGCAGTTGAGCGTAGACAGTCATCCCGGAAAAGGCTCGTGCTTCCGACTGCAGTTTAGTGCTGAGCGCACTCAGATGGAGGACATACAGGAATCAACTCATCCCCCGACTCAATCGGCAATGAGCCTTAACATTTTGGTGGCTGAAGACCATGCCGCTAATCGCTTGCTGTTGTGTCAACAACTCGAATACCTAGGTCATCGTGCGGTCCCTTGCGATGATGGCGAAACCGCGTTTGCGCAATGGGAGGCGGCAACCCCGCCTTTCGACTTGACCATAACCGACTGCAACATGCCGCTCATGGACGGCTATGAACTAACGCGCCGTATCCGTACCTTGGAACAATCACGTGGCCTGGGCATGCACCCGATCTTTGGCCTCACCGCCAACGCTCAATCTCACATCATCCAGGATTGTCTGGATGCCGGCATGACAAAGTGCCTGTTCAAACCCTTGGGCATAGAGTCCCTTACGGAGGAGGTAAGCGCGGTGACCGCCCAGGTCGAACGCCGGGAGAAAGCTGCCCGCGCCACTGGCGGCGAGCTGGAAAAACTCCGAGTGCTGTGCCCCGACGCTTATTCGCCACTGGTGAAAGAGCTGATCAATACCAACAACCAAGACGCTGCCCGTCTGGAACAACTGATTGTTGATAAAGAACTGAAAAAAATCAGCAGCCTTGCTCACAAAATCAAGGGCGGCGCACAACTGGCAGATGCGCAGGACCTGATCGAGGCCTGTGTGGAGTTGGAGTCGCTCGTGCACAGGGATGATGCCAATGGCTGTGATGCACAGATCAAAACGCTGATCCAAATAATGCAGTCGCTGGAACAACGACTGCTGGCAACCCTATAGCTATCTTAGTCGGCCTGGCTGACAGGTCGCCCATCCCTCAGGTAAGTCATGACCAAAAGAAAATCCGGGGGGGCGCAAACCCGCCCCAACAAGGCTCAGCCTTCCCAGGCCCGTCAATTCGAGCAACTGGCGCACACGTTCAAAACCGCCATGGCCCATCGTGACTATGCCGCGGCTTGCACCGCTGCAGAAGGCGCGCTGAAAATTGTCCCACAGCATATGGGGGTGATGTCGGACTATGCCTTGTGCCTAATGCGTCAAAAACAATATGCCCGTGCTCACGAAGTGTACTTGCGCATCTACAATGCTCCGGTGGCGATACAGGCCCAAGCCGGCCACACATGGCTGGACGGCCTTGCAGAGGTCTGCGGTTGGCTTGGGCTGCGTGCAGACACCATGCGATACGGTCAACAATCGCTGAAGCGCGCGGACTCTCTCCACGGTCGCGGACCAGGACACCCACTGGTAGGTAATCCACCGCCCTTCCAGAAGGACCGACCAGAACGCAACATCATCGCATTCACGCTGTTCGGTGATAGCCCACGGTATTGCGAATCTGCAATTGCCAACGTCCTTGTCGCCAAGGAGCTATTTCCTCAGTGGTATTGCCGTGTATACCTGGACGAGACAGTGCCGCTTTCGATCCAGCAACGCCTGCGCGACGCTGGCGCACAAATCATGGACATGAGCGGGACGGCGCAGGAAGGTGTGCACCCGCTGATGTGGCGTTTTCTGGTAGTCGACGATCCAGAGGTCGATCGTTATCTGATCCGGGACGCCGATTCATTGCTGTCTGAGCGCGAGCAAGCAGCGGTCGAGCAATGGGTTGTCAGCGACGCCTGGTTCCATCACGTACGTGATTACTTCACCCACACCGAACTCATCTTGGCGGGTTTGTGGGGCGGTTGTCGGGGCGGGTTGATGCCGTTGAAACCGCTAATGCAAGCCTGGCTGGCTCGCCAGGCAGACGTAACACGTTTTGCGGACCAGATCTTTCTACGGGAGATAGTTTGGCCAACGTTGCGTAAAAGCGTGCTCAACCATGACGACTGGTTCGATTTTCACGGCGCGACGCCGTTCCCCACACATGCGCCGATTCGCTGGCGTACCGTACATTTTCACGTGGGCAGCAATGCGAGCTTTCAGGCTATTCGTGGTACTAGTGCAAAGACCGATGGCGAACTTCAGGGTTGGCGAGTGTTGGATAATGAAGGCGTGGAGAGATGCGCCTACGATGCCAGGGTGAAAAGCGGACAATGGGTGGCTGACCTGCCTTTCTTTATCGTCGAGCCGATTGTCAGCGGGCAGTGGCGGGTCGAGTTAACTAACTGACCTCAAGACTGGAAAGCGATCCGCATCCAATGTCAACGTGGCTCCATGTCGTTGGCTAGATTTTCTTAACCGCGCCAAGATTTTCTTAAAATATGCGCCGAACACTCAGAAAATATTAACCGGAAATGGCTGCGCCACCACTATTTTTGGATTTCCCGCTTATCCGCGGTAAGCGTCCCGCAATCACACCTTTCCGCATTGCGCTTTGTGGACGACCTGGACTTTGAACGGTTTGGGATAAGAGCTGCGTTGGCGCATGGAAATCCTAGCGATACGGGTAATCGCGTTCGCTTAAATATACTCGGACACGATCGCCCTTAATGCTGGAGTTCGATAGGTGACTTGCCCGGACTATTACTTCGACCTTACCAATGAATCCGGGGCGATTCAGGTTTAGGCAAAGGAAAATCCAAGATTGGCCGTATGGCTCACGAGCCCATCAAGCCACCCCGCCCGACTCCAGTGCATGGAGTACGCGGCGAACCTGCTTGGCACCAATTTCTGTTTCGCACAGCAGAATTGGAACTTTGTCGCCGAGAGCTTGATTCGGTTTTGACATCCATTGAGCAGCAGTATTCCTGTCCTCAAAGACCTTTTCGGCTAGCTCAGAAACTGAGGCTATCCGATACAAGCGTGCAGATGCGGCGCACCCGCGGGCTTTGGAATTGCCTAAGAACTCGTCGTCATCCATATAAGCATGCCTCACGGTTCAATCGTAGATTTGAATAAGGACTCATCGGGGTGACTGCAGGATCACCTATGACCAGCTAGCAGTATCTATCCGGAGCTAGGGTAGATCTACAGAAGAAACTGACGGCACCGGAATTTTTTGCTTGGCACGGGCATAACGTATCCGCTTGTTTGCATTACCAAAAAGATCTTCTGGCTCAAAGGGCAGCATCATGGGAGTAGCCACTCGTCTCAATCATAAGATCTGCCATGCATCCGGCTGAATTAAACGATAAATTGGATGAGGCATAGCTAGACATTAACCCTATTGGCGAGGACTCGGGTGAAGACTTCTAAAGGTAATTCAAAGCAGTCGCTTGCTGCTCAGTATGAAGCCGAGGCTCGTCGGCTGGCTGGTTACGAAAGCAGCACTGAACGCCGATTCCTGTCGATGAGCCTTGAAAAAGGTAAGGAGCTTGAGCCCATTGGCGGCATGACCTGTGCCACGTTCTGAATC
>Ga0209901_1000788_pt1 | contig 11023 bp, 8 predicted proteins | sample OrgsoiDNA_201058_FD_185806 | JGI IMG/M metagenome (GOLD analysis project Ga0209901, IMG submission 185806) | Permafrost soil microbial communities from the Arctic, to analyse light accelerated degradation of dissolved organic matter (DOM) -... | ecosystem: Environmental > Terrestrial > Soil >...
TGTGCGGAGAAAGCTTCGCCTCCAGCCATGCAAGCGCACGAACAATCAGGAAATTCAGCACGAGATAAATAGCTGCGGCGCACAGGAATACTTCCATCGTGCGGTATGTTTTCTGGATTATTTGTTGCGCCACACCCGTCATATCCCAGACCGTTACGAGACTGGCAAGCGCGGTGGACTTCGCGAGCAGGACCACTTCAGTCGAGTAGGACGGCAACGCGTAGCGCAGTGCGATCGGACCAACGATTCTGCGCAGCAGGGTAAAGCGTGACATCCCGCAGCTAAGCGCGGCTTCTATCTCGCCGTGCGGGACGGCCTGCAGTCCCCCACGGATGATCTCCGCCGTATAGGCGGCGGTACACAGCGCAAGAGACAACACCGCGCACGAGAAAGGGGCGCGCAGGAGAGGCCATAAGAAGCTTTCGCGGATAGCCTGAAATTGCGCGACGCCGTAGTACACAAGGAACATCTGGATCAGAAGCGGCGATCCCCGAAACAACAGCAGATATCCGCTGGCGAGGCGGTTCAAGGGCCATAGCGGACTTAGCCGCATTGCTACGATCACCAACGCCAGCAGGCCGCCTGCAATCAGCGATGACACAAGCAGTCCCAAGGTAACCGGAAGCGCGGCAAGCAGCTTCAACAGCGTGTCTGCCAGGAAGTCGAAATCGATGTTCATGTTTTATCGCACCTTTCCATGTCAAGGCGATTCGCGTTCAGACTTGATCCGTCCGCTTACTGTCGGGCGAAGGTTTGACGGAACGAGCGTCCCACGCGTGTTTCGGCGTGGTTGAAGATGCGGTTGGAGACGCTCGTCAAAAGAATGTACAGAGCACCTCCCGCGACATAGAACGTGAAGTATTGGTGCGTGGAGCCAGCTGCAATCTGGCTCGTGCGCATCAGCTCGGCCAGACCCGTGACGGAGATCAGGGCGGAGTCCTTCAAGCTGAGTTGCCAGACGTTGCCAATGCCCGGGAGCGCATAGCGCACCACTTGAGGAATAAGCACGCGGCGCCAGACCATCGAAAGCGACATTCCAATCGCGCGTGCCGCTTCAATCTCACCGGGAGGGACGGCAAGCACGGCCGCGCGATAGACCTCCGCCTGGTAGGCACCCGAGATAACACCGACCGCAATTGCGCCAACCGCAAAGGCCGGCACGCTGATAAATCCTTCCGCCCCGAACAGCCGCGCCACGGCGGTTACCGCGTTCGAACTGCCGAAGTAGAACAAATAGATGATCAGCAACTCGGGCGCCCCGCGAAAGATAGTCGTATAGGCTTCGCCGACGATCCTGACCGAGCGGCGCGATGACAGCTTCGCTGCCGCGACCATCGCGCCGATCACGGCGCCTACGGCCAGTGCCGTGAGCGTAAGGCTGACGGTAAGTAGCGTGGCGAGCAATAGCACGGTGCCCCAGCCTTGCGTTCCAAATCCCAAGATGCGGTATAGATTCATCGCTGCTCCTCAACGCCTTATGACGTGCACCGGGCAAGCCAGCCGTCTAAAAGACGCCCGGCTTCCGGAACCGAATTGCCAGGATGGACACGCTCAAGGTGTTACATCGACCTTGAACCATTTCATCGCCAACTTCTTGACAGTGCCGTCCGCCACGGCCGCGCTCACGCCAGCATTGAATTTCTTTTGCAGGTCTTTGTCGGACTGTCGAAATGCCAGCGCCTCTCCCGGTCCCCAGATCGGGCCGGCGATCTTCGGTCCCGTGAACCCCAGCGTCTTGTTTTCCGGCTTGGCCAGCGCGACTACCCAATAAGTCACGTCGTCGAATGCAACGTCGATACGACCGGACACCAGGTCCAGGTCATGCTCCGGTGCAGTCTTGTACACGCGGATCGTGGCGATATCCTTGAAGTTGTCTTCGATAAATTGCGTGTAGACCGAACCGGATTGGATTCCGATTGTTTTTCCCTTCAGATATTGGCGCAGCAAATCGACCGTCGGCTTGTCGGCTTTAGGATCGCCGGTCAATCGAACGACCTGTCCATTGCCGACCGGCTTGGGCAACACGCCCGAGCCGACCGACACAAATGCTGCCGGTGTCGCTGCGTAAGGGCTTGAGAAGGCGATAATCTTTTCTCGATCGGGTGTGATCGAAATGGCATCGACGAGTACATCAAACTTGCCGGCCTGAAGCCCGGGGATCATGCCGTCCCAATCCTGCGTGACCTGCTCGCACTTGATCTTGATCCGGGCGCAGACGTTCTCCAACAATTCAGGCTCGAATCCGCCAAGCTTTCCGCCCGGCAAGGTCATGTTCCACGGTTCATAGCTGCCTTCCGTGGCAACTGTCACGGTTGTCCATTCCTTTGCTTGAGCACCCGATGACAGTACTATCATCATGCTTAGGACTGCATTTAATACCAGGCAGCCAGTACTTCCAGAAGGGACTTTCATTTTTAGTTCCTATGATGTGTGCCTGGGAAGGTCGACGACCATCAGCCAGGCTGTGGGCTGAAAAAAGTACAAGACAACATGTCTGTCCGCTCTGAGCCGAAGCGGACCTACGGCAGAATCAAATGCTTCAGATTTGCAGCACCAGGCGCCGGCTCTTGGCTCTGGAACAACAAGGGGTGAACTGGTCGTTCCTTGCATGCTCCGCATCGCTCATGATCTGGTCACGGTGATCGGGTATTCCCAGTAGCACGGGTGTCAGACATGATCCGCAGATGCCCTGCTCGCACGACGTCGGTATGTCAATGCCGGCGGCACGCAGTACCTCTACAACGGTTTTTTCCTTTGGAATATTCAGTACCAGCCCGGAGCCTGAGATCTCGACCTCAAAGGAGTCGTCGAGACCGAGAGCGACCTCGGGCGCAGTAAAATACTCGCGATGAAGCTGGTCGTCGCTCCATCCGCAGGAACGGGCCGTACCCAGAACGTATTCGATGAAACCACCAGGGCCGCACACATACACATGGACATCAGGACGCGGGTTTGCCAGGACAGCGCGCGCATCGAGCTTCTGGGCGGGTGCCAACTGGTCGAAATGAAATTGCACTTTCGTCGCTAGCGCCGACGCTTGTATCTGGTGGAGGAATGCAGTTCGCTCCGGGGCACGGGCGCAATAGTGCAGTTCAAAGTCCGCGCCGTCCGCCAATAATTCATACCCCATGCTAATAATCGGTGTGATACCAATTCCACCCGCGAACAACAGATGTTTTTTCGCGGAGGCCTTTAGCGGGAACATGTTTCTCGGCTCACTAATGTGCAGCGAATGTCCTTGCAAAATCTCTTTGTGCATCGCGCGCGAACCGCCGCGCGATGCAGGTTCATCCAACACGCCAATCAGGTAGCGATGTTGCTCCGCGGGGCTGTTGCATAACGAATATTGACGGATCACTCCCGGCGCAAGATGTACGTCGATATGCGCCCCCGCGCTGAACCCGGGCAGCACTTCGCCCACAGTTGGCTTTAGCTCGAAGCTGAAGACGCCATCCGCCTCCAGCGTTTTTTGACTTACCAGGACTTCGAGCACGATTGCTCCTGCCATAGGTGAATCGCTAGCGCATCGAACATCTCGCGCGATAGATCCGGTCGTTAAGCGCAGCCCATCCGCACCCAAACAGCATCGGGTGTGTTCTGCGTCATGAAACATTCCGCCGCCGCGATATCGTCACCCAGCGGACGATCGTCGGCATAGGTAGCGATCTCACTGCGCAGCGTTTGATGTAGCGCCGACGTCTGCGGCGCAGGCGCGAGGTCTCGACCAAGCAGGTCGTAGCTCTGGCATGCCGCTAACAATTCGATCGCGTAGATTTTCTGCAGGTTGTCGAGGATCTCTTCCGCTTTCAACGCTGCAGGAGTCGCGTGGCAGAGGATGTCTTCCTGGAGGCCAGAGGTCACGCCGCCATCCAGACTGGCGGGGGCCGCAAGACGCCGGTTCTGCGCGACCAGAGACACGGCCGTGTACTGGGCAATCATCAGGCCCGACGCCACACCACTAGCCTGCGCAAGGAACGCAGGCAATCCACTGATCAGCGGATTGACCATGCGGTCGATCCTTCGCTCAGAAATGGTGCCAAGCTCCGCCATCGCAATACCCAAATGATCCATGGCGAGCCCGATAGCAGCGCCCACCGCGTGTGCCTGCGAATAGACTTCCGGCGCAGCGGGCGTACCCGAAACAATAGGGTTATCGGTCACGCTCGCCAGTTCGCGGTTCACCACCGTCGCCACATCGGCCCATGCGTCGCGTACCGCGCCGTGAACGTGTGGAATGCTTCTGAGACTCAGTGCATCCTGCGTTTTACGTCCAGCAGCCGCCGCCAGGATGGAGGACCCCGACAGCATGCCGGTCAGCTTTTGCGCGACATGCGTCAAACCGGGTGACGCGCGCAATGCCATCGACGCCAAATTGAGCGCGCCTATCTGAGCGCGCTGAGTCTCGAACGTCATGGCCGAAATTGCATCGGCCCAATCCATCATGCGCCGCGCACGCTCGAGTACAAGGCACGCAAGCCCGGTCGCACACGGTGTGCCATTCACCAGGCACAGGCCCTCCTTTGCTTCCAATACGAGAGGGTCCAGGCCAATCCGCCCGAGCGCTTCCTTGGCGGACAGGCGCTCGCCATTGAGCATCGCGTGGCCCTGGCCTATCAACATGAGACCGACGCGCGCCATGTGGCTGATATAACCCACAGAACCCTGACGCGGAATCACAGGAGTACATCCGGCATTGAGCAACGCTACGACATGTTCGACTACAACAAGACGCAAGCCCGAATAACCGTGTGCATAGTTGTTGACGGCGGCGACCATGATCGCGCGGGTCTCGCTCACCCCCAATGGCGCGCCGACTCCCACTGAATGACTCATCAGGATATTTCGCGACAGCGCCGCTTGCTGCTGCGGCGGCACGATCGTGTCCGAAAGCGCGCCGACCCCCGTGTTCACCCCGTACGCACGAATATGTCGTTCCACTAGCGAGCGCACAATGGCGTTAGCTGCGCTGATCCGGCTCATCGCCGCAGCCGATAACTTCAGCGGGGCCTTGTTGACGGCGATAGCCGCAACCTGTGACCAGCCAAGCGGTCCGTCTAGAATGATGGGATTCATATGCATGCCTCCGTGCCTTCGCCTGGCATCACCGCCCTGTCCCCGGCAAGACGTTGAATCGATTCCCACAATGCAGTTGGCACCGCGATACCCGCCTGGTTCCGCCTGCGCGCGTCGGTCCTGCGCGTACCAGGCACGCGAACGTCAGGCTCGGATTGCATTGCCGTCAGCAAAGTCTCCGTGCGGTCGACGAACTTAAGACCACTGAACATCAACGGATCGAATGCGATCACGAACTGCCCTGTTCGCGGGGGACCGCCGTCGCAATCGCCGAATGACGATGCCTCGAACGAGAAGTTCGAGCAAGTCAGTCCGCCCGCGAAGAAATCGATCATCAAGGCGAGGCTCGCTCCCTTGTAGCCGCCTATCGGGCTCAAGCTACCGGCCATCGCCGCAGCGGCGTCCGTGGTGGGCTGACCGTCGGCATCCAGCGCCCAGCCGGGAGGCAGAGTCGCACCGCGCTCATGCGCATCGATGACAGCGACTTTCGCTACGACGCTAGACGACTGATCGATCACAAGTGGCGCCTCGCCGCTTCGTGGCGTGGCGAACGCGAACGGATTGGTGCCGAAGAACGGGACCTTGCCGCCATGAGGTGCGATCGATGGCGACGCATTCGCAAACATCAGCGCGACCAGCCCGCGCTCGGCCAGTTCCTCCACGAAATAGCCCAGTGACCCACATGCATAGGAGTTGCCGATGGCAAGCGTGGCGACGCCGAAGACGCGAGCCGCTTCATCCAGCGCCGGCAAGCCAAGCGCCAGCGCTGGATGAGCGAAGCCGGTCCGTGCATCGACGCGAATCACCGCTGGCGACAGCACGTCAAGCGCGGGTTCCGCGAAACCATCAACCTTGCCGCACGCAGCGTGAGCGCAGTACGTGGGCAGATAGGACAGCCCGACTATCTGTTGCCCGTCGCGCTCCGCGTGGGCGATCGAGCGGGCGACCGCTTTTGCATTGGCGGCGCTGACATTGGACGCGCGCAACGCTCTTGCAGCAAGCGTCTCGATGTCGGCCAGACTGACCGTGACCGTGATCGTGGCGCTCATGCTGCCGCTCCCTGCGCAGCATCGATCTGCACGAGCGGCGCGAGCGCGGCTTGCATCTCGTCGGCATACCAGCGCACAAAGTCCCGCGTCCCCCCTTCGATCAACCCCGAATAAGGCCCCGGCCGATACGCGCTGCCACGAATACCGAGTTGGTTATTCTCAGCAAGTTTCCGGTCCTGCGCATTGGTGGCTGTCCAGATTTCGGTCAACCGGTCGATGTCGTAATCGACGCCTTCTTGCGCGTCTTTGTGGACCAGCCACTTCGTTGTAACAAGCGTTTTCTCCGGGCTGATTGGCAGCACGCGAAAGGTAACGGCGTGGTCGGCCTGAATATGATTCCAGCTATTGGGTAAGCTGAGCAAACGCACCGATCCCAAATCCGGGTCGGTCAGATTCCCAAGCAGCTTCGTGCACGCCGGGCGGCCATCTGCCGTCATCGACACCCGTCCCGCGGTGAAAGGCAAACGCACCGCGCGGTAAACCTCGCTGCCATGCGTATGAGCGTGTGGAATCCCGAGGCGGTCCCAGTCCGCCCCTTTGCGTTCGACCAGTTCCTTGTATTCAGGCTTGATGCGTGGATCGTTGGGGTCATCGAATTCGGTAATGATGTGCATCAGTTCCGGATGCGCGCCAACGCAGTGATAACACTCGCGATTGTTTTCGATAACCAGCTTCCAGTTCGCATCCTCGACGAGAGTCTGCGTGTACGCGACCTTTGCATCGTCGAGCCCGTGCGGCAACAGATACGGTTCAACGTCGCGTTTAAGCGGTTCGAAATCTGCTGGATTGTTGGAGAAGTTAATGAAAACATAACCTCCCGCCACACCGACTGCAACCGGGATCAGGCTGAACTCGTCCTTCGAAAAATCTTCGCCCATGAGTCGCGTAGCAATGAGTTGCCCATTGAGGTCGTAAGTCCATTGGTGATAGGGACACACGAGCCGACCCGCGTGGCCCCGCTCCTCCTGGCAGATTCGCGAGCCGCGATGCCGACAGGTGTTGTGATACGCAGCAACTTGTCCGTCCTTCTTGCGCACAATAACCACCGACTCGCGACCAATGTCCACACGGACCCAGTCGCCCGGCTTGGAAATCTCGCAAGTCATGGCCGCAAAAAGCCAATGCTTGCTGAAGAACAGCTGCATTTCCAGATCGAAAACATCCTGGTCGACGTAAAACGGCTGGTCGAGACTCCAGTCGGGTTTGCGCTTGCGCAGCATGGACCAGGTACGATCGATTATGCTGTCTCTCATTTCAGTATTCCTAATCATGCAAATCACTTAAACAAGCGGAAGGCGACGATAGGTCCCAGGCCGCTCGGGATCGTGGTATTTGTTCATCGGCCCGTTTTCAACATAATGCCGATGACAATAAGCAAGCCTCTCCTGCGACAAGGTCACTCCCAGCCCGGCGCCTTCCGGCACGCGAACGGTGTTGTTCCTCGGCGCGAACGGCCCTTCCTCGATCACATCTGTCACTTGCATGCGGAACAGCGACTGATTCGGCTCGCGGATCCAGCCCAGCGCGGCGCAAAGATGCAGATAAGCCGCACTGCCGACGCCAGAGTCCCCGCTGTAGCACCAAAAATCGATCGCTGAGTGTTCGCACGCGCCGATGAAACGAACCATGCGGCCAATGCCACCCAGGACGGCCGGGTTGCCGACGATCGCGTCGGGCACTCGGAGTGTCATCGCCCGCGCGATATCGGTGTTATGCGTGGAAAACGGAATCGAGCAATGGCGCCGCAATTCAGCCATTTCCTCGACTGTTCGCACCGGATCTTCCCAATTGCGCACGCCAAGCTCCTCAAGGGGGCGTGCGAGCCGGCGCGCCGTTGCGAGCGAATACGCCTGGTTCGAATCGATACGCAACATGATGTCGTCGCCAAGTTGTGCGCGGATCAATTCGAGCATCCGCAGTGACACCTTGGGATCGTGCGTCGAAAACTTGCCTTCGAAATACGTGGTGCCGTACTTCTCGTGTAACTCGACGCAGTAGTCCGCCACTGCTTCCGGGGTCTGCTCGCCGCGGACACGCGAACCGTCGCGCTTTGCCGGACCGTCGGCGCGCAGGGAAAAATAATCGGTGAACGGAATGTCCTTGCGAACAGCGCCACCGAGCAGTTGATAAAGCGGCTGATTCCATGCCTTGCCGCGCAGGTCCCAGAGAGCCATCTCGAGCGCGCCGAACGCGGTGATGCGCGCGCTGTCGTTGATGCTTTGCACGCCGGCCCAGAATGGTACGCAGAGGAATTCTGCTCCTGCTATATCAAGGGCATCGTGACCAATCAGTTTCGGCGCGAGCTGCTCGCGAATGAGCGTCGCGGCGTAAGGCGACGGAGCCTCACCGATCCCTACAAGGCCATCCTCCGTTTCCACTTCGACGATGGTCGTGGAAAAACCGGGAAGCTCCCCGAACACCCAGACGTAAGGCGCGTCCAGCGGCAAATTGATCGGTGTCGCCTTGACGCTTTTAATCTTCATTGCTACCGCCTCCTTTTAATTCGGATTACGCTTGCGCAAATGCGAAGTGCATTCAATGCATGCATTCGACGCGGGCAATCACATGGCCAACTCAATGTAACTGCCTGAAAATAAACACAACAGAGGTATTTTCTCATGGCATCCATGCGTACAGATCATGCATTTGCCGGCACGAATTTCTACCGGCATCTGCCGCCTCTCCATTCGCTTGAAGTGTTCGCGAGTGCTGCGCGTTGCGGTACGTTCAGTCGCACGGCCACCGAACTATTCGTCACGCAAAGTGCGATAAGCCGGCAAGTTCAGCAGCTTGAAGAACATCTTGGTGTCGTGCTGTTCATTCGCCATAAGCGCGGCCTACGCTTGACGCCAGACGGCGAAGCGCTGCTGCCCGTGGTTGAGGATGCCTTGGCGCGTCTCGCCAATATCTGTGAAAGCCTTCGCAATGCGGGCCAGGTCTTGACGCTGAGAATGCCCCCGACATTTGCTACGCGATGGTTCTTGCCGCTTCTGCCGTCTCTACGCGTAGTCATGCCGGACGTGGATGTGCGCGTGACGACCTATGACGCTTGGGAGCCGCGTTTTGAGGACAACGATATCGACGCGGCAATCATTCAGGGGCGCGGAGACTGGAAGGATGTAGAAGCGATCGAGCTAATGCCGGAGCGATTGACACCGGTGTGCTCGCCGGAATTGGCGAAGCGTCTGACGGTGCCTGAGGACGTCCGGAGCTTGCCGTTACTGCACTGTTTTCCGATTCAAGGCTGGGGGCGATGGCTGGCAGCAGTCGGCATTAGCGGAACTACGCCCCAGCGGGGGCAGACCTTCGATACGCTCGATCTTGCACTGTCGGCGGCGACTCGCGGTCAAGGGGTCGCATTGGGGGACCTTAACCTGGTGCGTGAAAGCTTGCGCGATGGCGTACTCGTTGCGCCTTTTGAGCATGTGCTCGAACAGGGCCTGGCCTATTACTTGATCTACCCCACACCCCGAGCTCAATTGCCTAAGATTCGGGCGCTGAGAGAGTGGTTACTGGCAGCCGTCGACGGGTAGAGGAGTCGTGCTGTCTGAAGCGTAGGGGAAATGTCTGTCGCCGGCTGGCCACGCGTACCGCTGACGCACGGGCTCGCAGCCGGTGAATTCGCATGGTGATCCGACCAACGGATCCCGGTCGCTTCGCGGCCAACACGCTGATTGCGTTAGCGAGCAGTTCCCGTTGATGACGGGTTGTCGTTGAGCACAATCGTGAAGCGGGCATCGTCACTGATGCGATCAACTTCCAGGGTGCCGCCGAGGCCGACGGCGATCGCGTTTGCAATATAAAGCCCGAGGCCAAGCCCGGTTTTGTTCCGCGGGTTCCTCGACGACGACACATTGAAGGGACTTGTCATAGGCCCGGGCGTGAACGAAGCGCCAGCCGGGATGCGGTTTGTTATCGCGATGCGCCATTGAGCATCGAGCCGGCTCGCGCTCACCTGGATCGGAAAGCGCATATCGCCGTGATGCCGGGCATTGCTCAGCAGGTTCGAGATCGCCTGTACAAGACGGTCTCCGTCCACCGGACAGTCGCCGAGATCGCCGATCTCCACGGTCATCTCGACCCCAGGGTGCGCTTGTTGGGCCCGTTCGAATGCCGCATACAAGAGCGGCGCGAGCGTTGTATTGCGAACTTCCATAGCCAGGCCTACACCCGTACGCAAGCGGCTTACGTCCAGGATGTAGGCGATCAAGGACTGCATGCGCTGAGAGGAGTATTCGATGCGTTTGACACCATCAGCATTTGAGACAAGCCCCCGTCCCATTAGCGTGACGACCATATCGATGGCCTGAAGGGGATCGCGCAAGTCGTGCCCCATGATTGCCAGTAAAGCAGCGCGTTCGTGCTCAGCTACCCGGATGTGATCCAGCGCCACCTCCTGCAAGATCGCTTTCAGTTCCCGGGCTGCAAACCGGTCGGTCGCGTCCCAAACTCGACTGCTGCCGCGCACGGTCTCTTTCCAGACCTCAAACGATTTTCGTGGCCTCCGGTGCTCGCCATTCGCGCCGGTCGCCGTGATCTTGTCCGGTTGTCCCGCCCAATGGACTGTTTCAACGAGTTCGGCGCGCCACCAGATGATCGTGATCGCGGGCGTACCGCTTAATTGGATCGCGAGAATGCCTGAGGCATGGTTGATCTCCGTGAGTAATCCGTCGAGTTCGGGTACGTCTCGTGAAATGGAGTCGGTCACCAGCAAGTCCTGGTGGTGATCGCTCATGTAGTCGGCCACCTTGATGGCGGCCGCGCGATCGAGGTTGGCCGGAAACGACCCCACCCGCTGGCCCATGAGCACCGACAGCGCGTCGCACTCAATCAGCCCACGCATTGCGTCGTTCGCGGCAAGCAGTCCCGCCGTCGCGTCTTCCGACGAAGCCAGCGCGTTG
>Ga0209901_1000790_pt1 | contig 11022 bp, 11 predicted proteins | sample OrgsoiDNA_201058_FD_185806 | JGI IMG/M metagenome (GOLD analysis project Ga0209901, IMG submission 185806) | Permafrost soil microbial communities from the Arctic, to analyse light accelerated degradation of dissolved organic matter (DOM) -... | ecosystem: Environmental > Terrestrial > Soil >...
GGTCAAGCGTGAAGATTTCGTGCCGGCAGCCTATAAGAACCTGGCTTTCATCGATACCGAAATCCCATTGAGCGGCGGTGAAAGCATGTTCACGCCGAAGCTGGAAGCCCGTATTTTGCAAGAAGTCGCCGTCAAGAAGCATGAAAACGTGCTGGAAATCGGCACCGGCAGTGGCTACATGGCTGCCTTGCTTGCGCACAAGGCGCGTCATGTGACGAGCGTGGAAATCGTGCCGCAACTGAAAACGCTGGCCGAGCAAACCCTGGCCGCGAATGGCGTGACGAACGTGACCGTGGAACTGGGCGATGGTGCCCAAGGCTGGAGCAAGGCTGCCCCTTACGATGTGATCGTGGTGTCCGGTGCGCTGGCAGTGTTGCCTGAAGCGATCTTGCAACAGGTTAAAGTTGGCGGCCGCATCCTGGCCATCATCGGCGAAGCACCGATCATGTCGGCGCACCTGATTACCCGCAGCTCGGACAAGGCTTACGACACGCGCAAGGTATTTGAAACCAATGTTGCGCCGCTGCAGGCAGTGGCACCGTCGCACTTCCAGTTCTGAGACGGCGATGGAGCATTTGAGTGCACCACAGCTGGCCGCCTGGCTGGCTGATCCCTCCCGCCCGCGTCCCTTGCTGCTCGATGTGCGCGAACAATGGGAATTCGAGATTTGCCAGCTCGATGGCGCTACCTTGATGCCGATGCAGTCGATTCCCGGCCGCATCGACGATCTCGATGAAGATGCCGAGATCGTTTGCATCTGCCATCACGGCGCGCGCAGTCTGAACGTCGCTGCCTTCCTGGAGCACCATGGTTTTGGCAAGATCAGTAATTTGACGGGCGGCATGCATGCCTGGGCTGTGCAAGTCGACAGCGCCATGTCCAAATACTAAGTACTCGTAGTAAAGATGTGATCCCAGGCGCGCACCGCGTGCACGCCTGTGGATGATTGCAGCCCGCTTTTATCCATAAGCAGACGGGCGCAAGGCAGTACCAAATTTTTGATTTCATCAACTTTTGACGACTCCAACGGAGAAATGCAATGCGGAAACCCCTTATCGCCGTGCTGATGACCAGCGCTTTTTTCTCGAGCTATGCGCACGCGGCCGATCTCATCCAGGTATACCAACAGGCCTTGGCCAATGACGCGCAGTACGCCAGCGCGCGCGCTGCCCTGTCGGCCGGAATGGAAAGGGTTCCGCAAGGCTTGTCAGGTTTGCTGCCGCAGATTAACGCATCGGGCAGCAATACGCGTGGCAATATCGAGCAGATTGCGTTTGACCAGACCGGTAACAAGTTCACTGGTCCGACCGTCAATGTCCACACGAATGCGTATAACCTGACCCTGGCGCAACCGCTGTTCCGTTGGGACCGTTGGGAAACCTATCAGCAAAGCAAGCTGGCGCAAGCGATTGCCGAAGCGCAGTTCGCGCAAGTGCAGCAAGACTTGATCACTCGCGTGGCGCAAGCGTATTTCGATGTGCTGAGCGCGCAAGACAATCTGGGTGCGACCCAGGCGCAAAAAGTGGCGACGACAGAACAACTGGCATCGGCCAAACGCAACTTTGAAGTCGGCACGCAAACCATTACCGATACCCACGAAGCGCAGGCAGCGTACGACCTGGTGGTGGCGCAAGAGTTTGCCGCCATCAATGACCTGGCCAACAAGCGCAGTGCCCTGCAAACCATTATCGGCGCGCAAGCACCGGCGCTGGCGCCGATGCGCACAGGCGTGCTGCTCAGTGCACCGGAGCCGGCCGCCATCGAGCCGTGGGTCAGCTCGGCGGAAGAGCAAAACTTCGGTGTCGTCACGGCGCAGTTCAATGTGGAATCGGCCAAGCGTGATATCGGCCGCAACCGTGCCGGTCACCTTCCGACCGTGGATCTGATCGCCAACGCCGGCCATACCTACACCACGGGCGGTGTGGGCGGTAGCAACAACAACGCCATCGGCGTGCAGTGGAGTATCCCGATCTTCAGCGGTTTTGCCGTCACCAGCAAGGTGCGCGAATCGATCGCGCTGGAAGACAAGGCCCGCAACGACCTGGAAACGGCACGCCGCACGGCTGCGCAAAATGCGCGCCAGGCTTACCTGGGCGTCAACAGTGGCCTGGCGCAAGTGAAGGCATTGGAAGCGGCCGAAGTGTCGAGCAAATCGGCGCTGGAATCGAACCAGCTCGGTTATCAGGTGGGCGTGCGTATCAATATCGACGTCTTGAATGCACAGAAACAATTGTTCTCGACGCAAAAAGACCTGTCGAAAGCCCGCTACGACACCATCATGAATGGCTTGCGCCTGAAGTCGGCAGCCGGCACCCTGAAGGAAACAGACTTGATGCCAGTGAACGCGCTGCTCGACAGATAATTCAGTTCATTCGGCACGCATAAAAAAACCAGCACCGCTGACGGTGCTGGTTTTTTTTCGTGCGCAGTAATGAGATCAGAGTCCGGCACCCTGGCCGTCGAACTTGCGTTCTATTAATTCGATCTTGTAGCCATCCGGGTCGGTAATAAAGGCGATCACGGTATTGCCGCCTTTCACGGGACCCGGCTCGCGCGTAACGTTGCCGCCATTGGCGCGCGCCGCGTCGCAGGCGGCAACGATATCTTCGGCCGAGATGGCGATATGGCCGTAAGCCGTGCCCAGATCGTAGCTGCTGGTGCCGTAGTTATACGTCAATTCCAGTTCCGCGTGGTCTGGATTCGAACCGTAGCCAACGAAGGCCAGGGTGTACTGGTATTCCGGATTGTCGCTGGTGCGCAACAACTTCATGCCCAGCACCTTGGTGTAAAAATCGATAGAGCGTTGCAGGTCGCCGACCCGCAACATGGTGTGCAAAATACGCATGGTAAATCCTTGATGGTGATAGGGTGAATGGCAGGATTTTATGCGTTTTGCGACAATTTTGCCGAGGCCGGCATCGAACTATTCCAGATGCGCGTCCATGGTCACTTCCGTGGCCAGCAATTTTGACACGGGGCAACCGAGCTTGGCCCGTAACGCCGCATCTTGGAATGCTGCATCGGTAGCGCCTGGTATGCTGGCCGTCAATGTCAGGTGCACCGCCGTGATCGCGTAACTGCCATCGATTTTTTCCAGCGTCACATCGGCCGTGGTTTTCAGGGCCGAAGCGCGCAGGCCTGCTTCGCCCAATTGGCCAGACAAGGCCATGGTGAAGCAGGCGGCATGGGCAGCGCCGATCAATTCTTCCGGATTGCTGCCGGGCCCGTCTTCAAAACGTGTGTTGAAGCCGTAAGGCACATTGTCGAGTGCGCCGCTTTGGGTGGAAATAAACCCCTTGCCCTCTTTAAGGCCGCCACTCCAGACGGCCGATCCTGTTTTTTTCATGATGTCCTCCTTGCGTGGTATGAACGTTCATCATGCGCGCCACACCCTTGCGCTTCCGTTCGTTGCGTCACACTGTTTTTACTTTACCGGCGCCACGCGCCAGATAACATTGCCCACATCGTCGGCGACAAGCAAGGCGCCCGCCTTGTCGACGGCTACCCCGACGGGCCGGCCTTGCGCATGGCCATCGGCGTCCAGAAAACCACTGACAAAATCTTGCGGCGGACCGGATGGCACGCCTTGCACAAATGGCACGAAGATGACTTTATAGCCGCTGAAAGGCTTGCGGTTCCAGGAACCGTGCTGGCCGATGAAGGCACCGCCCTGGTAGCGCGCGGGAAACAGCTTGCCGTCATAAAAAGCCAGGCCCAGCGAGGCCGTGTGCGCACCCAGCGCGTAATCGGGCGCGATCGCCTTGGCCACCATATCTGGCTGCGGCGGCTTCACGCGCACATCGACATGCTGGCCGTAATAGCTGTAGGGCCAGCCATAGAAAGCGCCATCCTTGACCGAAGTCATGTAGTCCGGCACCAGCTGATTACCTAGTTCATCGCGCTCGTTGACGGCCGTCCACAGTACCTTGCTCGACGGTTGCCAATCCATGCCGTTCGGATTGCGCAGTCCGCTGGCATACACGCGCGCCTTGCCCGTGGCGCGCTCGAATTGCCAGATGGCGGCGCGGCCTTTTTCAGCCGCGATACCGTTCTCGCCCACATTGCTGTTCGACCCCACTGAGACATACAGGAATTTTCCATCGGGACTGGCCACCACGTTCTTAGTCCAGTGATGGTTGATGGGGCCGCCGGGCAAGTCCATCACTTTCGTGCCCTGCGCCGTGATGCTGGTTTGCCCAGTTTGATACGGGAAGCGGACCAGCGCATCAGCGTTGGCGATGTATAAATCGTTACCTACCAGCGCCATGCCGAACGGCGACTGCAAGTTTTGCAGGAATACCGTGCGCGATTGCGCCACGCCGTTCGCATCGAGGCCGCGCAGCAAGGTGATACGGTTGGCGCTGGTGGTGCCGGCACCGGCCTTTTTCATTTGCATCTGCATGATGGCGCCCTTGATGCCCTTGTTGTCTTCCGGCTTGGGGGGCGCATTGGTTTCCGCCACCAGTACGTCGCCATTCGGCAAGACATACAGCCAGCGCGGATGGTCGAGGCCGCTCGCATAAGCACTGATGGCAAACCCGGCCGCCACCGTGGGGCGCGCATTGCCTTGCCAGCGCTGTACGGGCGCCACATTCACGGTGGGGATCAATTGTTTCTCGGGCGCCGGCAAGGCAGGGCTGGGGCCGAAGTCGGACGGCATGGTTTGGGCATGGACCAGGCTGGTGCTGGCCAGCACCGTCAATGTCAGAACATAAGCAAGGTGTCGCATGGTCTCTCCTCGGCATTCAGTCTGGTTTCGGATCGCTATCGGCTTCGGGTTTGGCTTGCCGCGGTGGCGCTGGCTTGACCTTTTCCACGCCCGGCTGGGCATGGCGGTCGGTATCGACCAGGCCCTGTTCCAGATCACTGGCGGCCTGCTTCATGACTTCGCGCTGTTTCGGGTGCTGCGCATCGGGCGATTCGTCGCGCTCATGCGGCAAGCGGCGCACGCCATCGTTCTTGACCTTTTCATCGGTATTGATCTTGCGGTCTGCATGTTCGGCAACCATATGGCCTCCTGTGGGGTGGGGCGCGCAGCATGAATAGCGCGCCATTGCCAGCCAGTCTACAAGTGCGAAGCGCTGGCGACGGCGCGTTGACGCACACATGGCCGCTTCTTTTGTGCTATTCCTGTCCCCTCATCCCGATTACACTGCATGCAAGACTTATCGAACGCCTCTTGCGGGCATGCCGCCATCGCACTATACTGTTCATATATACAGTATTTTGACAGCAGTTTTTGATTGCTGGCGGGTGCAAGCCTGGGGCGTATTGCCACCGAATTCATTTGCCGAGACTTTTATGCCCGTCGATAAACACGCTGACTTGCTAACGGATACACTGCCTGCCGCAGCATCAGGTACAGATTCCAGCACAGTTCCCAACGCAGTCCCCAACTTCACTCAGGGCGCCAAGACCATCGCCCTGGTCGTGCGCCAGAATACCGATGGCATCGTCGACTCCGTGCGCAGCATCGTCGACTTTTTGCAGGGACTGGGCCACCGCGTCGTGTTTGAAGCGGAGACCGCTGCGCACATGGCGTTTACGGGCGTGGATGCCATGACTGCCGCCGAGATCGGCGCCGCCGCCGACTGCGCCATCGTCATGGGCGGCGACGGCACCATGCTGGGCATTGCGCGCCAACTCGCGCCATTCGACGTACCCTTGATCGGCATCAATCAAGGGCGGCTGGGTTTCATGACGGATATTCCGCTCGACCGCATGCTGCCGGTGCTGGCGGAAATTCTCAGTGGCCGGTTCAAGGCTGAGCGCCGCACCTTGTTGGAGGGCAGCGTGCTGCGCGACTGTCAAGCGATCCATGTCGGCATGGCCGTCAATGACGTGGTCGTCTCGCGCGGCACGGGCGCCGGTATGGCCGAATTGCGCGTCGAAGTCGATGGACACTTCATGTACAACCAGCGCTCGGACGGCTTGATCATCGCCACGCCAACGGGCTCGACCGCGTATGCGCTGTCGGCCGGCGGTCCCTTGCTGCACCCTACCCTGGGCGGCATCGTGCTGGTGCCGATCGCGCCGCATGCCTTGTCGAACCGGCCCATCGTGCTGCCCGATTCCAGCCAGATCGTGGTCGAGATCGTGCGTGGACGCGATATCAGCGTCAATTTCGACATGCAGACCTTCGCCAGCCTGAGCCAGCAAGACCGTATTCTGATACGCCGTTCGCCGCACACGATTACCTTCCTGCATCCCGAAGGGTGGAGTTATTACCACACCCTGCGTGAAAAACTGCACTGGAACGAGTACCCGTCGGGCGAGGGCAAGCTTAGCTAACTTTAACCACAAGGACGCCTGAAAAATCGTAGCGAGCGGAAGGAAGTTGTGGATGAGAAGCTCAACTGTACGAAGGTACAGTAAGCATCGCAGGCCGCAAATGCCGACGCGCAGTAGGTTTTGACAGGCGTTTTAACCCGCGGTCCGCCGCCTCACTCGCAAAGCCTATGCTCCATACACTGTCCATCCGCGATTTTGTCATTGTCGATACCATAGAACTGGAATTTTCCGCAGGCTTCAGTGTGCTGACGGGCGAGACGGGCGCCGGCAAATCCATCCTGATCGATGCGCTGACCCTGGCGTTGGGTGGCCGGGGCGACGCCAGCGTGGTGCGCGAAGGCGCGGCCAAGGCTGACATTACGGCCGATTTTTCCGTCAGCGAAGTGGCGCAAGCCTGGCTGGTGGCCAATGAGTTCGCCAACGACCATGGCGGTGCGCTGCTGCGCCGCGTGATCGACAATGCGGGCCGCTCGAAAGCCTATATCAACGGCATCGCCGCCACCGCGGCGCAATTGCGCGAACTGGGCGACATGCTGGTCGATATCCACGGCCAGCACGCGCACCAGTCCCTGCTGAAAAGCGAAGCCCAGCGGGCCTTGCTCGATGGCCAGGCGACGGCGCGCGAAGCGGGCGCCGAACAGGATGCGCGCCAGGTGGCGGCGCTGCACAAGCGCTGGCGCGCGCTGGTGCGCCAGCGCGAAGAATTCGAAACCAACGCGGCCAACGTACTGTACGAGCGCGAGCGCCTGGAATGGCAAGTGGGCGAGCTGGAAAAACTGGCCGCCAAGCCTGGCGAATGGACCGAGATCACGAACGAGCACAGCCGCTTGTCGCACGCGGCCAGCTTGCTGGAAGGCGCGCAGGAAGCCTTGTCGATCATTTCCGAATCGGAAGACCATCCTATCGTCTCGCAACTGTCTTCCCTGAACCAGAAGCTGGGCAAGCTGGTGTCTGTCGATGCGGAATTGCAACCCATCGTCGACCTGATCGAATCGTCGCGCATCCAGCTGCAGGAATCCGTGTATGCGCTGAACAATTATCTGGACCGGGTGGAACTGGACCCGGACCGCTTGCACCAGCTCGATGCGCGCATGGAAGCGATGCACAGCACGGCGAGAAAGTTCCGGGTTCAGCCCGAAGAATTACCGGATGAACACGCCAAGCTGTCGGAAAAACTGCAGCACCTGGCCGACGCCAGTGATATCGAAGGCTTGTTGCGTCAGGAAAAGAAAATCGAGGCGGAATACCGCGTCGTGGCTGAGCGCCTGTCCAGCACGCGGCAGGCGGCCGCGCTGGAACTGGGGCAGGCCGTTACACGCGCCATGCAGGAATTGAGCATGATAGGCGGCAGCTTCGAGATTGCCCTGAACCCGTGCGAACCGGCGGCCCACGGCCTGGAGCAAGTGGAATTCCTGGTGGCCGGCCATGCGGGTACGGCGCCGCGCTCGCTGGCGAAAGTGGCGTCCGGTGGCGAACTGGCGCGTATCGCGCTGGCAATTTCCGTGATCACCTCGCATGCCACTACCACGCCGACCCTGATCTTCGATGAAGTCGATAGCGGCATCGGTGGCGGCGTGGCCGAAGTGGTGGGGCGGCTGTTGAAACGCCTGGGGCAGGGACGGCAAGTGCTGTGCGTGACCCACTTGCCGCAAGTGGCCAGCCAGGCCAACCAGCATTTCCAGGTAGCAAAAAGTACCCTGGAAAATGGCAAGACGGCTTCGCGCATCGACATGCTCGACGCCAAGGCGCGCGTGGAAGAAGTGGCGCGCATGCTGGGCGGCCTGGAAATCACCGCCACCACGCGCAAGCATGCACGGGAATTGCTGGCGACTTGAGGGCCACCGCAGGCGCATGCTGCCCTATGTTGATGCAATGAAACTATAATGGATGGCTAACGCCACCAACTTGAAAAGCCTACATGACATTTCAAACAGAACCGCCTTACACGCATGGCAGTATGGACCGCAGTGCCGTGGTACTAGTGAACCTGGGTACGCCCGATGCGCCCACTTCGTCGGCCGTGCGGCGTTACCTGAAGCAATTCCTGTCCGATCCGCGCGTGGTGGAAATTCCCCGTGCCGTATGGTGGTTTATCCTGAACCTGATTATCCTGCCGTTTCGCTCTAGCCAGTCGGCCAAGAAATACGCATCGATCTGGACGCGTGAAGGTTCGCCCCTGAAAGTCCATACGCAAAAGCAGGCCAAGCTGCTGGCTGGCGAGCTGGCTGCACGTGGTCATGATGGCGTGACGGTGGCCATGGCCATGCGTTATGGTTCCCCTTCCTTGCCCGAGGTGCTGGCGCAACTGAAGCGCGAAGGCTGCGAGCGCATCGCCATCCTGCCCGCTTATCCGCAATATTCTGGCACCACCACCGGGTCCATCTACGACGCCGTGTTTGCCCACTACGCCACAGTGCGCAATGTGCCCGAGTTGCGTTTCATCAAGCAATACCACGAGCACGATACGTATATCGACGCCTTGCGCGACTCCGTGCTGAACCACTGGGAAACTCATGGCCGGCCCGAGAAACTGGTGATGAGTTTCCATGGCGTGCCCAAGCGCACCTTACTGCTGGGCGATCCGTACCACTGCCAGTGCCTGAAGACGGCGCGTTTGCTGGCGGAAAAGTTGCAATTGAGTAAGGATCAATACCTGGTGACTTTCCAGTCGCGTTTCGGCAAGGCCGAGTGGCTGCAGCCCTACACGGCGCCGACCCTGGTGGCGCTGGCGCAACAAGGCGTCAAGCGGGTCGCTTTGTTATGCCCGGGCTTTACCAGCGATTGCCTGGAAACCCTGGAAGAGATCGCCATGGAAGCAAAACATGATTTCGAAGCAGCGGGTGGCGAGCACTTCCATTACATCGCTTGCCTGAATGAAACGCCGCGCTGGATCACGGGTTTGGCGGAAATTGCCGAGCAGCATATGATAGGCTGGCCCACCATGAAGACGGCGGCCCAGCGCGAAGCCGACAAGCAGGACGGGGAACAAGCCCGCGCCGCCGCCCTGGCATTGGGCGCGACGAACTGACCACTTGCTGCTTCAGCTAAATAAAACAAGGCCGCGCTTGCGCGGCTTTGTGCTGTCTGGCGCGATCACATTTTCCAACAAGCAACAGCGACAGTGGCGGTTGCGCTTGCGAGGCTGGTAGAATGCCGGGTTTGCCAGCTTAAGGCTGCAGATAAGGTTGCAAATATGGCTGCAACTGCGCAAGACAGATCAAGGCGGTGGCAAGGAGGGCGTAAGCCACGATGGAAACGCTAATGATAGGCAGTTTCATCATTCTCTCCTTGGCAGGGGATGGGTTCGCGCGGAGCTGTAACCCGCATGCTTCATGATAGATCGCGGCGCACGAATCGAATACCCGGAAAATCGGATAGATTTGTAATAAGCTGTAACATCGGCACGCGTGACCAGCGGTTGCGTTGCAACACCCCTTGAAACAGTCAGACTTAGCCCCATCTGCCGGTAAGTGTTGTAAAGATATGTAGCCTAACTAATATTAGTCATTGAATGTAGGAGCTTTCAGATGCAAGATCAGGAAAACCAAGCTGTACCTAATCCGCAAGCGGACGCCGCGACTGCCGCCGAGCCTACTTTGGAAGAGCAGCTGGCGAGTACCGAAGCGCGTCTTGCAGAAATGCACGATGCCTTCATGCGTGCCAAGGCCGATGGCGAAAACATTCGCCGCCGTGCCCAGGAAGATGTTGCTAAAGCACATAAATTCGCAGTAGAAAGCTTTGCCGAAGCCCTGGTGCCCGTCAAGGACAGCCTGGAAACGGCCCTGACGGTCGAAGCGCCAACCTTGGAATCGCTGAAAGAAGGCGTCGAAATGACCCTGAAACAGTTGACCGCCGCGTTTGAACGCAACCGCCTGCTCGAAATCCTGCCGGTACAGGGCGAAAAGCTCGATCCGATGAAACATCAGGCAGTTGCCGTGGTGCCAGCGGAGCAGGAAGCCAACACAGTTGTGTCGGTATTGCAAAAGGGCTATATGATTGCGGACCGTTTGTTGCGTCCCGCTATCGTGACCACCGCGCAAGCAAAATAATCAGAGTGCGGCATCAAGCAAGCCTTGAAACCATGCCGCTTTGCCACATATAAGAACCATCTGAAATCTAGCAAATAAAAGGAAAAAATCATGGGTAGAATTATCGGTATCGATCTGGGAACCACAAATTCCTGCGTTTCCATCATGGAAAACGGTCAACCAAAGGTAATCGAAAACGCTGAAGGCGCACGCACGACGCCGTCGATTATTGCTTATCAAGAAGATGGCGAAATTCTCGTTGGCGCACCGGCAAAACGCCAGGCTGTGACCAATCCACAGAACACGCTGTTCGCAGTGAAGCGTCTGATCGGTCGCAAGTTCGACGAAAAAGAAGTACAAAAAGACATCGCCTTGATGCCTTACAAGATCATGAAAGCCGACAACGGCGATGCATGGATCGGCGTACGCGACAAAAAACTGGCGCCGCCACAAATTTCGGCTGAAGTCCTGCGCAAGATGAAAAAAACCGCAGAGGACTACCTTGGTGAAGAAGTCACCGAAGCCGTCATCACCGTGCCTGCGTATTTCAACGATTCGCAACGTCAAGCCACCAAGGACGCTGGCCGTATCGCTGGTCTGGACGTCAAGCGCATCATCAACGAGCCTACCGCAGCAGCGCTGGCATTCGGCCTGGACAAGACCGAAAAGGGCGACCGCAAGATCGCCGTATATGACTTGGGCG
>Ga0209901_1000794_pt1 | contig 10987 bp, 8 predicted proteins | sample OrgsoiDNA_201058_FD_185806 | JGI IMG/M metagenome (GOLD analysis project Ga0209901, IMG submission 185806) | Permafrost soil microbial communities from the Arctic, to analyse light accelerated degradation of dissolved organic matter (DOM) -... | ecosystem: Environmental > Terrestrial > Soil >...
TTTTTTAAATAATTTCTCTCCTATGAACGTGACTAGGTTTGCCCCGGGAATCGCCCGGAAGGGGGGGGATTGCAGAGATCGCCAAGTTGAGTTAATCTGGAAATCAAGTTGTTGTATTTATAATTTATTCAATACGGGATAGGATTCTATGTGCTCGGATTTCGTCGTTGCGGTGGCTGGATTAGGCTATGTGGGGGCACCCTTGGCCGTGGAATTTGGCAAGCAAGGCAGGACGTTGGGATTTGACCTGTCGGAGCGCAAAATTGCCCAATACCGGCAATATAATGACCCTACCGGCGAACTGTCGCGCGAGCAGCTGCAGGCCGCCACCCACCTCGAACTAAGCACCGATCCGGCCATCCTGGCCGAGGCCGATTTCATCGTGGTGGCGGTGCCGACGCCGGTAGACCAGGCGCACAATCCGGATTTCAGTCCGCTGATCAGCGCCAGCGCCAGTGTCGGCAAGCATATGAGGCGCGGCGCCATCGTCATCTATGAATCGACGGTCTATCCTGGCGCCACCGAAGAAATCTGCATCCCCGTGCTGGAACGCTACTCCGGCCTCAAGTGGAAACTGGACTTTCACGTGGGCTATTCGCCGGAGCGTATCAACCCGGGCGACAAGGAACACACGCTGACCTCCATCGTCAAGATCGTCGCCGGCGACGATGGCCCGACCACGGACGCGGTTGCCAAGCTGTACGAGCGCATCATCCGGGCCGGCGTGCACCGGGCCTCCAGTATCAAAGTGGCCGAGGCGGCCAAGGTGATCGAAAACACCCAGCGCGACCTGAACATCGCGTTGATGAACGAGCTGGCCATCATCTTCGACAAGATCGGCATCGACACGCTGGAAGTACTGCAGTCGGCCGGCACCAAGTGGAATTTTCTGCCCTTCCGGCCCGGACTGGTGGGCGGCCACTGCATCGGCGTCGATCCGTATTACCTGACCCACAAGGCCGACATGCTGGGCTACCATCCGCAAGTGATTTTGGCCGGTCGCCGCATCAACGACAACATGGCCAAGTTCGTGGCCGAGAAGACCGTCAAGGAATTGATTGCGCGCGACTGCCACATCAAGGGCGCCAAGGTCAACGTCCTCGGCCTGACATTCAAGGAAAACTGCCCCGACCTGCGCAACTCCAAGGTGGCCGACCTGATCATGGAACTGCAAAGCTACGGCCTGCGCGTCCACGTGCACGATCCAGTGGCCGACCCTGCCGCCGCTCAGCACGAATACGGGATCAGCCTCGATAGCTGGGATGCGCTGCCGCAAGCGGACGGACTGGTGCTGGCCGTGCCGCATCGCGAGCTGGCCGCCCTGGGCTTGGCCGACGTCATGGCCAAGCTGAAACCGGGTGGCTGTTTCATCGATATCAAGTCGCAATTCCATGCCGAATCGCTGCGCGAAGCCGGTTTCCGCGTCTGGCGTTTATAGAGCGGGGTCGACATGGTAAGCAAGGTAGAGCACGTAAAACTGCAGTTGCGCGCGGCGCCGCAGCGTTGGCTGGTCACGGGCGCGGCCGGTTTCATCGGCTCGAACCTGGTGCTGGCGCTGCTCCTACTGGGCCAGCGTGTGTGCGGCCTGGACAATTTCTCCACCGGCTTCAAGCACAACCTGGACCAGGTGCGGGAGCTGGTCGGCGAGGCGCTGTGGGACAATTTCACCTTCATCGAGGGCGATATCCGCCGTCCGGCCGACTGCGCACGCGCCTGCGCCGGCGTGCGCTATGTGCTGCATCAGGCGGCGATCGGCTCCGTGCTGCGTTCGGTCGAGGATCCGCTGACCACGCACGACACCAATATCACCGGCTTCCTCAACATGCTGACGGCGGCCCGCGATGCCGGCGTGGCGCGCTTTGTTTACGCCGCGTCGAGTTCGACTTATGGCGACCATCCGGGCCTGCCGAAGCTCGAGGACCAGATCGGCAATCCGCTGTCGCCCTACGCCGTCACCAAGTATTGCAACGAGCTGTATGCCAGCGTCTATACACGCTGCTACGGCTTGCAGACGATAGGACTGCGCTACTTCAATGTGTTCGGGCCGCGCCAGGATCCGCATGGCGCCTACGCGGCCGTGATCCCGCAATGGGTGGCGGCGCTGATCGGCAACCAGCCGCTGTTTATCAACGGCGACGGCGAGACCAGCCGCGATTTCTGCTTCATCGACAACGTCGTGCAAGCCAATCTGCTGGCGGCGACCGCCGATGACGCCGGCGCCGCCGGGCTGGTCTACAACGTCGCGCTGGGCGAGCGCACCACGCTGCTGCAGTTGTACCAGATGATGCAGGCGCTGCTGCGCGAGCGCTTCGCGCACGTGGCGCAGCATCGGCCGCAGTATCAGAATTTCCGGGTCGGCGACATCCGCCATTCGCAAGCCGACATCGGCAAGGCGCGCGCGCTGCTGGGCTACGCGCCGACCCACAGCATCAAAGATGGACTGTACGAAGCGATGGACTGGTATGTCCATCATCTGGTGGAGACACATTAAAAAGATTTCCGGGGCGGCAGCGTAGGTAACGCGGCCTTTCATCCGGCCAAAAAAACCATACCAAAAAGCAGGTGGAATCATGCTGAGGATTTCCAATCATTACGTGTCCAAAGTCGTTTGCGGTCTGCTGTTGCTAGAATTTTTGATTTTGATGGGATCGTTTTATGTGGGCGCCGGCGTGCGCGTGTTCGACGGCGAGGCGTTTGCGTTGCCCAAGCTCGAGCACACCTTCATTTCCTCGCTGCTGTTCGCCGGCGTGCTGATGTTTTGCATGGGCGCCATGGGCATGTACCAGCACGAGCTCGACGGCTCGCTGCGCAGCCAAATGCTGCGCCATTTGCTGCCTTCGTTCGGCATGGGCTTCTGCCTGCTCACCCTGCTGTTTTACGTGATGCCGTCGCTGTATTTCGGCCGCGGCATCATGATCTTTGATTACGTGTTCGCCGCCGGCGGCATCCTAGTCGCGCGCGCCGCCTTGATGCACACCTCGCGCAGCCAGTTGCTCGAATCTCGCATCATCGTGCTCGGCACGGGCGCCCTGGCCGAAACTTGCGGCCAGCTGATTGATCGCGGCGGCTACCGCAAATATAAGCTGGCCGGCTATGTGGCGATGGCGTCGGAAGAGGCTTGCGTGCCGTCGTCGCAGCTGTTGTCGCTGGAGCCGGACGACTCGCTGCTGACGCTGGCGCTGCGGTTGCGCGTGCGGGAAATCATCGTCTCCGTGCAGAACCGCCGCGGCGGCGCCATCCCAATCCGCGACCTGCTCGAATGCAAATTGAACGGCATCGCCGTCACCGACGCCTCCAACTTCTTCGAGCGCGAAACGTGCCAGATTCGGGTCGGCTTCATACAGCCGAGCTGGCTAGTCTTCGGCGGCGGCTTCGACCAGAGCTTCTTGCGCACTTTCATGAAGCGCGCCTTCGACCTCGTCGTCAGCCTCGTCCTGCTGGTGCTGACCCTGCCGCTGATGCTGCTGACGGCGCTGGTGATTAGGCTGGAGGATGGCACGCCGGTCTTTTATTCGCAGGCGCGCGTCGGCCTCGACGGCAAGGTGTTCGTGGTACACAAATTCCGCAGCATGCGGCGCGACGCCGAGGCGGGCATGGCACCGCAGTGGGCGGCGCGGCGCGATAGCCGCATCACGCGCGTCGGCAACATTATCCGCAAGCTGCGCATCGACGAACTACCGCAAATCTTCAACGTGCTGAAGGGCGAGATGAGCTTCGTCGGTCCGCGTCCCGAGCGGCCGTATTTCGTTGACCAGCTGAACCAGTGCGTGCCATACTACAACGTGCGTCACAGCGTCAAGCCCGGCATCACTGGCTGGGCCCAGGTGCGCTACGGCTATGGCGACTCGGTCGAGGACGCGCTGCAAAAGCTGCAATACGATATGTACTACGTCAAGAACCACAGCCTGCTGCTCGATTTGCTGGTGCTGATCGACACTTTCGAGGTCGTCGTGTTTGGCGTCGGGCGCTGAGGCGCTGCGGTGGACATCGCGGCGCCCGCTTTGATGACGATGGACGGCACAGCCGCCTACAGCTACGCCAGCGCCGCGCTGGCGTTTTTGCCGCTGCTGGCGTTATTGCTGAGCAAGTGGTGGCGCCGCGCGCCAAGCCGCTGGCTGGCCGCCGCCGCCGCCGCCACGGTGCTTTGGGCTGGCGCCTGCGCGCTCGACAGCGCCGCCGGCCCCGGCGGCTTGCCGCCGCTGCCGGTCATGCTCAGCGAATGGCTGCGCGACGCCGCCTGGAGCGCCGCGCTGCTTAGCATGCTTGGCCAGCTAGGCGCCAGTGGCCGCGCGGCGCCTCTGGCGCGCTGGACCGCTGTCGCCTATCTGTTGGCGCTGGCGTCGGCACTATTACGGCCGTGGTTGCCGGTGGCCGACTATGTCAGGCTGGCGACGCTGGGCAGCATCGGCGTCGCCGTGCTGGGGCTGGCGCTGGCAGAGCAGCTCTACCGCAACACCGGCGCCGGCCAGCGCTGGGCCGTCAAGTTCGCCTGCCTGGGCATGGGCGGCTTATTCGTCTACGATTTCTATATGTATAGCGACGCCCTGCTGCTGCGCCAGCTGAGCCCCGACCTGTGGGCCGGACGCGGCGCCGTCAACGCCCTGATGGCGCCGTTGCTGGCCTTGGCCGTGTCGCGCCAGGCCACCGCCCTGCCGGCGCTGGCCGTGTCACGCCGCATGCTGTACCGCTCGGCCACGCTGGCTGGCGCCGCCGCCTATTTGCTGACGATGAGCCTAGCCGGCTACTACCTGCGCTACGTCGGCGGCAGCTGGGGCTCGCTGATGCAGCTGGTGTTCCTATTCGGCGCCACAGTGCTGCTGGCCGGCGCGCTTTTCTCCGGCACCATGCGGGCCTGGCTGCGCATCTTCATCAGCAAGCATTTTTACCGCTACAACTACGACTACCGCGAAGAATGGTTGCGCTTCACCGGGACCTTGTCGCAGCCGGGACCGCTTCTGGCCGAGCGCAGCATCCAGGCGCTGGCGGCGCTGGTGGAAAGCCCGGGCGGGGCGCTGTGGATGCGCCTTGACAGCGGCGCCTACGCACCCTCCGCGCAGTGGCAGATGGCGCCGCAGCGAGACACGGCCCCGGCCGACTCGGCGTTTTGCCGCTTCATCGAGCAGCGCCAGTGGCTGGTCGACCTGCAAGGCACGCCACCGGCCGGGGCGGAACACGAGCCAGACTGGTTGCGCGCCATCCCGCGCGCCTGGCTGGTGGTGCCGCTGATGCTGCACGGCCAGCTGATCGGCTTCGTGCTGCTGCTGCGGGCGCGCAGCCCGGTGCGCCTGAACTGGGAAGTGATCGACTTGCTGAAGATCGCCGGCAGCCAGGCCGCCAGCTATCTGGCGCAGCAGCAGGCCGACAGAGCGCTGATGCTGGCGCGCCAGTTCGACTCCTTCAACCGCCTGTCGACCTTCGTCGTGCACGACCTGAAAAACCTGGTGGCGCAATTGTCGCTATTAGCGGCTAACGCTGAAAAGCATCATGACAACCTGGAATTCCAGGCCGACATGCGCCGTACCATGGTTTATTCCGTTCAAAAGATGCAGGGCATGCTGCACAAGCTGGGCCGCAGCGCCTCCACCCAGCCGGCCGCGCCGCTGGCGCTGGAACGGTTGCTGCTGCAGGCGGTCGAACGCAAGGCGCTGTTCAGCCCGATACCGGAGCTGCGCATCGACGACAACGGCCTCGATGTGCTGGCCCATGCGGAGCGACTCGAGCGGGTGCTGGGCCATTTGATCCAGAACGCCATCGAAGCGACGCCCAAGGACGGTCAGGTCAGCGTCACGCTCAGCCGCGACGGCGAGCGCGTCAAGCTGGAAATCCGCGACACCGGCAGCGGCATGAACGACGATTTCATCCGCGAGCGCCTGTTCAAGCCCTTCGACTCCACTAAGTCGGCCGGCATGGGCATCGGCGCTTTTGAGAGCCGCGAATACATCCACGAACTGGGCGGCGAGCTGACGGTCGATAGCGGGCCCGGCTTGGGTAGCACCTTCACCATCCATTTGCCGCTGCACCGGCAGGGGGCGCTGGAGCGCGCGGCATAGGGCACGATCACATCGGCCAGCGCCTCGTTCCAGTATCTGCGGCAACCGGGGCGGCTCCGGTTAGGCCGGCCGGCTTTTGCCAGCCATGTCCGGCCGCCGCCGCCCCTGTTCGTCGGCTACCCGGCAAATCACCGCCAACGGCACGCCGGCCTCCGCCATGAACTGGGCCGCCACGTGGCGGCCTTGCGCGACGATCAGGCCGATGCCGACGTCGACGATTACCATGGTCCGTTGCGGCCTTGAGCGCCGTTCGATGAAGGTCATGGCAAGCTCAGCGTGGAGGCGCGGTCCGTCCGGCTACGCACGGAATGCGGTACAGCTGGGCGGTCGCGTGCAGTGTCATACGTGGTCCGGCTTTGAGTTCGGGAAGGGTGGCACTGATAGCGCCCGGTCGCGCCGTCGTTTAGCCCGCAAAGAAAGGAGGAGGAAGATCGCAGCGTTTGTTAAATTAAATAATAGTTATTATAGCAATAAAAGCCAGAAAGAAGGTCTATAAAAACAGATTTTGTCGTTGCCGTCGTGGAATGGCGTCGATCCCACTGGCGAGCTGTCCGGCGGACAGGTCCGAGCGGCGACGTTCCTGGATGTGAGCGCCTATCCGGCCGTACATCCAGCGCGACCGAGGAGGTGTGTATCCCGGTGCTGGAGCGCCATACCGGCTTCCAGTGACGGGATGATTTTCACGTCGGTTTTTTGCCGGAGCGCGTCAACCTTGGCGACAAGGAGCACACGCTGACGGCCAACTGGTACGTCGAGCACTCGCTCGAGACGACCTAATGTCCGTAGCGGCGCCGTCGCTCAGGCCGGTTCTGCGCCGTCCGCGCGGCGTTGCCGATCTGGCTGCGTGTCGTAGTAATCGATAAATGCCTGGGCGGGGGGGGGGCCGCCCAGCAGCACCTCCTCGTTCGCCGACAGTTCCCCGAGCAGCGTCCTGAGCTGGCCACCATTGAGTTGCCGTGCCAAGTTCAGCGAGTACGGCATGGCCTTCGTCACGTTCAACCATTTGCGCACCCATCCGCGCGTCCGCTTGAGCAGCGAGTAGTCGTATTCCAAGCCGGGAAAAACCACCAGCGGATTGCCTGAGACATGCAAGATGCAGTGCAGCGCCAGCAATGGGGCGCTGTCGTATTTCACGCACTCATGCAGCACGTCGAACAAATCATGGCGGCGACCGGGCTCGATATCGTAGCGTAGATAGTTGATCGTTCCCGGAAGGATTTTGTTGACCGCGTCAATTTCGTCCACAGGCAGCTCGTCGCGCCAGGCGCCACGTTTGATGCAGGCATTGAACGTGCTGGTCTTCTGCATATTCGTGGCGTTCCCGTACCAGCATAGGCCGTTGAAGGTCGACTGCATCAGGATCTCGTCGAATTCAAGGGCCAGCCATGCGCATAGATGCTCCATCGCGCGCCGGTTCATGATGTGGAACGATTCCAGATCGACGATGCGGATATGGTCGGGCCGGAGTTTGTCGAACAGGCGGTGCAAATGATGGCAGCTGTCCGCATAGATCTTAGCTTCCAAAAACAGGCAGATCGGTGGGATGCCGGAGTCGTTCCGGCCCATGCGCAGTCCGTGTATTTTTTTCCACGAGATCCAGTTCTGGCGCGGGTCGCGGGTCATCGCGATCAGGCGCAAGTCGGGGAAGTCCGGCGCCAGGACATCGATCTCCTGCCGCGCGTGGGGATGGTAAAAGATATATTGGATCTGGGACGGCTGTTGCTGGCCGGTGCATTCGCCATAGGCGACATGCAGCAAGATGAAGAACATCTTGCGCGTCATCTGGCCGCTGTCGCGCAGTTGCTGGGTAGACAGCGCCAGCAGCCTACGCTTGAATTCGCGCGGATCGACGATTAGGTTTTGCTCGCCATGGGTGCCAAAGCGGCCGGTCACGATGCCGCTCATATTGCCGAAGTATTCCTTGGACGAGTCGAAAATGCCGGGGCAGTGGGCGATGACGGCGTCGATCCGCCGCTCCAGCTCCGCTGCGCCGACTACCTCTGGCAACCACGAATACAGGACGCCGCAGCGCGGCAGCGTCAGGATGGCCGGGTGGCTGTCGAACAAGCTATGCACAAACAATGAACCGCCCCTTCCGTACGGGTGGGTCACCAGCAAATTGATCCGCCCGAGCGCGTCCAGTGGCCCTGTCATTTCTCGGCCTTTGAGCATGCGGCCGATCCCGTTCGGCGCGGCACCGCCCGGCCCTGATAGACCGCCAGGTCGTCTGCGCTGTCGACCTCCCCCCACGGACCGCGATAGGCAAGGGCGCTGACGGCCAGCCGGCCGGCGTCTATCGTGCGCTGCAGCGTGCCGGTCAAATGCAGACTGTCGCACTGCGCCGGCGTCAGTGCTGCGCGGACGCGTTCCACTTCGGCCCAACCCTGCGGCGTGAAGCGCAGCAAACCCATATATTGGCCCTGTATTTGCGCCAGCGCTCGCGGCTGGTTGCCGATCTCGGCCAGAGTGCCGTCAGCATGCAGGCGAAAGGTTTCCGCATCGAGCAGCGGGTCGCCGAAGCGCTTTTCCCATAAGGGCAGCCAGTCGGGGTCGTAGGTGATCGCCAGCGCGGCCGGCGACGCCATCAGCGAGCGAACCGCTGAGGCGTCGTAAAAAATATCCGAATAGCTGACGATGCACGGGCCGCTCTCCAACCACGGCCGGGCGCAGGCCAGCGAGGTTACCATATTGCTGTGCCGCCAGCGTGGATTATGAAATTCGGCATCGGCGCGGCCGCTCAGCAATTCGCGCCGATAGCCGGTCACGATGCCGACCTCGGCTATGCCCGCCTCTTCGAGCGCGGCCAATTGCCATTCCAGCAGCGGCTTGCCGTGCAGCTCCACCAGGCATTTGGGGCGCTGCTCGGTCAGGTTTTTCATGCGGCTGCCGCGTCCGGCGGCAAGTATGATGGCTTTCATGATCGGTTCACCGTGTCCCGTCGCAGCGTGATTGAATCGGATGGTTGGGGGCACTCATGTGCCCGCTCATATGTAAAACTCATGCGCCAAACAAGTGCCGCAGGCGTTGTAGATCGCCAGGCTGCCATGCGGCTTCACGTTCAGGGTGCCACATCCAGCCCTCCCACGGCAGGCTGACATGCCGGATCGCCTCGATGCAGCCGTCGGGCGCCGCCGCCGTCACCGTGAAACCGGCCGGGCATGCGCTCAGCGCGTAGTGGTGAAAGCTGTTGACATCGGCGTTCGGCCCGCCGCGCAGCGCGTGGCGTGTCGCCACGTGTCCTGTCACCGGCGTGAGCATGGCGCCGGCCCAGGCGCCGATCAATTGCATGCCGTGGCAGATGCCGAGCACCGGCAGAGACCGTTCCTGCGCGTACGCCAGCAAATGGAGCCCGGTGCGGTCGCGCTCGCGCGCTTCGCCGATGCCGTTGCCGCCGGAGAGCAGGACGGCGTCGGGCCGCACGCGCTCGAGCCAGGCCTGCAGCGCCGGCGCGCCCGCGCTGTCCGCCGCCAGATAGGCGTTCGGCACGGCGACGGGCAGGTAGCCGGCGCCGATCAGCCATGCGCACAGCCGCTGATCCAGGGCGTCGCGCCGCTCATTGCGCTCCGGTAGCAGTTCGACCCGCTGGCTGACGGCGACGACTTTCATGCCAGTACTTCGACGCGGCGCCCGGCGCAATCGATATGCAAACGCCGCGCCCGCGACCACTGCGTAAACAGCGCCTCGCCCGCGCCGATCACGGCGGCTAGCCCCAGCTCGTTGGCGCGGATCGCCATATGGCTGTTGACGCCGCCGTAGGCGGTGATCAGGCCGGCAATGCGGTTGGAAAACAGCCAGTCGAAGCCGGGATCGGCACTCGGGATGCAGACGATGGCGCCCGCCAGGCGGTCGCGCTGTTGTGGCCCGACGACGGCGGCCGTCACGCTGGTCTGGGTGATGAAATTCGGTTCGCACTCCGGCACCAGGAACGACCAGACATCCTCGGGCCGGGTGATCAGCGGGGGCAGCCACAGCTGCCGGGTTTCCTGATGGCGCGCCTGGCCTTCGGCGATCGATTGCGCCAGCACGATTTTCGGCGCGTCGGAGCCGGCATACAGTTCGCGGATGCAGGAGATATTGGCGTAGGACAGCTCCTCCTCGCTGAAGCCCTGGCTTTCGCCCCAGACGCGGAACAGCGACAGGGCGTCGGACAGGTTGTGCGAAAAAACAAACTTGGCGTATTCGCGCAATTCGATGCCAGCCTGCAGGAAGTCGAACAGGCCGACCACGTCGGACGACAGGCCGTGCTGTTTCAACAGGGCCGCGATGGTGCGCATCTGTGCCAGGCTCAGGCGGAACGGCGCGCGCGCGGGCGGCGCCTTCCTGCCGCGCTTTTGCTTGCCGCCGAAGTATTTTTCCGGCGCCTCGTCGTAGCGCGGCGACAGGATGTCGTAGGTGCCGGGACGCAAATGGCCGTAGCGCGACAGGAAACTGGCGCGCTCCATGCCGCCGAGGTCGCGCGCCAGCTGGCTGCTGACGGTATTCAGTCCGCCCATGAAGCTGTCATAATCGTGCTCGCTGAAGACACCGACGGCGACCAGCGACTTGAGCATCTGCACCGCGATGAAGCCGGCGCGGGCCAGTCCGGCGAAGGGCAGGGTGCCGTAGCGCTTGCAGTCCTCCAGCAGCCAGTATATGCGCGAGACCGGATCGAGGCCGGAGGCGAGGACTTCCTCGCGGCGCGCGATCAGCTTGTTGAGCTTGGCGGCGTCGTCGCGCCACAGGCCGTTGTCCTGGCCGATGATGCGGTTGGTCAGCAGGCGCAGGCTGTCGCTCAGCTGGGTCCGCTCGTCCTCGCTGAAGCCGGCCGCAGTCAGCACCTGCAGGCGGTCGGACAGGTCGAGCGTGTAGCATGACAGGACGATTTCAAATTCGATCTTGTCGTGCAGGGTGGGCGCCGCGACCAGGCGCTCCATATAATAGTCCACCAGGCGGTCAGC
>Ga0209901_1000796_pt1 | contig 10982 bp, 11 predicted proteins | sample OrgsoiDNA_201058_FD_185806 | JGI IMG/M metagenome (GOLD analysis project Ga0209901, IMG submission 185806) | Permafrost soil microbial communities from the Arctic, to analyse light accelerated degradation of dissolved organic matter (DOM) -... | ecosystem: Environmental > Terrestrial > Soil >...
AATGCCGTACGTGATTTGACGACCCCGGCGCGTGCCCGATGCAGTGAAAGCATCGTTTGTTGCGCTTGCGTCTTGATCGGCACAAAGCGCATGTTCGGTCGATTAACCGCCTCGCAGATTGCTTCGGCATCCGCGGCATCGGTCTTGTTGTTCTTTACGTAAGGTCGAACGAACTGCGGGGCAATCAGGCGCACGGTGTGTCCGAGCTTCGTGAGTTCTCGGCCCCAATAATGCGATGACCCACATGCCTCCATGCCTACCACGCACGGCTCAAGCTTCGCGAAAAACGGCAGCACATCAGCGCGCCGAAGTTGCTTGCGTACGACGATATGTCCCTGCGAATCCACTCCATGAACCTGGAACAAGGTTTTTGCGAGATCCAGTCCAATAGTCGCTATCTTCATGATAAACGCTCCTTTGCCGTGGAAGTCACGACCTCTCCACTTTGGCATATGCCTGCCCCGAAGGGAGGGAGTCGTCCATCACATCAGAGCCCTCAGAACAATTCGAACGCATCGACAGCGAACAACAGATGACGCGTCTGTTCGTGCAGCTCCTGTGCGGCAGCTGCCGCCTGCTCGACAAGCGCAGCATTCTTCTGGGTCATACGATCCATCTCCGTTACCGCACGATTGACCTGCGAGATTCCCGCACTCTGCTCGCCTGTTGCGCCGCTGATCTCGCCAATCATCGCCGCGACACGGGAAATCGAGTTCGAAACCGCCTCTATCGCCACTCCAGCACGTTCTACAAGATCTACACCGCCCTGAGTCTGTTCCACCGAACCCTCAATCAACTGCTTGATCTCCTTGGCCGCAATAGCCGTACGCTGAGCCAGCCCGCGTACCTCACTGGCGACCACAGCAAACCCCCGCCCCTGGTCGCCCGCACGAGCCGCTTCCACCGCCGCATTCAGGGCGAGGATATTTGTCTGAAACGCAATGCCGTCGATGACCGTGATGATCTCAACAATCCGGCGGGAACTACCCGCGATGCCGTTCATTCGCTCGACCGCTGCGCCGACCACTCTGTTACCCGCTTCCGCCTCCTGCAACGCGGCAGCAGCGAGGTGGCTGACCTCGACCGCGTGTTCAGCCGTCTGCTGCACTGTCGACGTCAGCTCGTCCATACCTGCTGCGGTTTGCTGCAGTGACGCAGCCTGTTCCTCCGTTCGTGCCGACAGCTCCGTGTTTCCGGTCGCGATCTCATTCGTGCCCACATGGATGGAGTCCGAAGCCTCCCGAACAGAGGCCACCATTTTCGCCACATTTGACTGCATGACGCCAAGACCGACCTGCAGTCGACTGATTTCCTTGAATCCCGACGCCGTGATCAGATTGTTCAAGCGACCGTTCGAAATCGCCTGAAACAACATCTCCGTATCGCGAAGCGGCTTTGATATGGCACGTCCAAGCACGATACTCACTAGGGACGAAAGCAGGAGCATCATGGCCAGCATCAGATAACCCGCGACTCTGAACCTGGCATACCGCAGATCGAGCGACTTCAGCGATGTGTCGGCGTCACGCTCAACAAAATCGGCATATCGACGCTGCTCCATGATGAATGCGTCTTGATATCTTTGCGTTGGCTGATCAAGATAGGCCTGAAGGTCTCCAGCGTCGTTGTGCGGCCACCGGAACGACGCTTGGGGGGAGCCACAGGCAACGGTCGACGATCCCTTAAGCCGTCGACGCCACCTTCCTCGGTTGGGTCAGCATGGCGGGCTGCAAAATCTCGTCCAGCTGAGCCTGACTCAATAGCCCTTTGCCAATCACAATCTCCGCCACGCTTCGACCCGACGCAAGGGCTTCCTGTGCGACTTCGGTCGCATGCGTATAACCGATGTAGGGGTTAAGCGCGGTCACGATACCGATCGAATTCTCAACGATTGAAAGCAGCCGGTCCCGATTGGCCGTGATTCCGTCAACGCATCGGGACGCCAGTGTCAAACATCCCGCCCGCAGATGAGCCACGCTCTTGAAGAGGCTGTGCGCGATGATCGGCTCGAACGCATTGAGTTGAAGCTGCCCGGCCTCGGCGGCAAAGCTGACGGTCACATCATTGCCGATGACCTCGAACGCAATCTGATTGACCGCTTCAGGTATGACCGGGTTGACCTTGCCCGGCATGATGCTGGAGCCGGCCTGAACCGGTGGCAGGTTAATCTCCCCAAGTCCTGCGCGAGGGCCGCTTGAAAGAAGCCGGAGGTCATTGCACGTCTTCGAAAGTTTCACCGCAACACGCTTCAACACGCCGGACAGCTGGACAAATGATCCGACATCTTGTGTCGCTTCGACCAGGTTGGGAGAGGTGGTCAACGGGATGCCCGTTACGTTGCTCAGGTGACGGCATGCGAGTTGTGCATACTCGGGATGCGTGTTGATGCCCGTTCCAATGGCGGTTGCACCCAGGTTGATTTCGCAGATCAACTGTGACGCCTCCCTGAGGCGTTCCTCGTCTTCGCCCAGCATGACGGCAAACGTGCTGAATTCCTGGCCCAACGTCATGGGCACCGCGTCCTGCAGTTGAGTTCGCCCCATCTTCAGGTCGTCCTTGAACTCGTCGGCCTTGCGCTCGAACGAGGCCCGGAGCACCGCCATGGCGTCGACCAGTTGCATGATTCCCGAGTACGTCGCGATTTTCAATGCAGTCGGGTAGACATCGTTGGTGCTTTGCCCGAGATTGACGTCCTCGTTGGGATGAAGGATGTGATACTCGCCACGCTCGTGCCCGAGGTGCTCAAGTGCAAGATGAACCGCGACGACACACCGAAAAAAGGCGAGACAGCCACGCCCAACCGCTACCGGGAACAATGACCTTTGATACGAATTCGAGATCGATCCCGAAGCGTATCTGCGTCATATCCTGAGGTTCTGCGTTCATTGTCGCGGGATCTTACGCGACTGCCACAGCAATATGACAACGCCGTCGCAAGCGGTAAGATTCACGCCTGCATCACGGCGCGGCGGTGTATTAGCTCGTGTAACTCATCGCAGCCTGACGAGTGGCGAACCAGTCGATGAGGAAATCGAGCATCGTTCGCAGTGCCAATGGCATCTGGCGCCGCGAACTATAGATGCCATGAATGCCGAGCGTTTGCGGCAGATAACGGGGCAGCACGCGCACTAGATGGCCGCTTTTGATCAAGTGGGCAACCGCAAACAGAGGCTGCAAGGCGACGCCCGCCCCTTCGCGCGCCGCCGAGAGCAATGCCATCGATTCGTTCGCACTCAGGTTGCCGCTCACCGGCACGCTGATCCGTTCATTGGTTTTCGTGTCAGTGAAATTCCACAAGCTCTTGCCGAAGTACGAGTACGTCAAGCAGTTGTGGACCGCCAGATCTTCCACGCGCTGAGGTGCGCCATGCGCGTCCAGATAAGCCGGCGATGCGCATACCACTGATTCGCAGATCCCAAGGGGACGGGAAATCAGGTTCGGATCAAGCTCGTTGGTGATGCGCACGGCCAGGTCGATGCGCTCTTCCACCAGGTTCACCGCGCGCGCATCCACCACCAGATCCACGGCCGTCTGCGGATAGCGCCGCAGGTATTCCGTCACGGCAGCACCCAGCACGTGCTGCGCGAGAAACTGCGCACAGGCTAAGCGCAACAACCCGCGCGGGGTATCGGCCTCGGCCCCGTCGAGGACTGCCATCTGCCCGGCGACTTCGAGGAGCTGACGACAGCGGGCGAGCGTGATCTCGCCAGCCGACGTGAGGCTCAAACGGCGCGTGCTTCGATGCAGCAAGCGCGCGGCCGACCATTCCTCCATCTGTGCCAGATTGCGCGTCACCATGGCGCGCGACATGTCGAGCGCGTCGGCCGCCGCGGTAAGGCTCCCCCGCTCGACGATGGTGACAAAGACTTCCGCAGCGATAAGACGATCCATATTTGACCGGATAATGCAACAAATATGCTCATGATAGCGTCTATTTGCGCCGGATTGAGCAACGTAGGATGGCGGCATGATGTTGCAACCAGTTCAACCGCTATTTAACGGAGAAACTTAATGTCGCGTATTCGTGTGATCCGCAGCCAGCTCGCCGCCGGCATCGCTGCAGCCAGCCTGATCAGCCATGCTGCGAGCGCCGCACCGTTGCACCTGGATGTCTACAATCCGGGCGATAGGGGCATCTTCCCGGTGTCGTCCGAAATCATCACCGGTCGGCACGACGCGATACTTGTTGACGCGCAATTCCAGCGCGCCGACGGCGAAGCGCTGGTGCAGAAGATCAAGGCCAGCGGCAAGACGCTCACCACGGTCTACATCAGCCATAGCGACCCGGACTACTATTTCGGACTGGACGTCATCAATGCGGCGTTCCCGAAAGCAAAGATCATCGCAACACCCGAGACCGTCGCGGCGATCAAGGCGTCGATGGACGGCAAGCTCGCGTACTGGGGGCCGATCCTGAAGGACAACGCGCCGCAGCATCTGGTGCTTCCTGAGCCACTGCAAAGCGACCGTTTGACGCTTGAGGGGCACACGATCGAAATCAAAGGCCTCGACGGTCCGGATCCGGCGCGCACGTATCTGTGGATTCCGTCGTTGAAGACGGCAGCGGGCGGCGTCGTGGTGAACAGCGGCGATCACGTGTGGGTCGCCGATACACAGACGCGCGAATCGCGCGTCAACTGGCTTACCACGTTGCAGAACATCGAAGCGCTCAAGCCCACGACCGTCGTGCCGGGTCACTTTGTGGGTCCGATGCCAAAGGGACTGGACGCGGTGCGCTTCACCGCCGACTACCTGAAGACCTTCGAGCTCGAAGCCGCCAAGGCAAACAATTCAACCGTATTGATCAGCGCGATGAAGGCGCAGTACCCGACGCTCGCTGGTGGGGATTCGCTTGAGTTGAGCGCCAAGGTCATCAAGGGCGAAATGCAATGGCCGGCCCAAGCGCCGTCGACAGACACCAAGCCGGCGGCTGACGGAAAGCAGGGCGCTGCCGCTACGTTTCCCGCCGTCGGCAAACGGATCGAAATCGCGTTCGGCGAGACCGTGTTCCAACTGGCCTTCAAGGACGCACGCACCATGTCGTTCATCGGCACCGCTGGCTCGTTCAAAGACGTCGCCGACACCGTGCAATATACCGCCGTCGAACTGCGTCCGCTGCTCTATATGGTGTATTGGCACGAACCGCATACCGGAATGAACGTCGTACATGTCGAGGACTTCGAGCGCGGCCTGGTTCGCACGAATATCGCTGCGCCTGATGGCAGTACGCAACACCTGAGCGGAACCCTGCGCATTACCGGAAACGCATCATGACCACACTTCACTACATCTTCGATCCGCTGTGCGGCTGGTGTTACGGCGCCGCGCCTCTGGTAGAGGCCGCGCGCGCGGTGCCCGGTCTCGCCGTTGTATTCCATGGCGGCGGGATGCTGACGGGGCGTAACCGCCGCCCGATCACATCGCAATGGCGCGACTACGTCATGCCGCACGATCGCCGTATCGCGGAGCTGACCGGTCAGCCGTTCGGGGACGCCTATTTCGAAGGGCTGCTGCGTGATCACACTGCCGTGATGGATTCGGAGCCGCCGATCACAGCGGTGCTGGCCGCTGAAGCCATGGCCGGGCGCGGGCTCGACATGATCCACGCGCTGCAGCAGGCGCACTACGTGCAAGGTCGGCGGATTGCCAACACCACCGTATTACATGAAGTCGCGACCGAACTGGGGCTGGAGGGCGAAGCTTTTGACGCGCACTTCGCCCGCCTCAGCGGTCCGGCGACACACGAGCATATCGATGCCGGTCGACACCTGCTCGATCGCGCGGACGGTCGGGGTTTTCCGACGTTCGTGCTTGAAGATGCACGGGGCGCACTGACGACAGTGGACATCGGCGCCTGGCTAGGCCGGCCGGCAGAATTGGCGCAAAAGCTCGCGGGCTGTTGTGTAAATAGCGCGGGTGAACAAAAAACCGTCGTTGCATCCGCCGTTTCAACGCGCTGAAAACACCGGTAGTCACGGGCCGGGTGAAGAAAGTGCTGCTACGGGAAAATTGCTTGTCGACGACGGCGACTGGGTCGGGCCGACCGGTCAGGGAGAGTTCGTCGCGCGCGTCGAACTCAGCGGTCACTGGTCGACTTAACGCGCAAAGCCCGGGTAACCAACCCTTTGCCAATATGTGCTCACACGCTGGATACGCAACGCATACGCTCAAACTTTCCAAGTACGCGGCTAGCCATGCTTGTGTGGCTGCGCTCCTTACCCCTCAGGTCTGCCCATGATTCGTCAAAATTCTGCCCCATACGCTGCCCTACTGCTGCGTGTCAGTCTAGGTCTCCTGTTTGTCGCTCACGCCTCGCTCAAGCTGTTTGTTTTCACCATCCCGGGAACGATCGAGTTTTTCCAGTCACTAGGCCTGCCCGGACCTCTTGCCTATGTGGTGATCGCGCTGGAGTTATTCGGCGGGATCGCCTTGATCCTTGGATGGTATGCCCCGTACTTCGTGGTTCCGCTGGGACTGGACCTCATTGGTGCGATAGCCACGGTCCACGCGGCCAACGGCTGGCTCTTTACCAACAAGGACGGCGGATGGGAGTACCCCGCATTCTGGCTTGTCTCGTTAGTCGTATTGCTTCTGCTCGGAGACGGCGCGTACGCGCTCAAACCGGTCGGCAAAGCGACATAAACACTAGACTGCTCCTGATCTTTACGGTCGCGTTTTTGTAGCCACCTCATGGCAGGCTGCTCCTGACCGGTGCGGTGCTGCACCAGATCGTTTTCGACTCCATTAGATAGGTATCCTTTTCAGTATCCCAGATCATGGCCGTGAAATGATCTCAGTTCGTCATGACCTGGTTCTGCGGATGTGCGGCACGGTTCCGATGCGAACACGGTCAGCCCGTGACGCATCCGCACGTCCCCCCTATCCCCTGTTCGTTGCCGCCCGCATAGCGGAGCGCACCCTCAAGCGCGCTCCGTTTTTTGTTCGCATATCGCGCCCACACGAGCGCATCCAGCTAGGGCCTGTTGACAATCAGCAGGTCCAGATGAAAGCGGCGGAGAGCGCAACGAATGATGAGAATCGTTCGGAGAGCTTGTCGTAGCGGGTAGCCACGCGACGGAATTGTTTGATGCGACAGAAGAACCGTTCGACCAGATTTCGAGAGGCATACAGATGTTCATCCAAAGGACGTTGCTCAAGACGATTGGCGCGACTGGGGATGACAGCTTGAATGCCCGCCGAATCCAGATGTTGCAGGATCGCGTTTGTATCGTAAGCCTTGTCGGCAGCCAGACTGGCGGGTTTCAGCTCGCCCAGCAAGGGCAGAGCTTCGGGACTGTCTCCAGCCTGTCCGCCCGTCAGATGAAAGCGGGCGAGCATACCCAAGCCGTCCACCAGAGCGTGAATCTTGGTGCTCAATCCGCCGCGCGAGCGCCCGATCGCCTGTTCGCCTTTTTTTTCGCCGCGCCGGCGGCATGCTGGTGGGCACGCACAATCGTACTGTCAATGAAGACTTCCTCAAGGTCGGCGTCGCCCGCAAGCTTGGCAAGTACCGCATGCCATATTTCCGCTCGAGACCACCTGGAAAAGCGTTGGTACACACTATTCCACGGCCCGAAATCGGGCGGCAAATTGCGCCAGGGGCTGCCAGTGCGCGCGATCCATAGCACGGCCTCGACAAACAGTCGATTGTCTCCTGCGGTTCGACCAGGGTCGGTGGACTTGCCTTGCAGCAAGGGGGCGATCCGATCGTATTGGTCATCGCTGAGCATCAGTCTTGGCATCCTGTTCTTCCGCAAAAGACAGGATGTAAACAGCTTTCCTCACAAGTTAACAGCCCCCTCGGCGATGATTGTCAAATCGCCCTAGCTTGAAAACTTCCGCCAGGACCGTCTTGTGGGCAAGCTAAAAAGGTTCCTGTGAAGATGGTTTTGTCGTCCAGCGATCGACGCCTTCCGTAACGGCGTCCAGAAGCAGCATCAGTGGTAAGGGTCGCTGTCTCGCTGTATATACCAGAGAAAAATTCCATTGTGCCAACAGTCTGGTGATATTGAGAACAATAATATTATTTTTTGAAAATTTTTTGATCGCGGTATATATGGCTGTGTCGACCCTTCCACCAGAGCGATTGCCATGATTCGATTCCTTCCGAGTGTTACGCCGTCACCCGGCTTTCCGTTTCAGTTCATCGCCCGAACGCGAAAACGAGCCGTCGCTTCACTCGTGCTTGCGTCAGTCACGCTCGTGTCCCTGATTCCGATGCAGGCTGCGCACGCCGACACACTGACCGACATCAAAAAAGCAGGCGTGATCGAAGTCGCAACTGACATGCAGTTTCCTCCATTCGATATCCTCAAGGGGGGAAGCTATCAGGGCTTCGACCGTGACCTGTTCGATGCAGTAGCGCAGGAACTCGGTGTGAGGCCGCACTACATCAACTTGCCATGGACCAGCATCCTTCCAGGGCTGGAGGCAAAGAAATTCGATCTTGTGATTGCGCCCGTGGTCAAGAACAAAGCGCGCGCGAGCCGCTATGCCTTTACCGCACCCATCTCCGAGGCCACACCGGCCATCATGAAGCGCACCGACGACAAATCCATCGAAAAACCTGCGGATATTGCCGGCAAGCATGTCGGCGCAGTGAAGGCGAGCTCGATTCTCGCGCAACTGCGAACGTACTCCGACGTCAACAAACTCAACGCGGACATCGCTGAATACGTGAACGTCGAGCAGAGTTTCGCGGATCTCTCCAATGGCCGGCTCGACGCGGTGTCCACGTCGCTTGCCATGCTGAATTACGTTGCCGGACAACGGCCCGACACGTTCAAGGTCGTCAACCCTCCGTATGCCGAGCCGTCGTTTTTCTGCTGGGTCGGACGTCCATCTGGGGATGATGCTTCGCTGATTAAAGCTGTGGACGCGGCATTGTCGAAGATTCAGGACGACGGTCGGCTTGCTGCCATACAGAAAAAATGGTTTGGCAGTTCCAGGCAGCTGCCCAAGAAAGCGCCCGAGCCAACCACCTAAGTCAGGGCCGCTACGCCCTTTCCTAACATGGTCAACGGGAGCCTTTAGTGTATCTACAGACTTTGATGGAGGCGGGTCCGGTCCTGCTACATGCATCATGGACCACCCTTCAAATATCGGTCCTGGCCATTCTCGTCGGGCAATTGCTGGGGCTTCCGCTCGCCGTGGCACGAGTGACGGGACCCCGCTATGTGAAGGCTTCTATCGACGTCTATGTCAGTTTCTTCCGGGGCGTCCCGCTCCTGGTCAAGATCCTCCTGATCTACTACTTCCTGCCAGGCATCGGCATCAACGTGCCGCCGGCCGTCGCTGCTGTGCTCGCGCTCGGCATGGCCTCGGCAGCGTACGTTGAGGAGATCTACCGGGCCACGCTGTCCGCCATCCCGACAGGCCAGTTCGAAGCCGCCCAGATGCTGCAATTCAGCGCGTTCGCGACCTGGACGCGCATTGTCTTTCCCCAGGCGCTGAAAAACGCGGTTCCTGCGCTCGCGAGCGAGATGATCACGATCCTGAAGGGATCGGCGCTCGTCTCGGTGGTTGGTGTAGCGGAGCTTACGTCGAGCACCGAGATCATCGCGAGCGAGAACTATCGCCCCATGCAGATGTACCTGACGGCGGCGGCCATCTACCTGCTTTTCACCGCCGTGATAGAGACGGGCAGCCACCGACTCGAAAAACGACTGAGTGTTGGGAGCCGGTGATGGAACTGATCGAGCAATACGGACCCACGTTTGCAAAAGGGCTGTGGATGACGGTCCAGTGCACGCTGTATGGCAGTGCGCTGGGGTTGCTGCTGGGCATGGTCATCGCGTTCTGCTCGCTGTCGCCCTACCGCTGGCTGAAGAAGGCCGCCGCGCTCTATGTGTGGCTCTTTCGTGGAACGCCTTTCCTCATCCAGCTTCTTATCGTCTATTCGGGCGGACCCTCGATCGGCATCCGGCTGAACGCGTTTGCTGCAGGCCTGCTGACGCTAGCACTTTTCGGCAGCGCGTATTTCAGCGAGATATTCCGGGCAGGGATCGCAGCCATCAACAGAGGGCAAATCGAAGCGGCGAGCTGCCTGGGCATGAGCCGCACCGCGATCTTCATGCGGATCGTCTGCCCGCCATTGTTCCTGACCACCATGCCGATGCTCGTGAATACGGTGATCAGCGTGCTGAAGGAAACCGTCGTGTTGTCGGTGATCGTCGTGCCGGAGCTCATGTATCAGATACAGACAATGGCAGCCGAGACGTTCGCCTACATTCCGGCAATGCTCAGTATGGCGATACTTTACTGGGTTCTCGTAGAGATCATTGCTCAGGCAGGCAAACGCGCAGAGAAACACCTCGGTCGATATCGTCATTAGTGTTGCAAGACCACTCAGCCTGGTTGTCCCACTTGAGGAGTCACATAAGTATGATTGGATTTCGCGTATGCGAGCGGCATCGAGACCGCGCCAAAGCGGGGCTCTATGCCGCAATATGGTGAGCCTGATTGTTGGCCGCGAGTGCCGGATACCATTGCTCGAAGCATAAGAGTGCAGTCAAAACCGGAGGCAGCGCTAGGCAACACGTTGGCAGCGATCGTCACGTTTCCGCTCTGCGGAGAATTGCAGTGGTTCCGGCATTTCCCGCATTTTTAGATCCCCGTTTAGCACGGCGACTCGAACCTGAACGAGCAGGTGCGCGCCCTTATTGGTTCAGCGCATCTGCCGCTTTTTCGCGCAGCGCAAGCTCACGACTTCATTGACCGCCGATTCCGCGATACTGCTGCTGATTGGCATGCCGCGCCGATAGCGCCATCCGTAGTTGACCAGGTATTGGCCATTGGATTCCAGGTACCAATACGTCCCGCGAAGATTCCACCACAACGCCATGTGCGCCGAGTCTTCCGGTAAGAGTCCGAACATGTCATAGATGCGCTTGAGTCTTTCGACGGCTTGAGAACCCTTGCCGTGCCATGTCAGCCATTTCGCCGACGCGATTTCGTCTTGTACGGGGTGCCCGTTGGCGCCA